>Ga0209200_1000034_pt1 | contig 179199 bp, 152 predicted proteins | sample AD_UKC033_MetaG_FD_184406 | JGI IMG/M metagenome (GOLD analysis project Ga0209200, IMG submission 184406) | Active sludge microbial communities of municipal wastewater-treating anaerobic digesters from USA - AD_UKC033_MetaG (SPAdes) (version 2) | ecosystem: Engineered > Bioreactor > Anaerobic...
TCTCAACCGTTGGAATCAATGATCGAGTGATACGAGCCTATATCGAACAACAAGGCAAAGAAGATATTGGACAAGCGAAGCTTGAATTCGGCTAATACCCCGGGCGTAAGCCCGTGGGAAGTTTATTACCGGTATCTTTAATCGTATTTTGAATACCTATAATTAACTTCCCAGAGGAGTTTTCTCTCCTTCTCGTTCCAATAGTCGTTCTTAGCGAAGGTAAGAAAAGCGCGGCGAGCCTGGGCAATCTTCTCTGCGATAGCCTTTAGAACAAAATTTCTTGGTCCACCAATTAAGAAATAATAACTGGGGGAGCACAGAATAGCGAATTCCATACCCTTCGGTGCCAACACATAACCAAAATGCCCACAAGTCTTGCTGAATTTTGTCAAATCCCATACTGAAGCATCAAGTTCATAGCATTCGACGGCATTCATCAACGGTTCAGTCAATTGTGCATATAAGAAACGATTGCCAGAAGCTCGTGCTGCAACGGCAATATTATTACAATCGTTGGTAGAGAAGTGGCTAGCTGATTCCATGGGGACTACAGTCCACTTTGCTGACTTCAAGTGGCTCTCGTTGAAGTGGTAAGCACTTTCTGCAATACCATCTATCGCAGATTTAATAATACCCCTTGTAACGTCTTCCTCTATTTGTTTTAGCATTTATAATACGATCCTTCTTGGTGAATATCCGGCTCCAACCCCCAAATCATCTGCCGGTCTTCCTTCGCTCACTTCCATTTTCGCGCCTCATTATCTATCAAATAAAATCCTCTCCATTCAACTCCACCATCTTCTTGAACGGCAGCTTGGCGATGCTTTCGTCGTGGTCGCCGACGACCAGGAAGGTCAGCTGTTCGGGCGAATATACTTCTCTCGAAAAGGCAGTCACCTCTTCCAGAGTGGTCTTGCCGACCAGGTTCACGGTGTCCTCGTAGAAGGAGAGCGGAAGGGACATCGCGAATATCCTTCCGAAATTGTCCACGAGGTCCTGCTGGGTCTCGAAATTCTGGAAATACCTGAGAAGGAATCCTTCCTTCGCTTCCCGGAACTCCTTCTCCGTCGGAGGGTTCTCCCCGAGGATCCTTTCGAGTTCGGACCTTATGTCCTCGACCGCTTCCCTCTCCTTTCCCTTTTCGACCATCGCCTCCACCATCCACGGCATCGCGCCCTTCTGGAGCGTGAAATACGAATGGACGCCGTAGGTGTAGCCCTTTTCTTCCCTCATCTTCTTCATGAGCCTGCTGGAGAACTTGCCGCCGAGGATCGAATTGAAGACGCTCAGGGCCGGGTACCTCGGGTCGGAGCGCGGGACAGAGTGGAAGAACGCGGAGACATAGGTGCTGGTCACTCCGCGCATCCTCAGGAGATAAAGCGAAGAAGGGTCGCTGACGGGAACGGGATCAACGGAGTCCGCGCTTTTACCGGTCTTGAAAGAGCCGAAGAGGTCGCCTATCTTTTCAGGAAGTTCTTCGCCGAGGTCGCCGGCCGCTATCATAGCCGTGCGCCGGGGGTCGAAATACTTCCCGTAGAATCCCGATATGTCCTCCTTCCCGATCCTTTCGACGGACGAGACCCTTCCCGATACGGGATGCCCGAACGGGCTATCCTTTCCGAAGAGCAGGCATCTTTCGACCCTCGCCCCCAGTTCGTCCACGGAGGTGGCGATTTTCTTTATGGAAGAGACCTTGATCTTCTTCAGCCGCTCGATCTCCTTTTCGGGAAAATCGGGTTTCAGGAAAATGTCGGCCAGGAGCTGGAGGGCTTCGTCCCTGAATTCCGACGGAGCCTCGATGCTGAAGCTGAGGTAATTGTATTTCGCCTCGCAGTCGTACGTGGCGGCGATCTCTTTCAGTTTTTTCGATATCTCTATGTTCGAAAGGCCCGCCGCGCCTTCGTCGAGAAGCTGTCCCGTCAGCTGGGCGAGCCCGGGGAGTTCCGCAGGGTCGTAGGCTGCCCCTGCCTTCAGATAGATACCGAAGGTAACGTACGGGACGGCTTTTTCCCCGACCGTCCACACCTCCATCCCCGAATCCAGCATCGAGACCGAAGGTTTGGGGAATTCGAACTTCTCGGGAATCGAGACCGCCGGTTTTTCGAAGACAGTTATCGCGACATCCTTCCCCGGGAAAATATCCAGCTCGGCACGCAGGTCTAGGGGCGCCCAGCGCACGAGAGCCCCGGCGATATCCGAAGGCCCGACGGCCGCGTAGTTCTCGAGGTCCCTCACGAAATACTCCGGCTCGCCGAATATGAGGTTACCTATCCCGATGCTGCCGGCCACTCCTCCGAATCCGCCGAGGTTTTCGAGCCCCTTTACCGTCCGGGCTTCGAGCCTCCTGACGATAGACTTCAGCTCGTTTTCCTCGGGGCCATCTTTCATGAGCTTCGCAAGTTCCTCGAAGACTATCTTCTCCACTTTTTCCTTGTTGTCGGGGTCGATCAGGGTGACGACCACCGAAAAGAGGCCGCAGACCTCTCCGCTCCACTGCGATACGGAGATCGACTGGCATAGGGTTTCGTCTATGGTTAGCCTTTTCGTAAGCGGCGAATCGTTGCCCCGCGCCAGGTAGGCGGCCGCGAGCTGGAACGCCCTGTCCTCTTTCGAGAAGAGGGAGGGGGTCGGCCAGGCGTAATAGACCTTCCTAAGCTTCACGTTGTCCGCGGCTGATGTTCTCCTCGGGCTTCTCAGCAGCGGGACATCCTCCGCGGGAGGTGGCGAGAACCTGCCGCCCGGCAGCATCCCGAAATATTTTTCGACAAGCCCCATCGCCTTTTCTGAGTCCACGTCCCCGGCTATCGCGAGTGAAGCGTTCCTGGGAACGTAGAACCTGTCGAAGAAGCTTTTCATTTTGCGTATGGTCGCGGCGTCTATGTCCTCCGCGTAGCCGATGACGGGGTGACGGTAGGGATGCCCTTCGGGAAAGACGAGCTCGGGCAGAAGCTCCTCGGATATCCCGTAGGGTTCGCTCTCCAGCACCTGCCGCCTTTCGTTCTTCACGACCTCCTTCTGGTTGCCCAGCCGTTCCTCGTCGATGTAGGGAAAGAGCGTCCTCAGCCTGTCCGATTCGAGCCACAGGACGCGGTCGAGGGCGACGGAGGGGACGACCTCCCAGTACATCGTCTTGTCCTCTGAAGTGCCGCCGTTGATCGTCGCGCCGTACTTCTCGAGAGCCATGAAGTAGTCCATCCTGGAGTTCTCGGACCCCTCGAACATCAGGTGCTCGAAAAGGTGGGCGTAACCCTTCTCGCCCTCCTTCTCGTCCTTGCTGCCGATGTGATAGACGAGGCTTACCGCCGCCTCCGGCAGCCTCCTGTCGGGGTAGACCGCCACTTTCAGGCCGTTTCCCAGCCGGTACTGCCTGATGTTCTTTATGAACCTCTCCCACTTTTTGCCGTCCAGCAAGTTGTCCTCCCAAAAAATCAATTATAGAGTTAAAATAGCGCGATGGGAAACAGAGAGCTGATGGAGATGCTCGACAGACAGATCAGGCTGAGGGGGATAGGCGATAGCCGCGTCTGGAAAGCCTTCGAGATGGTCGACAGGGCGAACTTCGTGCCGGAGAGCGAGAAAGATTACGCCTACCAGGACCGGCCGCTCTCCATCGGGTACGGGCAAACGACCAGCCAGCCGGCCATGATCGCGGAGATGCTCGCCGAACTGGAGATCGGGGAAGGGGAGAAAGTCCTCGAAGTGGGCGCAGGAAGCGGCTATCTCCTGGCCCTTCTTTACAGGCTTGGCGCGAACCCTTACGGCATCGAGAGGATCGAAGAACTGGCATCCCGGATAAACGGGCATCTTGAAAAGGAGAAGATCCCGACTCTGCCGATCAGGACGGGCGACGGATCGATAGGCTGGCAGGAGGAAGCGCCCTTCGACAAGATAATAATCTCCGCGGCCTCCCAGATCGTTCCGCCCGAGCTGACCGACCAGCTCAGGCCCGGCGGGACCATGGTCGCGCCGATCGGGAACAAGTCGCTCCAGCGCTTGACGGTGATCAGGAAAGACAAGGACGGGAATATCACGGTGGAGCAGAAGACGCTCTGCGTTTTCGTTCCGCTGGTTATGAACACGGTCATTTAAGGCTGATGGCTGAAGGCTTAAGGCTGACGTTCAGCGAGGAAAAATTCCCCTCGTTCCAAGATTTGAGCCTGTCGATCTAGTTATAAGAGCGGGCAAGTTAAAAACCTTTTCCACAGCCGCCGGAAACGGTTCAATATTCAAGGTATTTAAATTCAATATCAGCTTTGTATATAAAGGCTGTATGAGACCTCCTGAGACGCCGTCGACCCCCGGATATTCAAAAACCCTTTTACTTGAATTCAATTTTATGTATAATGTGCCCATTCATTTCAGGTAGAGCCGCGCCCCCTCTAATTGCGGCCTATCTTTTCCCTCTTCCGCCCGGCGAGCGATCGCCGGGCGGATCGCGTTTTAGAGAGGGAAGGACATGAATCTAAAGGGATGCCGTAGAGATCGCAGTGGCTTGAAGGTTTTTAGTGACGCTTCAACAGTGAATTTTGCAGATAAATTGAAAATTGAAAAGTGAAAAAAAGAGGAATCCTGATTCCTGCTTTTATTCTTTAACCTAACCATTTCTCTTGGGGCTCTGTGAGCTTGGAGGTGAATAGTCCTTATCTTTTCTTCAGGCTTCTTCCGCTGTTGTAGATCTTCGCGATCTCGTCGAGGCGCTTTCTGACCGCGGCGGAGAAGGGCTTCGGCCTGCCGAGGGTCAGAGCGTGGTAGTAGATCTTCGCCGCGTGCTCGAGCGCTTCCATCCGGTAATAGGCGCTCCTGATGTCCCTTCCGACAGCCACCGCTCCGTGGTTCGCGAGTATGACCGCCTTTCCTTCTTTTCCGAGCGCCCTTGCGGCATTTTCCGCGAGCGCCGCGCTTCCCGGCTCTTCGTAGGGGACCAGCTTCACCGCGCCCAGCGATATCCTCACCTCGGAAAGCGGGCAATCCTCCAATGATCTTCCCAGAAGCGACAGCGCCACGGCGTAAGGCGGATGGGCGTGGACCACCGCCCCGACGTCCTTTCTTGAAGCGTAGATCGCCTTGTGGAGCTGCCATTCAGAGGAGGCTTTTCCCGAAACGGCCTTCCCGGCCCTGTCCATTTTAACCAGCATCTTCTCCGTGATCTCTCTTTTCGGGATTCCGGACGGGGTCACGACGAAGCCGCCAGAGGGAAGCCTCCCGGAAAGGTTGCCGTCGGTCGCGGAGATCAGCCCCTTCTTGTGAAGCAGCCTCGAATACTTGACGAGCTCTTTCATTTTCCGGCCCCGGCTTTTTCGATCTGCTCTTTTACTTGTTCAGACATAGGGTCATCGGGATAGGCTTTCTCGTACTCCCCGAGGAACTTTTTCGCCGCCCCCATGTCCTTCTGGTCGAAGAGCGCGACCACCACTTTGTTATAGAGCGCCTGCTTTTTCTTCGGGTCCACTTTCAGCGCTTCGTCGAAAAGCGCCATCGCCCTCGCGGGATCCTTCAGCTCCCTGTAGCAGACGCCAAGGTCCACGATGATGTCCGTGTTCCCGGGGTCCAGCTTCAACGACTCTTCGTACCAGGCCCTTGCCTCGGAGAATTTGCCCCGTTCATAAAATATGTTCGCGAGCGTGAGCCTCGACCGGAAGTCCTTCGGGTCGTCCTTCGCCTGCTTCATGTACTGGGCGAGGATACTTGAATGCTGTTCCGGCGTCATGCCCGCGGGAGCGGTTTCCTTGTCCGTCGGAGTGACGACGGGTTCGGCCGCGGCGGAGGCGGACTTCCCCTCTTCCAGGCCTTTCATCACCACGAAGGTCGCAAGCGACCCGAGGATGAAGCCCGCGAAAAGGAAAAGGAGCGCGTCCTTTTTCATATACGGCGCAGGCTATATCTTGAAGAGGTTCTTCACGACGAGCATCGTCATGGAAGGGCTCTCGATCATTCTCCTCCTCAGGTAGGCGATCGCGTCGTCCCAGCTGAGGGCGTAGGGAACGTAAAGCCTCACGTTCTCTCCCCGCCCGATGAGCTCCTTGTGCATCGAATCCCTCGGGACGCCCATCAGCATCTGGAACTCCCTCTGCTCCTTCGGGACCTTCATTTCGTCGAGGATCGCCAGCGCCTTCCGGATGTATGCTTCGTCGTGGGTCGCTATGGCGACGAAATGGCCTCTTTCCAGGAGCTTCCTGAGTAGCTTGAGCAAATTGTCCTTCATTTCCGGTTTTTTTGTGAAGGCGATGGTCTTGGGCTCGAAGTAGATGCCGATGCAGAGGCGGACGTGCGCTTTCAGCCCGTCTAGTAGGTCGATGTCCTTTTCGGTCCTGAAAAGCCTCGACTGAAGCACGGTCCCGAGAACGGGGTACTTGGGTTTCAGGTCCGAATAGAGCTTCAGCGTGTAGTCGGTTATGTCCACATCCTCCATGTCAACCGTGAGGAGCGTACCCTGCTTCTGGGCCTTATCGGCGACGCGCTCGATGTTCTCCCTGCAGAACGACGGATCGACGTAGTAGCCGAATCCTCCGGGTTTGATGGATATAGAGGCGTAGGGCCTGTCCTTTATCGCGTCGAGCGTCTTTTCGTACGCTTCGACGGCGACCATGACCTTGTCCTTCGTCTTTTCGGCCTCGCCGAGCAGGTCTATCGTGGAGAGGATCCTTTTGTCGCGGAAGAGCCTGTCCGCTGTATCGAGCCCCTTCTCGAGGGAATCGCCGGCGACATAGGGCGACGCGAAATAGCGCACCATGGGAGCCGGGATCATGTTTGCCACCGTTTTTCTGAACTGGAACATATTCAACCCCTTTCAAAGCCTCCCTGAAGGAGGCCTTTATTTATCACCGCAGCGTATCAGAGTTTCCCGAGCGCCTCGCCGATCCTTCTCACGCCCTCTTCAATCCTTTCCGTCGATGTGGCGAAGGAGAGCCTGATGTGCGAGGGCGACATGAACGCCTCGCCCGGGATTACGGCCGTGTGCGCTTCGTTAAGGAGGTAGTAGGAAAGATCGTAGGTGTTTTTCAATGTCTCTCCGCCGTGCTTCTTCCCGAGGTAGCGGCTTATGTTCGGCATCACGTAGAACGCGCCGCCCGGGTTCGAGACCGTCACTCCGTCGATCTTCTGAAGGAGGCCCACGATCATGTTCCTCCTCTTCTCGAACTCGGCGCGCATATTCTCCACTTCGGCGTCGCAGGAGGTCAGGGCGACGACCGCCGCCTTCTGGACGAAGGATGTGGCGTTCGAAGTGTTGTGGGACTGTATCTTCGAGCAGGCGGAGATGACCTCCTTCGGCCCGGCCGCGTAGCCGAGCCTCCAGCCGGTCATCGCGTAGGCCTTGGAAAAGCCGTTGATGACGATCGTCCTCGACTTGATCTTATCTCCGAAGGAGGCGATCGAGACGAACTTCCTGCCGTCGTAAACGAGCTTTTCATAGATCTCGTCGGAAACCACCCAGATGTTCTTCTCCACGCAGATATCGGCGATCTCCTTGAGCTGTTCCCCCGAGTAGAGTCCGCCCGTGGGGTTGCTGGGGTAGTTGAGCACGAGAGCCTTCGTTTTCGGCGTGATGGCGCGCTTCAGGTCCTTCGGGTCGAGCAGGAAGCCGTTCTCCTCCTTTGTGGGAATGAAGACCGGGTCGGCTCCCGTAAGCTTCACCTGGTCGGGGTAGGAGACCCAGCAGGGAGTCGGGATCAGCACCTCGTCCCCCTCCTCCAGAAGGGCCGTGGCCGCGTTCATCAGGCAGCTCTTCGCTCCGGGGGAGACGATTATCTCGTCCTTCTTGTAATCAAGGCCGTTGTCCTTTTTTAGCTTCTCGATAATCGCGGCTTTAAGGTCTGCTATGCCGTCGTTCGCGACATACTTCGTGAAGTTCTCTTCTATCGCCCTGATGCCCGCCTTCTTTATCGCTTCCGGCGTGGGGAAATCGGGCTCGCCCACCGAAAAATCGACGATGTCCACCCCTTCCCTGCGCAGTTCCTGCGTCCTCGCGCTCATCTTCAAGGTAGGTGAGAGTTCGATCCTGCTAACCCGCTTTGCCAACATGTTCACCTCTCATATCTCTGATTGGATTTCGTATATCCATCACGGCCGCTCCGGGGACCGCCCGTGAAAAAACCATGATTTATTCTATTCCAACCCATGATCGAAGTCAAAAAAGCTGTAAATAAATTGGTAAATTGGGGTCAGGTCTTTACTTTTAGCATGTCGAGTGATAGCCTCGTTGTTTGGAGGTTCAAATGGCAAGGCCTTTGAGGATCGAATTCCCTGGAGCAATATACCACATTACAAGCAGGGGCAACGAGAGGCGCGATATTTTTCTCGACGATTCGGACAGGGCACTTTTCCTGAAGATCCTCGGCGAAACCGTCGAACGATGGGGCTGGTTATGCCACGCCTATTGCCTGATGAGCAACCATTACCACATCCTGGTAGAGACGCTGGAACCGAACCTTTCGAGAGGAATGAGGCAGCTAAACGGCGAATACACCCAAGCCTTTAACAGAAAGAGGGGGCGTTGCGGACATGTTTTCCAAGGCAGATTCAAAGCGCCTCTAGTGGAAAAGGAAACGCACCTTCTGGAGGTAAGCCGCTATATAGTCCTGAACCCCGTGAGGGCGAAGGGGATGGGGATGTCTTCGCCGGAGGAGTGGCACTGGAGCAGTTACAGGGCTACAGCAGGGATTGATAAATCGCCCGGCTTTTTGACGACCAAATGGGTTTTGGCACGTTTCGGGAAAGATGAGTCGCAATGCCGCAGGAATTATAAGAAATTCATCGCGGCAGGCCTGGGCGTTCGGCTTGACTACGAGGAAAAGAGCGGTGTATGGGTTGGAAGCGACGAGTACGGCGATTTTCTTCAGGAGCTCATCAAGGGCAGGCTCAAGGTGAAAGAGCATCCTTCCAAACAGCGGCGGTTGAAGAGAGAGGAACTTGAAAAATTTTTGCCGCTGGATGAATGCGAGAACCTGGAATTCAGGAATAATGCGATCTACAGGGCATATCTTGACGGACGATTTACACAGCAGGAGATAGGGAACCATCTGGCTCTTCATTATGTGACTGTCAGCAGGATAATAGCTAAAAAAGAAAAAGAAAAAGAATAAAACAAAAGTGGGGTCAGGTCTTTACTTTTAGCAAGATTGCAAGTAGCTCAACACACTAAAAGTAAAGACCTGACCCCAATCTCCCTCCGCTTATACTGGATACGACCCGCTGATATAATCATTCAGGGAGCGTATAGTGCACTCAAAATCCCTGGAGTACCACCGGTTAAGGTCGCCTATGGAAACAAGACCCGCCAGTTTCTCCTCATCCATCACGGGAAGGTGCCGGCATCTCTTGTTGGTCATGATCGCCATGGCCTCCTTGATGGGAGTTTCCTTGGTTATGATGACAAGGTCCTTGGTCATTACTTCTTCAATTTTCGTTCTCGTTGTGTCCAATCCCTTTGCGACAACCCTTGTTACAATGTCTCTCTCGCTCAGTATCCCGATGGGAATCTGGCCCTTGAGTATTATTAACGCGCCAACGCTGTGTTTGGCGATCTCCTTCGCGGCGTCGCTTACATTCTTGTCCTTCTCGATGCACCTCACTACGCTTCCTTTTTCCATCAAGATCAGATCCACGGTATCCATGGCCGCCTCCTTTATTTATACTTAAGACGCAGGTATTCTAGCAAAAAAGGGCTCTTGAGTAAAGAAGAGAAATAGGGGTTTCATCGTTTACGGCATATCCGCTCTTTTTTACTTCGTTTTTTTCTACATCCATTTTTCGGCCTAAATTATATTTGTTCCACGAATGGCCGGATATCAACGGGTTTTTTCGGCTCTGTGGTAAAATAGCACCTTTTTTAGGAGGATCCGATGTCAAAACTGATTCAGCCCCACGGTAGCAACGAGATAAAAGCCCTTCTGGTCAACGAAGAAGAGAGAGCCTCCGAGCTTAGAAAAGCCGAAGGCCTCAAGAAGATACCGATCACCAGCCGCGAGAGCGGCGACCTCATAATGCTCGGCATCGGCGGGTTCACTCCGCTGAGGGGCTTCATGGGCAAAGAGGACTGGCACGGCGCCGTGACGAAGATGGCGCTCCCCACCTACAAGAACCTCTTCTGGCCCATCCCGATAACCCTTTCCGCCGACAAGGCGCTCGCCGATTCGCTCAAGATCGGCGAAGAGGCCGCCCTGTTCGACGTCGAGACAGAAGCGATCCTCGGGACGATCAAGGTCGAGGAGAAATACGCGATCGACAAGGAGCTCGAGTGCAAGGAGGTGTTCAAGACCACCGATTCGAAGCACCCCGGCGTCAAGATGGTGATGGAACAGAAAGAGGTCAACATAGCGGGCCCAGTGAAGGTTCTCTCTGAATCCTACTTCCCCGAACGGTTCAAGGGCCTCTACCACAAGCCCGCGGATTCCAGGAAGATCTTCGAGGAGAGGAACTGGACGAAGGTGGCCGCCCTCCAGCTCAGGAACCCGATGCACAACTCCCACGCCTACCTCGCCTGGGTCGCCATCGAGGTTTGCGACGGCGTCTACATCCACCAGCTCGTCGGCAACCTGAAGCCCGGCGACATACCCGCCGACGTCAGGGTCAACGCCATCAACGTGCTCGTAGACAAGTATTTCAGGAAGGAGAGGGTCGCCATCGGCGGCTATCCCCTCGACATGCGCTACGCTGGCCCGAGGGAAGCGCTTCTGCACGCGCTCTTCAGGCAGAACTACGGCTGTTCGCACCTGATCGTCGGCAGGGACCACGCGGGCGTCGGCGATTACTACGGCCCGTTCGACGCGCAGAAGATCTTCGAGGAGATCCCCGAGGGCGCGCTCAAGATACAGCCGCTTCCCCTCGACTGGACCTTCTACTGCTACGAGTGCGGAAGCATGGCCTCGATGAAGACCTGCCCGCACGAAACGACCGCCAAGATAGACGACGACGGCAACTATGTAGGCGGCGCGAGGCTGCTCCTTTCCGGGACGCTTCTCCGCAAGCTCATGAGCGAAGGGAAGCCCGTTCCCAAGGAGTTCTCTAAGCCGGAAGTTATCGCCGTGCTGAAGGAGTACTACGACAACCTCGAAAAGAAGGAGAAGATAGAGCTGCATAGCAAGGCCGACCCGAATTTCAAGAAGCCTTGAAGTTCGCGAGGTCAGCGATGTTCTTCTTTGTCGCGCTTCTGATATGGGTCTCGATAAACGCCTATTTCGCGTGGCGGGTCGAGACCCTTCCTTTTTTCAAGGCTCCGCTGGCAAAGCATCTGTTCACAGCGGCGGTGGTCTTCCTGGCGCTCAGCTACCTTTTCGGAAGAATGCTCGTCCACAGGGGTTACCGCGGCTTCGCCTCGTTCCTGGAGATTTCGGGAGCCGTCTGGATGGGGGTCCTATTCATCTTTATCATCTACCTGCTTTTCGCGGATATCCTCTCTCTTTTCGGGTGTTTCAAGGCCTTGTCAGTCAACCTGAGGTACGCGGCTCTCGTCATCTCCTGCCTGCTGACAATTTTCTCCTTCATTCAGGCGTACCGCACCCCCGCGGTCAGGGAGGAGAAGGTACTCGTTGACGATCCCTCGCTCGTCGGGCTAAGGATGGTCCAGATCTCCGACCTTCACCTCGGTGTGATAAGCGGGGAGAAGTACCTCGGGCGCGTCGTCGAAAAGGTCAACGGGCAGAAGCCCGACATCGTAGTTGTAACCGGCGACATCATCGACACCGACGGCAGGGACGGCAAAAGGTTCAAGGAGCTGTTCAGGCAGATCAATGCCGGGAAGGGCGTTTACGCGGTCCTCGGCAACCACGAGTATTACCACGGAGCCGAGAAGAACCCCGCGTTCTTCGAAGAATCCGGAATGAACCTCCTTCGAAACAGCTGGGCCGAACCTTTGAAGGGCCTGGTGATCGCGGGCGTGGACGACCTCTCGGCGAAAAAGCAGTTTAGGAACGGCGGCGATTTCCTCGCCAAAGCGCTGGAGAACAGGCCGGAGGGCTTTCTCGTGCTGATGAGCCATTCGCCCCTCGAGGTGGAGAAAGCCTCGAAATCCGGCGTGAACCTTATGCTTTCCGGGCACACTCATAGCGGACAGATATGGCCCTTCAATTTCTTTTCGAGAATGTTCTATCCCTATAACTACGGAAAGTTCGAGGTCGGCGGGATGACCCTTCTCGTCACCAGCGGCACAGGCACCTGGGGCCCGCCCATGAGGCTATTCAGGCGGAACGAGATGGTATTGATCACTTTTATTCCAAGCAACCCCGCAACAGGACACGGCGGGAGTTAGGATCATTTTCCCTGCATCGGGAAATAACTGCCTTTCAGCCTGATGTTCTCCGATATCCACTTGTCCAGCGATTCCTGTTCCTTTTTGTGTCCATCCAGCCATTTTCCGCCGCCTTCGACGTGGACCTCGTTCAGAAGCCTGTAAAGGTAAACTTCCAGCACGCCCGCGTTCTTCATGTTGATGAGGGTCTGGACAGCGTGCTTGTAAACGAAGGTTTTCTTGAGTTTCCTGTCGTCCACTTCCTCTGTCGTCAGGACGATCGATCTTAATGTTTCAACGTAATTCTCCGCCTTTGTCTTGCCTTTCGCCTCATCGCCGAGCGTCAGCGCTTGGCTCACGGATAAGAGGAGACTGATCGGCGACCAGTCCCCTTCATCTTTCGGCTGGTCAACATCCATGAAGATATTGATCGAGTCGCCCTCCCCCGTTACCGCAGTCCCGTCTATGATGGCGAGCATCGCCGAGATGGCGGGCTGGGTCCGGTCGGAGTATGGTTCGGTGAGGAAGAACCTCAGGTAGCTGAATATCGCTGGAACATCATAATTATCTGCTTCATAAAGGCCCGCAAGGAAATAGTTGGCGCTGGACCTGTTGGGGTCCGCCTCGAGGACTTTCTTCAGGTGTTCCCTGCATTCCTTGTTCTTTCCCAGCTTCGCGTAAACTACCGCCACGTTGAAGTTAAGCTGGTCGTGATCGGGGTATTTCTTCAGTCCCTTTTTGAAATATTCGAGAGCCTGGTCCAGCTTTTCCTGGTATGAATAGCATGTTCCGCCCATGGTGTAGAAGTCGGGGCCGATCTCCGACTTCAGTTTGATGCCCCTTTCGACGTCCGAGAGGCACTTGTCGTATTCCTTCACGGCAACGTAGGCGAGGCTTCTTTCGTAGAGCGCCGAGGCGTTATCAGGCTCAAGCTCCAGCACCTGAGTGTATTTTTCTATCGCCTTCGCGTACTCGCGGTGGTCGTAAAGATCGACCCCCTCCTGGAGGATCGCTTTGATATCAGGTTTCGCGGCTTCCTGGCAAAAAAGCACTCCCGCGAACGCGAGAAGGATCGCAGCCGACAAGAAAAGTAAAGCTTGTTTTCTCATTTTTCCCCCCTTTTGAATCGTGTCTTCTATTTTTTCTCTTCTTCCACCCTTATGTTCGACGCGTGGAGGTGGATGATCCTCCACCTGCCGCCGATCATGCTCATTACCAGCGTCCTCCTCGAAGTGACAGGCCCGCTTACGACATGGAAGGAAACGACCGAGGTCTGGTCGTTCCCCTCCACCCTGATATCGCCGGGGACGATATTCATGTACCTCGGCCCCTGCTTGTCTTTTTTCACCGCGTCGTAGAAGTCTTTGAAGGCTTTCCTGATCTCTTCCTTCCCCTCGACACGTTTCGGATGTTCTTCGAGCGGGAAGAAAGCGGACGCGTTCTTATAGAAAAGGTCCATAGTCCTTTCGAGGTCGCAGGTGTTGAGCGCTTCGATGAACTCGTTGAGGGCTTTTCCTGGAGTATCGCCGGGCATCGCCTGGCCGGCTCCTTCAAGCTCCAGCGGTATCGGTTTTCCCGCCGGAGCACAGGCGGCGGCGCAGATGATCAGGATGAAAAGGTAGAACCCGGCTGCCCGCGATGTCTTCATCGCCGGTTTCCCCTTCTATGCCTTTTTCGTGTCGGCCGTCTTGTCCGACAGGAACTTCATCAGGCTGGCGGCGAGGCCTTCGACCGCTCCGCCTCCTCCCGCGACGAGGATCTCGGGCATTATCTTCTTGTCTCCCTTCATCAGGGCGTCGATGACGTTGACGGTAGTTGTGCCCTTCTCGCCCAGCGCCTTCCTCAGCTCGTCGGCCGCCTTGGCCCTCGCCATGCCGACCGCTTCGATCTCGGCGCCTTTGGCCTTTCCCGTCTCGCTTACATAGAACGAATCGCCGCGGCCCTCGGCCTCCTTCTTGAACTGGTAGGCCTCCGCCTGAATCTTGATCTGCTGGGCCTCGTTCTTCCTGATGTCGACGTTGACGGTCGATTTCGAAAGCTCGGCCTGCATGTCGGCCGTTCCCTGCGCCCTCTCGGTGAGGATCCTCTGCTGCTGGGCCTCCTCCTTCTTCTTGTAGGTCTGGATCTCCTGGTTGGCGATTTCCCTCTGCGTCAGCACCTGGACGAGCTCCTCGGGAAGGATGACGTCCTGGATGTAGACTCCCCTCGTTTCGACGACATAGTCTTTAAGCTTCGCTTCTATATACTCGGTGGCCGCCATCTGGATCTCGTTCCTCTTTTCGATGAAGAGGATGGCAGGCATCGACTGCAGCTTGTCCCTGAAATGGTTGCCGACGGCCGCCTGCAGGACCTCGTTGACCAGGTTCCTCACCGAGCCGACCATCGAGATGACCTTCGAGGCCTGCGTGTCGGGGATGTGGATCTGCACCTGCAGGTCTATCCTGAAGACGAAGCCTTCCCTCGATTTCGCGACGATCTGCTTGAGGTTCTGGTCGAGATTGTGAGCCTGCGAAGCCGCGTCCGCCCAGTTGAGGTTGAGGATGGCAGTCGGAACGATCTCAGCCTTGTAGCAGTGGGAGTTGAGCGGGTACTTGCCGGTCCTCAAAGCTTCGCGCCAGATGCCCCTGTGACCGGGCCTGACGATCGAGCCGAACTTGAAATCCTGGCCCGAAGTGTCCTGCGAAGGAAGACCGACATAGGATTTGATGACGGCCACCTGGCCCTGCTCGATGACGAGCATCGGGGCGATCTCCACGTTGACGAGGAAAGGATTGAGGTTGAAGGTCCCGTAGAGAAGCGGGTCGTGCTGGAGGCCTATGCGCCCGCCGTTGTCTATGAACGCCTGGAAGTCCTGGTAGTTGTTGTGAAGGTTGTTCTTGTTCTCGAGAATAACCTCCATGAGAGCCCCGTCGGTGGTATCCTTGTTGCTTTCCAGCTTCTTGATATCCTCGAAGCCTCCGAGCCTGCTCGCTATGTCGCCCGCCGAGAGAGGATCCCCGTCGTTCACCGTGACGATGCCCACAACGTCGATCGCCCTGCCCGTGTCGTCGTGCCTCGGCTCGATGCAGACGACGTTGAGCTGGTCCGGCCTCAGGCCGAAGGAATCGGGGGTAAGGATCCCGCCGCGCTTTTCCATCAGTTCGCGGATCTCGGGGGCGACCGGCACGCCGTAGACCTGCTTCTTGGTAATGACGAGGAAGCCCACGGGATGGATCGGGATGAGCGAGCCCGGGCAAAGGACGGGACGCTGAACGCCCTTCTGCCCGCCCTGCTGGATGAACCACCTGAGGCTCGAGAAGTTTCCGAACTCGTTCTTGTAAACGGCCGACTTGGCGCCGATCGGCAGGGGCTGGCCCACCTGCGCAATGACCACGCCTATCTCTCCGGCGGGAACCTGCACCCACGGATGCTTCTCGATGACGTATATCGGCCAGAGCTTGAAGCGGAGGCCCGGCATGAGGAGCTCTTCCTGGTATCCCGGCTCGCCGTTGAAGGCGATCGGGTTGTCGTTGACCAGCTTCTTGAACGACAGCCGCTTGTTCACCAGGCCGATCTCCGTCGGCCCGATGCTCTTGAACGATTTGAGGACGACTATGAGAATGACGAATGCGAGGAACCCTACCACCGGGACCATCAAGCCGCCGATAAGTGCCGCGTGACCCGTTTCCATGGAAACCTCCCTTTTGCCCTATCAGGATATATTTTTTCGACCCAAGTGGGAATTTTATCACATTGGGAAAAAACGGCAATCAGGAGGGCTGACAATGGAGCTGAAGTTCAACAAGGAAATGATTCACCAATTTTTCACTTTTCAATCTTCATTTTTCAGTTTTCAATGAAAGCGAAGCTTGCCCCGCCGGGATGCGTGCGTTTCGCATAATTAGGTGGCTGTCCCTATTATCAAAAAATTTTACACTTATTGGCATAAAAATTACAATTGGACTCTTGGAATTCGCCCTCATATTTCTCTTTCGTTTTTAGCTCTTTCCTTCTTCCACTCCATGATCCTGGCGGCGACGCGCTTCCCGACGATCTTTTCGAGCTCTCCTGCGGGAGCATTCATGACGTTCTCGGTGGTCAGGTATCTCTTGATAAGCTTCTTGACGCTTTTTTCCCCGAGGCCCTTGACCTTCAAAAGCGGCGAGGTGAACCTGTTTTTGTTTATCTGTCTGCGGTTCGCGGATATAGCCGTCCTGTGCGCTTCGTCCCTGATGCTCCTGACGATGAGCATCGACGGGGAATCCTTGGCGAGCGGCAGAGGCTCTTTCCCGCGCGGCAGGAAGAGCTGTTCCTCTTTTTTGGCGAGCGCCACTACGGGAATGTCAGGCGCTCCCGCAAGCTTCAGCCCCTCCAGCGCGGACTGCCCCTGGTTCGGGCCGCCGTCTATCAGTAGGAGGTCGGGGAACGCTCCGCCCTCAACCAGGAGCCTCTTGTACCTTCTGGAGACGGCCTCCTTCAGCGCGCCGTAGTCGTCGCCGCTTTCCGCCTCCTTCAGCTTGAACTTCCGGTAGTCCGTCTTGACTAGCCTTCCCTCCTGCCAGGCGACCATCGAGACGTAGGCCGCCTCCTTCTGGAAATGGGAAACGTCGAACGCCTCGATCCTCCTGATCTCCTTTTTCAGCGAAAGGAGCTTCTGGAGGGGCGCGAGTTTCTGGCTCTCCCTCAGGTTCAGTCGGAATTCCATCTCCGCGTTCCTGAGGAGGGTTTTCAATAGCTCGCCGTTCTTTCCGCTCTTCGGAGAGAAGACCTCCACCTTCTTTCCCTTTTTTTCGGAGAGGAACTGGGAAACGAGGGATTGCCCGCCGATCTTCTCGGAGATGTAGAGAGCGTCGGGGATAAATTCGGAGTTCGAATATATCTGCGTCAGGACAGTCTCGAAAAGCTCTTCCCGTGAAAGCTCGACCCGGTCGAATCTGCGCTTCGTTCTGTCCACAACCTTGCCGTCGAGGACGATGAAGGCCTCGATCACGTACCTCTCGCCCTCGCCGTAAAGGGCGTAGTAGTCGGCGTGGCCTGACGCATTCGTCACGATGCTCTGGCTGAGCTCGAGGCTCTGAGCCGCGGCCAGAAGGTCGCGGTAGTGCGCGGCCGTTTCGTATTCCTGCGCCGCAGCCGACTCTTTCATCCTCTTATCGACCAGATCAACAAGCTCTTTGTCCTTCCCTTCGAGGAAGAGGACGACTTCGTCCATCCTCCTTCTGTATTCCTCCTTCTTCACTTTTCCCGTGACGCACGGGGCGAGGCACTTTCCCATTTCGAAGAGCAGGCACGGCCTCGGCCTCGACCCGTCGAGGGGGTCCCGGCAGGTGGCGACCATGAAGAACTCCTGGATCGCCTTCAAGTTTTTCCTCGCGTAGGAGGAGGGGACGAAGGGGCCGAAGTAGAGCGCGCCGTCCTTTTCGATCCTCCTGGTGAACTCGGCCTTCGGGAAAGGCTTTTTCATGTTGATCTTGATGAGAGGGTAGGTCTTGTCGTCCCTCAGAAGGACGTTGAACCTGGGGTGGAACTGCTTGATGAAGTTGTTCTCGAGCAGGAACGCTTCCCATTCGCTGCCCGTGACGACGAAGTCGAGATCAACAGCTTCCGCGCGCAGTTTCCTGACCTTTTCCGAAACGTGCTTGAGGAAATAGGACGAAACCCTCGACCGGAGGTTCTTCGCCTTGCCGACGTAGACGGGCTTTTTGTCGGGACCCCTGAAGATGTAGCAGCCGGGCGCTTCGGGAAGCTTGATCGGCGCTTTCTTCAGCATACGGCTACTTGAGGCTCTTTAAGACCTTCTTAGTCGCCTCGATGAACCTCTTGTTGCCTTCCCTCTTGCAGATGGTCACCCTGATGGAGCCGGGGAACCCGCTCATCGCCATCGGCCTCACGATGACGCCTTCCCTGAGGAGCGCCTCAAAGAACGCCTTTCCCGAGCCGGGAACGTCGACGAGGATGAAGTTGCACACAGAGGGGGTGTACTTCAGGCCGAGGGAAGAAAGCTCCTTCTCGAGGTATTCCATCTCGACGTAGTTCAGTTCGACCGACTGCTTCACGAACTCCCTGTCGTCGAGGGCGGCGATACACGCTTCCTGCGCGACGAGGCTGGTGTTGAAGGGAGAGCGGACCTTGTGGAGCGTCTGCAGAAGCTCGGGGTCTCCGAATCCGTAACCGATCCTGAGTCCCGCGAGGCCGTACGCCTTCGAGAAAGTCCCCAAAACGAGGAGGTTCTTGTGCTTTTCCAAAAGGCAGGCGGCGCTCTTGTAGTCCTCCTTGCGGACGTATTCCTTGTAGGCTTCGTCGACTATGACGAGGACCGTGTCGGGAACAGATTCCATCAGCTCCTTGACTTCCTTGAAAGAGTTGTAGGTCCCGGTCGGGTTGTTCGGATTGGCGACCAGCATCAGGCGGGTGTTTTCGTCCACGGCTTTGGCCATCGCCTTGAGATCGTGGGTCCTGCCCGCCATCGGGACGACCTTGACGTCGCCATCCATCGCGAGGGTGGCGATCCTGTACATCGCGAATGCGCCGTCGCTGAAGACGGTGTTGAGGCCCTTCTGAATGAATGTTTTCGCGGCGATCTCGATCAGTTCGACCGAGCCGTTGCCGAGGATTATCTGTTCCTTGGCCACTCCGTAGTACCTGGAAAGCGCTTCGCAGAGGTAGAAGCCTCCGCCTTCCGGGTAGTAGTGGACTTCGTTCAGAGCCCTGACCGCGGCCTTGACGGCGCCGGGGCACGGCCCGAGAGGGTTCTCGTTCGAAGCCATCTTGATGGTGTTCTTCAGGCCCAGCTCCCTTTCCACCTCTTTGATCGGTTTCCCGGGCTGGTACGCTTCGAGTTTCCGGATGTGTTCAGGTACAGGAATCTTCATTTCTTTTTCCCCTTGGCTATTTCAAGCCCGGCTTCTTCGCGAAGCTGGGCGATCTCTTCGACGAGAAGCGGGCGGATCTCACCCGATCTCATCTTCCCTATCCTGATGCCGCCGATGGCGACCCTCTTGAGTTTGATGACGGGGTGCTCGATGCGGAAGAACATCTCCCTGAGCTGGTTCTTTCTTCCTTCCATCATTTTCACTTCCAGCCAGGTGTGGTGGGTCTCCCTGATGAAAAGCCTCTTTATCTCGACGGGAAGGGTTCTTTTCCCCTCGAGGATGATGCCTCTTCTCAGCCTGTCGAGCGATTCCTTGGGCGGGTCGCCCTTGACCTTCAACTGGTATGTCTTCATCACCTTGTACCTGGGGTGAAGGAGGCGGGCCGAGAGCTCTCCGTCGTTGGTTATGAGCAGAAGCCCCTCGCTGTGGAAGTCGAGCCTTCCGACCGGGAAGAGGCCCTTGACGCCCCTGGGGAAGAACTTCGTTATGCATACCCTTCCTTCCGGATCGTCCATCGTGCTTACCACTTCCTTCGGCTTGTAGAAGATGTAATAAGAAAGCCGGGAGGGAAGGCGGACCTTTTCCCCGTCAACGAGCACGGTGTCTTTGCGAGGATCGATCTTTATCCCGAAGGTCTTCGCCTTTTCGCCGTTGACTATGACTCGGCCTTCCTTTATCAGCTCCTCCGCGTGGCGCCTCGATGACGCGCCCGTCCTGGCGAGGAACTGGTTAAGGCGCATGGTCCCGTCTTCACTGAACATTCTGCGGATCCGTTTCTCCGGCGCCCACCAATTCACCGGCGTCCTCAGAGGAGGCATGGACTGCCGGCTCTTCGGGCGAGGCTTCAACTTCGCCGGTTGCCGGCGGGGCCGTGGCCGGCTGTTCGTCGTCCCTGACGTCCCTGAACAGGGTCTCCTGCTTTATGTTCTCGTCGAAGACATCCTCGAGTTCTTCGAAGCTGGGGAGGTCGGCGAGCGAGTTCAGGCTGAAATGCATCAGAAATTCCTTCGTCGTAGAATAAAGGAGAGGCCTTCCTATGACCGCCTTCCTGCCCGAGATCTTCACCAGCTTCTTTTCGAGAAGGCCCTTGATCACCTGCTGAGACTCGGTGTTCCTGATCGTGGACACTTCCGCCGCCGTGAGAGGCTGCTTGTACGCGATGATCGCCAGTGTCTCCACCGCCGCCTGGCTGAGCCTCCTGAGGTTGTGTTCCTTGAGGAAGTTCTTGACGAAGACGGCGTGTTCCGCGCGGGTGACGAACTGATAGCCCCCGGCGGTCTGCCTGAGGGAAATGCCGAGGCTCGTCTCGTCGTACCTTCGCTCTATGTCCCTCAATATGCCCGCTATCTCGGCGGGATTTGCCTGCCCGCCGAGCGTCCTCACAAGATTGTCGACCGTGACCGGTTCGGAAGTGACAAGCAGGATAGCCTCGATGGCGCCTTCCAAATCCTCTCTTTTCATGAAAATACCTCCAGATGCCTTATTATAGCTTATAAATGCCTGATTTGAAAGTACTATATATTGTTGTCGGGAAACCCTGGAAACGCTTTTTACAGGCCAGAGAAGACGCGCGCGATCCTTTCCCGCCGTTTGACAATAAATGCCCGAATGCTATAAAATTTGTTTCTATTCCTTTAAGCGGGGGGTGGTTGCGAATGAGAAAGATCCTTCTCTACTGCGAGTACAAGCATGTGGAATTCTTCAGCAGGACCATCCTCAAGCGGGAAGATGTCCTTTTGGAACACGAATCCGACATGAGCCTTGCCATGAGGAACATCTTAAAATCGCCTCCGATGCTGTTCATGGTCCGGGGAGTTTACGAAGGACTTGTGGAGGTCCACCTGCAGAGCCTCGCCCAGTGTTATCCGAAACTGCCTTTTCCGGTCGTCCTGATGAGCGATGTCCGGGACCGGGCCAAACTCCCCGCTTTCGTCAAGAAAGTTATCCCCGTGGATTCCGGAATCGATGCCTTCAACGAACAGGTTGCAGGACTGATGGGTGTCCCGACAAGAAGAAGCGCGAGGCTTCCGATCCGCATCGGCCTGGACCTGTCCCAGCAGAACGCGACCACCATCGCGAACACGGTGAATGTCAGCGGGACGGGAATGCTGGTGGAATCCTTCAAGCCTTTGATCCCCGGCAAGGTTTACGAGTTCCGTTTCATGGGGCTTCCCAAGACGGTCGAGTTCCCTCCGATCTCAGCCAGGATAGTGAGGGAGGAAGCGGGCCGGGTGATGTGCGACACCACCCGCAATTACGCGGCGGAGTTCGTGAACATACCTCCGGCGACAATGGAATCGTTCATCAGCAGGATCCTGGCCTAGAGGGTTCGCCGGGTCCCGATCGTCGCCCAAAAAAGTGTTGTCTTGAAGAGAGGATTGTCGCCCTGTGGCCCGGGTTTGCCGGTTCAGGGGGAAGGCTTATTGCTTTTATGGAACGACCACCTGTAATGCCTGCTCATGGCGGGGCTGTACCAGTAGCCTCTCTGGAGGAGGATCTTCGAATCTACCACGCGGAAAATTGTGCAGCCCCTGTAACCGAGGAGGTCCCTTCCTTCGAGGACGACCCATTCACCGTCTTCGAAGATGTTTTCGATCACCCATTCCATCTTCAGCCGCCCCGCGGCCTCCGCGACCATCTTCCCGATGGCCTCCCTGCCGTAGATCGGCTGTTCCGAAACCTGATGGCAGATGGCGTCCTCTCGGAAGAAAGCCAAAACCGTATCGATGTCCCGCTTGTTGAAGGCTTCTACGACCTCCTTCACGACATCTTTCGGCCTCAATTTTTTCTTCATTTCTCCGTTCCTTTTGATCCCGCCTCTTTCCCCCGGCTTTTAGGCTTTTCAACAATCCGGCGCGCCGTGTAATTCCTCACTGGGGCGGAACCCTAACTCCTCGCGGCTCCAAGCAAAGCATTAATTATACTTTTTGATGGGGAATTTTAAAACAGGAGAATGACAACCACTATCGAACTTCGGCCGTCAAAATTAGGACGGGTTGTTCACCCCGGGAAGCTCGCTCTTGGGAATATCCTCTATGACCCTCATTTCCCGCCACTTTCCGCTGAGGAACCGGAAAAAGAAGACGAGTCCGAGCATCGAAACCTGGATCGTCAGTATGACCCAGGTCGCGTAGATCCCGGCGTCGAACAAGAAGATGGCTATCGCTGTCGGGATCACCAGGACGAATGTGGACATGGCGAGGATCACCTTGAAGATGAAGCGGGTGTCTCCGGCGCCCCTCAAAGTACCCGAAAATATTATGTTCAGAGTGTCGAAGACGCAGTAGGCCGCGACGAATCTCAGGAGGACTGCGGCGTACTCGCTGATGAGCTCGAAGCCTTCAGGGTTATTGGCCGCGAAGGGCTCTATGAACAGGTTCGGAGCCGCGACGTAAAAGAGGCAGAGAATAAGCATGTACGCGTAGGCCATCCAAAGCCCGGACCAGGTGGACCTCGCGGCCCTGTCCGGATTCCTCTCGCCCTGCGCCTGGCCTACCAGGACGGAAACCCCCAAGCCGAGGCCCAGGAGGGGCATGAAGGCGAGGTTGTTGATGTTAAAGGCTATCGTCGTCGCCGCGAGGGCTTCAGTTCCGAGCCTTCCGATGAGAAGAAGGAATGCGGAATATCCTGCGATCTCGACGAAGAACTGGACCCCTGCCGGAAGGCCGAACCTGAAGTAGCGCGCCATGAGGTCCCGTTTTATCCCCGGGTCCTTGAAGAAAGGAGCCCGCTCGCTGTATCTTTCCCGCGTCATGAGGATCAGGTAGAAGGCGCACATCGACACGAACGACATGTCCGTGGCGAACGCCGCTCCCATGACCCCCCACCTCGGCATCCCGAAGTTGCCGAAGATCAGGCACCAATCGAGGAAAAGATTGACCGCGGTGCCGATGAGGCTTGCGGCGAGTATCGGCCAGGTCCTTCCCTGCCCGGAAAAATAACCTCCCAGCGCCGACCCCGCGATAGCCGGAAAAGCTCCCCAGCAAAGTGTGGTGTAGTATTCGACCTCGTAGGCCGCCACCGTTTCGGGGTGGCCGAGCCAGCCGAAGAACATCCCCGCGAAAGGCAGGGTCAGCACCACGAACAGCGCGCCCAGAAGGGAAATGTAGACACCCTGCCAGACCGCCGGGCCGATCGAATCAGAACGAGTTGCGCCGTAATACTGGGCGACGAAGGTCGATGAGTATCCCGCCGTCCCGATGAAAATGCTGAGGAGGGTGAACTGGAGCATTCCGGCCGGCATCGCGGCCGCTATCGCCTCGGGCGAGAACCAGGAGAGGAAAAGCCTGTCGATGAAGTGCTGGAGCGAAGCGGCGGAAGTGGAAAGGATGAGCGGGAAACTTACCGCCAGCAGCTCTTTCCAGCCGCCCCGCCCTTCCCATCTGCTTTTCAGCGCTTCGCTGATCCCTTGCATCGCATGCTCCCTGCAATAAAATACGAACCCCGTTCCCCGGAAAAAGAACGAACTGGATCGGCTTATTCAAACGGCTCCAGTTCTTCCTTGAAATGCCATCAAGCGGGGCGTAAGGAAAAAAGAGATGATACCATAAGCATTGGAGATCTTAAGACACGTGAAGGAGGGCGGGCTATAAAAGTCCTAGCTTATGTTCCTGTAAATGCGGGGAGTAGTGTTGATGAATATCTATTCAGCAAACCATCCACCTTTGCTTTTCTTTTTCGGGGGCTTGATGTCTTTCTCGTTGGGGAAATGGTCATAAAGCAATTGGGGGTAGTCTTCTGCTCTTTTCCGATTCAATATTTTCAGAATCTTATACTCGGACAAAGCCGAATCTTTATCTTTGAGGTCCATGTATATCAAGCAGAGTTGGGCGTGTGCTTGAACATCTTTTGGATTGTGAAGTAATGCCTGGCTGTATGCTCTTATCGCATCTTGATGTCGTTGTAACATCTGAAATGCGTGTCCTAAAGCATCATAGTGCTCAACTTCTTCGGGGTCTAGAATTATTGCTTGCCCATATGAATTTACCGCATTCTCGTATTGCCTCATAAGACAATAACAATCACCGAGGCAATGAAACGACCATGAACTATAAGGATTTAATCTTATTGAATTTTTAAATGCCTCTATTGCGTCTTGATAGCCTGATGGACTATAGTCGTACATCAAACCTAGCAAATAAAAAGCTTCTTGGTAATCATCAGGATTGTTAGCGACAGCTTGTCTTAATGCATCTATGGACTTCTGACGATACTTACTGTAATCGCACAAATGCCAGTAGCTCATTCCGAGATAATATAAGGCATCAGCATAATCAGGCTTAAGCACCAGTGCTTGTTTGAATAGATTAGTTGCAAGTTCGTAGTCCGATTTCCAATAAGCTGACAACCCCTGATGAAACAGGCGTTCCTCATCTCCTGGCATTTCAATACCTAGGTTATTGGCGGTTTCATTGATTAAAGCCGCTTTATCAGGGTAGCGTTTTATCAGCCAAGAGAAATCTTCTTTAAGGATATCTTTAGGGGTCGGCTTAAAGTTTTCAATGAACAGCTGGTACTCTTTATTAGCCTCTGCTATTTTACCTTGAAGCAAATAAGCATGCCCTAGATTGGTGTGCAGAGCAACATCTGAAGGAAATAGCTCAAACCCTTTTTTTGCGTATTGTTCTGCATCTTGAAAATTGGTGATAAAAAGGGAAAGCCAGGAAGCAGCTAAATAGTCGCCTAACTTTGGAGTTTCATTAATTTTCTTTTTTTGAATTTTAAGGGCATAGGAATAACATCTAGTAGCATTGCGTATCTTTCCGCAACACAGAAGAATTCTTCCTTTTTTTTCAAAATAATCAATACTGTTGGGCTTAAGTTCTATTGCCTTATTGATGCTTCCTAATGCTGGTTTGTAATCAAATAGCTTCAAGAAGCAACTACTGATGTTGTTATAGAGGCTAGGATAGTAAGGGTAAAGCTCTTTTGTTTTCAAATATTCAGAAAGAGCTCTCCCATATTTTTGTTTGGCAAGGTAACAATTCCCCCGCATTAAATATCCCTGTGGATAGTTGGGGTAAAGCTCAATAGCTTTTGTATATCGTTCTATTGCCTCATCAAATTCTCCTTTTTCATAATGAATATTCCCTAGGTTAAATTGAGGGGAAAGAAACTTCGGATTAATTTCAATAGCTTTATTATAGTCGGCTATTGCCTTATCCAACTCACCTTTATCTTTGTAAGCGTTTCCACGGTCGTTATAGCTTTCCGCCATAGATGGGTCAAGTTCTATTGCTTTTGTAAAATCTATTATGGCGTCACGGTAATTACCTTTTTTCTCAAATGTGACTCCACGACTATAATAAGCCCCAGGAAAGTCGGGTCTTAACTCTATCAACTTGGCATAATCTGCAAGAGCATTATCATAACATCCCTTTGCATAGTAGGAAGAGGCTCGGTCGTAGTAGGCTTCCCAATAATCAGGGTCTATCCGAATTGCTTCAGTGAATTCTGTTATGGACTTATCATAGTCATGTTTGATTCGATACGATACGCCATACCAGTGATGACTGCTTGCACTCTGCCCGAATACCTGGAAGGATGACAAGACAACTATGAAGACCAGAAATACCGAGTATCCCCTTACCTTCATTTTTCCTCCTTTCTCATTATATCCCCCGATCTTTCCCTGAACAACACTTCCGTCCATCCGGCGGCAAGATCACTATAAGGATTCAGAGTTATCTTTATCCGGAAGGCTAAGAATTCGACGGGGAAAAAGCTCAAACTCCCGAAAAAGCCGCCAAATCCTTTATAGATGAGGTATTAAGAAGCAAAAAGGGCGGTTGCCCGCCCTCTAGGTCTCACTTGGTAGCCCGTACGGGACTCGAACCCGTGTTACCGACGTGAGAGGCCGGCGTCCTAACCGCTGAACGAACGGGCCGGAAAAAGTTGGCTGGGGAGGGAGGACTTGAACCCCCAACATCCTGGTCCAGAGCCAGGCGTTCCGCCAATTGAACTACTCCCCAGTACCGAGGAACGCACATTTTATTTAATGTCGGCCTGATTGTCAAGTGAACCTTTTCCCCACAGCAAGTTACCCCTTTTGAATATCGTTGAAAATAGGCTAGAATTCTTCCCTGGAGTTGAGATTGAAGAAGACCATCATTCTTATCGTCGCTATTTCGACAGCCCTGGCGTTCGCGGCGCAGGAGTTCCAGCCGGTACTTGACGACGGAAGCGGACGGAAGCCTTCCGCCTCCACTGGGCAGCAGCCTGCCGAAGGTGCCGGCCCGACCGGAACAGCCCCTGCTCAGGAAGATCCTGCAGGCTCCAAGCCCAAAAAAAGCAGGAACTGGTTCTGGAAAAAGAAGCCGCAGGGAGCGAAGCCGGAAGAGAAACCCGCCCCTTTCCAGCCTGCAGAAGAAGCAAAACCGGAACCGAAACAGGAGCTCCTCCCCGAACCTCCTCCGGAAGCAGCCGTCCCGCCAGCGCCCGGGATCTCCACATACGCGCTGAAGCCCGGGGTCGAGGTGAGCGACATCGGCGAGGAAGAATCCCCTCCGCTTCCCGAGGCGCCTCTCGTAAGGATAGAGAAGGTGAGGATCCCGTCGGGAAGGGACAAGGTGAACACGGAGATCTTTTACCCCAACCATGCCGGGCCATGGCCGATAGTGGTCCTACTGCACGGAAGCCATCCCCAGAGGACCGACGCTTACTATGACGTCATGGCGCAGGACCTGGCGATGCACGGCTACCTTTGCCTGTTCCCCCATTACTTCGAGAGAGGCAGGAAGGGGCGCGGCAACAGGTCTCAGTGGATGGCGACCGTGGGCGACACGATAGATTACGCCGAGACGATCCCGAACGTCGACAAGACGAGGGTCGCCCTCGTCGGGTACTCTCTCGGGTCGTTCCTCGGTCTGGGCTACGCTCCGACAGACACGAGGGTGACTTGCCTGGTGGCTTTTTACGGAGGGCTTTCGGGATGCTACCTTCCCTCGGCGTCGGAGCACATGCCCCCCACGCTGCTGATCCACGGCATGAAGGACAGGACCGTCCCCGCGAGAAGGTCTCTTGAAGCGTTCAAGAACCTGAGGGAGACGCGCAAGCCCGTCAGCGTCGTGCTTTACCCGGACGTGGGGCACGGTTTCACGCTTCACAGGCGGGGGGAATGGGACGACAGCGTCAGCGAGGACTCCTGGAACAGGACCCTCACGTTCCTTAATTACAACCTCAATTACCCCGCGTGGACGCCAGAAGTCCCCATCTACCAGCCGGAGCTTTTCCAGGTCGGCAAGGTCGTCATGCCCCGGCCGGATGACGACGACGACGGCCTCGAGGACGAATTCGAGGAGGACAAGAAGCTTCAGACGCCCTACCTCGACAAGCTCTTCGATTGCGGCGAAAAGGTGTATGTCGATCCCACGGGCGAGGAGTTCGCGAAACTGCTCAAGGAGAGCCAGCCTCCGCCCAGGAAGAAGCATTCGCACAAAAAGGGGTCTTCGGGAAAAAAGAAGATAATTCCCAAGAAAGCCGTCAAGAAATAGCATGAAAGCGGAAGAAATTATCGAGCTTCTTTCTCTCAAACCGCTTTCGTTCGAAGGCGGCTTTTTTTACGAGACATACAGGAGTCCCGGAAAACTGGAAACGGGGGCGGGGATGAGGAATTTTTCCACCGCCATCTATTATCTTCTGCGCGAAGGCGAGAAGAGCAGGATCCACAGGCTGAAGTCCGACGAGGTGTTCCATTTTTACCTGGGGAATCCGGTAGAGATGTTCCTGTTCAAAGAGGACGGTTCGTGCGAGAAGAAGATCCTCGGAGCAGAGCTTCAGAACGGCGAAGAGCCGCAAATCCTCATCCCTGCAGGATGCTGGCAGGGAGCGAAACTGAGGGAGGGCGGAAAATTCGCCCTGATGGGGACGACCGTTTCGCTTGGATTCGACGAGGCGGACTTCGAAGCGGGGGCCCGCGAAAATCTTGTCTCGGCCTACCCCTCGCACAAAGAGATCATTGATCTTCTGACCTGACTTCTTTCGAAATCGAATTGGCCGTTTCTTTTATCTTCTGATAGATGGATTCCCCGTAGAACCTCAGCGTCCAGGCAAGCTTGTTGTGGTTCAAAGGCTCCGCGAGGCCGGTCTTTCCCGCGCACGCATCGCCGTCCGGGGTCCCCGGAATGGGGGAGAACTCTGAAAGACGCGGACGGACCTTTCTCGACTCCAGGAAGCGCAGGGTCTCTTCGATCATTTCTGGGCTTATGGCGGGGTGTCCCATGAGTATGTAGGAAGAGATGCCTTCCGGTTCCGCTCCCGCCGAGAGGAGGTTTCCCAGCGCGGCGTCGAACATCGCCCTGTCAGCCTTCCGGTCGGTCCGGTCATGCCACAGCTTGTTCGTCGTTTCCAGGGAGAGGAAGAAAGTCTTGAAGTTGGCGGCGACGAGTTTTTTCGCCACTTCCGCCGTCAGGTGCTTGAGGTGCAGTCCGTTGGGCGTGTGGAATCGGATACTTTTTCCTTTCGCCGCAGCTTTCTCCAGGAAGGGGCCGAGGCCATTGTCGAAATTGAAGAGCAGTGCATCGTCGTAAAAAGCGATGTCGATTGCTCCCGCGCCGAGAAGCGCTTCGTACTCCTTTTCCACGAGGCCGGGCGCCCTTGTCCTGAATACTTTGTCGATCCTCTTCGACGCGCAGTAGGAGCAGGAATAAGGACAGCCGGTCGTTATCTTCATGACTCCCGAGGGAACGGTTCCGCCGCATAGGTCCCATCGGGGTGTCGGGTAGTCCTTCTTCAGGCCGAGAAATTTGGTGAGAAGGTCGAGGTCGTTCCCCTCGACGACCAGGTCCGCTCCGAGAGATGACGCGTGCGAAGGACAGAGCGTCGGGTATATGCCGCCGAGCACGATCGTTGTTTTCGCGTGGTGTTCCCTGATTGCCGTTATCACCTCGGAAACCCCCGGATACCAGTAGGTCATTCCGCATCCTATCAGCGCGACGTCGAACGGCCCGTTCGCTTCAAGGAAGTCGGCGAACAGTTCCCGGGGCGCGCCGAAGCGGTGGAACGGCCTGGGAATGTCCTTCAGGGGGGCGGGGGTGTCGACCTTCTGCTTGATGAACTTGCCGACGCCGAACTCCTTTTCCGTCTTTTTTCCGTCGGCACCGAGGAAATCGAAAAAACTTATCCTTTCGGAATCTATCCTTCCCGCGATGTTCAGGAGTCCATAAGGCTTGAGCCAGAAATCGAAGGCGGTGAAATCGTAGATGGGCGGGGAGACCAGGAGGATGCTACCGGTCACGGAGACATCCGGACGGCTGGCGCCGTAATTGAAAATATTAAATTGAAAATTGAAAATTGGAAAATCGTGGAATTAATTTCCCTGTTGAACTTCAGCTCTTCAGCGCTTCTGATCTTCCGCTCTGCCGTTCCTTCAGCCATCAGCCTTCAGCCTGTCGTCAGCCATGTGGCTGGCGCCGTAATTGAAAATGGTCAATTGACGAAACCTGTTCTCCGGGAAGTTCATCACGACTCCCATGCAGAAATGATTTTACTACTTTCGCCCGTTATTTCAAGAAAGAAATAGAAGCCGGTGCGGCAAAGAGCCTATCCGTAAATAGGGCATAGTCGCGCGCGTGGCGCCCGGGTCAGCAGGTCAAGGCGGCCGACCGAAGTAAGGCTGGTCTGCCTTTCAAGGGAGGTCAACACAGTCATGCGAAGCCCGCCGCCCGCGCCCTTCGGGACGGGGCTGTCGGAGCGTCTGGCTTTGTCAGCTCGCTCATCCGATGCGCCAGACATCGGCCTTCGTTCGCTTCCGCGCCATGCATCTCCGACAACTACCGTCGCGGCTATGTCTTATTTCCGGATAGGCTCTAAGCCCGCATGAAAAGAGTCCATGAATGTGTGTGGATAAATGCGATTTTCTTGAAAATCACAGCTTGTCGTGTAAAAATAAACGGCGTGGCAGGGATCGGCTGACGGGGGATCCTGAAACGGGACATGTCGTGTCGGAAGAAGACGGAGCTTGTCTGCCGCGGGAGGGTTGAATGAAAAGACTCAATCTTGGATCGAACGCTTTTTTCTCTGTTTGTTTATCGATCATCCTTTTCTCTTTTCCGGCGGCGGCTCAAAGGGTGAAAGAGAACCTGAGCGGGTTTGACCACATATCCTATTCCAGCCCTCAGCTCAGGACCGTCGAAACGAACCGTCAGGTGCAAAACCTGGAGAACCTCCTTCCGGAACAGGAGGCAGCTTCCCGGTTCATCAAGGCGAAAGGCGACGGCTGGAGCGTCTGGTTCGACCTCCGCAGGGGAAGGCCTTCGCTGATCGACGGCGGAGCGATACCCTTCATACCCGGCCACGCCAACTCGCTACGGTGGGAAGATTTCGCCCCCGGCTGCAAAGACAATTCGTCTCTTCCCCCCGAAAAAGTCGAGGAACTTGCGCGCGGTTTTATCAGGGAATGGAAAGACCTCCTCAAGGTCGATCAGGAAGAATTGATTCTCGATCCGCTGGGTTCGGGGCCCGTCGGGGATTCCTACTATCTGATCAGGTTCCAGTGGGCTCCTTCCGGCATCCCGGTGGAGGGAGCTTCGGTCTATTTCAGGATCAACGGCGGGAACCTTCTTCAGGTCGCCACGAGGGAGATAGGCGACTTAAAGCTGGACATTACGCCGCATCTCAGTCAAGAAACGGCCTGGCAGATCCTCTCGGGCTACACGGGAGGGCTCGCCGAGAATGACAGGATCCTCGAGAGGGGAAGGCTGGTGATCGTTCCCGTCACCCCTCGAGGTGAGGACTCCAATCTCTTCAACGGCAGGTTCAGCGGAATGATGGATTACAGGCTCTGCTACAAGCTGGTTTTCGAGAGGGAAGGGACGATCGGAAGGTGGGAGTCCCTCGTTGACGCTCACTCGGGAGAGCTGCTCTCTTTCCGCGACTCTGACCGTTACGGAACCGTAAGAGGCACCATATACGGCAACGACGACAAGGAGAATATCCTCAGCCTCCCTCTGCCGTTCGTCAAGACCGACATTCCCGCCCCCAACAATTTCGCCGATTTCGCGGGCCGCTTCGAAGGGGACCAGGCTACCTTGAATATGGAGAATGCTAGGTTTCTCAAAATGGTCGACGGTTGCGGCAACTCGTCTTTAACGACGACGACGGGATACGCGGATTACGGACAGAGCGTCGGCGAGGACTGCGGCGTCCCCAGTCCGAATCCCGCAGGAGGCGGGAACACCTGGTCTATCAAGACCCTTTACTACCATCTGACCTGGGCAAACAGGAAAGCGGCCGGGTTCCTCCCGGCTAATTCCTGGCTGTCTCAAGGCCAGATTACGGTAAACGTGAACAAGAGCCCCTTCTGCAACGCGTCCGCGGGAGCCACGACGATCAATTTTTACAAATCAGCATCCGGCTGCATGAACTATGGCGAGTTGCCCGGAGCGGGCCTGCACGAGTGGGGCCATTCTCTCGATGTCAACGACGGGTCGGGAGGATGGACATCGCCGTGCGAGACGATCGCCGATTGGAACGCCACCCTTCAACTGAGGGATTCCTGCGCCGGAAAAGGCGCCGGAGAGGGAGGCAACTGCTCCAGTTACGGAGACGCCTGCACGAGCTGTGACGGAATAAGAGACCTCGATTACATGAAGCACTCATCCCAGACACCGTGGACGGCGCAGAACCACGGAACCCTGTGGGACTGCGCTTCGGGAAAATACAACGGCCCGTGCGGATGGGAGGACCACTGCGAATCGGGAATCGCATCCCAGGCCCTCTGGGATTTTGTCAACAGGGACCTGCCGTCCTATTGCGGGATAAGCGGAAGGGACGCCTGGCAGCTTGCCGAGATGTTGTTCTACAGGGCTTTGCCGACCCTCGGCAACCTTTACAGCTGCACGGTGGGGGCACCGACCGTCACCGACGGCTGCGGCGGAGATTCGCTTTACACGGTCATGAGGTTCTTCGACGATTCAGGCGACGGGACGGCCAACGGCACGCCCCATGCCAAAGCCATATACAAGGCGCTGGCGCGCCACAACATAGCGTGCGGTGCCGAACAGGATGCCGCGAACCAGAACCAGAGCGGCTGCGCTTCCATGTCAACACCTGTCCTCACCGTTGCCTCGGCAGCCAACGACCAGGTCTACCTTGAATGGACAAGCGCGGGGCCGAATGCGACATGGTACGGCATTTTCAGGAACGATCTGGGCCCCGATTTCGGTTTTACGAAGATCGGGACAGTATCGGCCCCCGCAACCAATTTTTATGACAATTTCGCGGCAAACGGCGTCTGGAGCAACTATGTTGTTCAGGCGGCAGCCGGGAGCGAATCCTGCGCGGGGCCGATGAGCAATATCGTGTCGGCAAATCCGTCCTATTGGCCAGCGCTTGGGGCCGTGATGCTCGACAGCTCGAAGTTCAACTGCGACGGGCAGGTTAACATCACGGTCACCGACGCCACACCGGGAACGCCCGTCACCGTTCAGGCATGGTCCACTACCGATCCAAACCCGATAACGATAGCCCTCGCTCCGGACCCTACATTCATGTACAGATATGTAGGATCGATCCAGACAAGCGTAACGGCAGGTTCCGGCAAGGTCCGCGTCTCCCACGGAGACACTCTGACCGTGAAGTATATCGATCCCGACGACGGGAACGGGAACTACAATGTGGGGATCTTCACCCACGCTGCGATAGACTGCCAGGGGCCTCAGATAAGCAATGTCAGGGCGGTCAATGTCACCGGGACATCGATGAATATAGTCTGGGACACGGACGAGCTCTCCACGACCAGTGTCCAGTATTTTCCTCCTCCTTCTTCCACCTCCGACGGAGGCTTCGACACTTTCCATTCTATCAGCGTATCCGGCCTTCAGCCGTGCACCACCTATCATTTCGAGATGAGTTCCGCCGATGAGCTGGGAAACATATCCACTGATAATAACGGCGGGGCATACTTCGCCTTCACGACCATACCGGAACTGACGCCTGTTTATGTCCGCGCTCCGGCTCAGACGATACCGGACAACGACTTCGACGGGGTGTGGAGCGCTTCAAGCGTTTTTGACGGCAGGGTTGTCCAGGACCTTAACGTCAGCGTGACGATAGATCATCCGAGGACCAGCGACCTGAGGCTTTATGTTGAAAATCCGAACGGACAGCGAGTGGCCCTGGTTGAGAACTACCCCACAAGCGGAGCCGACTTCGATGGAACCACCTTCGACGACGACACCGACCAGACCCTGGGGGGATCTTTCGGCCCTTATCCGGGAAAATACCGGCCAACAGGCGATCTTTCCGATTACGACGGACAGCAGATGAACGGAAACTGGAAACTGGTTGTCATGGACACCGTTCCCGGTGAAACGGGGACCGTCGTGGAATGGGAACTGTTGCCTACCTACGCCACTTATAACTGCGGCGCGGAGCTGGATTTGCATGACATTTACATCTTCTCGGAACACTGCACGGGTTCCGGGGGGGGTGAGGACGGCATAATAGATGCCGGCGAAGAGGTGACGCTCAAGGCTTACCTCTACAACAATGGTTCTGTTGAAACATCTCAGGTGTCGGGATTTCTGACATCCTCCAGCCCCTTCGTGACGATCGTGGACGGGTCGAGCTCGTTCAGCGACATCCTTCCGGGAGGGACGGGCGGCGACGCTGATTCTTTCAAGATACTGGTATCTCCCGACACTCAGTGCGGTCAGCCTCTTGAGCTGAACCTCCACATAGCGTGTTATGAGGAACCTGCGGGATGGGACATCCCCGTAGCGCTCATCGTCGGAGATCCTGATCCGGGAGGGAACATCGTCAATGCTCTCCAGGAGGACTTTGAGGACATAGTGACAGGGATACCCGACGGATGGAAAAAGACCACCGCTTCACCAAGCTGGCTAGTGGGGCGTGAAACCTGTTGCGGCACCAGCGACTACAGTTTGAGCATTCTCACCGGCGGAAAACAGGCGGACGCGTGGATGTTCACGAGCGGCATGGAACTGACTCCGGGGACTCTTTACACACTGCAATTTTCCTGCAATGCCGACAACATAGATTCCGGAATAGGCCAATCGCTTTCTCTTTACCTAGGGAGCGGCCAGGACGCCTCCCTTATGAACATGCTGCTATGGAGAGAGACCGACCTTGTTATATCAACTGGCTGTATCACTTATACCGTCGAGTTCACCGTGCCGGAACAGGCTGAGTATTATCTGGGGATATACTGCGACACCCCTCCCGGCAGCTGGCTCCTTGTCATTGACGACATCTCGATCTCATATCAGTCGGTTGCCTCCTGCTCGATGAACCCGTGCGAACCCTGCGAGGACCCGGGCGCGCCGGTGATCACTTCCATAACCGATCCCTACCCCTGCGAGGCGGGAAGCCTCCGCGTCTGGTTCACGGAAGGCTCGGGAGCCACCCAGCACGACCTCTACATGGACGGCACGCTCGTCATGTACGGAATTCCCTCATCTCCCGCCTTCATAGCGCCGGGCGACGACGACCCGCACGAGTTCGTCATCAGGGCGATAAACGGGGAATGCCACACCGATTCAGCTCCCGTTACCGGCTCGGACGAGGACGGGCCTGCTCCCGGCATTCCGTCGCCATCCGCGGCGGATGCGGACGAGTGCGACCCGACGGGAATAGAGGTCTCATGGCCGGCCGTTCCAGGAGCGACAAGCTACGACCTCAAGATAGACGGGACGACCATCGTCGATGACGCCGCGAACCCTTACATTTACAGCCCTGGAAACTCCAGTTCGCACGCATTCAGCGTCAGGGCGAAGAACGGGAACTGCGCGGGAAGCTGGTCGTCGACGGTCTCGTCGGCGGACCTGGTCCTAAAACCGGGAACCCCTGCGGTACCGGCGGTTTCAGACCTTGATTACTGCGCTCTCACGGGAGTGCAGGTCTCCTGGATAGCTGTTCCCGACGCCACGGATTATGATCTCATGATCGACGGGACCACCGTAATCAACAGTGTTACAAGCCCTCATGTTTACCTGCCCGGAAATACTAACACGCACAATTACCAGGTGAGAGCGATACGCTCATCCTGCAAGGGCGATTTCTCCCCGGCCTCCGCGGGGATCGACAGGATAACCCTCGAAACCCCTGCTCCGCCCTCGGTAACCGATATCGACCCATGTGCCCAGTCAGGAGTGTCGGTCAGCTGGAGCCCCGTTCCCGGCGCGACCACATACGACCTTGTCGTTGACGGGAGCGATGTTTACACGAGCGTCACTAGCCCGTACGCCTTCGATCCCAAGGATACTGCCGTCCACGGCTATTCGATCATGCCGAAATCCCCGTCATGCGACGGGGACCGCTCCGACAACACGGAACAAGCCGACCTGAATAATGGCGTATCTGTTCCATCTTCGTTCGGTGGCGGCGACGACGACCCCTGCAACCCGACGGGGATAAGGCTGACCTGGAGCGCGGCGTCCGGGGCGACGGGGTATGACCTGATGGTAGATTCGAACACGATAACGGGAGTGTCGAGCCCTTATGTCCATGTCCCAGGAGATACAGACACGCATGCTTTCAGGGTCAGGGCCAAGAACGCATCCTGCGTTTCGGATTGGACGGCATCCCTGGAAGAGAAAGATTCGGCCGACGGGCCGCCCGTTCCGGACAAAGCCCCGGGAGCTTCGGACCTAAACGCCTGCGCCCTGACGGGCATCAGGGTCTATTTCGACCCTCTTCCTGGCGCGACCTATCACGACATAAGGGTTGACGGAACGACCATTTTGCCTGACGCAGGAACGGAAAAGATAATTGAACCCGGCGACAGTCTGCCCCACACTTTCGAATACAGGGGAAGAACCGCCGTCTGCACAGGTCTCTGGTCGCCCTCGGCGTCCGGAACGGACATCAACGGCACTCCCGGAGCGCCTGTGGTAACTTCCGTCGATGATATAAACCCGTCCTTTCCCAACGGAGTGCGAGTGAACTTCACCGCCGGCAGCGGCGCGGAGAGGCACGACCTATACATGGACGGCGCGCAAGTGGTCACTTTCTATGTTTCGGGAGATCCCTTTGTCCCCGGAGATGCGCTTCTACACGATTTCCAGGTGCGCGCGGTGAACGGCGACTGTTATTCCGTCTCCAATGTCGAGCAGGGAACCGACCAGCCGCCGCAGAAACCCGGGGAGATAGCACCGGGACTCACACCTGAAACCGCGCAGTCCTGGATAGGAACGACTACCCAAACCTGGCCGGCGGACTCATCTTGTTCTTCCGGATACCTCCTCTACAGGGGAACGATGGCCGACCTGCCGCTTCTTCTTGACAGCAGCGAAGATTCTTGCGTTGTATTCAGGGGATATTCCGCCGGAGAAAACACTGCTTCCGGCCTGGCGGAAGACCCGTCGATCGTCCCCGGGAAGTTTTACTGGTACATCGTCACCGGCCTTAATGCCTCGGGTGAGGGTACCGCAGGGAACGGAAGCGGAGGCGAAAGGGTCGTCGACAGCGGCGGCGACTGCCTGTAAAGCGAAAGGAAAAGGCGGGAGAAAACCTCCCGCCTTTTTTTTCTTAAAACCCGGGAAGAACTGAAAAAGATCATCTGCGGTCGGCGTTTACCGGCCCCGGTCAAAAATCCTATCTGACAGCGACGAAAAGGATCTTGAAGACACGGCCGTTTCAGTAATTTCCCGGTCCGGGATCCGCGGCAAGGAATTGTCAGGGGAACAACTGTGTTTGAAACAATATGTGAAGGAGGTGACAAATGAATCTTGAAACCAAATATCTCGGACTGGATATAAAGAACCCCGTGATCGCCGGGGCTTCCATCCTGACGGAGGATCTTGCCAACCTGAAGGCCATGGAAAAAGCCGGCGCCGGAGCTGTCGTCCTGGGCTCGCTATTCGAGGAACAAGTCATCGAGGAAGAAAACATGCTGGACCATTTCTTTTCCGGCAGTTCTGAAAGCTTTGCCGAGGCTGTTACATACTTTCCGCGTTTGGGCGAGTACAGGTCGGGGCCGGAACAGTATCTCGACTTCATACGCAAGGCGAAGGGAGCCCTTTCGATCCCCGTCATCGCCAGCCTTAACGGAGTATCCACCGGCGGCTGGGTAAAAATCGCGGGAGAAATTGAAAAGGCCGGAGCAGACGCCCTCGAACTTAACATTTACTTCATCCCTACCAGGCTGGACCAGAGTTCCGAACAGATCGAAAGCGTCTACATCGATACGGTCCGCTCGGTTAAAAGATCGGTCAAGATTCCCGTAGCCGTCAAAGTAAGCCCCTATTTTTCAAACTTCGCGAACATGGCTGGCAAGCTTCATGACGCCGGAGCCGACGGCCTCGTTCTGTTCAACCGTTTTTACCAGCCTGATTTCAATATCGACGATCTTTATGTCGAGCCGCGCCTGACTTTCAGTTCTTCTTCATCACTGGGCCTCACTCTCAGGTGGATCGCCATTCTTCACGGCAGGATCGATGTCGATTTCTCGGCGACGAACGGGGTCCACACCTCGCAGGATGTCATCAAAGCGATAATGGCCGGCGCGAACTCGGTCCAGGTATGCGCGGCTCTTTATAAAAACGGGGTCGATTATATCAAGGACCTGGTCGACGGGCTTTCATCATACCTGAGCAGGAAAGGATACGGAGGCGTCGGCGAATTAAAGGGCATCCTGAGCCAGAAGGAATGCGCCGCTCCGGACGCTTTCGAGAGGGCCAATTACATCAAGACGCTTATTGGTTTCAGGAACTGATCTGGATTTAATGGGAAAGGCGGATCAAGACTTTAAGCGATTTGCTTAAAGAACCAGCTTTTCCTTGAGGAGTTTGGGAAGCGTATCGTCGTCCTTGGTGGCCTCGGCGAGGAGCTTCGCCTCTTCCGCGGAAAGAGTGACGACGGCGTTCATCTTGTAAGCCTCGAAAGCCTCCGTCGCAATAGGGGCGACCTTCTTTGTGATGCCGAAAAGGACCTTCGCGTACTCCCTGATCTCGTACTGGGCGTGCGGGTGAAGGCGCAGCTGAAGGAAGTGGAACAGATTGTGCAGGTCTATCTGCCAGTACCACTCGGTATAAAGGTTCAGAGGGAGGACGCCCCTCGATATCTCCTTCGCAAGGTTCTTTTCTATCAGCCTGTTATAGGCTTCGTAGCAGCTTTTGTTCATCTCCCTGATCATGGCCGCGATCTCTTTCGCCTCCCCCTCTTCGAAAGGTTCGGGCGAGCGGCCCTGCTTGTTGGACGTGCTCTGCGGCGCGACGACAGACTCGTCGGGAACGTAGAACTCCTCCTTCATTATCGAGTATCTTCCGGAGATCTCGTTGACCCTGGCCGTCCTGTGCCTTATCCACTGCCGGGCGACAAAGATGGGGAGCTTTACGTGGAATGTAAGTACGACCTGCTCGAACGGGCTCGTATGGTCGTTCATCAGCAGGTAGTTGATCAGCATCCTGTCCTCGCGGAAGGTCTTCGTTCCCGCGCCGTAGGAGACCCTCGCGGCCCCGACTATTCGGGAATCGGAACCCATGTAATCGACCAGCCGGACAAAGCCGTGGTCGAGGACCCTGAGTTCGTGATCAAGTATCTCGTCCGCTTCTTTCGTGTGGTCGTGCGCCATGGCTACTTCCCTTCGAGCGCCGCCTGGATCTCAGTTTCGATCTTCGGCCTGGGGGTGTTCTTGACGAGGGCCGCCTCGGAGCTCATGAGCAGAAGGCAACGCTGGTACATCTTTTTCTCCCTGAAGGAGAGCGGCTTCTTGAGGTTCTGCATGTAAAGCGATTTGAGCACCCTCGCTATCGAAATGAGGTCTCCTTTAGCGACCATTACAGTGTGTGCGGTGAAGCGGTCCTTCCAGGTGGCGAACGATTCAGGGACGCCGTTCTTCAGGAATTCGAAGGCTTCTTTTACGACTTTCGCGGAAGAGGGCTGCCTCAGTCCCACTCCTTCTATGCTGGAGTTGGGGATCATGACCTTGGAGACGTTCTCGGTGTCGGTGAAGGCGAGGACCAGAAAAAGCTCCTTCCTGCCGCTCAGGTCCTTCTCTTCTATGGAGTTGACCTGTCCCACCCCGTAACCCGGGTAGACGACTCTGTCTCCTATAGAAAACATGGTTCCAAGCTTAGCGCCCATATCGTCATTATACCACCTTTCCCCCAAAAACCACTTGACCGCAAGGAATAACTCCCATATCCTAGTGAACTATGAGAAAAGCGCTTTTAATCCTCGCGGCAACGCTATTATTTGTTTCCGGCCCGGTCCTTGCTGACGAATGGTTCGACATCGAGATGCGGGTTATGACCACCGGGGAGAACCAGCCGCAGCGGGAGATCGGAGTCTTCGGAGCCGAGCTTCCCCTCAGCGGCAAGGGATACCTGGAAAGGTCCCTCACCGTAAGGAACATGTCCCGGAACACAAGCAACGTGGTCGATTTCAAGCTCACGATGAAGCCCGAAAGGGGCAGGCAGGGGGAACTCCACCTCATTTTCACCTCCGATGCAACCCCGAAGACCGGCAAACCGGAAAGCAGGTTCAGGGACCTGGTTTTCGATAAGCCCGGCGGCCAGATAGTCGAGATCTTCAGCGACCCGCAGACCGGGACAAGGCTCATCATTTCCTTATTGTTGAAACCAAAGGAGATAAAGGAAGAGCTCACGGCGAACCTGAAGGTTCTTTGGAAAAGCCGCGTCGAAAAGGTCTCGAGAACAGGGAAGGAACAGATCGACTCTTTCGACCTTCGCTCCGTGGGGAGCGCTCCGGTGGGCAGGACTCTTACCCACAGCGTGCCCGTCTGGGTCCCGGGAGAGGGCGGAGAACTCAAGGTTGAGGGGTTGAAAGACCTCGACAAAGCCACTACGATAGTTACAGTCAAGGCCGGTGAAGGGTTCACCTACACTCCGGAAACTTCAAAGAAAGAGGCCCGGAAAAAGGAAAAGGAAGAAAAGAAGAGGAAAAAGGACAGCCGTTTGCCTGCGTTCCTTCAGCAGGAGGAAAAAGAGGCGCCGGAAGAGGTCCAGGCTTCCGAAACTCCCCCTCCGGATGCCGGTGTCGTCAAGTCCACAGAAGAACCACAGCGGGGCGAGCCTCCGGGGTCTTACAACTGGGAGAAGGAGGATTTCAGCTTCGACGTGGTCAGCGAAGCCGAGCCCGGGGGGACGGTCAAAGCTACTGTAAGGATGAACGGATCTATCTTTGACCAGGAGAAGAAAACTCTGGTCGTGCTCCCCGAGAAAACTGAAACGCGCTCTTTTTCGAACGGCGAGATAGCCGTTCTCCACACGTCTGACGAAGCCGGAGAAGGCTACTCGCTCACGCTCCAGGCCCAGTTCTGAAATCCTTGTCCGTTCGGAGGTGTTACATGAAAAAAACCGCGACGAGCCGCCTGACGGTTTTTTTTACCGTCATCCTGATCGGGGCGGCGATGATGTCCGCCGGCGCGCCGGGAGGCGGATGCGCCGATGCCATGGCGCTTCTCGATGAGACCATCCTGAAGTTCTCCTCATGGGAGTGCTCTTTCAACCATACAGTCAGTATGGTTTCGGGAGGTTTCACGGAGACCGAGGAAGGGAGATTGTGGGCGGAAAAGGGGGGGAAGATGCGCTGGGAATACTCGGCCCCCGCCGGCAAGCTTGCCGTAACAGATGGGAAGACCGCCTGGATCTACCTTCCTGATGAAAAAAGAGCTTACAAGCTCAAGGTTCCGTCACGGAAACACCTTCCCGTTCCGCTGCGGCTGTTGTCAGGCAGATCGAAGCCCTCCGGGGAATTCTTTTGCGTGTCGTCATCGAGCTCGGGAGGGGTAACGACCATAGAGCTGGGCTTCAAGGAGAAGGACGTGAAATTCAGGAGGCTGGCCGTCTCCCTCGACGAGCGCGAAAGGTCCATCACCGGGATAAGCTACGTTGACGAGCTGGACAACAAGGTCTCCTATTCCTTTTCTGGCGGAGTAAAGAACGGGAAGATCGATCCGCGGCTTTTCTCTTTCACGCCCCCGGCTGGAACGAGGATATCGGAAGAAGCGGACGACGACGTCCTGCGGACGATCGAAAAATGAATGGGCAGAATAGCAGAAATCGGTAAGCTGTGAAGTACATAAGGGATATCAATTCCACCATCCTAAAATTTTCACTTTTCAATTTTCAATTTTAAATCCTTGAAAACGCCAGCCGTTTTCAAGGCGTCGGAATCTTGAACCCTCTCCCGACGAGCGCGAGGAATTCGAGCCTCGTCCTCTCGTCACGGAGGAAACTTCCCCTGAGGGCGGAAGTCACGGCCACGCTGCCTTCCTTCTGGACGCTCCGCATGACCATGCATAGGTGGGTCGCCTCGATGAGCACCCCGAGGCCTTCGGGCTTGACAAGCCCGTGAAGCGTCTCAGCTATCTGCTGGGTCATCCTCTCCTGTACCTGGAGCCGCCTTGAGAAATGCTCGACTATTCTGGCCAGCTTCGAAAGTCCTATGATCTTCCCGTCGGGGATGTATGCTATGTGGGCCCTGCCGAAGAAGGGGAGCATGTGGTGCTCGCACAGGCTGTAGAACGAAACGTCCCTCACCAGGACCATCGCCTGGGAAGGCTCGTCGAAAATCGACCCGGCGCATATTTCATCTAGGCTTTCCCTGGAGCCCTTCGTCAGCTCGAGAAGGCTTTCCCCGACACGCCTCGGGGTCTGAAGCAGTTCGGGACGGTCGGGATCTTCGCCGATTTTTTCCAGGATTTCTCTGATAGCCTTTTCCACTTCATCTCCTCGGGGGCACAGCTCGCCCGGCACTTCTTCTATTCTGGCACAAAGGGAACGAAATATCCAATGGCTTTTACGTCCTGTCTCATTTGCTTTTGATTCTTCAATGCCCGTATAATTGTCGCGGTCGGGAAGGAGCTTTCGTGCCCCAGAAAAACTCGAACATGCCGCCGATACTGCATATCAACACTGAAAAAGGTTTTCGTGGAGGGGAAGTCCAGACCCTCGAGATCGCCAAAAGGCTCAGGGACAAGGGTTATCCCACCCTCCTGATGTGCCGAAAGCAGGGGATGCTCTGTCAGAAGGCGATCGCCGAGGGCCTTGAAACGATGGAATTCTCCCCCCGGGGCGAACTGGACATACTCAGCGCCCTGAAAATAAAAAAGACCGCCTCCCAGTTCGGCGCCCGGATCGTCCACGCGCATACTTCGCAGGCCCTGGGCCTTGTCTATCTTTCCAGGGTCCGAAAGGCAGGCTGCCGCGTCATCGCGACCCGGAGGGTCTCGTTTCCTTTCAAATCCAGGTATTCGATCAGAAAATACCTGGCCGCGGACAGGGTGATCGCGGTGGCCGAAGAGGTCGCCATAGGCCTGATGAAGGATGGCGTCCCGCAGGATAAGATCACCGTGATACATTCCGGCGTCAACCTCGAACCGTTCAGGAACCTTGCCGAACCCTCCAAGGTAAAGGACCGGCTAGGCGTGGGCAGGCATTTTCCGGTGATCGGCGTCGTCGGAGCGCTCGCCCACCACAAGGGCCACCAGACATTCCTCAAGGCGCTGAACAGGATCTGGACGAGATTCCCCGGCGTTATGACGATCTTCGTCGGCGACGGGCCGGCGGCGGACGACATCAGGAGGTCGGTGGAGTCCAGGGGGCTGCCGTCTCTTTTCACGGGCCACGTAGACAACGTGGCGCCCATCTACAGGGCTTTCGACTTGTTCGTCCTCCCATCATCTTCGGGCGAGGGCTCTCCGGGTGTCATAAAGGAGGCGGCCGCTTCGATGGTCCCCGTCGTCGCGACGAACGTCGGGGGGACCAGGGAGATCCTGCGCAACGGAACGGAAGCCATCCTCGTCCCTCCTTCCGAGCCGATAAGGATGGCGGAAGCCATAATGACCTTGGTAAACAACGAGGAGCTCAGGACCAGGCTCGCACTCGCCGCCAGGGAAAGAGTCAGGGAGTTCTCTTTCGAAAAAGTGGTCGAGCAGCACGAGCTGGTCTACAGGAAGGCGCTGGAACCGAAAACCTAGAACCGGGACTTGCCGAACATCCCCCTGACGAGCTTTGAAAGTTCCTTCCCGTCGACAGGTTTCTGGAGGACTTCGTAGAACCCGGCTTTTTCAGCCTCGGAAACAAGCTGCAGGTCGACGGCACTGGAAACCCCCAGAATGTTGATGTGCGAGAGCTCGGGATTAACCCTTATGATCCTCCCGACTTCTTTCCAGTCGGAACCGCCGCGGTCCATGTCCGCGATCACGAGAGCGGGGTCGAGCTTCAGCATCAGGAATCCCGTTTCAACGCCCGTGGAAGCTGCGAAGCATTGAAATCCCTTCAATCCGCCCTCGATCCTTTTCCTCTCGACCCTCTCCCCTGAGAAGCCCGACAGCAGGGCGCGCCATTTGCCGCCGAAGATCTTCTCCGGGATCGGCATCCTGTTCTTCTTCAGGAAATCGTCCAACTCCTCGAGTTTGATCCTTCTGTGCCCTCCCGGAGTGGAATACGCCGGAAGGATCCCTTTTATTATCCAGAGGCGGATCGTGTAAGGGCTGACCCCGATGAGCCTGGCGGCATCGAAAGTCGTGAGGACCTTCTTCATTTCCTTTTTTCCGCTTCGGCCTGGGTATTCAGCTGGCTAGTCATCTCCGTTTGGACCTTTCCCGCGAGGATCCCCCCGTCCTCGACGTGGAGGTGGCCGGTCTTGAGATCGCCCTGTATCTTCCCGCGGGCGAACAGCTTCGTGCTCTCGGTGGAGTAAACGTTTCCTTCAACTATTCCCGCTATCTCGATCTCTCTCGAAGATACAGGCCCCCTTACGACGGCTCCTTTCGCTACGACTACTTTGCCGGTCGTGGCGATCCCTCCTTCCACCCTTCCTTCTATGAGTATGTCTTCCCTCGCTTCGATGTTTCCCTTGAGCACCGTCGAAGGTTCTATTCTTGTGGTCATTCGGCCTCCAGGCTTCAATTATTCACATTTACGCGATTATCGCAAGACCCGCCCGCCTGCTTTTCCGGAGAATGTCCCGCAATCATGCCGGACAGTGCTGTCCGCTTCAATATAAGGGTTTTTTGATGTAGAATATTTCAGTTTGGAGGAATTGACATGAGCGATCCGAGAATAGAAAGCGCTAAAGAAGCCCTTCAGAAAGGCGCGTTCGACCAGGTCATCCAGACCCTCAAGCCGATGCTGGGAGAAATGCCGGACAATATCGAGATAAGAAATATCCTCACGGAAGCGCAGGAAGGCATGATGCTCCGGCTCCAGCTATCCGGGAAGGTGAAGAAGGCTTCGGAACTGCTCGGCGCCGGCGACGCGGAAGGCGCGAAGAAAGTCGTGTACGATGTCCTGAAGCTTGATCCGACGAACCCCGAAGCGCTCGAGATGGAAAAGGTGTTCCAGGCTCCGCCGGTTGAAGACCTGAGCGAGACCATCGACTTCGGGGTTTCCGACGACGCTTTCCACGATTCTATCTCGGCGCCGATCCAGCAGACAAGGGACGGCTCTGAACTTGACGAGTTGGAGGATTTCAGCCTCCCGACGGAAGGGTTCGGGCAGCAGGCGGCGGAGTCTCCCCTCGAAAGCACCAGGAACTCGGACAGTCATCCGCCGCAGGTGCAGGGATCGGACCAGATGGAACTCGAGGATTTCGGGGGTGCCGTGCCGCCGGCACAGCCGCCGGCGGATTCCGTTCCCGAGCTGGAGGATTTCGGTGGATCACCCCTTTCGGAGGATTTCTCTCTTCCGTCCGCTCCGGGCGCCGCGCCGGTGGAATCCACCGTTCTAAGTTCCGACGCGGTCGTGCCGTTCTCCTTCGGGGGGGGGGGCGGGAAGGTCGAGGCATTCATTTCTGAAGGAAGATCGCTCATTTCTGCGGGTCAATACCAGGAAGCGATAGATGTGCTTACAAGGATCTTCATTCTCGACGAGGAGAACCAGGAAGCTCAAAAACTTATAGACCAGGCGAAAGAACTCGAGGTCAACAGGGAGCGCGAGATAAATCTGATACTCAACGAGGCCATAAGCGCGTACGACGCGAAAAGCTACGACAAGGCGAAATCTCTTTTCCAGAAAGTTCTCGCCATACTTCCGGGGCACAGGGAAGCGGATTATTACCTGAAGGAAATCGAGAACTCCACGGGCAGTACGGCGCCGGCTTTCCAGCTGGAAACCCCTTCGCCGCAACCCTCATCTCCGTTCCAACTGGACGGAGGCCCGGGGGAATTCTCTTTTGACGCGGCGGGCGGTGCGAGCGGCGAAGATCTCGCCTCTCTCGTGGGACATCCGGCGCCGCCTCCCGCAGCTCCCCCGCCTGCCGGGGAATCATTGCCAACGTCTGATTTTTCACAGCCGGAAATACCTGCTCCCATGATCCCTCAGAAAGCGCAACCGCAGGGCCAGAAATTAAAGAAGAAGAGCGGTAAGGGCGCCCCGGTCGGCATCATAGCAGCGGTACTGGGCGGGCTTCTTGTCGTAAGCTCTATTTTCTTCGTGGGACCCATGCTTTGGGAGAAGATGTTCTCGCCCAAACCCAAGGCGATGAGCATTCCGCCGGCAAAGCCTGCGAAAGAGCCGGCACAGCCCAAGCCCCAGGTCCCGGCCGCTCCCCAGGCGCCTCAGAAAAGCCTCGCCGAACTTGTCGCCGAATCGAAGGTAGCCATGCAGGAGAAACAGTACCAAAAAGCTGTGGACCTCCTTACGGAAGCTGAAAAGCTGGACAAGAACAACCTTGAGATCAGGGCGGCGCTGCCGAGCGCCCGCGAGGCGCTCGCGGTGCAGCAGGCGGAGGCGGCCAAAAACCAGAAGTTCATAGTCGATTACGAAAAGGCCGTCCAGTATTTCAAGATGCAGGAATACGGGGAGGCGCTCCGCATCTCCTGGAGGCTTGTATATCCGGACGACACCCTGGCCAAGCAGATGGGGAAGGCCGACACGATCCGCAAGATTATCAGGAACGGCTACTACAACTGGGGAGTGAAAGAGCTCAAGGCCGGGAATCCGCTCGCGGCGAAAAAGAACTTCCAGGACCTGCTTGATTCCGCTCCCGACCCGAAGGGCAGGGAACTTCTGGAATTCTCGAAGAAGTACAATTCATCCAACTTGGACGAGAAGTACAGGAGCTATGTCCAGGAACTGAGCTTCAGGTCGCTGGAGGAATAGGCCCTGAGCGATCTCTTCCGCCGGGGCGGCTGGTGCCGCCCGGAACGGGTGACATGAAATGAAAATAAGATCGACCGCCGGGGTATTTCTTTTACTCCTGGTCTCGTGCGCGACCCCTCAGAAAAAACCGATCCGGCCCGTAGAACCGGACAACTCCCCGAAGATCAGCAGTGCCCGCCAGCTGTCGGAGGATATCTCGGTCCTGCTCGGGACTCTCGAAAACACTTCGTCCGGGGAAGCCTCCGGGAAAGAACTCGAGGCTTCGATGGAGGATCTCCTTGACCGCTACCTCTCGCTACCCCGGGAAGAGCAGAAAGATCTCCGGCTCCAGGGTTCGATAGAGAGGCTTTTCGAAGAATCCCGCCGGCTGGCGATAGCGGCGAACAGGGCTCCGGAGGCTGTCCCGGGGGAAGAACCGCCGGCTCCGGAAGACGAACTTCTGGAAGTCACGACATTCCTCTCCCCCGACGAATTGAGGGCGACGCTCGAAGCAGTCAGCAAGGCGAAGGAAAGGCTTCAGCTCGGCATCCAGATCCCCGAGGACAACGACGAGGTCCTCGGCTACGTGAGGCTCTATCAGACCAAGCTGAAAAAGTGGTTCACGGGAGCTCTCGAGAGAGGCGGCCCCTACATCCCCGAGATGAAGAAGATATTCAAGGACGAGGGTGTTCCCCCGGAACTGGTCTACCTGGGGATAGTCGAATCTGCGTTCAAGAGCAACGCCAGGTCCCGCGCCAAAGCCCTCGGAATGTGGCAGTTCATGGAAGGGACCGCCAAGCGCTACGGGCTCACATGCGACTTCTGGGAAGACGAGAGGCTCGATCCATGGGAATCGGCGAGAGCCTCCGCCACATACCTGCGGACCCTGCACGACATGTTCAACGACTGGAATTTCGCCCTGGCTTCCTATAATGCCGGCGAAGGCAAGGCGATCAGGTATCTTAAAAAATTCCCCGGCAATGATTACTGGGCGATGCGCAAGAGCAAATACCTCCGCAGAGAGACCAAGGAATACGTTCCGGCGATCCTGGCCTCTATCCTGATCGCCTCCGACCCCTCCTCGTTCGGGATCGAAACGCCAAAACCGGCGAAGCTTGAGCCAACGGCCTCCATCCCCGTGGACAGGCCGGTGGACCTCAGGATACTGGCCAGGCACCTGAAGATGCCGGTCGAGATGCTCTCCGCCCTGAACCCGTCGCTCAAGAGGATCGTTACGCCTCCCAGGCCTTACGATCTCAAGGTGCCGGCGAGCATGTACGAGACGGCGGACCAATTCCTGGCCGGACATGTGGCGGGCGACAGGCCGGACTATGTGGTTCATACCGTCCGCAAGGGGGAGACTATCAAGACTATCGCGAGGAAATACAAGAGCGACCCGGTCGAGATCCAGAGCGTCAACCTGGGGACGACCGGAAAGCTGAGAAGGGGAACGCAGATATTGGTGTTCCCGGGCGACGGAGTGAAAGCCCCGGGTATCGTGGCTGAAAAAAAGGCCGGCGAAGAAAAGGCTGAAACCGCGGGTAAAAAGCCGGATCAGGCGGCGGAAGCGGATTCTCCCGAAACTCACGTTGTCCGGAAAGGCGACACGCTCGGGAAGATCGCGAAAAAATACGGCACGACCGTCGGAGAACTATGCAGAGCCAACCGGATCACGGCCAAGACCACTCTGCGCATAGGACAAAGGATCAGGATACCCTGAAGAAAGATGCCTGAATTCCTGTTCAGATGGCTTAAAGCGCTCATCTTTTTCCTCAACCAGTTCCTGGGCAACATAGGTTTCGTCAAGTGGCTGAAGGACATGGTCACAGGCGTGGACAAGCCGCCCGCGTTCATTTCGCTGTTCCCGATCGCCTTCGTGATAGCGGTCGGCCTTGTCATCTGGCTGCTCTTCGTCACGAGGATTCTGGGTCCAAGAAAACCCAGGACCCAGAAGGCGGTCAAATGATGAAAGCAAGGGCAATCATTCTGCTCGCGCTTCTTGCGCTTGCTTTCTCCTGCGCAAAAAAACCTATGAAGCCGTCCGACGTTTCGAAGAAATGGAGCGAGAAAGGCACGGCGTCCTGGTACGGCGACGAGTTCAAGGGAAAGCCGACCGCCAACGGAGAACCCTTCGACCCCGAAGGGATGACGGCCGCCCACAAGACGCTGCCCCTGGGAACGGTCGTGCTGGTTACCAACCTTGACAACAAAAAGCAGGCCGAGCTCAGGATAAACGACAGGGGCCCGTTCGTCCGCGGCAGGATAATCGACTGCTCGAAAAAAGGCGCGAGGGTGCTCGGTTTCCTCGGGCAGGGGACGGCTCCGGTCAGGGTCGAGATCGTGAAGGTCGGTAAGGGCAGGACCGGCAAGTCGCCGACGCAGGTGATAGGCGGAAACGACAGCAAGCTGGACGGGAGTTTCACGGTGCAGGCCGGGGCGTTCATGGAGAGGGACAACGCGCAGAAATTCAGGGACAAGCTGGAAAAGAAGTTCGGCGATTCCTACATCGTGAAGTTCCGGGACTACTACCGCGTGAGGATAGGCCACTTCGCCGACGAAAAGGACGCGGACCAGGTCCTGCACACACTGACTAAGAACGGGCTCGAAGGTTTCGTGACGAGGAACGACTGATGGACGGAAGCGGCTTCTCCTCAGACCTCTTCTGGATCATCGCCGACGCCCACCTTTCCGCGGGCGACGGGACGGCGGCGTCAAAATTCGAAGGATTCCTCGACCTTTTCGAAAAGGACGGGCCCCGGCGGCTCATGGTCCTGGGAGACCTCTTCTCGAGCTGGATCGCGATGAACAACGCGCTCTCCGATTACGAGAAAGGAGTCCTTCTGCGCTTTTACAAGCTGAAGAACAGGGGGAAGGAGGTCGTCTTCATCACGGGGAACAGGGACTACTACGTGGAAGAATTGACGTCGGAACCATTTGTTTTCACGGGGGAGGCGTTCAGGGAGAAGCTTCCTTCGGGAAGGACCGTCCAGTTCGAGCACGGCGACACGATAAACCTCGACGACAGGAACTACCTTGCCTGGCGCGGGGTCTCGAGGAGCGGGGCTGTCAGGGCTTTGATGGGAGTATTGCCGGCGGGTGTCGTGAAGAAGGTCAGGTCGGGCCTCGAAGAAAAACTGGCAGAGACGAACCCGAATTACAGGATCGACCTCCCCGTCGAGCACCTCGGGAAATACGCGGCGGCTCTCAGGGAGGAAGGCGTCGACATCCTCGTGCTCGGCCACTTCCACAGGGAGCAGAGGCTCGCTTTGGGCGGCGTGGATGTCCGCATCCTTCCCCGCTTCGCCCCGAAGGGCGAGTTCTGCAGGATCACGGCTAACGAAGAGATTCTTATTCAAAACTTGGAAATTGCTTCCAACGAATAAACGCGCAGGGAAAGATGCTTCCGCATCTTTTCTCGGTTTCGCTAAATGCTCTTCAATGAGCAAGCTCCTTCCGAGCCTTTAGCTCACCTCTTTCAGCTTCGAGCTTCCCCCTGCGCTTGATTGATAAATAAATGAACATCCACCCCCCACACCGTACCATGCGCCGACGGCGATGGAGCGAACTGCTTTGTCAGCCTGCGGGGTCCAAGGCCCTCCAAGTACATCCCAGTACATGTCGGGCTTGTCCCCCTTGCCTTCCTCGCATGCCGCCCATCGGCGTCGGGACGCGGCAAGTAATGCTTGCCCATCCTTTTTTCAACCCTTCTGCAAATTGAAAACGAACGACCTCGAGAGAGGATTTGCCGATCGTGACATTCTATTGTGTCCCTTGAATTCGCGGAGGGGGCTCGGCCATGATCTTATGATGCAACTCTCTTGTACTTTCATAGCTGTCATATTCAATTTCTTTTAGGATTCTTTTCGATAAGGCGCCATTGTTGTAAAGAATTTCCACAATATCGCACCGATGTATCCCGCAAGTCAGCTTTTCGTACAAGACCTCTAGCGGCTTTCTGCATTCAAGCGTCTTGTTTCTTTTATAAATGGCAATGTAAGCCCACACCATAGAATGAAGGACATCATCTTTTTTGTGCCTTTCCGCGATTTTGGTCAGTAGCTTCCAGTCTCCCTTCATGTAGTTCGATACCAGGAGATAAAGATAATCGGCAGGATTGTTCGTTATTTTAAGTTTTCTGATTGCAAACTCTCTGATGTCATCGGCCTTAAAATATTGCAATGCTTCACAGGCAAACTCAACAAGGCGGTTTTTTCGGCTGTACCGGCTTTTCGCGAGCTCGAGAATCTGATGGTAATCGAAAGGAAACTTCCTTCTCGAGAATATCCTTAGATACCTTTCTTGTTTAATTGGGTCAGTTTCTTTTAAAAAATCTTGTGCCAGCCTTTTAATATCTCTTTCCTTCAGTTGCTTGACCCCAAAAAGCACGAAATGGCGCGCTGTGTCCCTATCAATATTGTTCTTGACGATTTGATAGGTGTATCTCGGCTTTTGGGGAATCGTCAGTATTGTCTTCTTATCTGCCAATATTTTAGACCAGTACTTTTTAATATAAGGATTGCTTTTTGATGCTTTCTTCAACTCGTCATAAACCTTAAGCTCCGGATGCTTATCTTGAAAATCATCGACAAGATAGCTATCGCCCTGATCGTCTTCCGGATTATTCATGAGGGCTTTGCCCCTTTCAACTGCAATTCGTTTTAAGCCCGCAAAACCATCAATACTGAGGATCGCATCATCACCTACCCATTCAGCATATTCAATCGTCTTCTTATGAAATCTCGCATATATGGCTTTACTGGCTTTTTGATTGCCTTCCTTGGCAAAAATTGCCGCAAGCTCAAATAGCTGGTTTAAAGTCCAACAATTATCCCGTTCTTTGGCAAGCGCATTTAAAACGCTTGCCACAATTTTATCTTTTTTACCACTCAGGTTTATCAACTGAGAGAGATAATGCGCGCGGTCTCCTTCCGCTTGTCCATCGTATGCGAAATTAAATGTGGCCGCTTTTATTATGTCCCTCGAAAAATCCACTTTCGGGTTGTCCTTTAAGATGAAATAAGCCTTCCCGGTTCCGCACCTTATCGATTTTCTGAACTCTTTTTTAGTATTCAACATCTCTTCGCTGCCGCGATATGGGATTTTTCTACAATCCTCTTTTCCCATTCTTTTAATGCCTCCCGTGATCATTATATCCCCATTTGCAGGACGTTCGATATTCGAGCCCGGCGGCGAAGCCGCTGACGTCCCGACGCCGATGGGCCAGATACTAGGAAAACGAGACGGCCGCACCGGAAGTGTACTGTGATGTACTCTGAGGATGCGGATGTCGAAGTTTGACAACGTAGATGGTCCGTTGTCGTCGGCGTGTGGTTGGTTAGGTGGGGGTGGATGTATCTTTATTGTCTGGCGCAGGGAAAGCCGAAGGCTGAAATAGAACGAAATGAAGTCTCGTGGGTGCTCGCACACAAAGAGACTTTATAGAAGTTCGCAAAAGACGCGTAGCGTCTTGCCCTGCGCCCTTTGATAGAAAAAAAGGCGGGTTTGGAATCTGCCCCTACAGGCCGTTCCGTTTTTTAACTTCTTTAAGGATCTGGTCGGCGCGGGGAACGCTGCGGTGCGCCCAAAGATCCAGAAGTTCCGCCTTCTCGTCGTCATCGAGAGTGCAATTCCTGATCCGCTCGTTCTTGAGCAGCGCGTAAATGAAAATGGCGCTCGCGACGGAAACGTTGAGGCTTTTCGTGAAGCCGTGATGCGGTATCGTGAATTTCATGTCGGACGCTTCGACAAGCTCCCTGCTCAGTCCCGCGTGCTCGCTCCCCAAAAGGAGCGCGACAGGCTCGCCGCCTTCATAGTCCAGAGGGTCGATACCGTCCTCGTCGGGCACCGTAGCCGCCACCTTGTATCCCTTCGCCTTAAGCCTGTCGACAAGCTCTATCGGCTTTTCTTTCCTTTTGACCGTCAGCCAGCATTCCGAGCCGAGAGAGATGTCGGGATTCAGTTCCTCCGGGTATGTTCCCGCGAGATAGACGTACTGGAGCCCCATCGCTTCGGCGCTCCTAAGTATCGCGGAAATGTTGTGGGGGTCGTAAAGGTTCTCGAGAACGAGGACGAGCCCCTTGGTCCTCCTGTGAATGACCTCCGCTATCCGGCTCTTCCTGCCCTCCTCCATGAAGGGGGCGAGAAGTTCGTAGGTCCTTTTTTCCTTCAGGGTCACTCCGTCTCGATGGTCAGGAGGAAGTACTTCGCGTCCATCAGGCGGGACTTGACGTTGTTGAAACCGACGACGACCTTCTCCTCTTTGCCGGCCCTCGTGTAGCCGAACTTGCTTGCTGTGGTGCCGCAGCCGACGAGGTTGTCCTGGGAATCGAAGAGGGCGATCGCGAGCTTCACCTTCACGGCCGCGTCCCCATAGTTCTTGAAGTTGACGACGGCCTGGGGCACGCCCTTGATGTCGAGCTTCTTCGGCCCGATGTAGGAGGGGAACTCGAACTTTATGTCCTGCACGGTGACGGGTTTGGGGCCTTCCTGTATCCTTATCCACCCTTCAAGGCTGATATCGTACTTCCTGCAGAAGAACTCGGCGTTTAGAGGGACGAGGAAAAGGGCGAGCAGGGCCGCGATCACCAGTACTTTAGCTTTCATCTGAACCTCCATCTTCGTTCTCGGGGGAGAACCTCTCCCCAATGAAATTATGCCACTTTTCGTCCGCCAAGTAACGGGGCTCGATATTTTTAAGCGCCGCGAGTGCGGACTGCCTTGCTTTCGGATACCGGGCTGAAAGTTCCTCCACGAGTTTTTTCATCTCCCTGCGCTCCCCCAGCTTGTCGCAGGAGAGGTAACAGCCGCAGTCGATCAGCGGGAACCCCTTCTCGTCCCTATACTCGATCAGCATGCTCTCGGGGACGAAATAGAGAGGCCTGATGAGGACGATCCTCTCCTTCTCCGCGCGCAGTACCGGCGGCATCGCCTTGATCGCCCCCTGAAAGAAAAAGTTCATGAGAAGCGTCTCGATGCAGTCGTCGAGGTGGTGGCCGAGCGCCAGCTTGCTGCAGCCGAGCGACAGCGCGGCCGAATAGAGGGCGGCGCGCCTCAGCCTCGCGCAGAAGGCGCAGGCGAAGGAACCGGACCTCAGCTTCTCCCTGACGATGTTCATTATCTCGGTTCTTTCAAGGTGGAAGGGGACTCCGAGCGCCGAGGCTTCGCCTTCTATCTTTTCCCACTGGAACATCGGGCTACCGTTGTGCGCCGTAAGGCCGACGAGCTCGAACTTCACGGGGGAATTCTTTCTCAGTTCGCACAGAAGATGCAGCAGGCTGTAAGAATCCTTGCCGCCCGAGAGCCCTACGGCGATCCTGTCCCCCTGCTCTATCATTCCGAACTCCTTGACCGCCTTCCCGACCTTCCTAAGGAGGACGCCCTGGAGTCTTTTCCCGCCCGCTTTTTTCTCCATGAAACCCTTGCCTTTCGCCCTTAAGCAGTGTATCTTAATCATTTAAGGGGAGATTTGCAACATGGCTGAAGATATACTCAAAGACATCATCGAAGAAAAACCTGTATACCCGGTTCTTCCTCTCAGGAACACCATTCTATATCCCGGAATGATCATCCCTCTCGCCGTCGGCAGGGACAGGTCCCTGAAGGCCCTCGAGCAGGCCACGCGGCAGGAAGGGCTCATCTTCATCGTTTCCCAGAAGGACGGAGACATCGAGGATCCCGCCCCGACGGACCTTTACGGCGTCGGAGTGGTGGGGAAGCTTCTGAGGCTCATGAGAAGCTCCCCGACGAATCTCGCGATAGTGGTGCAGGGGCAGAGCAAGGCGAAGATCGAAGAGGTCACCGCGACGGAGCCCTACCTGGAAGCGAGGCTCCAATTCCTCGAGAACACTGGAAGCACTGGGGTCGAAGCGGAAGCGCTCAAGAAGAACATCCTCATGCAGTACGAGAAGTTCGCCCTCCTCACGGGCTCCACCCCACAGGAGCAGATCAACGCGGTCAAGAATTACAGCGACCCGGACAGGATCGTCGACACCATCGCCTACAACTTCCCGATACCCCTCGCGGAAAAACAGCTGCTCCTGGAGGAGACGGACACGCTCAAGAGGCTGAAACTCTTCATGAGCCTTCTCGCCAGGGAACTGCAGGTCGTGGAGCTCGGAAGCAAGATACAGTCCGAGGTGATGGACAGCGTCCAGAAATCGCAGAAGGACTACTTCCTCAAGGAGCAGATAAAGGCGATCCAGCGGGAGCTCGGCGAGGACACTCACGAGAAGGAACTGGAGGTCCTGAAGGAAAGGATCATCAAGGCGAAGATGCCGAAAGAAACGGAAGCGGTGGCGCTGAAGGAGCTCAACAGGCTCTCGCTCATGCATCCTTCCGCCGCGGAGTATTCCGTTTCGCGGACCTACCTCGACTGGCTCATCGAGCTTCCCTGGAACAAGCACACCAAGGACAGGCTCGACGTGAAGAGGGCGCAGGCGATCCTCGACGAGGACCATTACGGGCTCAAGAAGGTCAAGGACAGGATAATCGAATACCTCGCCGTCCAGCAGCTCAAGAAGGACCTCAAGGGGCCGATACTCTGCCTGGTGGGGCCTCCCGGCGTCGGCAAGACCAGCCTCGGGAAGTCGGTCGCGCGGTCGCTGGGCAGGAAGTTCATCAGGATGAGCCTCGGCGGCATCAAGGACGAGGCGGAGATCCGCGGCCACAGGAGGACCTATGTCGCGGCGCTCCCGGGAAGGATAATCCAGGGCATCCGCAAGACGGGGAGCAAGAACCCGGTCTTCATGCTTGACGAGCTGGACAAGGTGGGCATGGACTTCAGGGGAGACCCGACCTCGGCCCTCCTTGAAGTGCTGGACCCCGAGCAGAACAACTCTTTTTCCGACCACTACCTGGAGGTGCCTTTCGATCTCAGCCAGACGATGTTCATCGCGACCGCGAACATCCTCGAGACGATCCCCCAGCCCCTGCTGGACAGGACCGAAGTGATAAGGCTTCCGGGCTACACCGAGGAGGAGAAGCTCCACATCGCGACCGACCATGTCATACCGAGGGTCCTGAAGAACAACGGCCTGACGAAGAAGCATATCGAGTTCACCGAAAAGGCCATCAGGATGATCATCAACGAATACACCAGGGAGGCGGGAGTGAGGAACCTCGAGCGCCAGCTTTCCTCGATATCCAGGAAGGTCGCGAAGGAACGGGTCTCGGGCAACAAGAAGAAGGTCTCCGTCACCGAGAAACTGGTCCGCGAATATCTAGGGATGCAGCAGGTCTTCCTTGAAACGCGGGAAAGGATCGACCGCCCCGGCGTCTCCACGGGCCTCGCCTGGACGCCCTTCGGGGGCGACATCCTGTTCATCGAGTGCACGACGATGAAGGGGAAGGGCGGGCTCATGCTCACCGGCCAGCTCGGCGACGTGATGAAGGAGTCGGCCCACGCGGCGCTTTCATGGATCAAGAGCCACGCGGCGGAGTTCGGGATCAGCGAGAAGGTGTTCTTCGACCGGGACATCCATCTACACGTTCCGGCGGGTGCGACCCCGAAGGACGGGCCGTCGGCCGGCGTCGCGATCGTAACATCCCTTACATCGATACTTACCGGCAAGATCGTGAGGGACGACCTCGCGATGACGGGCGAGATAAGCCTTGTAGGAAAGGTTCTTCCCGTCGGCGGCGTCAAGGAGAAGGTGCTTGCCGCCAAGCGCGCCCAGATCACCGACATCATCCTGCCCGATAAGAACAAGGGAGACCTCGAGGACCTCACCGACGAGGTGAAGAAGAGCCTCAACTTCCATTTCGTGAACGACATCCACGAGGCGCTCGACCTCGTGTTCGTGAAAAAGACAACCGGGAAAAAGGGAAAAAAGGGTTGACGAAACCCTTTAGAGAGGGGAGAGGGGAGGCAGGAAGCCTCCCCTCATTTTTTTCGTTGAACCGCGAAGCCGGGCGAAGCTCCGCCGTCGGTCATTTTTTCAGAAGGGACTCGATCTGTTTGTCGAGCTTTTCTATGGTGCCGGGCCCGTAACCGGCGGAGAAGTATGTTATCTTCGAATCCCTGCCTATTATCATGTGGGTCGGGAAACCCGTAACTCCGTATGTCCCCGCCACGGCCGTGCTGTCAGGGACTATGTTGTATCTGAACTCGTTCTTCTCGAGGAACTTCTCCAGTTGCGTCTTGCTGTTGGTGGACATCCCGAGGAATACCACGTCCTTGCCCTTGTACTTGTCGACAACCTTGTTTAGCTCGGGGATCTCCATCCTGCAAGGTTTGCATTCCATGAACCAGAAATTGACGACGACTATCTTTCCCTTCAGCTTATCGAGGGAGTGTTTTTTACCCTTCATGTCCGTCACGGAAAAGGGCTTCGCGTCCATCCCCTGAGCGGGTTCGCTTTCACTCTCCTCCTGTTCCATCATTGAAAGGAACTGCTTTTTCTCTTCCGGGCTTGCCGCTCTGAAAACGAACGCCTTTATTTCCTTGTCATTGTCGAGGTAGGGTTCCGGAACATAGTCTCCCGACATTATCGATTCCATGAATTCCTTGCCCTCGAGCCTCTTCCCGTCGGGGAGGTACATGGGCATCACATCGGGGTTCAGCAATATCTGCTTGTTCGGGTCGAGGTCCCCTGTTTCCGCCTTTTTCAGGCCTTGAAGCTTTTCCGCGAGAGAAGGGTTGCTTCCGCTATCCGCCTCAGCGGGGGGCGTCCCATCGCGGGCGGCCAGCGGGCAGGCCCACATCACAGAGGCAATTGTCAAAACAATCATCATCGTTCTGAAATCATTCATGTCTCCGACTCCTTAAGACGAAACATTAATTATAATGCAAAAAAAAGCCCATGCAGACAGACACGAAAAGGAAAAAAGGGGCGGGCATGAACCCGCCCCCTGATCAACAGAGATCCGTGAATATTATTTCAGTCCGAGCGCTTCCTTGTCGGCAGCCTGCGGCTCCACGTTGAGTGCCGCTGATGAATAAAAAGTCTGTTCCGACACGTTGCCGCCGTCGAAAGTCCTCCTGACGAATGGAACCAGGAGCCCCTGGACGACCCTGAAATCGCCGTATACCTCCACGAGATCTTTCGGTCCTTCATGAGTGTTCTGCCTCGTCCCGACCCCTATCAACATACCTTCAGCGATGTATAGTTTTACCGGGGCGTTCTCGATCGTAACGACGACAAGTTCGGCCTTGCGGGAGTCGATCTCCTTCGGCCCGATATACTGGCCTTGGAGCTTTCCCGAGATCACATCCCTCAGTATGTTGGCGCCGGCCAGAGAAAGGTACAGGGATCTTTTCGCTTCCTTGAGCTGGCTTTCCGGGATAACCTTTTTCCTGCCATTCATGGTCCTGTAGCCTTCGGAACCCTTCACTACCTCCTCAATTTTCCCCATGGGGCTTTCGATCTCGACCCGGGACTTGTCCGGGAAGACGAAAAGGCCTTTCTGCTTCACCGAGAAATCGCCCATGGGCGTCTTCATGGTCGTCGTGCATTCGAAAGAGAAGTTCTTCAGGTCTGTCAGCTGTTTTTCGCCGACTTTGACGGCCGCGGCCTTCAGAAGCTCCGTGCCTTTCTTCATGGTCTCGGGCGTCGGCTCGGGAAGGACCTCCTTGACCGGCTGATCGGGTATCGTGATGTCGATGACGCCGACGCTCCCGAACGATCCGAGCTGGTCCCTGACCTCCTTTTTGCCGACCACCAGAACGGCGAGCTTGTCGTCGAACAGGTGCTTCCCCGCCGCGGCAAGGATGTCATCGGCAGTCACCTTCTCTATCTTCCCCCTCAGCTCCTCGTTGAACTTTTCCGGATATCCGTAGAACTTGTAGAGAAGCATTCTTCTCGCGATCTTTTCAGTCGAGTCGAATTCGAAGGCGAAGCTGTTCATGTAGCCGTCCCTGGCCCTGGTGAGCTCCTCGTCGGTGACCTTCCCTGTCCTCACCTTCTTGATTTCGTCCAGGATGGTCTGCAGGGCTTCCCTCGTTGATTCCGGCTTTGTCGAAGTGTAGAAGTAAAATGCGCCTTTGTGGTCGTAGGCGGGCATCATGTAGCCTCCCGCGCCGTAAGCCAGGCCTTTCAGGGTTCTCACCTGCGTGAATATCCTCGAGGCCATCCCTCCGCCCAGAACCTCCGAAAGCATGTTGACCGCCGGGTAATCTGGATCGTCAAGCCTCAGGCCGAGGTGGCCGAGAAGGATCGTCGACTGCTCCACGTCGTTCTTTTCGATGAAGCTGACGGAAGCCTTAGGCTCCGGTATGTTCGGGACAGCGAAAGCGGGCGCGATCGTTCCGTTCTTCCATCCCCCGAGAAGCTTCCCGAATGTCTCCTTCATCTCCGGGGTGTCGAAATCGCCCACTACGGCGATGATGGTCTGCTCGGGGCGGAAGAACTTGTCGTGGAACCTGAGGAGGTCAATCCTCTCGAGAGCTTCCACGTCCGCGTATTCAAGCTGGCTCGCGTAGGGGGAGTCTGCCCCGTAAACCAGTTTCATGAACTCTCTTCGGGCGAGGCCGTTGACGTTGTCGTTCCTTCTTGATATCTGGCTGTTCATCTGGGTCTTGGCAAGCTGGATCTTCTCTTCTGGGAACGCCGGAGAAACAAGGAATTCAACGAAGAGCGGGATAACCTCCTCCCTGTTCTCCCTGAGCATCTTCGCCCTTACGGTGACCGCAGCGTCGCCCGAATAGGTCTCTATCTCGGCGCCGATGTTCTCCAGGAACTCGTCGACCTTGTCTCCGCTCATGGACTTCGTTCCTCCGCTCCTCAGGACCTCGCCGAAAAGCTCGGCCTGCCCCGCTTTGCTCTCGTCGACTCCGCCTCCGCGGATCATCGCCGTCAGGCTTATCAGGGGAAGCTCGTGCTTTTCGAAGAAATAGACCTGGAGGCCGTTATCAAGAACGGTTTTCTCGAAAACGGGGTTTTTTATCGGGTTAAGCGGGGGAACTTTGACGGTCTCGAACGGCCGGGGTTTCTTTTCTGCGCCCTGGAAGCACAGGGAAAGAGACAGCAGAACGACGGAAACTATCATGAGCTTTTTCATTTTATTCCTCCTCCCCCTGCGTTTCGATCATCGCCACGGTCCTGTTGTTCCGTATGAACATCTCCTTGGAGACCCGCTTGATGTCGTCCTGCGAAACGGCCTCGATCTTGTCAAGCTGGGCGAAAAGCTCGCGCCATCCGCCGCGCACGTTCTCCGCCATCGCGAGCTGGATCGCCAGGCCGAGGTTGCTGTTTATGCCGCTGAGGAAACGGGTCTTGGCGCGCGCCTTGACGCCCTTCAGCTCGTCCTCGGTGACCTTCTCGGAACCGATCCTTTTCAGCTCATCGTAGATGGCCTTCTCGCACTCCTCGTTCTTCACCCCCTTGTTGGGGACGCAGATTATAGTGAAGAGGCCGGGGTATTTTTCCCCCTCGAAAGTAGGCATGGCCTGCACTTCCATGGCCAGCTTCTTCTCCTTGACGAGGGACTTGTAAAGCCTCGACGACCTTCCGCCTCCGAGGATGTCGGAGATGGCGGAATAGACCGCGTCGTCCTTGTCGGTGACCGCGGGCCTGTGGTATCCGATGACGAGGAAAGGTTGGGACGGGTCTTCCATGATCATCCGTTTTTCAGCTCTCTGCGGGGGGTCGACGCTGATGGGGGGTTCGGGCTTTTCTCCCGAAGGGATCCTGCCCATGTATTTCTCCAGGACGGGGACCGCCTTCTCAGGATCGAGGTCCCCGACTATGACCGCCGTGAGGTTTTTAGCGCAGTAATATTTCCTGAACCACGCCATCGCCTGCTCCCTCGTTATGTTCTTGAGGTCCTCCATGTTGCCTATTATGTACGAGCGGTACATGTGAGCCTTGTAGGCCAGCGGGAAGAAATCGTCGAACAGCCTGCCCATAGGGCTCGACTCCCCCATCCTCTTCTCTTCCATGATGACGTCCTTCTCCTTGTAGAACTCGTGAAGGACGGGATTGATGAACCTCTCAGACTCCAGCGCGGCCCAGAGCTCGAGCTTGTTCGAGGTCATCGAGTAGAAATAGACGGTCTGGTCGAAGCCGGTGAAGGCGTTCAGGTTCTGCGCGCCCTCCCTCTCCAGGACCTTGTCGTATTCGCCCGTCTCGACCCATTTCTGGGCTTCCTCGCCGGCTTTTTTGAAGTTCTCCTCGAGGGTTTTCAGTTTTTCGGGGTCGGGATTAAGTTTGAGCCTTTCGGCCCTGAGGGCCAGGAACGCTTCGTCCTCCCTGTCCATGGCCGCCTTCTCCTTCGCGTAATCCTTGGTGCCGAGGGTGTCCGTCCCCTTGAACGCCATGTGCTCGAAGATGTGCGCGAGCCCCGTCGCGTCCTGCTCTTCGTTGACCCCGCCCACGTCCGCGTAGATCACGAAAGAAGCCACGGGCGCGTCGTGCCTCGGGACCATGATGACCTTCAACCCGTTCGAGAGGGTCTTTTCGACTACTCTTTTCTCCATCGCCCTGTAGCTGTCGTCAGCCGCGACGGCGGATAGCGAAAAGAGGATCAGCAAAACACTCGCTACTGCCAGCCATTTGTTCTTCATACACTACCTCCCTCAAAGAATTAAAAAAAATGGTAAATACGGGTGCTCGCGGATAAAAGTTTCTCCCCGCCGAGCCATGACACTATGAAAAAGAGCCGACGGAACTGCATTGTGTTATATTAACATAACAACAGGCTATTGCGTAAGCCGCTCCGGTATGTCTATAATGTTGACTGGCAGATGTTTTCATGCTTTGGGACCATGTGAAGAGGAAACTGATTTGTGGAATAACGAAGAAAGCCCGATACAGCTAAAGGTGATACTTCCCAACAACGTGACGCTCAGCATATTCCTGCACGGAGACGGCCCGTGGGTGATGGGTGCGGCTCCCGACTCCGACCTGCCGGTGAAGGCGAAGGGGGTCTCGCGCAGGCATCTCGAGCTGAGCCGCAGGGACGGAGAGCTGTATTTCAGGGACCTTCAGAGCACCAACGGCACCAAGCTCAACGGGCAGAGAGCCGAAGAAGGGCTGCTGGGCAGGGAATCGATCATCCAGATCGGGGACGCCCTTGTCAGGCTCGGGGGAACCGACACTGACGACCTTCGGTCCCGGGGCGCGGATCCCGACCTCTACTTGGACAGCTACATGGACATTCTCTGGGAGGGGGCGAACCTTCCTTCCAGCGAACCGACCAAGAAGCTGATCAATTTCGAGTTCATGACGAGCCAGGTCGAAAAATTCCTGTCCGGAGTACCGCCGATAGAGGCCTCCGGGACATACGCCAACTTCATGATGGAGCTCCTGCAGTGCCGGGGGGTAAGGCTTTACCACAGCTTCGAAGACAGGAACATCCTGTTCGGGGAGGCCGGGGATTTTCCCCAGGACAGGCTGAAGCCGGACCAGCTCGACATAATGCTCGCGTCCGGAAGGGTCTCGGGATTCATCCTGAGCGACAAGACGGAACCGCTTTATTTCCTTTGCTTCCCGATGCGCCTGGACAGCGAAATGAGGGTTGTTTTCATAGGAGCGATGCCGTATTTCCAGAACATCATGCTGCAGAACCAGGAGGTTATACCTTCCTTCTACATACAATCCAGGCTCCTGGGGCAGTGGTCGTGGGAGATCACGAAAAAACAGAACGCGGTGAACGACCTTCAGAAAAAACTTGCGGTGGTCGAAGCCGGCGTCAGCACTTCACCGGACGCGCTGGAACCCATCGTCGGGCAGAACGCGAAGCTGCTGAAGGAGATCGAAACTGCGGACCGGTTCGCCCCGACGGACACTCCGGTCCTGATATTCGGGGCCACGGGGACGGGAAAGGAACTTTTCGCGAGGCGGATACACAAGAAATCCCGCAGGTTCGAAAAGCCGTTCGTCGCCATCAACTGTGCCTCCATACCGGAGAACCTTCTCGAGAGCGAATTGTTCGGCGTCGAAAAAGGCGCCTACACGGGCGCGGACAAGAGCCGTATCGGCTATTTTGAAAAAGCGGACGGCGGGACGCTATTCCTCGACGAGATAGGCGACCTGCCGATTTCCCTGCAGCCGAAGCTCCTGAGGGTACTGCAGGAAAAACAGCTCTCGCCTCTCGGAAGCACGAAGGTCCGCCAGATCGATGTCCGGCTGGTGGCGGCGACGAACCAGGACCTCTTTTCCGCGGTGGGCAAGGGAGTTTTCAGGCAGGACCTTTTCTACCGGCTCAGCGAAGGGATCCCGATACACCTTCCGCCGCTCGCCGAGAGGGGCGACGACATACTTCTGCTCGCGAACTATTTCGTAAACATCGCGAACAAGGAATTCGGGAAGAACGTCGCGGGATTCGATGACAGGGCAGTGCAGGTCTTGAAAAAGCACAATTGGCCGGGCAACGTGAGGCAGATGCAGAGCATAGTCAAGCAGATGGTCCTTCTGTGCAACGACAGGTTCATCACTGGTGAACTTGCCGAGGAGTCCATGGTCCGACACATGCTACCGGAGGATTGTCAGGCGGGGCTCCCCTTCTGGACCATGCCCATAGCGGAGGCGAAGGACGCCTTCGAAAAAGAATACCTGACGCGGCGCCTCGCCGCCCGCGACGGGTCGATCTCCGCCCTCGCGAGGGAGCTGGGGATCGCCAGGCCCAACCTCTATATCAAGCTGAAACGATGGGGACTCGGCAAGAAGTGAGCCTGGAACTCGTTCCTCGTCCTTCGGAGAAGCGCCTTGGTGGTTAAGAGCCCGCCTTCCTCCGGGGGAGGCGATCCGACCTCGACCTTCGTCGACGAGGGAGGAAGCCCCTCCGTCATTTACCAGGCTGGACATGTGATGGCGTCAAGGTACGAAGTGATCTCGATACTGGGGTCGGGGGGCTATGCCGTCGTCTACCGTTGCAGGGACATGGAACTGCGGCGGGAAGTCGCTTTGAAGCTCCTCATAAGATCCGGGCCGGCGACGGAAGCCCGGCTGAGAAGGGAAGCCGCTGTCGGATCCACGATGGAACATCCCCACCTGCTCCGCCTTTACGATTTCGGAACGCACGAAGGGACGCCCTTCATCACGATGCCCGTCGCGGAAGGCGGGACGCTCTCTCAGAAGCTCTCGGTGACTGGTCCTCTCCAGTTCCGTGAAACCTACGACCTGTGCTGCAGGATACTGGAGGGGCTCAAGTTCCTTCACAGGCATGGCTTCGTGCACAGGGACATCAAGCCGTCGAACATCTTTTTCGACGAAGCGGGCGTCGTGAGGCTGGGGGATTTCGGCATAGTCTGGAGCGAAAAGGACACGCGCTACACGGTCGAGGGGAACACGCCCGGAACTCCGCAGTACATGCCTCCCGAATTCCTTACGGGACAGCAGGTCACTTTTTCGTCCGACCTCTGGTCGTTCGGCCTCACGGTCAAGGAGATGCTCGGTATAAGGGCCTTTGAATCCGCGCGTCCCGACGTGCCGAAGTGGTTCTTGAAATGGCTTTCGGGGCTTGTCCAGGTCGACCCATCCCGCCGTTTCAGGGATGCCGCAAGCGCGCTCCATGCGCTCAGGAAACACCGCGCCCCGCCCGTGATCGTCAGGAGAAGGATCGTCGCGGCTCTCGCGACCGCTTTCGCCGCCGCCACCCTGATCCTGGCGTGGCGTCTCCCGGAAATAGTTCAGTTTAAGAGCAGGACGGCCGATTTCACGAAGGTGGAAGGACATAAAGTCAAGGGGTTAGCCAGGGACGGGAGCCTTTCCTGGGAGGTTTCTTTCCCGGCAAAGGTCGGCCTGTCAGCCGATTTCGACAGGAACCCGGGGGCGGCGCCGCGTTTCCTTGTCCTGTACGGCGGGGCGGAAAGCCGGACCAGGCCGTCAAGCATCACCCCGCGGGCGGCGATCCTTTCATCAAAAGGCAAGCTGCTGGCGGAACTGGACCTGCTGCGTGAATTCAACCCGTTCAGGGGGTCGTTCGACGAGGGGTTCTTCAAGGCCGAGCTTCTCGGCGTGGACGACGCCGACGGCGACGGCCGCCCGGAAGCTTTCGTAAACTGCAAGCACAACATGTATCCCGACATCCTCTACACCCTGACATCCTCGACCATGTCCCTGAGGAACGCGCTCGCGAACTCGGGACACATTCACCTGGTTATCGTTTCAAAGGAGAAATCCAACTACCTGTCGGGCGCGAAGATGACGTACGTGATCGGAATGAACAACAAGATGGGCCACCAGGAGGTGGCGATCCCCTTCGGCTCTCCCGCCGGCTTCCGCATGTCGCCGGACATGGACGATTTCTCCGACGCTTCGCATGTCATAGCTTACGTTCCGATAGGAACAGTGAACAACAGGAGCTTCAGGGACGCGGAAGTCGACGCCGAAGACAGGCTGGTCATCTCCTCGGACGACGGCAGGAAGATCACCGTCGACAAGTTCGGAAGGCTCGAGAAGAACCTGAAGAACACGTCTTACGGCACCATGGAAGCTGCCGAAAACTACCTGGAAATATTTTATCTGAATGTCAGGAGGGTAAGAAAACTCATTTTATCCGGGCGGGCGGATGAAGCGATGGAATGGTCCGACGATGTCATAAAGGATTCCCCCTGCAAAGAGCTTGAGCTTGCGGCGAGGTTCGCGTTTTCGGACGCGTACCTGGATGTGGGAGATATTGGAAAAGCCCTTCTTGTCCTGCCGGCGGACCCGCAGAAATGCGTCAATCCCAAGACCGTTCAATTGAGGAAAGCCAGGCTGCTTAATTTACAGGGAAAGTACGGAGAGGCGGTCCGTTCAGCATTGCAGTCAAGGAGCCCTCTGGGCATGAATCACTGGTACGGGATCTCCGATGCCGCGGCGGGAGAGATCCTGAAAGGAGCGGCTCCCAAGGAAGTCTGGAAGTTCATGGACGAGAATTACAACCAGTACCTTGCGACGCCTTCCGTAAATTCGTGGCTCCTTCAGTCCGGGATCCTCAGGGGGGAAAGCCCCGAGGCCCTGGAACTTGTCCGAGGGATGATGCGGAGCCAGGACAATTCGCTCGTCGAATACGACGAGAAAGTGCTCTTTCCCGCGATGGGGGAGCTCTGGATGCCTTTCGCGATGATCGACGCGGGAATAAAGGGGACAGTGCTGCCTTCAAAGACGAGCGTGGACGAAGCCTTGGAAGAGGAGAGAGAAAGAGAGTACCTTCTCCTGCTGGCCTTCTGGGAATACAGGATGGGGGACAAAAAGAAGGCTTTGACCGGCCTGAAGAAGTCATTCGGGGAGCTTCGCAAGGCCGCGAAGCGCGATTCCTCCGCGCTTGTCCCGTATGTCATATCATCATTTTACTTCGGCTTCGCTTCCGCGGAAGCAGGGAACAAAGAGGACGCCGCGTCGTCCCTCCGGGAAGCCCTTCGCCTCTATCCCCGCGGGCCCCTCGCGGAAAAGGCCCGCAGCATTCTCAATCGATTGAAATGATGGCGTTTTTAACCTATAATTGCCTTTATTCCAAAAAAATCGTCATTTTTTTGGAAATTTTAAATTTTAAGTTTTAAATTTGAAATTTTAAATTACCGGCGAAGCCGGTACATGTCGGAGGATCTCGTGGAAGACGAACTTATCCAGCAGAGAAGGTCGAAATGGGACAAGTGGGAGGAAGCTTTCGGGGAGAGGCTTCCCGAAAGGTTCCCCGTCGATAAAGAGATCAGCGGACTTGTCGGGCTGTACGGAAACTCGTCGAAGGAAGAGCTCGAAGCGAAAAAGATCCCCGCGCGCTCCGCGGGGAGGATGATCTCCTTCAGGAGGATGGGCAAGCTCTGCTTCGCGCACATCTCCGAGGGAAAGGGGAAGATCCAGCTTCTTTTCGAAAAGGGGGTCGTCGGCGAAGAATGGTTCGAGAAACTCTCGCTTCTCGACATAGGGGACATCATCGGCGTCGAAGGCTATCTTCTGAAGACCAGGACCGGGGAGCTCTCGATCGCTGTCGAAAAATACACCCCTCTGTCGAAATGCCTGAGGCCCCTGCCCGAAAAATGGCACGGGCTGCAGGACATCGAGCAGATCTACAGGCAGAGGTACCTCGACCTCATTATCAACGGAGAGAGCAGGGAGCGCTTCATCAGGAGGGTAAAGCTCATCGAGGCCATCAGGGGTTTCATGACAGCCAGGGGTTTCATGGAAGTGGAGACACCCATGCTCCAGCCGATCGCGGGCGGAGCGGCGGCCAAGCCTTTCGTGACGCACCACAACGCGCTGAACATGGAGCTCTTCCTCAGGATCGCCCCGGAACTTTACCTGAAAAGGCTCGTCGTGGGCGGCTTCCACAAGGTGTTCGAGATCAACAGGAACTTCAGGAACGAGGGGATAGACACGAGGCACAACCCCGAGTTCACGATGATGGAGTTCTACGAAGCGTTCTCTTCGATGGAGGATTTCGTCAGGCTTACGGAAGAGATGCTCTCCGAGGCCGCCGTCAGGGTGCTGGGAACGACTGACGTCAAGCACGGAGAAAAGACCATCTCCTTCGCGGCGCCCTACCCGAGGATCTCGCTAAGGGATGAGGCGAAGAAGGCCCTCTTCTCGAAAGGGATCCCCGAAGAAGAGTGGAAGGACCCAGAAAGGCGATCGCGGCTGATCCAGAGCCTCGACCTCAGCAGGGAGAAGGCGAGGAGCGAGGAAAGGTTCCTCGTCGAAGCTTTCGACGAGTTCGTTTCCCCCTCTCTCATCCAGCCCACCTTCGTCACCGATTTCCCTCTCGAGGTCTCGCCCCTTTCGAGGAAAAAGGACGAGAAGACCGTCTCCCGCTTCGAACTGTACATCGCGGGGATGGAGATCGCGAACGGCTTCTCGGAGCTGAACGATCCGGACGACCAGAGGAAAAGGTTCGAGGACCAGGCGCGCGAGAAAGCGGGCGGAGACCAGGAAGCGATGGGGTACGACGAGGACTACTGCGGGGCCCTCGAGTACGGGCTTCCTCCTACCGCGGGAGAGGGCATCGGCATCGACCGGGTGGCGATGCTCCTTGCGGACACCGAATCGATCAGGGATGTTCTCCTGTTCCCGCTCCTCAAGCCCCGCCAGGCGGAATGAGACTTCCGCTCTTTATCGCGAAAAGATACCTCTTCGCGCGGAACAAGGGAGCTTTCATAAGCTTCATAACCGTGATCTCGATCACCGGGGTCACCGTCGGCGTGGCGGCCCTCATAATCGCCCTCGCGATATCGAACGGCTTCACCGAAACGATGAAAAGCAAGCTGAACGAGTTCTACGCGGACATCAACGTCATGGGCTTTTCTTCAGAGATGGATGAGAAGGCCGCAGGGGAGGTCCTTGAAAAACTGAGATCGGACCCGGAGGTGAAGGGAGCCACGCCCATAATCCTTGGAATGGGACTTCTGACCGACGGATTCTCCGGCGTTCCCAAGGTCGCCAGGGCGGTCGGTATCGAGAAGGAAAGCCACGGGGACGTCGTCGACCTTTACCGCCATGTCGCGGGCGGGGGAGAGCTGACCGAGTTCGAGGACGGCGCGCACGGAGTGGTGATGGGTGCCGACCTCGCGCGAAGCATGGGTCTCGAAGAGGGAGACACGGTGGAGCTTGTCGTCCCCCGGATGACGCTGAGCCCCTTCGGAGCGGTTCCGAAGATCGTGGTCCTTAGGGTCACCGGCGTCCTGAGGTCGGGTTATTACCTTTTCGACAACGAGTTCATCTACATGGATTACGCGCTTTCGAAACGGCTATTCACGAGGGGAGGGACGAGCGCGGTCGAGGTCAGGCTGAAGGACCCTTCCGGGATCGCCGACGTAAAATCGAGGCTCGGCAGGGACCTCGGGGCGGACTTCCGGATACTGGACCTCATGGAGACGAACAGCGAGTTCTTCAAGGCTCTCAAGCTCGAGAGGCTCCTTTTGTTCCTCGCGATCGGCCTCATCGTGATCGTGGCGGCTCTCAACATCGTCTCTACCCTCATACTTATGGTCATGGAGAAGGTCAGGGATATCGGGATCCTCAGGAGCATGGGCGCCTCCCCGGGGGACATAAGGCTGATATTCATGCTCCAGGGCCTCTTCATAGGCGTTCTCGGGACGGCGATCGGCGTCGCGCTGGGGACCTCCGCCGCGATGGTACTCGACAAGTACAGGGTCATCCCGCTCTCCCTCGAGGTTTACCCGATCCCCTATGTCCCGTTCCACACGGGCGCGGGGCAGGTCCTTCTCGTATCGGTCTTTTCCGTGGCCATAAGCCTTGTCGCCACGGTATACCCTTCTCGGAAGGCGGCCTCGCTCTCGCCGATGGAAGCCTTGAGGTACGAGTGATGCTGAAGGTGAGAGGGCTTTTCAAATCGTTCGGCCCCCCCGGCGGCAAGATAACCGTCCTGAGGGGCGTGGACCTGTCGCTGGAAAAAGGCGATATCGCCGCCCTGATGGGGCCGTCCGGAGTCGGCAAAAGCACCCTGCTCCACCTTGTCGCTGGGCTGGAGCCCCCCGATTCCGGGGAGGTAGAGGTCGGAGGCCGCGCCCTTGGAACGATCGCCGGCGAAGAGCTCGATTCATTCAGGAACAGGGCCATCGGGATCGTCTATCAGCACCATTACCTGCTCCCGGAGTTCACGGCCCTCGAGAACGTCATGGTCCCGACTCTCAAATCTGGACCCGCCGTGGACGGCAGGAGGAAAGCGGCGGAGCTGCTCGAAGCGGTCGGCCTGAAGGACAGGCTCGGCCATTTCCCCTCGCAGCTTTCGGGGGGGGAGCAGCAGAGGGTTTCGCTCGCGAGGGCGCTGGTGATGTCCCCGAGGCTTGTCCTCGCGGACGAGCCCACGGGCGACCTGGACGAAACGACTTCGGACATGGTCTTCGACCTCATCTTCTCGCTTTCGAGGGCGAGGGGGATCACTCTGCTGATGGCCACGCACAACGTGAGGCTCGCCGAAAAATGCGACAGGATAATGAGGCTCCACGGCGGCAGGATCGAGTGACAAAATCGATAGAAAAGTGATATACTTAGCGACTTGAAATTTCCCATTGAAGGGAATTGGAAAGAGGACATGGATAACAGGCCCCTGGTAGCGAAAAAGGTGATGAAATACGGATCATGCGCCGTTTTTTGTGCCGCCCTTCTTTTTCTGCTCTTCTCGGTCCCGGCCGCGTGCCAGGAGAAGACGATCTCCAACATCGTGCTCGAAGGCGCCGACAGGATCACCCAGGAAGCTTTTCTCGCGCTGACCAGCCTCAGGCCGGGCCAGGCCTACGACGAGGAGTACATAAAAAGGGAGTTCAAGAGGATCTGGGATTCCGGGCTTTTCGAAGACCTGACCGTCGACGAGGAGGAAACTCCCGAGGGGGTCAGGATAACTTTCAGCGTCAAGGAGAGGCCGATCATTTCCTCCGTGGAATACAAGGGGTCGAAAAGACTGACTGCGACCACGGTTCTCGACAAGCTGAAAGAGAACAAGGCCGACGTAAGGACCGGGACCATCCTCGATTTCGGGGTGATAAAGAGGGCGGAAGCGGCCCTCAGGTTCATGGCGGCTGAAAAGGGTTATCCCGAAGCTGTGATCTCCTCGGAGATCAAGAACCTCGGAAAGTCACAGGTCGCGGTCATTTTTCATCTCGACGACGGCCCGAAGGCAAGGATAAAGTCCGTAAAATTCCTCGGAGCGAACGCGTTCAGCCAGAGGAAACTTCGCCGCACCTTCAAGAAGACGAGGCCCCACTGGTGGTTCTCATGGGCGAGCCGACACGACATCTACTCGGAGAGCAGGTACCAGGAGGACGAAAAGCTCCTCAGGGACCTTTACGAGAGTCAGGGGTTCCTGGACATCGAGATCGGCGATCCGATCGTCGATTCGAGGATCACGGACGGCGGAAAGAAAAAAGAGATAGACATAACGATCCCCGTCAAGGAAGGCGTTTCCTACAACATGGGCAGAGTGGAGATCGAGGGGAACACCGTCATCGCGGACGAGGAGCTGATGAAGGGCATGCGTTTCACGGAGGGAAAGACCTTCAACAAGCCCGGCTTCGACGGAGTGCTCAGGGTCTTCGAGAAAAAATACGGCGAAAAGGGGTACATTTACGCGAGCGCCGTGCCCATCTTCGATAAGGACCCCGAGGCCAAGAAGGCGGACGTCACCGTTTCGATAACCGAGAACGAACAGTATTTCGTCAACCGGATCGAGTTCCTGGGCAACATGACGACGAGGGATTACGTCCTCCGCAGGGAGATGCAGGTTTACGAGCAGGAACTCTTCAACTACAAGAGGTACGAGAAGGGTCTCTACAGGGTCAAGATGGGCGGGATCTTCGAGATCAAGGAGGATCCCCTCATCACCAAGCTTCCCGACGAGAACAAGGTCGACATAAGGATCACGGGCACGGAGGCCAACAAGAACGAGCTGCTTTTCGGGGGAGGTTACGGAGGGGTCAACGGCTTCTTCCTGACCGGCCAGTTCAAGACTTACAATTTCATGGGGAAGGGGACCACCCTGAGCCTCAACGCGGATTTCGGGGATGTCCAGAGATTATATTCCATCAATTACAGCGACCCGTGGTTCTTCGGGAAGAGGGTCGGCTTTTCGACGTCGCTCTTCAACAGCGAGCTCGAGTACCTTCAGTTCGACCAGGCCTCGACCGGCGGTTCCATGGCCGTCACCTGGCCGCTCGGCAGTTTCGGAGGATTCCAGACAGGCTACAGGATGGAGCGCTCGAAGGTAAAGAACGTCGAGAGCTACCTCTCTTCCTCCTCTTATTACTACGGCCTTTACAACAACAACACGCTGACATCCGCGGTGTTCATGTCCCTTTTCTGGAATTCCGTCAACAACCCCTTCAGACCGTCCCGCGGCTGGTCGGCATACCTCAACAATACGGTAGCCGGCGGAGCCCTCGGCGGGGACAACAATTTCATCAAGCCGGGATTCGAGGGAAGCCTTTTCCTTCCGACGATGAGGAAGCAGAACGTCGCCTTCCGCCTCCAGGTGGGGTACGTGACTCCTTACGACGGCGACGAGATCCCGTTGTGGGAAAGGTACTTCCTGGGCGGGGAGGATTCCCTCAGGGGGTTCGGCGTGAGGTCGGTGTATCCCCTGACGAAGGACGAAAGGTATTTCGTGGACCCGGAGAGCGGAACGATCGAGGGCGGCAACCGTTACCTGCTCGCCAACATAGAATACGTGTTCCACCTGACCGAGCAGGTCGATCTCGCTCTCTTCTCGGACATCGGAAACACCTACCACGAAAGGCAGAAGTGGGAAATATCGAACTACCGGGCGGACGCGGGCGTCGAGATCCGGTTCTTCATCCCCATGTTCAACGTTCCCCTCAGGCTCATCTGGGCCAAGAACCTGAAGGAAAAGCCGGGGGACGATTTTTCAAAGTTCCAGTTCACTATCGGATTGACGTTCTAAACTCGAATAGATGGAGGATTTAAATGCGTAAGTTTCTCGTAGTTCTCGCAGCACTGGTTATCTCGATGCTTTCCCTGTCGGTCTTCGCCCAGCAGGTGAAGATCGCCGTGGTCAACCCGCAGCAGATCATCGAAAAGTCCAAAGAGGGCCAGAGGATAAAGAGCTTTCTTCAGACATTTTTCGATTCCAAGCAGACCGACATCAACGCCAAGGAGACCGAACTGAAGGCCCTGGATGAGAAGATAAAGGACCCGAAGATCGCCGAGGACAAGAAGGAGGACATGAGGGCCCAGTTCCAGCAGAAGCTTTACGAGGCCCAGGCGTTCGCCAAGGCGGCCCAGGACGAGATGGACCAGAAGAGCGGCAAGATGAAGGAAGAATTCGGCGTTAAGCTCGACGAGGTGGTAAAGAAATACGCCACTTCCAAGGGGATCTCCATCGTCCTCGAGAAGGGCATCACGCTGTACAGCGCCGACGCGATGGACGTGACCACCGAGATCATCGCCGAGATGGACAAGGCCTACCCGGGCAAATAACCGGATGAAGCTCAGGGAACTCGCCAGAGATCTCGATGCCGAACTAAGGGGAGAGGGAGACCGCGAAATAACGACGCTGTCCTCCCTCTCTTCAGCAGAAGGAAACTCCCTCACTTTCCTCGCCAATCCGAAATACAGGGAAGCGGCCGCGAAGAGCGGAGCCGGGGCGATACTATGCTCGTCCCCTGAAGGCCTCGAGGGAAAGGCCCTGCTCCTTCATCCCAACCCCTACGCCGCCTGGGCGAGGGCGCTCGAGCTATTCCATCCGCCCAAGAGCTTCCCGGCGGGGATCCATTCCACGGCGGTCATCGGCGACGGGGCGTCGGTCTCGGAAAGGGCGTACATCGGCCCCTGCGCCGTTGTAGGGAAGGGCAGCAGGATCGAGGAGGGCGCGGTCGTCGAAGCCGGCTGCGTCATAGGCGACAACTGCGTCGTCGGGAAGGACGCGCGGCTTTTTCCCAGGGTCGTGCTGTACGACAATGTCGAGATAGGAGAGAGGTCGATCCTCCATTCGGGAGTCGTGGCGGGTTCGGACGGTTTCGGCTACGCCGAGGAGAACGGAAGGATAAGGAAAGTTCCCCAGATCGGCAGGGTGGTCGTCGAGAGCGACGTCGAGATAGGAGCCAACACGACGATCGACAGGGGCGCCCTCGAAAAGACGGTCATCGGGTCTGGAAGCAAGATAGACAACCTCTGCCAGATAGCCCACAACGTGCGGCTCGGAAAGAGCTGCGTCATAATCGCCCAGTCGGGGATAAGCGGCTCGGCGGAACTGGGGGACGGAGTGATAATGTCCGGCCAGTCCGGCGCGGTCGGCCACATAAAGATAGGGAGCTTCTCGAGGATCGGGGCGAAATCCGCTGTCACGAAGGACGTGCCGGAAAAAGCCCATTTCACGGGCATCCCCGCGCAGGACCACAGGAAATGGCTCAGGGAAAGGGCCCTCGTGCAGAAGATCGGGAAGATCTATGAAGTTTTGAAAAGGAAAGATTTTTTCGGGACGGAGAATGAAGATGATTGACATCGAAGGGATCATGTCCATACTTCCCCACCGCTACCCTTTCCTGCTTGTCGACAGGATCGTCGAGATGGAGCCGGGAAGCAGGATCGTGGGGATCAAGAACGTCACCTTGAACGAACCGTTCTTCCAGGGGCATTTCCCGGGGAAGCCGGTGATGCCGGGAGTGCTGATGATCGAAGCTATGGCGCAGGTCGGGGCTGTCCTTCTCCTGAAGGATATCGAGGACCGCGACGAGAAGCTGGCGCTGTTCGCGGGGATAGACGAGGCTCGCTTCCGAAGGCCCGTCGTACCGGGAGACCAGATCCGTTTCGAACTGGAGGTCCTCAGGAAAAAGGCCACGACGGCGAAGCTTCACGGCAAGGCGACGGTGGACGGAGAGATGGCTTGCGAGGCGACGGTCATGTGCGCGCTGGTGGACAGAAAGAAATGAGCGGGGTACATCCGACCGCGGTCGTGGAAACGGGGGCAAGGATAGGCGATGGGTGCGAGATCGGCCCCTTCTGCTTCATAGGCTCCGAAGTGACGCTGGGAAAGAGCTGCGTGGTCGGCCCCTCCTCGGTCATCCACGGGAAGACCACCATCGGCGACAACAACAGGTTCGTTTCCCACGCGGCCGTCGGGGGGCCTCCCCAGGACATCAGTTACAAGGGCGAGCCGACCGAGCTGGTCATAGGCGACAACAACATCTTCCGGGAGTTCGTCACCGTGAACCGCGGCACCGTGAAGGGCGGAGGCGTCTGCATGATAGGAAGCGACTCGCTGTTCATGGCCTACTGCCACGTGGCTCACGACTGCCACGTCGGCGACGGCGTCATCTTCGCCAACAACGCCACTCTCGCGGGCCATGTTACCGTGGGTTCTTTTTCCACCGTCGGGGCCCTCTCGGCCATCCACCAGTTCTGCACGGTTGGAGAGCACGCCTTCATCGGGGGAGGTTCGATCCTGACCAGGGACGTCCTGCCTTACGTGAAGACCGTGGGCGCGAGGGGAGAAGGCAGGATATTCGGGATCAACACCATCGGCCTCGAGCGGAAAGGCTTTCCGAAAGAGGTCATAGAAGCCTTGAAATCAACCTACAGGATACTGTTCAATTCGAAGCTTCTCCTTTCGGAAGCGGTCGCGGAAGCGAAAAAACAGTTCGGCTCCGTGAAAGAGGCGGCGTACCTGATAAGGTTCATCGAAGAATCCAAAAGAGGGATCCAGAGGTAAAAGATGCCGCTTAAAATGGCCGTCGTAGGAGTGGGTTCTCTCGGACAGCATCACGCCAGGATACTGTCGGGGCTCGAAGGAGTCGAACTGGCCGCCGTCGTGGACAAGAACCCTGAAAGGGCGAAGGAGATCGCGGAAAAGTTCGGCACGAAGGCTCTGGGAGACTACCGCGAGCTCGAGAAGCTCGACGGGGTCGTGGTCGCCTCGCCGACCGTATTCCATCTGGAGCACGCATCGTACTTTCTGAAAAAAGGCACGGCCGTCCTCTGCGAAAAGCCGATGGCGTCATCGCTGGAGGAGTGCGACGGCATCCTCGAAGCGAGGGACGAAACGGGCGCTCCCCTGCTCATCGGCCACATCGAGCATTTCAACCCTGCGGTGGAAGCCGCGGGAGAGAAGATAACCGCGCCGGGGTTCATGGAGATAGACCGCCTGGGAGTCTTCACGGGAAGGTCTCTTGACGTCGACGTGGTGTACGACCTGATGATCCACGACATAGAGATAAGCATGAGCCTCGTGAAAAGGCCGGTTGAGAAGATCGACGCGATCGGTGTGTCGGTGCTTTCCGACCACATCGACATAGCGAACGCCAGGCTGACCTTCGATGGAGGCTGTGTCGCCAATCTCACCGCAAGCAGGATCTCCAGGGACAAGATCAGGAAGCTGAGGCTGTTCGAGAAAAATTCATACTTCTCCATCGACTACGCCGACCAGAGCGTCGAGGCTTTCAGGGTCGAGAAGGCAGGGGAAAAGAGGAACATCCTCCCCCTCGAAGTCCCGGTCGAAAAGAAGGAACCGCTGCTCGCGGAGCTCGAACATTTCGTTTCCGTCATCGGCGGAGGAACTCGGCCCAAGGTGGACGGAGACGCCGGACGGGAAGCGGTCAGGATCGCCTCCCGGATCGTGGATGCCATAAACGCCAAATGGCAAAAGACGGGCTGACCTCCTTAAAAAACGAAATTCTTTTTGAAAGCCCGGGCTGCGCCCTGCTCGTTTCTGGGGGCAAAGCCGGCGAACGCGTGTCCTATGGCGGCAGGTCTCTGCTGGAACCCAAGGAGATCGAGCTTTCGGAGGATACGCTTTTCGACCTCGCCTCGCTCACGAAGCCCCTCTGCACGGCTCTTCTTGCGCTGAAAGCCCACTCTTCGGGACACATGGACATTTTCGGACCGGTGGCCGGGGCGAGAGCGAAGTGCACTCCGCTCGACATTCTCAGGCACGAGGCCGGATTTCCCGCCTGGGAACCCCTCTACCGTTTCGGATCGAGGGGCGAGGCGGAGAGGCACCTTCTGGAATCCGTTCCGTTGAAAGAACCGGGGACTGAAGCGGTCTATTCTTGTCCGGGGTACATCCTTCTGGGGTTTCTCTTGGAAAAGGAGTTGGGAGCTCCGCTCGACGAGCTGTTCGATAAACTGATCAGGGAGCCCCTCGGTATAGGAAAAGGGGACGCCCTTTTCAGGCCGGCCGCCGAACTGCGTCCGAGGATCGCGGGAACCGAGATCGACGGAGGATACGAAAAAGAGATGGCTCAGCCTTTCGGATGTTCTCCTCCGCCTGTCCCCGGGGACGGCCTCTGGGGGACAGTCAACGACGGGAACGCCAGGTTCCTCGGAGGAGTCGCCGGGAACGCGGGGCTTTTCGCGACGCTGAGAGGGACTTTCGCGCTGACGAAAGCGTTCCTCCGGACATCCTCCTTCCTCCCGCCCGAAATCCTCGGCCTCGTGTATAATAGGGGAAGGGCAAGAGCGGGGGAATTGAGAAGCGCGGGGTTCAAGATGAAGGGCAGCCCTTCCTGGGAGACAGGCGAAGCCCTGCCGGAGGGAAGCATCGCACATGAAGGCTTCACGGGAACTTTCGCCGCGATCACGGGAGAAGGAGAGATAATGATACTCCTCACCAACAGGATCCATCCGAGGCACCCGGGAAAACCCTTCACCTCCGCAAGAATCTCTTTCATAAAGGGAGCGGCGGAACTTCTCAGATGACCCCCCGCGAATTCCTTACCTTTATTTTGGACAAGCTGAGACCTTACAGGGACAGGTGGGTCTCGCCCGTCTCTTTCTTGATAGCGGTCGTGATCCACCTCCTGATCATAAGCCTCGGCACGAGCCATTACACGGGCGCTTCCAGTCACCCCGAAAGGTCCAACCAGGCCGTGCAGAAACTGGAAACGGCCCTTAAGAACAAGGGGGTCCGCTTCGTTTATGTCAAGGACATGCCTGAGGGAAAGAACCTCGAGAGGATGCCGGCTCCGGGCGCCCCTCTTTCCGACAGGGACAGGCTGGGCTCCAGCCCGGACGGCGGAAGAGGGACGTCGTGGGACCCGTATTCCGAAGGTAACTCCCCGCAAAGGCAGTTCGGCTCACCGTCTCCGCGGCAGGCTCCGCCTTCTCGCCCCGGCGGCCCGTTCGAGAGCAGGGGATCGAAGGGACAGAAGCCGTCGGAGTCGTCCTCCTCCAATGAACTCGAGAAAAACAGCCTCTCCCGAAAGGCTTTGGATGAAGCTCAAAGATCGGGCGCCGGATATCCGGAACCTTCCGGGGTCAGGACGAAGGCCGCGGAAAAGGGCCTTCCGGTCAAGGGAGAGGAGAACGGAGGAACCCCCGGCAAGAAAGCCTCGGGGGCGCAAGAACATCCTGCGGGGCTCACATCCCAGCTCGGGGAAATGATGGTCCAGAGCCTTCAGGGAGGTTACAGGAACCTCAACGCGAGCAGGCTGAACCAGGGAGCCGTTTCCTTCGAGACATCCGGGTGGGACCTCGGGCCTTACGCGAGGATCGTCCAGGAAAAAGTGGAGAGCAACTGGAGGATGCCGGCAGTGCAGGAGGTCCTCAGGCAGAAGGGGTGGGTGGCGATCCGTTTCGACATAATGAAGGACGGCAGGGTCGAGAACCTCGAGATCGTCAGGACATCCAGGATCCCGTCGTACGACCAATCCGCGAGGAACGCGCTCCTGTCCTCGAATCCGTTTCCTCCGCTTCCCGACCAGGTGACCGTGCCGAAAATTTCAGGAACGTTCAGGTTCTTTTACAACATGTGGTCCGAGGACGAGGACGCTCCATAATATGAAAGGACTTCGCATGAAAAGAATTCTCGTGTTGTCGATCATGTTCCTGGCCGCGTCGGCGGCCTTCTGCCAGGAGACCGCGAAACCGAACTTCGTCGTGATCTCGCTTGACACCTTCAGGGCCGACCGGCTTCAGGCTTACGGGTCAAAGAAGAGCCCGGCTCCCAACCTGGACGCTTTCGCGAAGGAAGCCGCCGTGTATGTCAACTCGATGACTCCGTCTCCCGTGACGCTTCCGGCTCACGGGACTCTTCTGACGGGATGCTTCCCGGAGAAGACCGGCCTCTTCGACAACGGGGTGGGAGTGCTCTCGCCCGGCGTGAAAACGATGGCGGAAGTTCTCAGGGAGAGCGGCTATGACACCAGGGCGTTCATCGCGGCGGATGTCCTCAAGGCGAGATTCGGCCTTTCCAGGGGCTTCGCGGTCTACGACGACCAGGTCGGCTCCGCGAAGAGGCGTTTCGGGTTCCAGATAACGGACATGGCCGTGGCGTACATGCATGGCGGGAAGAAGGGGCCGTTCTTCCTTTGGGCGCACTACTTCGACACTCACCAGCCCTACCTCACGCCCGAAGACCCTCCGGAAAGCGTCGATGGAAGGTACGACAGAGCCGTATCCTATGTCGACGCCCAGGTGAAAAGACTCCTGGATGCCGTCCCGCCCAACACCTTCGTTTTCATCGTGTCGGACCACGGCGAAGGATTGGGCGACCACGGCGAGCTTACTCACGGCCTTCTGCTGTATCAGCCGACCGTGTCAGTGGTGGTCATGGCGAAAGGGCCTGGACTGAAACCTTCGATCAGCAAAGGGTTCAGGTCCCTCGCGGACATCGCTCCCACCATTTACGGGAAAGCCGGGATCCAGGTGCCGGGATTGGACGGTTACCCTCTTGATTCGGAAGAGAAGAGATCCGTTCCCCTCTCGGTCCTGCTTCCTCTCAACGAATACAGGTGGAAGCCGCTCTTCGGAGCTTCGGACGGAAGGTACAAGTGGATAAGGGGGGACAAGACACGCCTGTTCGACATTTCGGGAGACCCGGGCGAGACGGCTGACATTTCCGCGATGGCTCCCGGGGAAGCCAGGAAACTGAAGTCTCTGATGTCTTCCTACGAAGCCATAAGGGGGCGGATCGACCTGGCCTCATTCTCCGGCCTCGGATACCTTACCGGCACCCCTTCAAAAGACACGCAGATAGATAAGATGCCGGACCCTGAATCGATGCTCGGGGTCTTTCGCGGCATAGACGAGGTCAAGACCCTCAGGGAGAACGACAAATTCGCGGACTCCGTCGTCAGGCTTAGAGAACTCGTCAAGAAAGACCCGGGGAACCCCTCCCTCCTTTTCGCTTTGGGGGATTCGCTGAGGCATGTCGATCAGCTGGACGAAGCGGTCAGGTGGCTGGACGAATCTTTGAAATTCTCGCCCGCGCTTGTCCCTGCGTGGATATCGAAAGCCCTCGCCCTTCTGGGAAAAGAAAGGAAGGAGGAGGCCATCCTATCTCTCGAAAAGGCGCTCGCTCACGACCCCGACAGCATCGAGGCTGTGAACATACTGGCCGCGGCCTGCCTCGACCTGGACAGACCGGAGAAAGCTTTCCCGCTGATCGAGAATGCCATTGCCCGGGGCCTGGCGGACACGGACACCTATCTCATGCAGGGGAGGATACACCTGTTCCAGAAAAAGTACGAAGCCGCCGCCGGGGACTTTGAAAAAGCCCTCCTACATTCGCTCGACCCGAGGGCGACCCGCAAGGCCATATCGGACAAGTACCTGCTTTACGGCTACGAAGATTACGGGCTGAGATACCTGAACGCGAGCGTCGCGATGTATCCCGACTACGCTCCCTATTACCTCACGCTCGGAGCTTTCCACATCGCCCGCGAGAATTACCCGGCGGCTCTTCAGTTCTTCGAGAAGGCGCTATCCTGCCCGATGAAGGATGAGGACAGAAAGAACGTCACGGAGATCGTGGACGAGCTTAAAAAAGGAATTGAAATGGAGAGAAATCAGAAATGAATCTCGTGCTCTCGCTGATGCTAGAAAAAAAGGCGGACTTCGGTTCGCCTTTTTTTATCGTTCCGAATCCCGTGCCGTCTCAGCGGGCTGATTTTTCCAGAAGGAGCAGTTTCCTCTTGGTTGACATCCCCTCTTTTCCCGCGTAGCCTCCTAGCCCGTTCTCCGCGACCACCCTGTGGCAGGGGATGATGAAGGGGAGCCGGTTCGCCTTCATCGCGTTCCCGACCGCCCTTGCCAGCTTCGGGTTTCCCAGCTTTTCGGCGATATTCTTGTAGGTGATGGTTTTTCCGTAGGGGATTTTCGATGTTATCTTCCACACCTTCTCCTGGAACTCGGTGCCTTTCGGAAGAGGCAGGAAATCGACGTCGAAGTCTTTTCTTTTGCCTTTCGAATACTCGTCGAGCTGTTTCCCGAATCTTGCAGCCGGGGGGGCGGTCTTTTTTTCTTCGCAGGGCGCGGCTTTCCAGAGGAACTCGATCGAATTGATCCTTTTTCCGTCGTGCGTGATCCTGAGCGGCCCGTAGGCCGTGACGATGACCTCTTCCATCTTCATTCTCCTCCGAACCCTGTTTCCCTGTCGTAAGAGGCGACCACGGAGCAGTTTATCCCTCCCCTCGAATTGAAGACGCCCGTGAGCGAAGCCTTCACCGGATCCACCGCCTTGACGATGTCCCTCAGGATCTTGTTGATGGCGTTCTCGTAGAAGATGCCCAGGTTCCTGTATTCGAGGAGGTAGAGCTTGAGGGATTTCAGCTCCACGCACTTCCTGTCGGGGGTGTACCTCAGTACGAGAAGGCCGAAGTCGGGAAGCCCGGTCTTCGGGCAGACCGAGGTGTATTCCGGGACTTCGATGGTAATCTCGTAGGAAGGGAATTGGTTCTTCCAGGTCTCGATCTCTGGCATCTTCGCGTCGATGCCTCTTTTCGCGTGCCGTTCAGTGTATCCTTTCGCCATCTTCTCCTCCAACGGGAAAATATACCATCCGCGGGCACCGTCCTGTCAATCCGCTCCGCCGCCGAGCGCCTTGTAGAGCGTGACCTGGTTGCATATCTTAAGGAGCCTCGCGGAGATCTGCTGCTGCTTCGCCGCGTAGAGGGACCTCTGCGCGTCGAGCACGCTGAGATAGCCGTCTATCCCGCTCTGGTACCTGAGGTCCGCGAGGCGGGCCGTTTCGGCGGACGCGCTGACAAGCTTCTCCTGCGCGTCGATCTGCTCGTCGACCGTCTCTTTCTGGGCGAGCGCGTCTGCGACCTCCCTGAAGGCGGTCTGGATCGCCTTTTCGTACTGGGCCGTAGCTATCTTCTTGTCCACCTTCGACGCCTTCAGCTGGTTCCACCTTTTCCCGAAATCGAATATGGGAAGGTTGATGCCGGAGGAGAATAGCCATGTCCCCGTACCCGACTCGAAGAGCCCGGAAAGCTCGCTTGTGGCGGAACCGAAGCTCGTGGTGATCCCGATGAACGGGAAGAACGCGGCGCGGGCGGCCCCGATGCTGGCGTTCGCCGACATCAGGACATGCTCCGCCTCCATTATGTCGGGACGCGTTAGGAGTATCTCCGAAGACGAACCAGGGAAGACCTCGCCGGGCAGGGTCAGAGAACTTATGTCATCGGGAAGAAGCTCGGGAGGAAGGATGGTTCCCGCCACCACGTCGAGGGCGTTCTTGTCCTGCGTCGCGGCGGTCCTGTAAAAGGCGGCCTGCACCCTTGCCGACTCGAAGCTTGCCCTGGCCTGGTTCAGGGCGATCTCCGACGCCAGCCCGATGTCGTACCTCCTCTGCATCAGTTCGAGGGCCTGTTTCCTTGTTTCGAGGGTCGACTCGGCGAGAGCGAGGTTCTCCCTGTCGGCCGCAAGCGTGTAAAAAGCAACCGCCGTCTGCGCCACGAGCGAAAGCTTCGCTCCCCTGAAACCTTCCCGGGTGGAGAAATAACGCTGGAGGGCGGCCTTGTTGAGGCTTCTCACCCTGCCGAAAAGCTCGAACTCCCAGGAGGCTACTCCGAGCCCCGCGGAATAATACTCGTCTATCCTGGGCTCGGGATCGCCAGAAACCGCCGGAGGCACTTTTTCCTTGCGCGAATACCCTGTGGCGTCGATCCCGGGAAGAAGGTTGGCCCGCTGGACCCTGTAGAGAGCCTGTATCCTCTCGACGTTGAGGGCCGCCACCCTTAGGTCGCGGTTGTTCTCCAGGGCTATCTCGGTGACCTTGACAAGTTTTTCGTCCTTCAGGAAATCCCGCCATCCGATCTCCGAAACGGCTCCAGCCTCCTCAGAAACCGGCGAGGAGGGCAGGTTCTCGGGGACCGGCATTTCGGGCCTTTTGTATCTCGGCGCCATGGAGCACGCCGTTAAGAGGATCAGGAGAGATACCAGCATGTATCGTATTTTAAACATTTGAGCCTCCCTCCCGCGAAGGAGCGGCCTCGTCCGTCTTCCCCTGCTTTTCACCGAAGAAGCGGTAGACCAGCACGAAGAAGAGCGGGATGAAGTAGATGGCTATGAACGTGGCCGACAGCATTCCGCCGATGACCCCGGTCCCGATCGCCTTCATCGCTCCCGCTCCCGCGCCGTGGGCGATGAAGAGCGGAACGACGCCGAGGACGAAGGCCATGGATGTCATGATGATGGGCCTCAGCCTGAGCCTCGACCCTTCGAGCGTGGCTTCGATGAGGCCGTGCCCCTTCTCCATCTGGTCCTTGGCGAACTGGACGATGAGGATCGCGTTCTTGGCGGTAAGGCCCAGCGTCGTCAAAAGGCCGATCTGGAAATAGACGTCGTTGGCGAATCCGCGGAGCCATGTCATCAGCACGGCGCCGAAGACGCCGATCGGAAGAATGACAAGCACCGCGAAGGGAATCGACCAGCTCTCGTATAGGGCCGCCAGGCAGAGGAATATGACGAGGACCGAGAACGTGTAGAGCATCACCGTCTGGCCTCCCGCCATTTTTTCCTGATAGGATAGTCCGGTCCACTCGAAGCCTATGCCCTGCGGAAGTTTTTCCGCCATCCTTTCCATCGCTTCCATCGCTTCGCCGCTGCTCTTCCCCTTCGCGGCCTCGCCGAGGATGTTCATCGACGGGAATGAATTGTAGCGCTGCAGGTTCGGAGATCCGTATGTCCACCTGCCGGTCGTGAACGAAGAGAAGGGGATCATCGCCCCCGTATTGCTGTGGACGAACCATTTTCCCATGTCCTCCGGCAGCATCCTTGAATCGGCCTGGCCCTGCATGTATACCCTCTTGACCCTGCCCTTCTCGATGAAGTCGTTTATGTATGAGCTTCCCCAGGCGGACGAGATGGTGTCGTTTATCTCGCTTATGTTCGCCCCCAGGGCTCCGGCCCTTCCCCAGTCCACGTCGAGCTTGTATTCGGGCTGGTCGTCCATGCCGTTCGGACGGATGTAAGCCAGGGCTTTCTCATCCCTCGACATTCCCAAAAGCATGTTGCGCGCTTCCATCAGCTTGGCGTGGCCGAGGCCGCCGCGGTCCTGGAGCTGGAAATCGAACCCCTTTGACGTGCCCAGTTCGATGATCGCGGGGGGGGCGAAAGCGTAAGCCATCCCATCCTTTATTCCGGAAAACACGGCCATGGCCCTGCCGGAGACCGCGTCTGCCCTCAGCCTGGATTTGTTCCTAAGATCCCAATCCCGCAGTTTCACGAAAGCAATGCCGTTGTTCTGCCCCCGGCCAGCAAAGCCGAACCCGGATGCCGTCATTATCGCTTCGACGGCATCCTTCTCTTCGTTGAGCAAATAATCCCTCATTGTTGCAAGGACTGCGTCCGTTCTGTCGAGCGTGGCGCCGGGGGGTAGGGTCACCTGGCACATCAGTATCCCCTGGTCCTCATCGGGAAGGTAGGATGTGGGAAGCCTCAGGAAGATGATCCCCGTCACGACGACTATCGCCATGTAGATCAAAACAAAACGCTTCTTGCGGCTCAGGACCCTGAAAACTGCGGATTTGTAAGTCTCCCTAACCTTGTAGAAGTATTCGTTGAACCAGTTGAAGAAACGCCTCGCCTTCGCCAGGAACCCTGTGCCCGATTCGTCGTAGTGCTTCAGCGGCCGCAGCATTGTCGCGCAAAGGACCGGCGTCAGGATGAGTGCAACAACCACGGAGAGAAGCATCGCGGATATGATGGTTATCGAGAACTGCCTGTATATGATTCCGGTCGAGCCTCCGAAGAATGCCATCGGGCCGAAGACCGCGGAAAGGACCAGACCGATCCCGATGAGCGCTCCGGTGATCTGGCTCATTGATTTTCCGGCGGCCTCTTTAGGTGACAACCCCTCGTCGTGCATAAGCCTCTCGACATTTTCGACCACGACTATGGCGTCATCGACGAGAAGCCCGATCGCGAGAACCATTGCGAACATCGTCAGCATGTTTATGGAGTACCCGAAGGCTCCCAGTATGGCGAAGGTCCCAAGGAGCACAACGGGGACGGCTATCGTCGGTATGAGCGTGGCCCTGAAACTGCCGAGAAAGAGAAACATTACGATGAAGACCAGGATAATAGCCTCGATCAGCGTCTTGACCACTCCCTTCATGGCGACCCTCACGAATGGAGTAGTATCGTAGGGATAAACGACTTTCATTCCCTTGGGGAAGTATCTCGACATCTCGGCCATCTTGGCCTTTATCGCGTCGGCTGTATCCAGAGCGTTGGCGCCGGAGGCAAGCCTTATGAACAATCCGGCTGCCGGCATCCCGTTGTACAAGGGGTTGACGTCGTAGCTCTCCGATCCCAGCTCCATTGTGGCGACATTTTTCAGGTAGATCGTCGAGCCGTCGCGGTTGATACGGACAGGTATCTCTCCGAACTGGTCAGGCGTCTGGAGGAGGTCTTGGACGTTCACGGAAACGTTCAACTGCTGGCTCTCCACGGCAGGCTTGCTTCCGAGCTGTCCGGAGGAGACCTGCGCGTTGTATGCCTTGACGGCCGTCCTGATATCAGCCGGGGTCAAGCCGTAGCTGACCAGCTTGGCGGGGTCAAGCCATATCCTCATCGCGTACTGGCCGCCCAGCGTCATGGCTTCCCCGACCCCGTCGACCCTGCTGAGAATGCTCTGGATATTGGTATTTATATAGTCGGAAAGGTCGTCCTTGTTCATGCTCCCGTCTTCCGATATGATCGCGACGATCATTAGGATGTTCCTTGTGGATTTCATGACGGTTATGCCCATTTGCTGAACGACTTCTGGCATAAGCGGCTTCGCTCCCTCCAACTTGTTCTGGACCTTCGACCAGGCGATGTCCGGGTCGGTTCCCGGCTTGAAAGTGAGCTCCACGCTCGCGTTGCCGGACGAATCGCTCTCGGATGAGAAATAGAGCAGGTTGTCGAGCCCGGTCATCTTCTCTTCGATGATCTGCGTGACGGTGTTCTCGACGGTCTGGGCGGACGCGCCCGGATAGCGCGCGTTGACCGTTATCGAGGGCGGTGCGATGTTCGGATACTGGGAAATTGGAAGGTTTCCGATGGCCAGGATACCCAGTAGCATAATAAGTATCGCGATGACCCAGGCGAATACGGGACGTTCAAGAAAGAAATGCGACATGGCGGCGCTCCTTCAGTTCTTTCCCCCGGAAGCGGGCGCGCCGCTCCCGGAACCGTTTCCCGGTGTGAACGGCACGGGTGTTACTTCCATGCCCGGCCGAACTCTTTGGGTCCCCTCCATTATCAACTTGTCGTCCGCCTTCAGCCCTTCAAGGACAAGCCAGTCAGGTCCTATTGCCCTGTCTATTTTGAGGAGCCTCTGGTCAACTTTGTTGTCGATGGTTACCACCATGGCGTAGGGATTTCCCTTCGGATCGCGAGAAACGCCCTGCTGGGGAACAAGTATCGCGTTTCCTGCGATACCTTCCTCTACGACAACCTTGACGAACATCCCGGGAAGAAGGACTCCCTCGGCATTTGGGAAGACCATCCGGCAGATGAACGAACCCGTGCTCTGGTCCACCGATATGTCGGCGAACTTGAGAACTCCTTCGTGCTGGTATGTTGTTCCATCCTCCAGGATCAGCTTGACCTTGGCGCTGTCCGGGGACTGGTCAGTGATCTTGCCGTCCAGCTTGCTCTTTTTCAACTTGAGAAGCTCCGAGCTGGATTGAGTGGCGTCGACGAACACTGTGTCTATCTTCTGGACGACCGCCATGGGGTTTGGCTGTCCCGCCGTGACAAGGGCGCCGACCGTCACGCTCGACCTTCCTATCTTTCCGCTGATCGGCGATTTGACAGCGGTGTAGTCGAGGTTGATCCTCGCCGCGTCCGCAGCCGCCTTCCAGTAGGCCACATCTGCTTCGGCGGCCTTGAAAGCCGCGTCCGCGTCATCATATTCCTGTTGCGATACGGCCTTGGACTCCAGAAGGCCTTTGTATCTTTCAGCGCGCATCCTGACCGTGTAGAAATTAGCCTCGGCTCTCGCGAGGGAAGCCCTCGCGTTGTCGTAGGCCGCCTTGTACTGCGCAGGATCTATGAGATAGAGTGTGGAGCCTGCCTTCACCTCCGCGCCTTCCTCAAAGTACCTCTGTTTAATGATGCCGCTGACCTGCGGCCTGATGTCCGCGACCAGGTTTGCCGCGACGCGGGCCGGAAGCTCGGTGGTCAACACGACTTTCTGCGTCTTTATCTCCGTCACCGAAACCTCGGGGGTGGGATAGGCCGGAGGGCCGCCTTTTCCGCACGAGATAAGGATCACGAGGGACGCGAGGAGGAACGGGGCGGCAGGGATTCTTTTCTGTAAAGCGAAATTCATGCTCGACATGCTGTTGCTCCTATCTGCATTTTCAACAAGATCAGTCTTCATTTAATTACGCTCAACCATGCGACCTCGGCGCTCATCAGAATTGTCTTGTCGTCAAGTCTTATAAAACCGAGGGCGTGTTCGCGAGCCAACGCGATCAGCGGCCCAAACACATGAGCCATCAACACTTGATTCGGAAGATCTTTTATCTCTATTTCCTTTTTTGCTACACCTTCCCGAAAAATACCGCTCAACGGTGATGGATCTGCTTCTTTCCCGGATAAAGTGTCTCTTCTCAAAGAAATACCATAAGGTGAGTTTTGATATTGCTCCAAATACCTGAAGTGAAGAGGATTTGCAGCCATGTGACTAAGGACGCTCTTGTAAAAAATAATAAATTTATCTTTTGTGGTATCTGCTTTAAGAATTTCTTTTTCGTATAGATTCATCATTTCATTCCGAAGCTCAATAAAGATTGCTTCAATCAGGTCGTCTTTACTGTTGAAATATGTGTAAATAGTACCCGCAGCCACACCTGCTCTGTCGGCAATCTTTGACATCGGCGCGGCGTGGAAGCCGTGCTTTGTCAGCAAAATCATTGCCGACTTGATTATTTTGTCTCTTTTACCCATTTTTTCTTTCATTTTCAGCTCCCGCCTGCCAAGAATGGCCGTTCATTCGATTTGATATCATATTTTTCCTGACATGTTTTGTCAAGCATACCACCCGGCAGGATTTATTCACCCTTCTTCACGAATTTCCATCCAACGGAATAACAACCCTCAATGCCACGCTTTCGGCCCCGGGATTATAATCTGAAATGCCCCCGTTGGAATAGTGATAAAAAGACATTAATAACATCACTTTTCTTGATATTCTATAAAACAGGTCCACACCGCTTCGAAATTCGGTTTTTGAACCGAGATCGAGATTTATATTCGAAAATCTCCCTATTCCCGTAGATATCGCAATTTTAATTCTGCTTGACAACCGTTTCTCGGCGGATACGCCAAGACCGATATATTTCTCATCTTTCTCCCCCTCAAGGACCACATTGCCGGTAAAAATGACATCCTTATGCCTAATAATGGGTTTTCTCAGCTCAAAGGACACATACCCCCCCCGCGGACTGTCGAGAATGTTGCCGACACCCGTCCCGGCTAGCATGTAAAGATCAGTCTGCCCCAGAACCGCTGATGAAAAGGAACTTAAAAATATTGCTACTCCGATGGTGAACGTTGCCTTCGTTGTCATTGTATTCAGGATCATCTTCTTGCCTTTAATCGCTTTCACCATTATCAAACCTTGTGAGAATGAACATTCACTCAAAACGAATGCTACAGTAATTTGTTTTAGTTGTCAACCCCTCGCTAAAAAGCGCGCATGTTGATATCATCTTCCGCATATTGAAGAAATGGCACCCGGATATCCGCCTTAGGATGTCCGTCCTTTCCCCTTTTTCTCCATCAATTCCCTAATCCTCGGGATTGCCTCCGTTGCTGCGGCCTCGCCCGCCACAATCAGTTCTTCTCTCTGAGAGAAATCTTTCAGGCTGACATTCGGGCATTTCGGCCATATAACGACATCAGTATCTTTCAGCATGTATTCCGTAATCCTGGAAAACAGCACATTCATACTGTGCTTGAATATTTCGACTGCTTTCTGCGGTTGTTCCTGGGGAGTTTCCGGTGGGATCGCAACAGCAATGACGATATCCATTCCCTTTTCTTTCAGTACATCAACCGGAACAGGATCGGACATACCTCCGTCCACATAAGTTCTCTCTCCTATCCGTACCGGCTGGAATATTCCGGGTATTGCGCAGGAAGCATGGACCGCAGTTTCTATATTTCCGTTTTCGAATACCTTTTTTTGCCCGGTCATGAGATCGGTGGCAACAATTGCCAATGGTATGGGAAGGTCCTCTATAGCCTTGTGACGCAGATTGTTCCTAAGAAATTCCTCCATCTTGTCACCCTTTATCAATCCCGGTCCTTTTAAAAGAGAAAGGATATGCACGTCAAGGACATCATCCTTTTCTATTGTTTCAGCGTGATAGTCCAGGTCGACAACACTTCCTGCATCGCAATATAAAGCCCCTATCATGCTGCCGACAGAAGTTCCTGAGACATGTGAAATCGGAATATTTTCTCTCTCCAGCACCCTCAGCACTCCTATCTCGGCGAAACCTCTTGCTCCGCCGCCGCCCAGGGCCAGGCCGATCTTCACGCTGGAGGGTTTCTGGGGGGAGACAGGCGCGAATAATCGCAGTATTTGCTTCGGATGACAGGAAATAATGAAAACCACTATTACTAGAAGAAGGGCACAAGTTATCACTCTTTTCTTATTCATTCGATTGTCGACCATAAAATCTTTTCTTTCTTCACAATTGCCTCCTTTTCTCGAAGAGCCCCCTCCTCAAGATTATTTATTTACTTCACGATGAAGACAAGCCTGTCTGTGTCTGTGGCTATGCGGCTTGGTAGATTGCCGTCAGTGGAAAGAGAAAGAACATTTCTGCCTGGGCTTAGCGGAAGATTAACAGTTTCGTGATTTCCGGCTGTCGGGCTGAACAGGTTAGTAATGTCAACGCCGTTCATCGAAGCCTTGAAAGTGCTCGTAATCGCGTTGTTTCCATAGAAGATCATTAGAGGAAATGTCGTTGTCCCGGTTGACAGATCGGTCTGGCTATCGGAGGGGTTTGCATAAGTCAGGAACTTGTTCACATCCCTCGGCCTCTGCCCGCCGCCGTCGAAACCACCGGAAAGAGTGCCGCCCTGAATATAGGAACTGTCATAATGGAAGAGAAATTTATTGACCATGCCAGGGCCAGTTGGAATATTTTTAATAAATTGTTTGAAACGAGCAGAGGCTGAATTTCTTGTGCGGACTTCCATATCATATTTGCCAAGCTGCGTGCCTGTACCCACAACTGTAACAAGATAATCCCCATTAATGGCGCCAATGATATCAAGATATTTGTCGTTGGGATTCCCTCCACCGACAGAGCCGCCCTCAGCCGAGCGGGGTATCTCAGCGTATATTTTATTCGCGCTGGGATCAGTACCCATTTTCCTTCCTAAGGGATCAACAACATAGGCTTCCACAGGACAAAGGGGATGATATTTTGGATAAAGACCGAAGCTAATAAAATTGAGCACATCCTTAGTAGGCGGTGGCGTAACATTTTTGGCAGAATCTGCTCTCTTATGGCTACTTCCCTTGATGACAGTTTGGCTATTTAAAAAGACGACTGAAAGAGAAGTCAGAAAAATAATTACCACTACTAAAGAAATGTATCTTTTCATCTTGCCTCCTTCTCGAAGAGCCCCCTCCTCAAGATTATTTATTTACTTCACAATGAAGACAAGCCTGTCGGTGTCTGTTGCTATGCGGCTTGGTAAATTGCCGTCAGTGGAAAGAGAAAGAACATTTCTGCCTGAAACAAGATTGATATTAACAGTTTCGTGGCTTCCCGGATTTGGATTGAACAATGAAGTGACATCAACGCCGTTCAAAGAAGCTTTGAAAGTGCTCGTAATTGCATTGTTTCCATAGAATATCATCAGAGGGAAAGCAGTAGTCCCGGAAGGAAGGTCAGTCTGGCTATCTGATGGGTTGGCGTAAGTCAGAAATTTGTTCACATCCTTTGGCCTCTGCCCTCCGCCGTCGAAACCACCAGAAACAGTTGTCGCCGAGAGATTGGCGCTGTCGTAATGGACGGAATAGACATGTACAATATTTGGCAATATTGGAATGTCTTTCGCCAACAATTTATCAAAGCTTTGCCTTGCGGTGTTATGGGTGCTTACACCAATCCCATACTTACCATTTTTTGTTCCTGTTACTTTAATAATGTAATCACCGTTGATAGCAGCTACGATCTCAATTTCTTTGGGTGGGTTTAACGCTTCAGTTGGAGTAGAGCCTCTTACGGGGCCTCCGTACCCAGACCGAGGTATCTCGTCATATCGCTTCTTTTTAATTGGGTCGTATCCAAGTTTTCTTCCAAGTGGATCAATTACAAGCGCCTCTAATGAACAGCAAAAGTCAAAGTGTATCCCGTTCATCATATCTGTGAAATCTTCATGTCCGCCAACAGCAGCCGGTTTTGAAGTTGAAACTGTTTTCTTTCCAGCTTTACCACCAGCGAGCGTTTGACTTTTAAGCAAGATTCCGGCGCCGACAAGTGAAAGAAGAAGGAAGAAGAATGTTAATAATTCAATATTCCTTTTCATGCTGCCTCCTATTCTCGAAGAGCCCCCTCCTCAAGATTATTTATTTACTTCACAATGAAGACAAGCCTGTCGGTGTCTGTAGCAACTCGGGACGGAAGATTGCCGTCTGCAGAGAGAGAAAGAACATTCCTTCCTGGGCCCAGAGGAAGATTCACAGTTTCGTGATTGCCGGCTGTCGGACTGAAAAGGTTGGTAATGTCAACGCCGTTCAACGAAGCTTTGAAAGTGCTCGTAATCGCGTTGTTTCCATAGAAGACCATTAGAGGAAATGTCGTCGTCCCGGCAGGTAGATCGGTCTGGCTATCGGAGGGGTTGGCGTAAGAAAGAAATTTGTTAACATCCTTCGGCCTCTGCCCGCCACCGTCAAAGCCGCCGGAGACATAGGTCGCAGAGAGATTGGAGCTATCGTAATGCACGCTGTAAGAATGTACTTCATTGGGTGAAGTCAACACGTTGTTTGCTAGAGTGCTGCTATGACTTTGACGAGAAGCACTGTGAGTACTGACACCAATTCCGTATTTCCCAATGGCAGTTCCTGTGATTTTTAGAAGATAGTCACCGTTTATTGCTGCAACAATTTCTATTTCTTTCGGTGGATCAAGCAATTCAGCTTGGCTCAAATCTCTAAGAGGACCACCATACCCTGACCATGGAATTTCATCATAAGTTTTATTATTAACGGGATCATATCCTAGCTTCCGTCCAATCGGATCTGTCACGAAAGCTTCGATTGGGCAATAGAAGTCAAAATGTATCCCGTTAAGTCTGTCAGTAAAATCCTCCTGAGGACCTGAAAAAGCAATTTCATCATAGAGACGATATGCATATCCGTTTACACCACCTGATGGATCAATTGTTTTCCAAAGATAAAGATCCTCAGTTTTCCCTACTGCCGTCACCCAATGACGAGGGTTATCTCTTATTTCCGCCATTTGTGGGCCATATTTGCATAGATCATCAACAAGTTCATCTGATGTGGGGGCGCGCAGTAATCGCCCTCGGAATTGCACATTTACACCTTTCGAAAAAGCGTAATCGGCTATCTTGTAAGGTAAGATTGACCCTCCATTATCTAGGCCATCATATTTTGTATATCCATTATTTGAGATAAGCCACTGGTTTAAGGTAGGAGGATCAACAATGACGCCGTGGTATCCAAGAATAGTACATGCCGCAGTTAATGCACACCCTTGATCTGCTATTGAAAAATGGAACATGCTCGTGTCGTCAGCAGCACAATATACTACTTTGTTGTAATCAGCAGGATTGTGGCAGATATGATCGTAGTTGTCGTAATAGTTCAATTGGCTATACTTCTGCGGGAACCTGCTCTCATCCACCTGCGGCAGGATATTGATCTGTTTTGTCGCGTATATCACTCCGTTGTGAGCCAGGTCAACTGTCCACACTCCCGTGTCGCTGCACTGAATCGTCGTGTAAAAGGTAAAAATATTGGTGGATATGTACGGCGGCCAACCGCATTCGCAGGTATACCAAAGCCCGCCGTAAAAGCACCCGTTCTGGTATGTCAGGGTGGATGTGCCTTTGACTGCGCCTGTCGGGCTTGTCCAAGTCGCGCTCCATGTTTCCCCGCTCTCGAGGCCGCTGCAGTTGACGGTTATTGCCGCTCCCAGCGCGACATCCCTGAAATGAGCCGTGTAATTTCCGTCCGTACCCGGTTGCAGCTGGGGCGCGAATTGCCACTCCTCGGCATTGAAGCTGCCCGCCTCGGCAGGCCAGTACCAAAGGTAGTCAAAGGTTGTTGCCGCGGCTTCAATCCGGTCATTCCTGCCTATAGTAGAAGGTTTTGAACCCTTTATAACACCGTAATTCTCCTGGGTTGCTGATAAAGCGCATATTGAAATCATTGCCATCATAATTGCAAATACTGCCAGCTGTTTTTTGAACATTTTCGTGGTCTCCCCATAATAAGCAACCATTGTAACTCAATTAGTTTTGACGGTTTTCATTGAATATGATCTTTGTAATGTTTTAGTGGCGGAGGGCGTGATTTTTGGATCAGCAGATGAATTCCCGCCAGAAAAGAATGACCGGAACCATAGTATGGCCATGGGAGGCGGAAAGCACCAACGGATTTTTTGCCTCTTAAAGTAACCATTGCCGCCTCATGAGAAAAAAGCAATTCGATTCTTCGCAAATTGAATGAACATTCATTATAAGAGGCAATGCTACAACAAATGGAATTCCCTTGTCAACATGAAAATCCCCCTCCTTTCGGAGGGGGACGATGCCGGGAAAAGGGAGGCTTAATCCGGCAATATGTGAGGCTCCCCGTTTCATGGTATATCTTTAAAGGAAATGTCGTAAATGCTTCTTGATTATGGAACGTATTCCGTCAGGCGGCTCTTTTCCGCCTCACTAAAGGATATTTCTTCCGGGTATTCCTACTTCTTCTGTTCATTTGCGAGGGTGGCAAGGTTGTCTTTCCGTTTGCCTGGTTTATAAGCGTTTTTCAAAATGAGAGGCAGCCCATTAAACGAAATATCCTTGAATTGCTCCTGCTTGAAAGGGGTCTCCAATATGCCGCTTTTGAAGGTTTTTCTGCTTTTCAGCCACTTGACCCAGTTCTTCCGTGCGTTTTTCATGACTCTGTTCCAGCCAGTATTCGAAGTTTCGGAAATATATGATAGACATTGCGCCGCAGAATGGTCGCAGAATCCCGATGACAAGTCTCCGATGAACGAAAAGGTTCCATCACACCCGGGGCTTTCGTTGAGCGAAAGATAGGGCACTCCGTCCGCTACGTTGGGGAAGCGCCCTTTGGCGAGATCTTCATATTCAGGGAAAACAACGGATACATAAATGTTGCTGAACTCATGACTTGTGCCGGGGTAGGCAACTTCCATAGCTTGGATCCATCCGGAGCCGGGAATGTATGCCTGTACCCAGTAGTGGGTCTGCAATGGAACGGCGTCATTAAAGTAGCCGGAAAGTATCCGCGCCGGGATGCCGCAGGCCCTTAAAATGGCGGCAAGCCTGTTGGCGTCACCTGTGCAGACGGAGGATTTTTCCAGCACAACGCTTGAACGCTGGGAAGCAGTCGCTCCATAGGTTTTCTTCCCGATGGCGCTGCTGAGAAGGTACGCCTCTTTAATGATGCCGGCAAGGTCGCTGTTTATTGAGCGTATTTCGCCGGCGATGGCTTTGAAGCGGGAGTCATCTGATTCAACGGAATAGGTGCTTTTCAGCCAGGGCCGTACTTCTCTCGGCCAGCTCCTCGGAAAGGCTGCCTTTTCGGGCAGCGATACGGGCTTGGCAGGCGCGCATAGGACCATTGAACTCCATTTGACGGAAACGGGCATGTCAGGTTTAGCTTCGGCAAGGAACGCTTCGCAAACCCAGTTGCCCGGCTTATCTTCATATACGCGACTTTTCAGAAGGGCGGTCGCCGGTGTCGTCCAAAGCTTGAAAGTGAGCGGCACCTGCCCGTCATTTGCCAATGGGAGCGGGAAAAGGATCGGGACATTGGAAATATCCTTTTCGGGTTTTACTTGAAAACTTCCTTTTACTTCTACGATCCCGGGCCCGACCTCAGGCTTCAGAGCAGGCGGTTCAACCGGGCGCATCGACAAACCGTCGAACCAGGTTTCACCGAAATCGTTTTGTAAAAGCCCGACAGAGACCTGTTTGATATCCGGCCTGACCGGTATTACTGCCTCGATCATTGTCCAATCGAAGTCGCCTTTTAGCAACCGGTCGTAAAATGTGCTCGAATATAGCGAAGACCTCATCGGGTCGGAACTTTTACCGACAACGACTATCCAGGCGCCGGAAACGCCTTTGCCCTTGACCCAAACTGAAAAAGACAGCGCCTTTATTCCTGATGGAACATCTATCTTATTGCTTCTCCATCCGATGGTTTTTACCCCTACATTCCCGGCCGACATGTGGAAACAGCTCCCGTCATTGCGGCCTCCGCTTTTATTCCACTCTACTGTACAAGGTATATCAGGAGAATCCTTCCCGATTATCTTCCATCCTTCTTTTTCAGGGTCGCTTGAAGGCATCAGATCTACTTGCTGGGCATGAATATGCGAAGGAAGAACGATAAACACGATAAAAAGCAACGTGGCGATCCACGATGGATTTGGCTTTATAATTATCTCGAACCCACATGATTTATTTTTCGCCGTTTCCAGGTCCTTTATCAGTTCTTCTTTAGCCGCCATGATTTCCTCCTGCTAAGAGTGGAACAAGACAGCAATATAACAGAAAATAAACAAGGATCATTTGGAGATATCATATCAGGCAGGTCATTCATAATTACCGTTCCTCCGCGACATGTTCATTTGCCTCCAAGCTTATACTGAATGAATGTTCATGGCAAGTACAAATGCTACTATGAATGCAATTAGCTGTCAAATCAAAGCAGACGCTTCCCTTTTTGGAAAAGAAAAAGGGTATAATGACCAAGGAGGTGGGAAAAAATGGGTTTGCCCGAACCATGGCCTTTAATCCTATTCTTACTTGTGCTTTTCTTACACTTCTTGCAGCTCGGCTTCTTCTGGCGAAAACTCCCCGACAAAATGTCTTTCCAATTCGATCTGTTCGGCGAACCCAATTATTACTGCTCGAAAAAGGTGTTTCTGACGCTTGGGGCAATTTTTCTTTCGGCTCTCTCCGTGACTCTTTTTTTGGCCCAATCTTCCATTCCTCTAGTTCTCAGCACAATGGTGCTGTTCTGCCTCCTTCTGATGATGCAGATGGTGATTTATGCCAATATCAGGAGCGATCGCCTTCCTGTCCTTGGATTCCTGGCGATTGTTGCGGTTCTGATAGCCGCTACAGTCTTTTTTAGCAAAGGAGCCTAGTAAAATGGGTGCGTTGTATTTAGGGTGTAAAGAGGCGCACGCAACAACATTAATTAAAAGGGGAAGCAGATGAAGAAAGATTGTTGGCAGATGTTAGAGCTTAAAAATCACCTTGATAATTACAAGAATGATGTCTTTTTAGATTCAAGAAATGTTTTTCTTACGAATCCCGCCAACAAAGCGAAAATTGATGAAGTATTTCAGAATTATGCATGGCCTGCTATAATTAGAACCTTGTCAGGAACTCCTATTCGCTTGTTTCATGTTGGAGATGAAGACCCTCTCTTAAAAATTGAGGATTTAAGGCATGAATATGCAACAAGAGCATTATTGTTTGTTCTTGAAGACAAAAACAATCCTTTAAGAAGAGATTCAACATCCCCTTGGTATTTTAGAGGAGAGATTCGGTGTTCTGCTCTTGATTATATGATTTCATCAGATTTTCACCTTTATCTTCCCCCAATCATTGGCATCGATAATCTATTAAATCTCTTGAAGGATCCCGCTTTTAACGGATGCCCACCAACATTAAGCTTTGAAATCTCATATAAAAAACAAGAGTCATGGATCGTTGAATTCCATTCAGGATCAGGTGCCGGCTGGGGAATTACAAGTTATCAGCAATTCTCGGATCATGTTAGAAAAGAGATACTTAAGGCATTAAAATTAATAGAAGCCACCTATAGATTAGAGGAAGATTACTCAAATATTATGGCGTTCAAAATGCTTAGAAATGTACTCAGAGACACTTATGGGACCAACATTTCCTAAATTTATAAAGCTTTCTTTTTAAGGAGCCTCCATGCCTCTTTTCCTCGCCCCTCCTCATAAATCCCTGATCTTCCGGGTGGTGAACTGTTTCGAGACTGGATCGCCCGAGGGGAACTACTCGGCGCTGGTTGTTTGCGCGGACGGGCCGCACGGAATCAGGCAGATAACCTACGGGCGGTCGCAGGCGACGGAGTACGGGACGCTCCGCCTTCTTCTCTCAAGGTACATCGCGGCAAAGGGGGAATTTGCTTTTCAGCTCACGGAGTATCTGGATGATGTTGGGAGCGTTCCTCTCTGCGATAACAAGGGGTTCAAGGCGCTCTTACGGACGGCTGGGAAGAAGGACCCGGTGATGTGGAAGGTTCAGAACGCCTTTTTCGAGGAGGAGTATTTCAAGCCGGCGCTGAGGTGGGCCGAGAACGAAGGTTTCACTCTGCCCCTTTCGATGCTGGTTATCTACGATTCGTTCATCCACAGCGGCTCGATCCTCTGGCCCATAAGGCGGAAGTTCCCCGAAGTGCCGCCCTCGAAGGGCGGGAAGGAGAAGGAGTGGATAACCGCCTATGTGAAGGCGCGCCACGAATGGCTGTCGGGAAGCAGGAGGAAGCTGGTGAGGACTTCGGCCTACCGGACAAAGGACCTTCTCAAAATGATCGATGACGGCAACTGGAACCTCGACAAATTGCCCTTGATAGCCAACGGAAGAAAGGTGTTCCCGGATTGCCCTTTTTGAAACGAAAATACAGCCTTGACAAAAGATAAAAATCGGGTATAGCATAACCTCTTGTAATGAACGCTCATTCATTAAGGAGTAGCGAAATGACCCTTTTCAAGCCGCATTTAGGTGCTTATTGATTTCCGCCCTCTTAAATGCAAGCTGGAGACTCAATATTTGACAACATCTCGAAAGATAGAGTCACGATGCAGGAATGACCGTTTTGTAGAGATAAATGGTTTTTTGTCCGGGGCATCGGATATCGTTAATGACTTGAAGAAGGCAGTGCATAAAGAAATTGTCAGGCAGTTGCATTCTAATGACTTATCTATACAAAGCGTTTTTCAGCAGGCCGCTATCGGAACAAATTATAGTAGGGAAGTGATATCTTTTGTTGGATCAAAGAAACATCTGTCCCGTTCCCCGCCCACAACATATATACGAAATAGCTTCCTGCAAGCAGGCAATCTATTTTTGAGGCTGGAGTGAAAGGAGGGTAGGAAAGTGAATAAAACGGTTTTAATTCTTATGATAGGATTCTTATTGGTATCTTTTAATGCATCAGGGCAGACGGCGCTTTGCGCAAGCACCGATTACAACTCCTTTTTAATGAGCCGGGGGACAACAGGACCGGCCGATTTGATCAATGAAGAAGCCTACGAAACCAAAACGCAGAAATTCGATCTCCGTTATGACCTCATCAATCTAACTCCGGATGTCTTGCAGGCAAGGATTGAGCTCTATCGTTATCTTGATGAAGATGCACCCAATGAAGGATGGATACTAGAAGAGACAAACTATTTCAATCCGCCGTTTTCTTCTTCAATCCCGGTGCTATTTCAGGACTTAAAAAGAGGAAAAACGTATTCCATTACCCTAATCGTTGTGACCGATATGCCGAACCTCTCTTTGCAGGACGGATCGTCCCCGATTGATATGACGGTGAAAACTGTATATTTTCTTTGGCCGAAGGAACACGGGATGCACTTGTCGGCGACAACCTCCTTTGAAGGAGAACCAAGGAGAGAGCATTTCAAGATGAAATGGTCGGGTGCCGCCAGCGCGGCAACAACAAAAGTCAAAGCCAGGCATACAGACAACACGGAAAATCCCATCGTCGTATCTTCAACTGGTGGGGAGCTTACATTCACGCGGGAGGAAGTTTGGAACTGGCCTGCCGATAACCTTTCCTCTGTCTCTGTTGATGCTTTGGATTCCAGTGGGAACATTATCGGCACGGCAGGCTTTATAATAAGCCCCATCCCACCCATCAAGGATTATAAGATCCTTCCATGTATCCCACCGCCGGTTACGCCCGAAGAACCTGAAGCTTACGACCCCGATAGGAAATGGCTTAATGATGGCAGGATTAAAGTGGTTGTCTCCAATCTTTATGGCGGTGCCTTCATGGCGATCAGACTGCTTGATTTTAAAGATGCCAGCGGCAATCCATATAACCTGGTAAATGACATAGGCAAAGCATCAGATAACAACTACGGAGTGAATGGCCTTTTGTGCCAAACGGCAATCACAAGAAAAAACGACAAATGGACCCAATATGACGGCAGCGACAGCTATGATTCAATGGAGGAATGGGAAAATAATGATGCCGGTTCATATTCACCCCAATGTATGGATGGTTTTGATTCTAACCCGAGCACGAAGTACAAGTTCCACTGGAATCCTACACAGGGAGGACCGCAGGAAGGTTCAAAAACCAAATGCAATGTGACACCTGAGAACTCCGACCAATGGAATGAGACATACCTGAATCACGAAGGAACCGGGGAATGTGCTCAAATGCTGTCACAGAATCTTAATAGCTGTACATGGGCGACAACATACCCCCCCTTCAAGGCAGACACAAATAATACAACCCCGATCAAATATCGTTCCATGTTCAAACACTGGCTTCCTCTTGGGGAAGTTCCCGAAGGATACCGCGAACAGCCGCAGGTTGTTATGGAATCGACAGTTTCACTTATTGATTCTCTCGCCGGGAGTGACAGCTCGGGAATAGAGATAATCTCAAAATACAGGCTCCACTGTCCTTGCGGAAACACCGGCGGTACTCCGAATGATTGCCACTGCGCCGACACGGGTGACTTTTTCAGCAGATATGACAGTTATGAGCAACTGGCATATAATTATGAGGCGGCGATTCAGGACTGGATATTTTTCGGCGGCGAGCAGGTTGCCCATGCCTTTAAATTTAATCCCGATTACACTACAAATGATTACGGGATGGAGCCTTTCATTCCTCCATGCGAAGCTGGAGAAAACACATGTCTTGAGGATGAAGGTTGGAAAAATGGCACTAATATTCCAGGTTATGTTAACCCTAATTGGGTTCCCTACGCCCTGATGAGGACCGATGCCGATTCCGACGGGACAAAAGCTTGGATTCTTATTTACAACGGCACAAATTACTGGGACAATGATGAAGAGATGGAACTGAGAAGGATATGGCAGGCAAGATCGAAGGCTAGTGACGGTGTGGTTGGTTATGTTACGGCGCCGATCACGAGGATCAAGCATCTGACCACTGATGATTGGAGTCCGTCGTCAACAACGGTCATTTTCGTAGGCGAAGATATGGATTCGGTAATGAACCATCTCGGCAACTACACAGGCTGGGTGTGGCCCCGCTGCACAACAACCACAACCTATTCAATCTCCGGCACAGTGAGCGGCGCGACCGCTGTGACCGTTTCCTGCACCGGTCAGACCGACATCACGACTTCCGGCACCTATACTTTTAGCGGTCTGGTCAACGGAACATATACGGTCACCCCCAGCAAGAGCGGGTACACTTTCTCTCCTGCCAGCTATACCATCACGATCAGCGGAGCGAACCAGACCGGTAAGAACTTCACGGCAACTGCCATCCCTACCTATAGCATTTCCGGTACAGTAAGCGGAGCCACATCGGTCACCGTAGCTTGCACTGGACAGGCAAGCGTTACTACATCCGGCACTTACACTTTCAGCGGTCTCACCAACGGCAGCACCTACACGATTACACCAAGCAAGAGCGGCTATACATTTTCTCCTGCCAGCTACACCGTTACAATCAACGGGGCCAATGTGGCCGGCAAGAACTTTACGGCAACTGCGATTTCCACATATTCAATTTCCGGAAGAGTCTATTCTGTGAGCGGTACCGGCCTTTCAAGCGTGACTGTGAAAGCCGGGTCCTATTCCGCCACTACCGCCAGCAATGGAACATATACCATTTCCGGCTTGATTAACGGATCTTATACGATGAAGGCTTCAAGGAACGGGTATACATTCAACCCGGAAAGCACATCGGTAACTGTAAATGGCGCCAATGTTGCGGGCATATATTTTACCGCCGACACACCGCTCACAAATGGAGTTGGTATAACCGGTTCTGTGACGGCTTCCTCTTGGAAATACTATTCTATCTATGTCCCCGATGGCACTACAAGCCTGACAATAACTCTTACCGGCTTGAGCGCGAACGTAAACCTCTATGACAAGTCCGCCTCCCTGGGCTTTACGGCCGCACACCCCACTCTATCGAATTACACGGCCTGTTCGACCAATACCGGCACGACAAAAGAAACGCTGGTACATACGAGCCCGCAAATGTGGGGAACATGGTCGATCGGAGTATACGGATACAACGCAGGTTCCTATACCGTCACGGCAACTTATTCGACGGGAACAAATCCTCCGACCAATGCAATCCAGGGAACGGTTGCAGACTCGCAGGACATTGGAGTCTCCGGCATCAAGATGAAAACCGGTAATGTGACAACCACGACAGACGAAACGGGAGGTTTTATTTTTGCAGGTCTTGAAGAGGGCGACTACACTCTTGAGCCTGGCGAGGATGCTGCGGTGATTTACACTTTCGACCCTGCCAGCCGCAAGATAAAAATCAAGAAGAACGATGATCCGCATACCGGACAGGATTTTAAAGCTGCACCAAGGTGATGCCTATGAGCAATTCACAAGCCTCCGCCGGTCTTCCCGGCGGAGGCTTTAATGGAGGTTGAAATGAAGCTTTCCATTAGGCTTTTTCTCCTGATAACCGTGTTTTGCATCATCCCCACCGCCGCTATTACCATGGAATCTCTTCCCGGACAAGTTCTCGGCATTTACGGGGGATCGGGCGATGATATGGGCTACAAGATTGCCAACGCGCCGGATGGAGGGTTCCTTCTTTGCGGGACGACAGAAAGCTTCGGCAACTCAAGGTATGATATTCCCGACATTCTCGCGATAAGGGTGGATTCCCAAGGTCGAATTGTATGGCAGAAGGATTTCGGAGGGACGGGAAGCGAGTACCCATTCGGTCTGATAAGGACAAGGGATGGGGGCTATATAATTACGGGTGCCTCCTACAGTTTTTTCGATTTCATTGCCGCGTGGGTAATAAAGATTACCGACGGCGGCGATGTTGTCTGGCAAAAAGCAATAGGTCCATATGCCTATGCAGCAGATATGACGGAAGAGATGGCTGACGGAAGCGTGATTTTATCCGGCGCCTGGTATGACGAGCATTCTTATGATCACCCATGGATAGCAAAAATAGACCAAAACGGGAATATTGTCTGGCAGAAGGCTATTATGACACCCTATGGCGATAACTGCCAAAACATTCTTGGGCTTGACGACATGGGTGTGGTCATCGGGACATTCTGCGGGATTTATCGTTTTGACAGGGACGGGAACATGGCATGGGGCAAGATCCTAAGGGACTTTTCAAATGAGGAGGAAGGTTTCTACATCTCGGACATCGCGAAGGCGCAAACCGGGGGCTTTTTGCTGGCGAACGGCCGCCAATGGAAGGATGATAAGTACTTTAGGGCGGAACTGATGCGCGTATCGGAAGAAGGGGAGGTGATGTGGACAAAAAGCCATGATAATGACAATAGTGATACCGATGCTGGAACATGGCTGTATCAGATACTGTCTGTGGGCAACGGGAAGTATTACGCATGCGGCAAAGGTAATTATAACAACAATATTGGCGTGACTATGTTTTCGTTCGACGAGACTAGCGGCACAAATGAAGATTTTAAGATTTATTCTTCGTCCCTATTTATTCAAATTAACACATGGTTCAGTAAATTCGCGACAGTTGCCGCTGACGGCAATATTGCTTTTGCAGCTGATAGTTGGATAGGGGATTGGCAGGACAAGCGATGGCAAATTGTTCTTGTCAAAACCGGGCTCGAAAATAGAATATCGGGTGGTTGCGCCGATACTTTAGAAGCCCCCATATCCTGGGAAGATATCTCAATTGCAGCACAGTCTGTCACTTATGATTTAAACGATGTAAATCCTGGGTGCATTGACACTGCGCCCTATAATTACTTAAATGAATCGCAGGCCAGTGGGATCAACACATTCTGTCCGGTGATCTACTCGGTCAGAAAGCTACAAAATCCATTGCGGCTGGAAATTATTGGCGATAATTTTACACTAAAAGGGGGCTATCAACAGTTTGATATAACTGTAGATGGCGTCGCCGTCCCGAATACGACCTGGAAAAGCGCATACAGGTTAATAGCTAAAAAAGGGGAGTCTCTTAAAGCCATGCTTCCAAAGGGCGTCCCCGTCTGCATAAAAATAAAAGGTAAGGCGCTGGACGATCCTTTGGGCCTTTATGAATCCGACTGTTTCACTTTTACTCGATGACTTGTTCAAAGATACCGTTGCTGTTTTTGATTATTTCGTTGTCAATCTTGCCGTCAAGACTTTATGCCGCGACAGCATCACCGACTTCAAGTGCCCACGCACCCTTGACAGTAACTTTTAGTTGTAGCGCAAGCGGTGGAACAGCACCATATAGCTACTTGTGGGATTTTGGTGACGGCGCTTCTTCAACAGAGGCAAATACAACACATATATACAATTCTGTTGGTACGTTCACTGCAAAAGTAATCGTGGCCGATTTTAACGGGAACACTGCGCAAAAAACGTTTTTTATAAAGATCGGTGCAATACATTTATAGCGACATCGGGTCGGGGGGCGGCGATGCCGCCCCCCTGAAAAAATGGAGGAAAACATGAGCTTTAAAAAAAAATTTAAGCTCTTTTTAATAACAATATTTCTTCTCCCTCTTTTAACGTACGCGGAAGAGCAATGGGTTCATATATACTCACCGTTGGACAACAAGCCGGGGTTTATCATTGATAAATTGATTCCTTTTTCCGGCGGGGGTTATATTGGGACAGGCCATTGTTGCAAGGACGAATCATGTGATGGAGTCCTATTATATTTGGGAAGGACCGACAGCCACGGCAATTTCTTATGGGCGAAACAATTTGCGCAAGCAACAAATTGCTTGGGGCCGCCGCTGAATGTTCTTGACAATGGCGATGGGACGATCACCGTGACTAAAGTAAATTTCTCTTCGATAATCAAATTTGATGAAGACGGAAGCATCATCTTTGAAAAAGGATACCAAGACGGTTTGCTCATTGATATCATACATTCTGGCACTATCAAAGCAAATAACGGAGACTTGTATTCGCTGATAGCAGACTCATTTAATAAGATGACATTACTGCGCATCAATAATTCGGATGGCAAAGCAGTGTTTGCTAAATATTTCCATTGGGGAGGGTTTTATTTTGAAGGAAAAGTTATTGCAGTTACCGCGGACAATAATATCGTCATGTTCGGCATAGGCGCGGATTGGTCCGGCGCTGTTATTGTAAAGGTTGATGAAAGCGGCGACGTTATTTGGGCGCGCCGCTGTGATGCGATTTATGAAAAATCTGACACACGGGCAGAGTACCGTATGTCTGCCACGGGGGATGGCGGGTTTCTTTTGCTTGTCGCGCCGGAAGGGGGGAGCCTGCCCACAATTGTTATAAAGATGGACAAAGACGGTACTGTGGCTTGGCAGGAAAAGATAATCGTTTCTTACAATTCCCGCACGGAACCTGCTTATCTGCTGGGCGCGGCGGAAAACGAAGATGGTTCGATAATGATTGCGGGAATGACAAAGTCGGAAGATCCGGTAACGATCAAACTAAATGAAAAAGGAGAAGCGGTTTCAGGGACATTAATTTATGTTCCTTACTACAGTTTGGTCTGCCCTTCGGATATTGTGGCGACAAGCGAAGGATATGTGTTTATCAGCCATGGCCCATTCGGATTTAGTTGTTACGACTGGATGGGGGTGGGTGGAGCAATCGGGACATTGGATCAAAACGGGAAACCGCCTGCCGAATGTTATGAATCAATAAATATTGATTCTGTTGCGGAAAGCACGTCATTGGTATTTTCGGCAATTTTGCAACCCACAAGTGGGGACAGCGACCCCATAGTTGCTTATCCGATTTCCATATCCCTGATAGATGTACCCAATTATGTGGTTGGTTGCGGCGACTCGTGGCCGGCTATCCTCACCGCCCAAAAAGCATCAAACCCTTTCAGGCTGAAACTCACGGGCTGGAATTTCCAGCAGGGCAGCGAAGTGTATGTAAACGGAGTCAAAGCGGGAAAAGTTACGATCAAGGGCACGGACAGCTACAACAGGACTAAGATTGTTGTGAAGGGTTCTGATTTCAAAGCATTGCTTCCAAAAGGGCAACCCGTCTGCATAACCGTCAAAAATCCAGACGGTCATGAGTCCGACTGTTTCACTTTTACTCGATGACTTGTTCAAAGATACCGTTGCTGTTTTTGATTGTTTCGTTGTCAATATTGCCGTCAAGACTTTATGCCGCGACTGCCGACCATCTGTGGCTTCACGGCAATTGTTTGCCCGGAAATCCTCAATATGATGTTTCAGATGTCCCGTTGGTTGCTCTCGATTCGTTTGTTGATGATTGGATTAAGATCATTGCTGGTTGTTCGGGAAGCACCTTTCTCCGTTCCGATAAAAAACTGTTTCAATTCTGTCCTGATAACCAGGATGAACTTTGCTTTCTTATGGATAACGTCGATGCAGTAGCATCGGATGGAGCATATCGGCTTGTTTTAAAGCCTGATGGGACAGTATGGGGGTGGGGAAGCAACAGGGAGGGGCAGCTTGGCGATGGAACTTATAACAATATCAGGCAAGAACCAGTTCAAGCGCTTGGAGTAACAAACGTAAAACAAATTGCCATTGGAGTTGGAGCATCATACGCTCTTAAAGACGACGGCACAGTTTGGGCATGGGGGCGCGGAGAGAGCGGTCAACTTGGCGATGGACAATGGGGGTGTACTGTATTTCCGCCAGTAGACCCTGCCGATTGTTACATTTCAGTTTTGCCCAAACAAGTGACGAATTTGACAGATGTAAAGGCACTGTTCGACGGACCTTATGTAATTAAGAATGATGGTACTGTATGGGCATGGGGCCCGATCCCATGCATTCCTCCCTATCCCTCCGACCAATGCTGTATGGCAACCATCCCGGTTCAAATAGAGGGCCTTGAGGATATCGTTTCGGTAGGCGACCACGTGGCACTCAAGGCTGATGGCACGGTATGGACCTGGGGGGATAACGCTTATGGCAGGCTAGGAATCGGAACGATAGATCCCGATGAGGATCATTGCTATGCCGCCGTCATGGTACCCACTCTTTCAAACGTTACCTGGGTGGGAAGGCAGTTCGCCATAAAGGCTGATGGGACTTTGTGGGGATGGGGTTCTCACTATGGCCTGGGTATTCCACCCAACGGGGCTTATGCCTTCCCTACGCCCGTTCAGGTCAAGCCCTTGGGAAATGTCAAACTGGCATCCATATTCTCGGAAGGGTTCACCGATTACGCGATGGTCCTGGCGGGTGATTACGATCCTGTGACTATAACCAATGTCGTGCCATTGAGCAGCCCTTTTAGAATCAAACTGAAGGGAACGGGCTTTTTATCAGGATTGGAGGTCTATCCAAACACGCCACCAGTTCTGTATGTTGACAGAACTGCAGTTGATAGGCTTGAAGTCAAGCTCAACAGGAAGGGAATGCTTTTATTCAAAAGCACACCGGCATCCATCCTGAAAAATTATTTTCCAAAAGGGGTCACAAAGACGATCCAGATCAAGAACCCCGACGGCAGGATTTCCAACGAATTTCAATTCACGAGGTGATGGAGCATAATGGATTCTCAACATGAAAATCCCCCTCCTTTCGGAGTGGGATTAATTTGTAGCAGCGCTCTTATTTAAGATCAGCAGGGGGGAGGAGGGCATTTGATAATACCGCAATTGGGAGGGAATTCGCATGAGCAACAGCACGTTCCTTCGAAGGTGGGGTAACTTCTGGAACAATCACAGCATCCGCAGTAAATTCTGAATCCATCTCCTCCCTGCATGGGAGTAACTGAAAAATCAATTGACGATGTATTGTCAACACCCATCACTGCCGCAGGAACTGTAGATAGCATGCCATCCTTTTCCACAAGGTACTCGATTCGAATGAGATCATCCTGTCCGATTTCCGGCGGGTAGTCAAGGGATATTTGGGGGGAAAGCTCCTCCATTGATATTGCAGATGTTTCTATAGATGATAGGGGTTTTTTGGATGCCAGGAAGCCGCTTTTAACTTTGGCTGCATCTTTCTCGCAGAATACAACTAAAGGGATGGTCCCGCTTGGCTCGAAAGTTACCTTGACGGCCTTAATAAGATAAGGTTGAGTCGGCTCCTTTTTGAAATGAAGAGAAATGATAAAGCGATCGTCTATCTTTTCGGCCTTGAGGGCTACACCTGCAGGTTCGATCAAGCCGGCCTGGCCTTTTTGAACTTCAGATTGCGCTTTGATTGCGGGGTTAAGTAAAAACAATGCTACAAAGACAAGCAAGGCCTTTTTCATGGGTTCTTCCTCCTTTCATTCGGATAATGAAGCACTTTATCGTCACAAAGAGAATGAACGTACATTCTCTTAAAACATTGTAAATAGCAAAATGCCTCTTGTCAAGCATCAAAAATCCCCCTCCTTTCGGAGGGGGATTATGCCGGACAAAGGGAGGCTTAATCCGGCAATATATGAGGCGCCCCGTTTCAAGGCATATCTTTAAAGGAAATGTCGTATAAGCTTCTTGTCTTGGGCACATATTCAGAAAGAAGTATCTTGTCCCCCTCGCTGAAAGATATCTCTTCTAAAACCATTCCTTTTCGTACCATCTGCCCAAGTGGTTTCAACCAACGCTCCAGATCGGGAATGCTTATTAATAGGGGAGATATCCTTACATAGGAGGGCAGTTGCGTGACACTGCCCTGCACCAGATGTGCACAGCTCCGCTTCCTCCCGCTCGCACCCCCTATTTCATAGGGTACCCACCAAGAATCGAATGTCTTGTGTGTGATGACGCCGAGAAGATGAGTGCAGGTCTCCAACCCCCGCTCGATGCATTCTACGATCTTTTTATGATCATCGGCAGCCGAGGCATTTTGCAGGTCATGATCATACTCATCGAAGTAAACATCTATTCCCATCTGCCTGATTGACCGACTGACGGCCCTTGCCATTGCCTTGTCATCGCTCCGATGCGATATGAAGACGCAATAATGGTCGTAAGACCTTGCAAGGCGGCGGATATCCTTGTAATTTTCAAATAGATTCTTTCCTTCCATCATTTCCTCCTATTCCTGCCGTTCCAGAGCAGTAAGATCCTCAACGTCGGCCATTTGAGCCAGCATCGACGAGTAAGTTCTCAGCTTGTCTTGTAATTCCTGCAATTCCTTCCGAAACAACTCGCACTGCTTCTTTTTCTTGAATGCCCCATCCAGATCCAGCTTGTGCCACTTGGCAGTGAAAGGCCGGACAATTTGATTAAGAACTACAATCGCTATCTTTGTGAATTCTTCGCAGTCACGGCCGTGGTCCTTGATTATCCCGCGAGTAAGCCCGAATATCGAATTTATGCTTTCCAGGGCGGTATTTTCGTCGCCGTGCTTTTCAGGCAGCGGCTGAGTCGTGATCCGTGTCAGCAATTCGATGTAAAGTTCCCAGGCCGCAGCCTTATCCTCTTCTTTGGGCTTCCACACCATTTCAAGGAAAGGAGTATTGATCTTCAAGGAGGTCATGTCCCAGTTTTCAAGCCATTTTTTCCATTTCATGCATATCTCCTGAATAGTGGTGGCGGGAAACAGGCAACTTGTCTAGAATATGAATACAAATACCCCATTGCTTGATCCAGAGGATCTGAAATCAGCGTCTTTCATTCCAAGATAATCAACGAAATAATGGCGTATTGCCTCTGCGTCGTGAAGAGAATCCGCCGGCCATTGCCCCCACTTTTCGAGATTATTCCCTTCGGCGGCAAGCTGCTCAAGTCTTTTATCAGGTGAATCGGTCATGCCGATTGTCCAAATATGGTAGTCGAGCACTTTTGAAGACTCCACCCGTCTGATTATCTGCTTTACTATTTCCATCTTGTTCATAACCGTTTCTCCTATGGAATGACAATTTAATCACATCGTAAATCGTGGTGAGTTCAGTAGCGCCATTGGTCCCCGGATTTGTTATATGAAAACGAAGGGAAAGAAATATCCGGTTCAACCGCGTTCCTTTTGTCGAAGGCATCCTGTATCCATTCACGGATGTCGTCGGGGTTATTTGTCCAGTTGTGCAGTTTGGCGTAACCGCATTTGACGTTGTCATATAATCGCGGCGGGATCGTATAAGGATTGTAGTTTGTCATTGAGGCCCTGGGATAAGTCGGCAACAGGATCCCCAGTAATCCGGAACGTGGATTTAGGCGGGTATCCCTGATACTTGAGGATATCTCCCAATCGATATGTTTTCTCCTCCATGTATCGCTTCCCACGAGGACAACCGTTACCGTCGTATCCCTAAGGTATTCATCCCTGATTTTTTGCCTTATCGTATCCGAAGGAAGATTCGGGTCAATATCGCCTTCTTCCACGGCCATGGAGATGAATACTTCATAGTAATCCGCGAACATCTTCCTGAAAAGGGTTTTGTAATCCTCATCGTTCTCGTGATGGTAACTTATAAACGTTTTATGCTTTTCGAAAATCATGGCAATTCCTTTCCATCAAGGCGCACATGAGCGTAAATCCATTTGAATCGTCGACACCCTCCGCCTTGAGATGGGGACCAAGGCGGAGGGTTGGCGGGCGGGCATCGGTTTCGAGGGTCCTGCCCGCCTTTATTGCTCTCCATGAGGGTGATGGAGAGTTCAAGGGGCTTTCCTTCATTTTTTATGCCTTCGGCGGTTCGGGCGGGGTATCGTCATCGTCTTTTTTGGGCTTGGAGACTTTCTTGAAGAATGTGTCGGCGCTTCGTTTATCCCCGTCCAGGACGGAAAGCACATCGCCGTAGCTCTTGCTGTAGGCGACAAGCCAGTTGATCTTTTCGGCCTCCACAAGCTCCCACGCGTTGCTCGCGGCGGTGATGGCCGCCTTGAGGCCCGCGATTGACTTCTGGTATGTCTCAAGCAATGCCTTCAGGTTCGGCAGAATTCTTGCCACAACCGGGTCATCCGGGGTTTCGGAAAGAACCCCGATCAAAGCGGTGACTTTGCCCGCTTCTTCATCGAAACTGCACCTGATCAAGGCCGTCAGCCCGTCCGGGAACCACCTGAGGACGGCGGGGTCTTTCTTGTTGTTCCCGCACGCCCCGAGCTTTGAAAAGTAAAGGTCGCGCACGGTGTTGTCCAAATCATAGTCCGCCTTGACCATCTGCGCTTCAAGCGCCGAAATCGTCCTTTGGGCCTGGTTGAACGCGTTGCCTTTTCTTTCAAGCTCTTCCTGCCTTTTTTTGAAACTTTCCGCCAAATCCTTCATTTTCGGATCCGCTTCAAGGCGTGAATGCGTAAATACTCCAAACTCGTTTACCATTGTCAGCCAACCGATACTGCCTTTTACCATCTCCATTTGAATCCTCCTTCAAAAAAGTGCCCGCTTCAGAAATAAATTGGTTTATGAGTCAAGTCGGGACGCCCCGACATGGCAAAAAAGGCCTCTTTTATGGAAGTATTTCCTCCGACCCCACTACAACATCCATTTTCTATCGCGTCGGAAATCAGAAACGGCAGAAAAAGAACTGTTGAAGGATCTAGGGAAAATTCGGAATGAGAGAAATACTCGTTTGTCGCCGTTGTCGGCGGGCAGACTTGAAAAAAAACAGGTTCTCCTACCGTTCCGGCAGGAGTTCTTCTGAAAAACACCTGAGAAATGGAGGGTTCTGGCGACTTTTTACTCTTTTTAAATGGTTCATTGGTTTTTTCTTGTTTCCCAAGAAGGATCAAACCCACTGCCACCTCCTGTTGATATTACGCTGAACAAGTTGCTTTGAATGTTTTCATACCAATTCATTTCAGACATCCGCTTGAAAAAGCTCATTGCCGCCTCATGAGAAAAACGCAATTCTATTCCCTAATAATGAATGAACGTTCATTTCAAGAGGTGAGCTTATAATATTTATTAGGCTGTTGTCAAGAGCCGAATAAAAAAATCCCCCCTCTTTCGAAGGGGGATTACCCGGCAGAAGAGGCGCCGACTGCCGGGATGTATCAGGAGGATGGTACGAGTTGCCTAGGAAGATAGAGAGGATATGCATTCTAAAGCCAATTTTGTCGATTCCTTTTTTGGCGTTTTTTTGAAAAGAAGTCCAAGGTCAAATTTTACCGCTATCGACGGATCATTTTCGAATACTCTCTTAGCCGTTCGTTCAAGGCGTTTTAATGTAAGGAATGTATGTCCTTTGAGGATGAGGAAGTCACGGGTGTTATCGGAAAGTGCTGCTATAGCCTTTTCCAGAGTAGTGCGACCGAGAAAAAGTCCTTCCATGATTTCCCTTCCCTCACGAATATCATTTTGCGAAAACCCCCATATCTCCAGCGGTTCGCGGAATTTCTGGGCAACAACAATAAGGGATTTGATCCGGTTCTCTACCTTTAGTATGTCGCATCCGGTTTTGCCACGAAGATGAAACTCATCCCTGATTTCTGGCTCTTCTTGAAATGCATTATCAGCGGTTAGTGTAAGGTTTCTTATCCACTTCATCGCAGATTGAAAGAAAACCTCGACGAAGTCGCATGCCGCCATTGAAGATTCCAGATCGGGTCGTTCCTCCTGATTCATCAATAGCGTTAATAGCAGTTGTTCAAGACCCTCAACCTCCTCATCCGGATACTTCCCTATCAGATCTACGGCATATCCTTTGGCCAACGCCAGACATATCTGGCTCTGTTCGATCAGCCTAATGGCCGAAAATTTGGTTCCGATCATCGCAAGCATATTATCGTCCAGAGGCATGAATTTCTCCTTATGTATTTTCTTCCATATCGGGAAGATATTTATCCATCATGTCGTGGTAGTGGCATATTCTTTCGTTCCTGCAAATCCGCAACTATTAAAAAATCGTCTGAATGCGTTTTAATTTGATCCATACCAATCCCATCTACTGATAATGCGAGAAGGTTGTCGCCGTCCTTAAGATTGATGGTGACTATGTCCCATCCTCCCGGGTTCCTTCGAAAAAGATTGGAAATGATCATATCGTTAAATCTGGCTTTAAAAGTCTCCGGAATTATCGCAAGATCATAGAATATGATCAAGGAGAATGCACTTGTTCCGGCAGGCAGTATTATGGTCGGTGCGATAAGATTTGCATACGTCAAGAAGGTCGGATTATTCTTGTTATCTGTTGCGTATCCGCCTTTGATAAAACTCCCCCTCATATTGTCACTGTTATAGTAAAGGAAATACTTATGAGGTATTCCTGGAAAATATGGAATATTCTCGTAGCATTTCGTCAGCCTTTCATAGTTGTAGTTCCGTGCATGGATTTCCATCGTGTAAGCTGGTATATTTCCCTGGGCATCGTTAACGGTGATGCCGTAATATCCGCTTTCAGCATGATTTACATAAAACTCTTTACAATCAGATTCTGCTCCCTGGCCGATCTTACAGGAATATGAAGAGGGAATTATATTGGGAGACACATTGCCGTAAGAGTCAATTTCCATTGTTTGGCCAAAGGGATCTTTAACGGAAAGGCCGACTTGTCCATATATTTTGATACTTACGCTATTTAAAGTGGTTGCATCGATTTTCGATGAACTTCGTATCGGATTGCGAAAACCTGATGCTTCTCTTTCTTCTTTTGATTTGATTACTCTTGTTGTTATACCCGCGATCACCAGAGCAGTTATCAATAAGAAAGCTAAAATCACTCCGGAGATTATAATCGCCATTTTCATAATTGGTTCATTCTCCGCATGCCGTTCCTTTACCGTTAACTCAAGATGAACGCCCACTTAATTGAACGTTCATTCAGAAAGCGATGGTACTCCCGCGCGGGATGTTTGTCAAGCCCCGTTTCCGCGTTCAGGAAAAAGCGCAATATTCCGGCTCCCGCGGGGGGGGGGCTTGACAAATCAGAATTATGATTCTAATATTTGAATCCTTGTTTTGGGGAGGTTGAAAATGACGCCTTCAAGGAAAGAGAGAGAAAGGGAACTCAGGGTAAGGCTGGTACTCGAGGCCGCCGAAAAAGTGTTCGGCAAGAAATCCTACGAGGACGCTTCGATGCTCGAGATCGCCAAGGAAGCGCAGCTCGGGATGCAGAGTCTCTACAACACCTTTCAGAGCAAGCGGGACCTCTACGAGAGCCTGGTCACCTACCGGATAAGCAAGTTCAGGGCGGCGATGGACGAAGTCTTCAAGAAGAACGAAGACCCTCTGGAAGCGCTGCGCGAATGGACTACGGAACATTTCAAGACTTTCGCCGACCTTTCGGCCTTCTACCCCGTGTTCCTCAAGGAGAGGTTCAACTACGTCTGGGGGTTCAAGTCGCGCTCCCTTCCCGCGCTTACCGTCGCTTTTCAGAAGGAGGAGAAGAGGCTGGTCGGCCTGCTGGAGAAGGCTCAAAGGGCGGGCTACCTTAAACCCGTACCGATAGAACAGGTCAAGACCGTTTTCGTCGGGCTTCTTCAGTCCAGGCTCGAATACCATTTCCTTAACAAGAAGCCGATAGAGGTGAACCAATGCGTGGAAGAAACCTTGAGCATTTTCCTCGATGGATTAAAGCCGCAGTCCTGACGACGGCGCTGCCCGCTTTCGGCGCGGCAGTTTCCGCTCAGGAGGTCCTGACCCTGGACCAGGCCCTCGAGATGGCGGCGGCGGGATCGTATGCCGCCCAGGCCGGAGCTCTTGACGAAAAGATCGCGGAGCAGAAGGTGAAGGAGAGCCTTTCGCTCTACTACCCGAAGATCGATGTCTCGGTCGGGCATGTACATCTCGACAACGACCCCGCGTTCAAGTTCGGACCCGCGATCTTTCCGGCCGGAGAACAGCTCTACTGGAAATGGGACCTCACGGTCCAACAGACCCTGTGGGATTTCGGAAGGAGGCGGGACATCCTGAACGCTTCCGAGACCGCTAGGGTCGCCGTCGGGAAAAGGGTGTCGAACGAGATAAGGATGAAGCAGGCCGAGGTGACCGCCATCTACATGCAGGCGGTGACCCTTGCGGACCAGATATCGGTCGTCGGGTCGAGGAAGAAGAGCCTCGAGGACCATCTCAAGGTAGCAAAGAACCTCTACGAACAGGGAGTCGTCACCAGGAACGACCTGCTCAGGACGGAGGTGGCCCTCAGGTCGCTGGACGACGCCGCGCGGGAGCTCGAAACAGCGCGGAGGACGGCCGTCGACAAGCTGCTGGTCGCCGCGGGGATGGACATCTCCGATGACGTCGTCCTCGAAGACCCGGCCGGGAAGGTCGCGCCGCTCTCGCTGACCCGCGGATGGAGCGAGGCAGAGCTGAGGGACAGGGCCGTTTCGGGCAACGAAGGATTGAAGGCGCTCGACGGTAAGATCTCCGCCCTGGAGGACGCCCACAGCTTCGCCAGAAAGGAATCGTATCCCTATCTTGTCGGAGCGGCCGGCCACAGCTACGAGCAGAACAGGTATTTCGCCTATCCTCATGTCAACAGGCTCTTCCTCGGGGTGTCGGTGAACCTGTTCGACGGAGGCGCCAGGAAAGCCAGAGAAGTGGAAGCAAGGGCGGAGGTCGAAAAGGCGAGAAGAGAGCGCCTCGAAGCCGAGAGGGAAGTGGTCTCCGCGATAATGAAAGCCTACAGGGATTACAGGGACGCCGTGGAGGAGCATGACACGGCCAAGCTCAACGCCGCGTCGTCAGCCGAGAACCTGAGGATAATCGAGGACCAGTACAGGGAAGGACTCCTGAAGACCACGGACTACCTGGAGGCGGAATCGCTCCTCGCGGACAGCCGTTTCCGTGAGACCGAAAGTCTTCACAAAGTTATATCCTGCGAGGCGGCGATCGCCGCGCTGATGGGCGAAGACCTCAGGCAGTTCTTCGCCGGAAAGAACTGAGGAGGTTCAGATGGCGGTTCAAAAAAGGTTCGCGGCGCTGTTCATCCTGGTGGGACTCCTTGCGGTCGGGTCCGTCGCGGGCTACTTCCGCTGGCAGCATTCGAAGATATTCGTGAAAACGGAGAACGCCTATGTCATGGGCGACATATACACGGTCTCCTTCAAGACCCCGGGGAAGATCTCGAGGATGGAGGTCGAGGAGAACAGGCTGGTCAAAAAGGGCGACATGATCGCCGTCCTGGAACCGGAGGATCACGATACCGCTATAAGGAACGCGGAGGGGAAAGCCGACGAGGCTCTCGCGGGCGTCGATACCACCCGGGCGCAGATCAGCCAGGCACGCTCCGCGGTGAAGGTGATCGAAAGCCAGCTCGAACTCGCCGTGATAGAAAGGAAAAGGGCGGAGAACCTCTACTCGAAGGAATCGGTTCCCAAGCAGAAATACGACCATGCCTTGACGAACGAGAAGGTCCTTCTGGCACAGCTCGATGCCGCGAAGAAAGCCCTTCTGACCGCAGAGGCCGGCCTGAAAGTTTCCGAGGAGAAGGTGAAGACCGCCCGGGCCTCGCTCGATTCCGCGAAGCTGACCAGGTCCTACTGCGAGCTCTACGCCCCCGAAACCGGATATGTCACGAAAAAAAGCGCCGAGCCGGGGCAGGTGGTGCAGGCCGGACAGCCGCTATGCGCGATCGTCCCGCTGAGCGGCGGGTCGGTCTGGGTCGAAGCCAACTACAAGGAGACCCAGCTCAAAAGGATGAAGCCGGGACAGAAGGCCAGGTTCTGGAGCGATGTGGACAAGTCGGTCGTTTTCGAGGGAGAAGTAGAAAGCATCGCGCCCGGGACAGGAGTGGTATTTTCCCTTTTCCCGCCGGAGAACGCGACGGGCAACTGGGTCAAGGTGGTCCAGCGCGTCCCGGTCAGGATTAAGATCGCTCCGGGACAGCAGAAGGCAGACATGCTCCGCCTCGGCCTTTCGGTCACATGCGTCGTGGAGACAAAGGAAGACAAGTAGGAAGTTGGGATGCCGGGAAGCCGGCAAGCCAGGAAGGAAAGATCAATAAGGAAATGAATTCCTTCATTTTTCATTTTTCAATTTTCAATTCGCCGCAGGCGTTTTTCCCATGATGAACTCCGGCAACAAATACCTCATCGCCTTCACGACGATGCTGGGCACCTTCATGGAGATCGTCGACACTTCCGTCGCGAACGTCGCCCTTCCTCACATGGCGGGAACATACGGCGCGGGAACGGACGAGATAACCTGGGTGATAACTTCCTACCTGGTCGCCAACGCCGTCATCCTCCCGCTTACCGGCTGGATAGGCAATTTCTTCGGTAGGAAGAGGGCGTACCTTGCCTGCCTTGTCATCTTCACTCTCGCCTCGCTCGGTTCTGGCGCCGCGCCGACTCTGCCGATCCTGATCCTGATGCGGGTCGTACAGGGGCTGGCGGGAGGCGCGATGGTGCCGATGTCGCAGGCGATCATGCTCGAGACCTTCCCGAAGGAGGAGCACGGCAAGGCGATGGCGCTCTTCGGGGTCGGCGTCATCTTCGGCCCCATAATCGGCCCCACTCTCGGCGGCTGGATCACCGACAACTGGAACTGGCCATGGATCTTTTATGTCAACATACCCGTCGGGATCGTCGCGATCGTCCTGGGATACATGCTGATCGAAGACCCTCACTACATAAAAAAGCCCGAAGGCAGGGTCGATTACTGGTCGTTCGCCTTCGTCGCACTGGGGCTCGGAAGCCTCGAGGTCCTGCTGAACAGGGGAGAGAGGTACGACTGGTTCGAGAGCGGGTTCATCAGGTTCTGGGCCGTCGCGGCCGCCGTAGGCATCTTCCTTTTCATCTGGAGGTCCTTCACCGCCGAGAACCCCCTCGTCAACCTTTCCATAATGAAGAACAAGGAGTACGCCGCGGGAACGAGCCTGATGTTCCTCACCGGGTTCGGCCTCTACGGCTCCTTCGTTATGCTTCCCATCTTCTGCCAGCACCTCCTGGGCTACACCCCCACTCTCGCCGGGCTGGTGATATCCCCGGGAGGCTTCGCCTCGCTGATCGCGATGGTCTTCGTGGGGACGCTGGTCGGAAGGATTGACACGAGGATCCTCGTCTTCACAGGCATCATCTTCAACATCGTCTCGCTGTGGCTGCTGACCTTCTCGAGCCTCTCGTCCGACTTCGCCTTCCTCATGGCGTCGAGGCTGTTCCAGGGGTTCGGCCTCGGCTTCCTTTTCGTCCCGATCACGGTCTCGGCCTTCACTCGGATACCTCCGCATCTCACCGGGCAGGCGACCGGCCTCTTCAATCTCCTCAGGAACGAGGGCGCTTCCGTCGGGATCGCCCTTTCCGCGACGGTCCTCTCGCAGAGGTCGCAGTTCCACCATAACAATCTCGTCTCGAACCTTACGCCCTTCTCCGGGGAGCTTTCGGAGGCTCTCGGGGCGGCGGGACACTACTTCTTCGGGGCGGGCGGACTCGATCCAGCGTCGTCGAAACTGGCGGGAATGGGCCTTGTTTACAGGGAGCTCGTCAGGCAGTCATACCTGATGGCGTTCGTGGATGTGTTTCACTTCCTCATGATCGTCTTCTTCCTTCTGATACCGTTCGTTTTCCTGCTGAAGGGAAGGGCGGGAAAGGCCGCGGCTCAGACCCCTCAATAGCGGTAGCGCGAGAAGGAGTGCTTCGGGAAGGCGGTCTTGTAATAGACCTCGAACGAAAGCGTCGCCGCGAATACCATGAAAGCGAAAAGATAGACTCCTCCCGGGACCTGGAACAGCGAGAGCGCCTTCTCGAACAGAGGCCCGAGCGTGTTGATCACGGGGCCGATGTACGGCTTCAGCTTCTCGAAATAACCGGCCGCGAACACCTTGGGGAAAGCGGCGGCACCTCCGCCGAGAAGCACAGAAAATACAAGCGCCTGTATGGCGGAATCCTCGATTATCGTCCTGAAGGAAGAGCGCCTCTCCCGCTCCCTCTTGGACAGCGATACCAGGTAGTTCCTCATCTGCGGAGGAAAGAAAAGCTTCTCACGGCTGGCGGGCGCTTCGAGAAGGACGGCCTCGATCTTCCACAGCTCCGAGCATTTCGGGCAATCCTTCAGGTGCTCTTCCGCTCCCCCGGGGAGGGTCTTCTCTTTCGGGTTCTCGAAAAGCCATTTTTCAAAAGCGGCGCAGTCCATCTTCTACTCCTGCTGCAAAGAGGGGACCATGATCTCCCTCAGCTTCTCCCTTCCCCTGAAGAGAAGGGTCTTCACTTTTCCTTCGGAGGCCTTCAACACCCTGGATATCTCTTTAAGGTCCGCCTCCTCGAAATAAAAAAGGTATATGGCCGCCGCCTGCTCCTTAGGCAGCTTCGAGATCGACTTCATCATGAGCCTGTTCAGCTCCTTTTTCTCGATCTCCTTCTCGGCGGGGGGAGAGCCGCTCCCGATCGCCATAACCCGTTCGTCGATCTCCTCCTGCCTCGGCTCCGCCGCCCTCGCCTTGTCTATGAAGATGTTGTAGGAGACGCGGTAGAGCCAGGTGCCGAGCGACGATTCGCCCTTCAGGTCGCGCGCGGCCTTTATCAGCCTTATGAACACTTCCTGGCTCAGCTCCTCGGCGGTCTCCTTGTTCCCGGAGAGCCTGTAGAGGAAGTTGAGAACGTATGAACCGTAGTGGTCGAGGATCATTTCGAAAGCCCTTTCGTCGCCGTCCAGCCAGTTCTTCAGCAGTTTCTTCTCGTCGTTGAGTCTGTCCATTCGGGCCCTTTCAGACAACTTAGACGGAAGCGGCGGAAAAAGGTTTCGGCTACTCCCTCTTCCTTGTCATCCTGTCGAAAACCAGCATCATCGCGAGCGCCGCCATCGCCAGCGCCGAGTAGTAGTACCAGATGTAATGGGCGTGGGTGTAAAGCGCGGCGAGCTTGTCGGCGGCGAGGTCGGGGAACTTGGCCGGGTCGGGGCAGTATTTGTCGAGGAGATAGCCGGAGGAGACGAAAGCCAAAATCGACGCCACAGTCGTGTTCAGGTGGGCGTACCCCATGTAGAGGCCCTCTTCCCCCGGAGGCGCCTCTTTGCTGGCGTATTCGAGGTAGCGCGGGCTGAGGAAGCATTCCGCGAAGCCCTGTATCGCTATGCCGATGACCATCATGAGCGTGATGGGGTGGGTGGTCCATCCGAGGAAGTTAACGCTGCCGCTGAAGAGCGACGACATCGACATCGTGAAGGAGGAGACGATCAGGAGGGCGAAGGAGATCGCGATGGAACTGATCGGCTTGATCGATTTAGCGAGCGCGGTCACCGGGACGACGAAGGCTACGACCACGAGCGGGTTCACGTTGGCGTACCACTCGGGGCTCGCGTCCTTTCCGACCAGCCTGATCACATACTTCGGAAGCGTGGCGTAAAGCTGGTGCTGGATGGCCCAGAACGCTCCGGTGATTATTATGAGCGCGGTGAACCTGTAGTTCTTCAGGGCGACCCCCATCCCCCTCAGGACGTCCCCGATCTTCCTCGCCGCCTGGCTTCCCGCCTCGGTCCTGGGGAAATAGAAGAGGATCACCAGGACCAGCGCGATTACCGCGAGCAGGCTGGAATAGTATGGAATGTACTCGATGCCGAGGTTGGTCCTCAGAGGCTTGGCGATGCTCTTTCCGGTGAACGAGCCGATGTTCACCGTCATGTAGAACAGGCTGTAAGCCCTCGCCCTCATGTCGCCCGAAGAGCTCTTGGCGACCGTCCCCGTTATGACAGGCTTGACGAACGAGCCTCCCAGGGCTATCAGCATCAGGAATAGAACGACCGACACCTTCGTGGGGAAGAACCCCAGGCCGAAATAACCTGCGGTGAGGCAGGCGAAGGCTATTATGAGAGCGGCCCTGAAGCCGATCTTGTCGGAGACCGCCCCCGTGAACAGGGGAAGGAAATAGATCAGGGCCGTGAATACCCCTCCGACCCAGCCCGCTTCTATGTCCGTGTAGCCGACGATGTTCGTAAGGAAAAGGACCAGCGCGATGAAGGTGCCGTAGTAGGCCGCCCTCTCGAAGAGCTCCACGCCGTTCGCGATCCAGAAGGTCTTCCCGAAATTCCAGCTTTTGGCGGTCATCCATCCTCCGTAAAAAAGACATTATACCCGAATTCCCCGGGATCGCTCCCTTCCCCGTCAACTCGCCCATGAGGCCGCTTTGTGCTAGAATCGACTCTTACGGGGAGGAAGCGCTCAAATGGCAAGAGTTGTGATAATCGACGACCACGAACCTTTCGCTATAATGTGGACCGATTTCCTTGAATGGCAGTATCCGGGGAAAGCCCAGGTGGAGTTCTACACCGACCCGGTAAAGGCTCTCACGAAGATCGGCCCGGACATCGGCCTTCTCCTCCTGGATTACGAAATGCCGCAGATAGACGGGCTCAAGATGCTCAATTTCGCGGTCCACAACGGCGTGGACAAGAACAGGATCATCATCTCGAGCGCGAGGGACATCGGCCAGCTCCACGAGATATTCCCGCAGGGCAGCTGCCTGGCCGTGATAAACAAGGACGACCCCAAGCAGAACGAAGTGTTCCTCCAGATCCTCGATTCAGTGATGAAAAAACTTTGAACGCCTCCCCGCTTCCAAGGATCAGGCTGAAAAGCGGCGGCGGCAGGAGGTTCAGGGAGGGTCATCCGTGGGTCTTCTCAAACGAGCTCGCGGGAATACCCAAGCTCGCCCCGGGAACGACGGTCGCCCTCGATGACGCGGGCGGAGGTTTCCTCGCGATCGGCTGCTTCAATCCCAAAAGCCTCATCTCCTTCAGGACCCTGACGAGGAAAGAAGAACTGTCGCCGTCATTCATCAAGGAGAGGATCGGCCGCGCCTCGGAGCAGAGGAAGACAATCATCCCCGAGGGAGAAGCGCGCAGGGTGGTCTTCGGGGAATCCGACAGGCTTCCCGGCCTCGTGATCGACGATTACGGAAAAGCCGTCTCCGTCCAGCTCCTCACCGCGGGGATGGAGAATTTCAAAGAGGAGATCGCCTCTGCCGTTGATGAACTTTTCAGCCCGGATGTGATCTTTTTCAAGAACGATTCCTCCATGAGGGAACTCGAGGGCCTGCCGAAGGAGAGCTTTCTTCACAAGGGCGCCTCTTCCGTCACGAGCACGAAGTTTCGCGGCCTCTCCTTCGAGTTCGACCTCGCGCTCGCGCAGAAGACAGGGCTTTTCCTGGACCAGCGGGAGAACCTGGAACTTGTCTCTTCGTTCGACCTCAAGGGAAAAAGGGCGCTCGACCTTTTCTGCTACTACGGATGCTGGGGCATGACGGCCCTCCATTCCGGAGCAAGGGAGGCGCTCTTCGTCGATTCGTCGAGGCGCGCCCTGGAAGCCGCCGAAAAAGCCCTGGAACTCTCGGGCCTGAAAGGCGCCGACCTCATGGAGTCGGATGTGTTCGATTACCTTCCGAAGCTCAAAGCGGACGGCGAGAAGTTCGACATCGTCTTTTCCGACCCCCCCGCCTTCGCCAAATCGGCGAAGCATGTGAGGGAAGCCTACAAGGCATACCGGAAGCTCAACGAGGGATGCATGAAGCTACTCTCGAAGGGAGGCATCCTCGTCGCGTCGAGCTGTTCATACAACATGCCGAGGGAGCTTTTCCTCGAATCGCTTCAAGAAGCTGCGGCGAGATCGCGAAGGGATGTCCGTTTCCTCTTCTGGGGCAGGCAGTCCTTCGACCACCCCGTCTCGCTCTCCTTCCCCGAGAGCGCCTACCTCAAGACCGCCTTCCTGAAGATAATCGAATAAAGCAGGCGCCTGCCGTTCAGGGAGGGGCTGACGCTAGGACTGAAGCGCAGAAGAGCTGAAGAGCGGAAGTTCGATAGGGACCAGAATATCTTAATTATGAACATGAAAAAGTGATAAGCTGCCGGCGATGGCTGCCGCAAGACAATGGAAGTTCGAGCCTCCAATAGACGATAAGGGCAACAAAATATCGGTTTATTTTATAAGGACTGTAAACTTTAAAGCAAAATGATCACTGTCATTCTGAGATCAGGAAGATAGTATTTCGAGTTCAGCGCTTGAATCACGAAATAATCAAGTTGCGACTCGCTGCGTTGACTTTCGGATACTTTCCTCTGCGGCGATCTACATTATCCATGATTGAAGAAAACGGAAAGCACAAACCCGAGAGTGATGAAAGGGAAAAAGCGTCATCACGAGAAAGACTTCGCGGCGTTCCAGACGAAGCGATCCGCCTTATTCCGCAAACGCATAATGCATGACCTGATCCTGTGGGTTCCTCGTTTGTGGTGATGAGATTCATCGCATCTGGAACGCGCGATAAATCCCGCTAAAAAGAACAATAAAAAAGGGGCCCGGAGGCCCCTTTCTTATTGTTGCTGCAGCTGTGCTCAGTGGAAGCTGATGTCCGATCCTCGGGGCCTTGCCTTGTTGGGATAGGGAGGCGTCGGCGGGATCTCCTTCGGGTCCCTGGCGATCTCGTCCATCAGGTGCTTGATGACGGTGTCGAGCTGGACATCCTTGCCGTCCAAAACATCCTTGGGCATGTTCTGCACCTCGACGTCCGGGTCGGTGCCCCTGCCTTCGATGAGCCACTTCCTGTCGAGGCTGTAGAGGCCGAACTGCGGGGGGGTGACGGTGCCGCCGTCGATCGTGTCCTGGTGGGGTTCGATGCCTTCCGCTCCGCCCCAGGTCCTCATGCCGAAGACCTTTCCGAACTTGCGGAACTTGAACGCCTCGGCGAAGAACTCGCCGCACGAGCCGGTGTCCTCGTTGATCATCAGCGCCACGTGAGAATAAAGGCCCATCTCGGGGTTGGTGCAGGGCTTGCCTTCCCTGGGCTGGGTGACCGCCCAGGTCTTCCTTCCGAGCCTGGAGATGAGCATGTCTCCCGTGAAGCCGCCGCCGTTGTAGCGGTCGTCTATGATGATGCCTGGCTTGTCGAGCTGGGAGTAGTAGGTCCTCGCGAACTCGGTGAGGCCAGATTCGCCCATGTCCGGGATGTGGATGTAGCCGATCTTTCCGCCGGAGGCCCTCGCCACCTTTTCCCTGTTCTCGTCGACCCAGACCCTGTATCTCAGGCCGCCTTCGCCCCTGATCGGCTTCACGAAGAACTTCTTCGCGCCTTCGGCCTGGGGCTTGTCGTTGACTGCTATCTCGGTCCAGTTGGTCTTGTTCTCGAAGAGGGAGTAGAAGTTCCTGCCCTTTCCGGCGTCGACCTTGTCAACGGAGATGATGTAATCGCCGTCCTTCGCGGGGGTGAGGGCGAGGGCGCTCTTCAGCGCCGGGTCGGCTTCGGAGGGCCTGAGGATCTTCCTGATCTTCGGGTAGCTTCCGCTGAAGTCGAGGTCGCAGCCAAGGAGGGTGACGGGCATCTTCTTGGCCTCGTCCTTGATGTCTCCGCCCCAGACGTATGTGTGGCCGATGTTGAGTTCGCCGATCATCTCGCCGATGAGGTAGTTGAGGTCGTTCCTGTTGCCGCATTCCTTGACATATGGAAGGTAGTGGTCCCTGACCGCAGGCCAATCGACGCCGTGCATGTTCGCGTCGTAGAACCAGTCGCGCTCGATCCGCCACGCTTCGTTGAAGATCTGGGGGAACTCTTCGAGGAAGTCGATCTTGAACTTCGCCTGCGCCAGGTCCACCGAGCCGTCGCCCACGCCGCCCTTGCCGGGGGCGTCAATGATGCCGAACTTGCCGCCCGCCTTGTAAACGAGCTTTTTGCCGTCCGCGGAGAGGTGGTAGTTGTTGATCCCCTTGATGCCGTCGGTGGTCTTCTTGTCCTTGAACGACCAGATCTTGAGGTCGTAGCTCCCTCCGGTCGTGTCGGTTACTACCGTATAGCAGTTCTCGAAGACGGGCTTGTCCTGGGAGAGGAAGACGCAGCCGTCCTCGGCCGCTTCGAGGCGGAAATACGAACCCGCTTCGACGCCTTCAAGGGGAATGGTCCTCTGCATGATGCCCGCGATGTCTATCTTCGTTCCTGTTGCCGCCGGAGCAGGCGCGTCCTTGCCCTTCGCGGCGGGCTCGGCCTTCTTCTCGACCTTCTCGACGGGCGTGAACGGGTCGGGCTCGTTCGCTGACAGAATGATCATGTAAGGCCGCGTCGTGTTCAGGAAAATGTGCTCCTGGTCGACTACGCCCATGGTCGGCGAGAAATCCCTGTTGGATAGGAAATAGAGATATTTCCCCTTGGGGTCGAATGAGGGGCTGAAGTTCTGGTAGAGGTCGGTCGTGACGGCGTAGGATTTCTTTTCCGCCATGTTGTAGAGGTAGATAACTTCGTAGGTGTTGGCCATCTTCTTGGTGTAGGCGATCCATTTCGAATCCGGGGAGAATGTGTAGTCCTGGATGCCCCATCTTTCCCAGCCGTCGTCGTAGTCGCCCTTGTCGATGACATCGCCCCTTCCCGCCGCGACATCGACGAGGTTCAGCCTCATGTGCTTGTCGTGGAAAAGGACGCATTTCGAGTCGGGGGACCAGCGCAGGTTCATCTTGAATCCCCTGCCGTTGGTCGTGAACTGGCGGGCGGGCTTCTCGCCCTTGGAGTCGATCACATATATCTCTTCTTCGCCCGTCTTGTCGGATATGTAGGCGATCCACTTTCCGTCTGGCGAGATGGCGGGGTCCTTCTCCCTGACGCCGCTGGTGTTCGTCAGGTTGCGGGCGAACCCCTTGTCCTCCTTGTCGGCTGGGATCATGAGGATCTCGCCCCTGCTCTCGAGAAGCAGCCACTTGCCGCAGGGCGAGACGGCGAAGGTCCTGGTGACGTCGCCCGGATCTACATAGTCGGTCCTCGTGTGGACCCTGTCGGATGAGAGCCTGATGTCGAGGGGTGTGACCTTTTCGGTCGAGAGTTCGAGGATGTGGAGCTTCTCGTGGTAGTTGTAGATTATCTTCCCGTCGCCGAGCGAGGGGTACTTTACGTCGTAATCGCTGTAATTGGTAAGTCTCTTCACTTCGCCGGTCTTGGTGTCGAACTTGCAGATGTTGAGCGTTCCGTCGTAGCGGTCGGAGGTGAAATAGATGTGTACGCCGTGCCACATCGGATAATTGTCCATTCCGCGCCACGGCGCCATTATCTTGTAGTCGTGTGTCTCGAGGCTTCCCCACCAGATGTCCTGGGCGTCTCCGCCTTCGTGCCTCTTCCACGTGGCGTTCTCGCCGCTTATCCTGTTGTAGGCTATGCTCTTGCCGTCGGGGGAGATGCAGGCGAGGCCGCCCCTGTCGACGGGAAGCTTCCTCTCTGTGCCGCCATCAGCTCTGATCGCGTAGATCTGCTCGCCCCTCATGGGATATTCCCTTCTCGAACGGAATAGGATCTCCTTGCCGTCGGGTGTCCAGCCGAGGACCAGGTCGGGAGCGGGGTGCCAGGTCAGGCGCGTGGGAGGGCCTCCCCAGGCCGGCATCAGATAGACGTCCATCCCGCCGTCGTATTCGCCGGTGAAGGCGATCCATTTCCCGTCGGGGCTGAACTTGCCGAAGCGCTCTTCGCCGTTGTCGTTGGTCAGGCGCGAAGCTCCTCCTCCCGAGGTCGTGGCGGACCAAAGGTCGCCCTCGTAAGTGAAAAGCACATTGTCGCCCCTGACGTCGCCGAAGCGCAGAAGGTGTTCCTGCGACACGGCGGGAATGACGAACCAAATCGCCAGAATCGAAACAAGAATAAGTTTTTTCATGACATCCTCCCTGAACTTTTTTATACGAAAAGGGCTTTTCAAAGTTCTATTCGATGGGCGGGGGGCGTTTCGGGTCGTCCGGCTCCCTTTTCTTCATGTATTTCGAGGGAAAGAGAAAGACGATGCCCAGAAGGCAGATGCCGACAGCCTTCAGCGAAAGCTCCCTGCAGCCGAAAAGAATGTACATCACGAGGGCGAAGATGGCGCCGGTCTCGGCTATGGCGAGCTTGACGATGTAAAAGCCGAGCGATAAGTTCTTCCTGAGCTGATAGATGCTGCCTATCAGGTGGGGTAGGGCGGCGAAGCCCGCCGCGACGGTCAGGAAGGATATCTCGTCGATGGGAACGGGCTTTTCAGGCATCCCGAGGATGAAGATGACAAGGCCGTAAACGAGGACGCACCAGAGGAAGGCGAACCAGAGGATGAGGAAGATCCTGCCCTGGGGCAAGCCCCCGTTCATTTGTCCTCCCCCTTCCAGTCGGGCGCCGTAAGCGACCTCGGGATCTCGTCGACCTGCCCGAGCTCGGGAAGCTCCTTCGTGCTGAGGGATGCGATCTGCCTCCCCTGAGAGAGCACCCTCGACTCGAGGCTCCCGACCATCCTGTTGTACGACTCGACCGTCTTGTGGAGGTTCTTCTCCATTTCCTTCAGGTGTTCGGTGGCTGTGCAGAGCCTTTCGTAGAGCTCTTTTGACAGGCCTATGAACTTGGCCGCGTTGCGCTCGGCCATCTCCTGCCTCCAGCCGTAGGCGATCGCCTTAAGGAGGGCGATGAGGGTCAGCGGCGAGGCGGGGATGACCCGTGCCTTCACGGCGTCGTCGAGGAACTGCATGTCCTGTTCGAGGACGGAGGCGAAATAGGATTCTCCCGGAAGGAACATCACGACGAACTCTGGCGAGTCACCCAGCTTTTCCCAGTATTCCTTTTTCGATAGTTCTTTGAGCCTGTTCCTTACGTTGGCGCCATGCTCGGATAGGCGGGCCTTTTTCTCTTCCTCGCTTTCCGCTTCGAGCGCCCTGAGGAAAGCGTCCATCGAGGCCTTCGCGTCCACGACGATCTTCCTTCCGCCGGGCAGCTTGATGATCATGTCGGGCGTGTCCCTGTCGGCGGTGATCTGAACCTGCTCCTCGAAATCGACGTAGGGGAGCATGTCCGCCATCTCGACGACCCGCCTGAGCTGCAGCTCGCCCCAGTTGCCCCGTGCCTTCGGGGACTTGAGCGCCTTCAAAAGGTCGGTCGTAGTGGTGTCCAGCTTCGCCTGTCCGCCCTTCACGTTGCCTATCTCGTTCATGAGGTCCGAGTAGGCGCGGATCCTCTCCTTCTCTATCTCCTTTATGCCGTCGCTGATCTTTTCGAGGGATTCCTTGAGAGGCTTAACGAGGCCGCCGATGGCCTCCTCCTTCTTGTCGAGGACGCCTTTCGTGCTCTCCTGCAGTGTCTGGAGGTTGGCGATGGCTTCTTCGAGGAATTTCCTGCTGTTCTGGTGCAGGGCGTCGGCCGCGAGGGCGGTGAAGGTCTGGGCGAAGGTCTCTTTCGCCCGGTCGAGGAGCGCCTCCTTTTCCGCGTGGCCCTGCCTCTCCTTCTCAAGGGTGGCTTCGAGACGGCTCTTCTCCGAAAGGAGCGTCTTGACCGCCTCCTCGTCCCTTTCCCTCAGGGCCAGGGCGTCGTTCTTCTCACGGAGCAGCGCCGCCTCCCTGAGATCGCGCTCCTTTATCCTTTCGTTGAAAAGGCTTTTCTCCCTCCTGAGGAAGACGAACATGAGGACCAGCCCCAGGGCGAGGCCGGCGGCGAACAATGCGAGGTCAACGACCATGAAACCCCTCCCGCCATAAAAGGCAGATAATAGGATACAGGAGAATTAGTTAAAAGTGAAAATGAGGATTGCGGTAGCCGCGCCCTTCACGGGCGCGCTCGCGGGCATAAAGCCCCCGCCTACCCGTAGCCGTGCGCCTTCAACGCTCTTATTCATTCTGCCGGTATAACCGATACAATTAGGTAATGGAATAGGTAATATGATACAATTGCGTCGGGGAAAGAAGGTGACGCGATGATGACCCTGAAGATGCTTGATACCAAACTGGATTCGATCCCGGTTTCCACCGCATGGAATCTCTCGTGGCTTGCAGAAGCCAAGGGCAGACAGGAGCTTTATTCGAACCGGTCTCCCCAAAAGCTGAAAACTCTGAAGGAGCACGCGCTCATTCAGAGCGCCGTTTCATCGAACAGGATAGAAGGAGTGGAAGTAAAAAAGGCGAGAGTCGGAACGGTCATATTCGGCAGAAAGCTTCTGAACGATCGCGACGAGGAGGAAGTCAGAGGATATCGGGACGCGCTCGGCCTCATCCATGAAAAGGGCTGTAAATTGGGAGTCACCGAAAAAACCATCCTGGTTCTTCACAAGCTCGCGAGGGGGAAGGTGTGGGATGCGGGCAGCTATAAAAAGGAAGAGAGCGACATCATAGAGAAGTACAAGGACGGCAGGAGCAGAGTACGGTTTCGGACGGTTCAGGCGGCTCAAACCCCTTTATTCATGAAAAAACTTGTTGCGGATTACCAAAAAGTTTTGAATGAACAGAGAATCCCGCCTCTGATCCTCGCCATCGCCTTCAATCTTGATTTCTTATGCATCCACCCCTTTCGCGACGGGAATGGAAGAGTATCCCGGCTTCTTCTCCTCCTTGAAATCTACCGCTGCGGGTTGGAGGTCGGGAGATATGTGAGCATCGAGCGTCTGATAGAGCAGAACAAGGAGCGCTATTACGAAACCCTTGAAGAAAGCTCGAAAGGATGGCACGAGGGGAGGCACGATCCGTGGCCTTACATCAATTATGTCCTGTTCATACTAAAAGAAGCCTACAGGGATTTCGAGCGGAAGCTTCAGAGCACCGCCGTCCAAAAGGGGGAAAAGAGCTCCCTGATCTTCAATGCCGTTCAGAACATGAATGAACCTTTCAAGATCTCGATGATAAAAGAGGAAGTGCCCGGAGCAAGCCTTGAGCTTATAAGAAAGGTCCTGAAAAACCTGCAAGCCGAGGGACGGGTGAAATGCCTCGGGCGCGGCCCCAACGCCCAGTGGAAGAGACTCAAGCCCGTCAAATAGATAATACCCATTATATAGGTAATGGAATAGGTAATATGGCAAGCCTCGGCAGGTTTCGTTTAAATCGAAAATTGAAAAGTGAAGGTTGGATGGTAGCCGCGCCCTTCACGGGCGCGCCCGCGGGCATAAAGCCCGCGCCTACCCGTAGCCTTCCGCTTTCAGCCTGTCTGGTGGGTCGGTCTTTGCGAAGAGCTCATCGAAGCGTTATCCCTTCTGCGGCAATCTACCCTATCCCGGTAATTCAAGAGTAAAACCGGAGCACGGCACAATATGCAAATATGCAAGCCTGACCCCGGTCATGGTCACTTTGAAGAAGAATAGGTTATGAACCTTAATAAGATCATCTCAATTTGATTGTCTGTGAAGGAGAATTCAATTCAACAGTTCATCTCTATTGACATGTAAAACAATTTCAAATAAAATCTTAGTCTATAAGAGTAAGTATATGTGAAAGCTCTTAGAATGGTGGATAAAATTAATGAGATGCTTACTTGTTTCAGTTTTTTAAGCGGACTTTTTAGATGGAATCCGCACTAAATGATGATTCTGATTCATTTATCTGGTATTTTAAAAGAAAACCATGAAAGATGTGGATCTGGCTGCCAATATTTTCCGTTGGTTGAACAATCTGATAAAGGATTAATCAAAAAGGAGGGTGTGAAATGAGGGCAAAATCATTGTTTTTCATTTTTATTGTGTTGGTCTGTATGTTGCTGACCACAGTCCTGTTTGCTCAGTCAACTCCCGAAGAGATGCAAGTGATAATTGACAACCAAGGATTAAGCTGGAAAGCTGAATGGACACCCTACTCCAATTTATCAGCCGAGGAATTGCAGGGGCTTTTAGGAACCTCTGATACACCAAGTAACTTTGTTCACGAACCTACAATAATACCTCCGCCAATAACGCCACTTCCAAGTAGTTTTGATTGGAGGAATAAAGTGGGGCATAATTATGTCACGGGAATAAGGAATCAAAAAAAGGATTATAACGGAAATTTAGTAAACTGCGGATCCTGTTATGCACATGCAACAACCGCAGCCCTTGAATCCCATATGTTAATCCAGATGGAAAAACCAGATGCAAACCTTGATCTGTCAGAACAAATGATGGTAGGAAATTGTTCAAACCAACATCCCGGTGATTGTGCAAATGGTGGCTACATTTCCGCGGCTACTGCATTTCTCGCAAACCCGGGAATTTCTGAAGAATGGTGCGATCCATATAGGGGAACGAGTGAAGGTTGCGCGAATGCTTGTCCTGATTGGACTTCTCATAGATATTATCTTACTGGTTCAAGCATGGTAGCCTTTAGTAAAGATCAGATAAAAAACGCCATATATACCTATGGACCTGTTGTGGCAGATATGAGTGTTACAAATGATTTTGCACAGTATTATGGTTTATACAGCGGAGTTTATGAATCTCCCAGTTGCTGTATTTACGGCAGTTGTACCTCATGTTTGGGAGACCTTCCGATTTGCTCTCAGGATGGTTGTGGTTCTGTAACGAGAAGTTGCGTGGCATACCATTCTATTTTGATCGTCGGTTGGCAGGATGATCCCAGTATTGCGTCGTGGGGAGGTGGCTATTTTATTGGAAAAAACAGCTGGGGAGAGAGCTGGGGTGTAAATGGTTTTTTCAAGATAGCTTATTCTCAAATGAACAATTGTATAAAGTTCGGAAGGAATGCCTTTGTATACACCTCTTCTTCAACATCACAGCCGGTTTATTCCATCGAAGGTCAAGTCAATGGTTATTATGGACCGAATTGTTGCATTAATGCCTCAATCACAGTATTTAATCAGGAAAATGCCGTGGTCCAACAAACCGCCTGCAGCAGGAAGCCGGGTACCTCTTCTTATTACCGCATGTTATTGCCAGGTGGATCTTACACTTTGACAGCAACAGAGCCGAGTCCTTCAGAGGGTTATACATTTAACCAGCCGACGACAACTGTTAATCTCGCGGGATCTAACCTAACGGGAATCAATTTTATTGCTTACGGCAAATATTCCATATCTGGCAATACTACTTTCAATAGTACCCCGTTGGCTAATGTTACAATAAAAATTACAGGAACCGCGCTACCAACAAATGGATACACTACAACAAGCAATTACAATGGACTTTATAGCATGCCATTTCTTTTACCTGGAACATACACTATAACACCGACATTAAACGGATATGTATTTTCTGCTGCAACTGTTAATATTTCGAACGCGAGTCAAACAATGGATTTTTCTGCCACTCAAGAAACTTATAGCGTATCTGGCACGATAACAAAATGTGGAAATCCAGATCCTTCTGTTCAAGTTAAATCTATTGATGCAAATGGAGGAATGACATATGCATACACCAATATTTCAGGTAATTATACGATCAGTGGTCTTATCAATGGCACTTATACGATAAAAGCAAACAAGTCCTTAATGACAAAATTCTCGCCAACATCCCAGAGCGCAACTATTAACGGCCACAATATTACAGGAATTAACTTCCAAGAGGTGGCGCTATGTAGAATATGTTCACAAAGCTATTTTGATGGCTTAAAAACATGCGACCTAAGAGATGAGGATGACACCTGTTTCCGTTCCAATCTTGATAGCTACACGGCATGTATCATCAATCAAACTATTAATAGTAGTTCTCCTCTTTATGGACAGCTTCTTCTGGCAACAACCGCTAGTAGAGCTAAGGGGCAACCTGTTAATGAGGAGCATACATTTCATGTTGCTTCTGAAGGGGACTATTATGTCAATATTGTAAACGGCGACGGTGAAAATTCAAACACCCTTGTTTCGTCAGCAACTATTGACATTTCAGATATTGGTCAAATTATTCGCCCCAATGAGTTTAACAAAAATGTTGCTTTAATATCAAAGCCAGTTCATTTAATGGAGGGCGAATATGTGCTTACCTCTAATGTTAGAAGCCAACCTGGTTCTTACATTACAATTATCCTTTCAAGTTTCGATCTGTCATCGGGCGGGGAATTGCCATAAAAGTGATAGTATAGAAATGCCAAAGGCGGGAAGCACAAAAAGCTTCCCGCCACTGTGGTAAAGGAACATGGCATGAATAAAGTTAAGGATCTACAGAAACTTGTTCACCGTCATATAGTGTTATTAATGTTAGTAAATATAATATCTCTTGGAATTTATTCAGGAGATAATAGGTGGACCCTCATCGGTCCGAACGGAGGTGATATTTCCCAAATTGTGGTAAATGGTTCTTCGCCAGAAATTATCTATGCTCTGGCAAGGCAAAATTATTTTGTGCCAGACAGCAGAATATATAAGAGTGTCGATTCCGGAAATAGCTACCAGGATATAACCTTTCAATTAATTCCCCTTTTCAACGATCAAGATGTCTATATTTTTCAGATTGACAATTCTGCAACAAATCCGAATATTCTATATGTCGCAACGAGTATCGGGATTTTTAAAACGGAGGATGGTGGTGACAGCTATATTTCTTGTGACCTTCGCGATATGTGCATTACATGTCTGACAATAGATCCGCAAAATATTAATGTAATATTTGCAGGGACGAAAGAAAATGGTTTGTTCAAGAGCAGTGACGGAGGAAATATCTGGACCTCAGTTAATCATGGAATCAATTCAACCCAGATTAACTGTATAACAGTTGATCCGATCAATAATAAAAAAATATATGCTTGTACAGCTCCAGCAACAATATATGAAAGTATCGATGGTGGCATGACATGGATCGAATTATCTAGCATTATAAACCCTTCCAGGCTAGTTATCAATCCAATAGAAACTAATATCCTATATATACTTGCGGGGGAATATGGACTTTCTCCATATAAAAGCATAGATGGCGGCTTGACATGGTCTTATATAGAAGTAGGTTGGCCTTTCGTATCGACCTTAATTGTGAGTTCGGATGCCCCTGCACGAATATATGCCGGTACACCAAATGGAATCTGTACAAGTATTGATAGTGGTAATCATTGGGAATGTAAGGGTGATATGTTCCCAAACAATAGAGATGTTGCTTCTTTCGCGCTTGACCCACATAACACATCCGTTTTGTATGCGGGAACATCTGGTGGCGGCATTTTCAAAAGCGCGGATGGGGGGGACAGTTGGGTTAAATCCGATAAAGGGTTAGAAGCTTCATTTACGTGGAAGGTTGCGCTTGATCCGAGCAATGACCACATAATATATGCCGGAACAAACGGGGGCGGCTTATATAAAAGTGAAAACAACGGGCTAGATTGGCAAATGAAGAATCAAGCAGATGCAGGGGTGGCTGTCTGGAATATATTCGATATGGCCTTTGATCCCACCAATCCTTCTACAATGTATATCGGATCGGGATGCTGCAAAGGTATGTTTAAAACTGAGGATTCCGGCAATACTTGGCAAGAATTGGGCACTTTCTCATTTGTAGAGACTCTCGCGATTGATCCATTAAACTCTTCCACCTTATATGCGAATGGAAGTAAGAGCCTGGATGGCGGAAACACATGGTTTTCCTCATGCCCCGAAACAATTGGAAAAATCAATAAAATAGCAATAGATCCGACCCGGCCATCAAATATATACTTAATAACATCAAATTCTGAGATATTTAGAAGCAATGACGGAGGTCTTAGCTGGGCAAGGAAGGATATTCCTATTCCTAATTCGGCAAAAGATAACTATCACTGCACAGTGGCTCTAGATTCACAAACGCCGGATACAATATACGCGGGACTTAAAGGGATCTACCAGAGTGAAGACGGCGGGAATACATGGGTATGCAAAGGGCTTGAGGAGGATTGCATCTTGGAAATTCTGGTAGATCCGGGAAATCCTGATGTCGTATTTGCAGGATCATTGCGCAATGGAGTTTATAGAAGTAACAATAGAGGCGATACATGGGAAAGCTTTTCCGATGGGATGAATTCATCCACTGTCCTCTCTCTCGCAATTATCCAGCAACCTACTTGGACTATCTATGCAGGAACAACTATAGGGATATTCTCTTATGCCGAAAACCATCCCGTAATCAATTCAATCCGGAAGCTTTCCAATCCTTTTCGTTTGAAGATTATCGGCGGCAATATTAATCCCGATGTCAAGGTATATATCGGCACATCTCAAATACAGTGGACGAATATTAAGTACAAAAGCCCCAATGAAATAGTGCTCAAAGGTGGAGTAACGCTAAAGAATCTTATCCCCAAAGGTGTTCCCGTCGAAATTAAGGTCGTCAATGGAGACGGTGGAAGTGCAACATATATCTATACAAGATAAAAAATAGATTCCAAGGGCTCCATCCCCAATTATGCGCGGGGTCAGGCTTGCATATTTGCATATTGAACGGTGCTCTTACTTTAATCTTGAATTCCCGGGATATTGTAGATTACTTCGCTTGTCTCGGCTCCGAGGACGCTCTCGTAATGACCGGCTTTTATTGGCTCGGAGGAGGGACGCTTCAAAGGCCGGTTCGCGATGATGACCCTTCGCGGCTTCATTTTATCTTGAGCTTGTCTTTTGTCACGGAGGCGAAGAAATCTTCGGACCACAGCTCGACGGCGCGATGATCCTTGATGAACGGAAGAATATCCCTTTTCGCCCTGGAGAAATCGGTCGCCTCGAACCGCTCGTTCAACATTTGTCGGATCTCCTTTTCGGTGAGCTTGCCCTTCTTGCCGATGTCACCGGTCTGGGCCAGGCGTGCGGCGAGGTGGGCGCTGTTGAGCGGTTCGCCCTTTGAAAGATACCAGATGAAATCATAGTAATCACGGCCCTTGACGCGGCCCTGCCATCCCCTGCAGAGGAGGGCGTGGACTTTGCCCGCGAAGAGCGAGGGGAGATCGAACACTCTGACGCTGAAAGGTATCGGGACGAGGTGATACTTGATGTCGTACTCCGCCCCCGGGGGAGGATCGGTATCAACTTCGAGCTTTATCTTGATAAGCTCTCCCGGATGAACACCGCTTACCGGGGGCTTGAGGGAGGTTATCTTCAGAAGGTGGACCTGCGTGCCTCCCTTGATAAATGCCGATTTGATGGCGGAATCGCTCCTTTTTGTCTTTTCCTCAACGCTCATCTCGAGGCCGAATGAGCCCAGCTCGGACCGGACAGCTTCGGTGAAGGGAGAGATGTCGAACCTGGAGTCCTTCGTGATGAGGCTGAAGTCGAGGTCTTCCGAGAAGCGGTCCAGGCGGTGAAAGATCCGAAGCGCCGTTCCGCCGTAGAAAGCCGCGATCTTGAAGAATCCCTCGCGGTAAAGCCCCAGCAGGGCGATCTCCTGGATGATCTCCTTGAGGGCGCTTATATGATCGTCGGCTGTCCTGGGAGAATATTCGGCCAGCATGCTTTCGATCGCGCTATGCACGGGAAGCCTCCTTTTTCATCCACTCTGCGAAAAGGAGAATTGGCCTTCTTCTATACAGCGGGGCAAGGATGGAAACAGCCCTTCTGTTCAGGGCGGCAACCGCCTTTTCATCCATACGCCACTCATTGAACAACAGAGATTTTACGGAATCGATCGAATCGACTCCCCTGGCCTTGTAAAGCGAATCGCAGAGAGCCTTTTCAGGGGTCGCGATCAGGTATCCCTGGCCGTTGTCGTCATTTCGGGCGATCCCGTAGGGGAAAACAGCCCTGGGCAAATAGTAATAATAGAAATCGCCGATCGGCGTGTGAAATCTCTTGTTCTTGTTCTTGTCGTAGATCGCGGAAGTGACCGCGCCGGCCCTTTCGGGGATCAGGCCGTAGAACGAGAGGGCGTACTCGAAGGAGATGTAGGAAGGGCCGTAGATGGCTGAAGCGAGGCTCCTAAGCGAGTATCCCGCTTCGCTTCCTTCGATGAACAAACCGCGGCGGATCTGGATGACTTCTCCCGAGCGGATCATGCGCGTGATCTTCGCCCGGGGTGAGGCGTAATCCTTGAGTTTGTCGGCCAAAGTCATGTGATCCATGAGCATGTTCATTATCTCCCGCAAGTATTAATTTATGATACATACAGGAGAAAGTCAAGAGCCGGGCAAACTCCTTTGCGCCGAAGTTATATCATTTGACTTAATCAAACGAATGAATTATATTATCGGCTTGAAGGGAGTTAACCTGAGATGACGCCAGGAACCGCAGCGAAAAGAAGGGGAGAAACGACGAGGACCAGGATGCTGGAGGCAGGAGTCGAGCCTTTCGCCCGTTTCGGTCCGGACGGCATATCGACCCGGGAGCTCGCGAAGATGGCCGGCGTCAACAGCGCGGCGATCGCGTACCATTTCGGCGGGAAGGAGAATTACTACTGCGAGGTCGTCAGATACATCATTGAGACCCGCACCCGCCCCATCTTCGATATCGTGAAAAAGACGATGGACGAGCTGAAGCGCGTCGGCGGCGACAGGAAAGCCGCGGGCAGACTGCTTGTCGGACTGGTGAGTTCCCTCATCGAGACTGTCACGCTGAATCCGCGGACCAGGGTCATGCCGGGCATCTTCGCCAGGGAACAGCTGCATCCCACGAAGGCGTTCGACATAATCCACAAGGAGGCGATACTCAAAATGGAGACGGCGCTCTCCGAGCTTATAGCCGCCGCGACAGGTTCGAAGCCGGGAGCTCCGGAGGTGATAGTAAAGGCCCACGCCCTGATAGGCCAGGTGATGGTCTTCAACGTGGGGGCGGATGTACTCAGGATCAGGCTGGGCCATTCCGTCATGGGAAAGAAGGAGTCCGCCTTCGTGGCCGGAGTGGCCGCGGAGATGACGGCGCGCTTCGTCGGGATCGAAACAGGAACGAGAAAAAAGGGAACACTTTAAGGAGTCTGACATGAGACGGTCGATGGTTGTCATGATGGCGGTTGTGATCTTGGGGCTCTCCTGCGGCCGGGGCGACGGGAACGGAAGGCTGAAACTTTCCGGAACGGTCGAGGCCACCACGGCCGACCTCTCGTTCAAGGTCCCGGGAAGGCTCCTGGAGCGCTTTGTGGACGAAGGGGCAGCCGTTTCTGAAGGCGCCCGGGTGGCGAAGCTTGAAGAGACCGAATATGTGAAGGCCGCTGAAAAATTCAGGGCGGGGGCCGGCGCGGCGAAGGCCGTTCTCGATGAGCTTCATGCCGGCTTCCGCGGCGAAGATGTAAAACAGGCGGCCGCCGCGGAGTCTGGAGCCAGGGCCGATTACGAGAAGGCGCGGGCCGATTACTCGAGGATCGAGGCCCTTTACAAGGACGGTGTCGCCTCCAAAAGGGATTACGATTTCGCGCTGAGCGCGAGGGACTCGGCGAAGGCGAAGCTCGACCAGGCCGTACAGCAGCACCTGCTGATGAAGCGTGGCGCGAGGAAGGAGCAGGTCGAGGCGGCCCAGGCGCAGTACGACCAGGCTTCAGCCGCGTCGGCAGAGGCGGAGATCAGGCTCGGCGACACTCTTCTTATCGCGCCATTCGCGGGGATCGTCCTTTCGAAGCACGCCGAAGAAGGAGAGTTCCTTTCGGCAGGCGCGCCGGTAGTAACGCTCGGCGACATAGCTCATCCGTGGATCAGGGCATACCTCGAAGAGTCGGACCTCGGAAGAGTGAAGATCGGGGCGGGAGCGAAAGTGACGACAGATACTTTCTCCGGAAAGTCCTATCCCGGAAAAGTGACCTTCATCGCCTCGCAGGCCGAGTTCACCCCCAAGACCATCGAAACGAAGAAGGAGAGAGTCAAGCTTGTCTACAGGATCAAGGTGGAGGTGGACAACCCCGCGATGGAACTGAAGCCGGGGATGCCCGCCGATGTAGAGATAGAGACGGGAAGATAGGAGACAGACTTGACCGGGCCAGGCGCCTCGGGCGCCATCGTATGCCGCTCAGTTTCACGCGTTTTCGGGAAACTGGAAGCCCTGAAGGACATCTCCTTCGAGGTTGAAAAGGGAGAGCTGTTCGGACTCGTCGGACCGGACGGGGCGGGCAAGACAACCATGATGCGCATCCTCGCCTCGATCCTGAAGCCCACCTCCGGCGAGGCTTTCGTGGCGGGCTGCCACACGGTAAAAGAGGCAGCGCTAGTGCAGGACAGGACCGGCTACATGAGCCAGCGGTTCGGGCTCTACCCGGACCTGACCGTCGAGGAGAACCTCGGTTTCTACGCCGACATATACAGCGTCTCGAAGCCGGACAGGGAAGCGAGACAGAAAAGGTTCCTCGAATTCTCCGGCCTCGCCCCTTTCCTGAAAAGAAGGGCCGGCAACCTTTCGGGCGGGATGAAGCAGAAGCTGGGCCTCTGCTGCGCGCTGATACACACACCCGAGGTGCTCCTGCTCGACGAACCGACCAACGGCGTCGATCCTGTTTCGAGAAGGGATTTCTGGAAGATCCTCTATGGCCTTCTGGGCGAGGGGGTGGCGATCTTCGTTTCAACCTCATACCTCGACGAGGCCGAAAGGTGCGGAAAGCTGGCGCTGCTGAACAAGGGCTCCATCCTGGCTCTCGGGACCCCCGATGAAGTGAAGAAGCTTCTGGGCCACGACATCCTGGAGGTGATCGCCGAGCCCGACCGGGAAGCCGCGGCGGCGCTAAAAGCCTCCGCCGAATCTTCCGGCTTCAGCTCTGTCATCCTCTTCGGCGACCGGATACATGTAGCCTCGGACGACATGGCGGCAAGCCGCGCGGAAGTAAAAAAGATACTTGAAAGAAAGAATATCAGGATCATTTCGACGAGGGTCGTCGGCCCTTCCATTGAAGATGTCTTCGTCGAAGCCGTCCGCGGGGAGAAAGGGCAATGACAACGCCGGCCGTATCGCTCGACAGGCTGGTCAAGCGTTTCGGGGATTTCACCGCGGTGGACGGCATCTCCCTCGATGTCCCAGCGGGCGAGATATTCGGCTTCCTGGGGCCGAACGGGGCCGGGAAATCGACAACGATAAGAATGCTCTGCGGGCTTCTTCTGCCTTCGGGCGGGAGCGGTACCGTGGCGGGGTTCGACATCAACCGCGAATCGGAGAAGATCAAGGAGCACATCGGCTACATGAGCCAGAAGTTCTCACTTTATGATGATCTGACGGTCGAGGAGAACATCGATTTCTTCGGGGGGATCTACAGGATACCGGGGGCCAGGCTTAAGGAAAGAAAATCCTGGGCGCTCGATATGGCGGAGCTGACCGACCTCCGGAGGGCGGTCACAGGGACTCTGCCGGGCGGCGTGAAGCAGAGGCTGTCACTCGGCTGCGCCGTTTTGCACGAACCGCCGATACTTTTCCTCGACGAACCGACATCTGGCGTGGACCCGATAAGCCGCAGGAAGTTCTGGAACCTCATATACCAGCTCTCGGCGGGAGGCTCCACCGTCTTCGTGACGACACACTACATGGAGGAGGCGGAGTACTGCGACCGACTCGGCCTGATCTACAGAGGGGCGCTGATCGCCCTGGGGACGCCTTCACAGCTCAAGCACGGGCTGATTTCAGACAGGATCGTGGAAGTGAAGTGCGGAGAGCCGCAGTTGGTACTTGATCAGCTCGGCGCCCTGCCGGGGGTTTCGGACGTCGCGCTCTTCGGACAGGGGCTTCACCTGACGACCGCGGAGCCGGAAGCCCTGATGGCCCGGCTCGAAAGGACATTCGCAGAATTGAAGATCAACGGAGCTTCCTGGGAAGAAGTGGAGCCTTCGCTGGAAGACGTTTTCGTTTCGCTGATTGAGAGCCACGAGAAGAGCGCCTCGCCGCGCGGGGAGTTCAAGTCGTGAACGCCGGAAGGTTCATTGCTGTCGCAAGGAAGGAATGCCTTCATGTTTGGCGCGACCTGAGGGCGCTCGGCGTCGGCATCGTCCTGCCCATGATTCTGCTGATGCTCTTCGGATACGCCCTGACGCTGGACGTGGACGACGTGCCTCTCGCGCTCCTCGACCTGAGCGGTACGCCCGAGAGCAGGGAGCTTACGGCGAGGTTCGACGGCTCGCCCTATTTTTCCCTTTCAACAGTTTGCCGCGATTACGGAGAAGTCGAAAAGGCGATAGACAGCCGCAAGGCGGTAGTCGCCTTGATAATTCCAGCCGACTTCGCGCTGAACCTCAGAAGCGGCAGGACGGCCGCTGTTCAGCTCATCGCGGACGGCAGCGACCCGAACACCGCGCAGATCGCCGTCAACTACGCGGAAGCCATCGTGATGGGCCTGGACCGCGAGATAACGATGAAAAGAGTGCTCCGCTCGGGAGGTTCCGCGGCGCGCCAGCCGCTGGACCTCAGGCAGAGGATCCGTTTCAACGAATCGATGGAATCGCGCATGTTCATAGTTCCCGGCCTCATAGCGGTCATAATGATGATCATCGCCGCCCTCCTGACCTCTCTCACAATCGCGAGGGAGTGGGAGACGGGAACGATGGAACAGCTCATTTCTACCCCGGTCAGGGGGACCGAGCTTGTCCTCGGGAAGCTCGTGCCCTATTTCGCCATAGGGTTTGTGGACATGGGCCTCAGCGTCCTAGCGGGAAGGTTCCTCTTCGACGTCCCGCTCAGGGGGAGCGTCATCTATCTGCTGATCTTCTCTACGGTCTTCCTCTGCTGCGCCCTCGGGCTCGGCATCCTCATCAGCACCCTCGCGAGGAGACAGCTTCTGGCGAGCCAGGTCGCATTCGTCGTCACCTTCCTGCCCGCGTTCCTTCTGTCCGGCTTCATGTTCGACACCGTCAACATGCCGCCCGTCCTCCAGGCGATAAGCCACATCGTCCCCGCGAAGTATTTCGTCTCGCTGCTCAGGAACCTCTACCTTAAGGGCGCGGGCCCGTCCGTGCTTGCGTGGGACGCGCTGCCACTTCTCCTGTTCACGGCCCTGATATTTTTCGCGGCGATACGCGCTTTCAGGAAAGAGATGCCGGTGTAGAATATGGCGCAGAGATTGAAGGCTATGCTCGTCAAGGAGTTCATCCAGACCTTCAGGGACCCGAGGATGCGAGCCGTCCTCATGGTCGTTCCTATCGTCCAGGTGCTGATCTTCGGTTACGCGGTGACTACCGACATCAGGCATGTGGCGACCGCGGTGCTCGACCGGGACAACTCTCCCGAGAGCAGGGAAGCCGCCGCCGCGTTCACAGGATCGAACTGCTTCGACATCGCCGCTACGCCGTCCACCCCCGACGAGGCGGAAAAGCTTCTGGACAGGGGAAAGGTGAAGTGCGTCATCAGGATGGACCCCGGTTTCGGCAACGCCGTCAGGGGGAAGGATACGGGGCAATTGCAGCTCCTCGTCGACGGGAGCGACTCGAACACGGCCTCGATAGTCCTCGGCTACGCCTCGAGGATATCCGCGTCGCTCAACGCGAAGTGGATGAGCGATCGCGCCGCAAGGATGGGAAGAGGCTCGCCTGTTCAATCGCTCGAGCTGCGCCCGAGGGCGTGGTTCAACCCCAACATGGACAGCCGGCCGTTCTTCGTCCCGGGCGTGATCGCCCTGCTCCTCATGGTGACGACCCTCCTTCTGTCGAGCATGGCGATAGTCAGAGAGAAGGAGATGGGGACGATCGAGCAGATCCTCGTAACCCCGATAGGCAGGCTGGAATTCATTCTCGGAAAGGTGACGCCGTTCATCATAATCGGGTACATGAACGTGTTTCTTGTCGCTTCGGTCGCGGTCTTCTGGTTCGAGATACCGCTGAGGGGGAACATCCTCGCCCTCATCTTCGCGACGGGGCTATATCTCGCCTCGATGCTCGGCACCGGCCTTTTCATCTCGACGGTAAGCCAGACCCAGCAGCAGGCGATGATGACCACTTTCTTCTTCACGATGCCGTTCATCCTGCTTTCAGGGTTCATCTACCCGATCGCCAACATGCCGGGGTGGATACAGCTCATAACCTATCTCAACCCGCTCAGGTATTTCCTCGTGATAATAAGGGGAATCTTCCTCAAGGGAATCGGCCTCTCAATCCTCTGGCCCGAGTACGTCGGGCTCGTCGTCCTGGGCGCGGCATCCCTCGCCCTCGCCGCCGTCCGTTTCCGCAAGAGGACCGCCTAGCCCCTCTTTCTTGACAGCGAAAAGAAGCGCGAGTAAAGTGAAAGTCTAAGCGATCTTTGCAAGAAAGGACTTAAATGGGAAGGCGGACGGTCTTTTCGATGGGTTTCCCGGAGAGAAAACGGAGGACGCGCTGACGGCCAACTTTTACGCGGCGTGGATCGGATTCCTCTGCGGCTGCGTCGCGGGCGCCGTTCCGGGGCTGTTCTTTCACCGCGAGGATTGGCTGGGCGGTTACGGCTCCTGGCGCAGGAGGATGATACGCCTCGGGCATATCGCCTTTTTCGGATTGGGATTTCTCAATCTCGGGTTCGCTCTTTCGGCAAGATCGCTCGACATCGACGGCAGCATCTACGCGGTTTCGGCCCTTCTGATAACCGGAGCGGCCGCCATGCCGGCGGTATGTTATCTTTCCGCGTGGAAACAGCCGTTCAGGCATCTCTTTTTCATTCCCGCCGGTTCGGTGACGATCGCGGTCGCCCTTTTTCTCTGGAGGATAATGAGATGAAGATCGGGATGTTCCCCTTGAGCGGGATAAGGGTCTGCGACACGGAACTGCTTGAAATGGGCCTCACGCTTCCGGGTTTCGTCGAAAGGAGCAAAACGATAGCGTCGCTTCCCAGCCTCGGCCTTCTGACCCTCGCCGGGATGACGCCGGCCAGGCACGAGATAAGCTATGTCGAGGTGCCCGACCTGAACGATGTCGAATCCCTGCTTCTGGACATAGACCTTGCAGCCATTTCTTCCTACAGCGCGCAGATGGATGAAGCCTATTATCTCGCAGGTAGATTCAAAGAATGGGGCATCCCCACCGTTATCGGCGGGCCGCATGTCACGGCCGTTCCGGAAGAGGCGTCGAAGCACTGCGATTCGGTCGCGATCGGAGAGGGCGAACCCCTCTGGCACAGGATCCTTGCCGACGCGGAGATCGGCTCTCTCAAGAAATTCTACAGGGCCGAAGCGGATTTCGAGATGAAGGACGCCCCGATGCCCGCGTTCGAGCTTCTCGACATGTCGAAGTACAACCGCCTCACGGTGCAGACCAGCCGAGGTTGTCCCCACAAGTGCGAGTTCTGCGCGAGCTCGGTGATCCTTACCGGCAGATACAAGCAGAAGCCCGCGGAGAAGGTCGCCGCGGAGATCGAGAAGATCATGGGGATTTGGGAGCACCCGTTCATAGAGTTCGCCGACGACAACAGCTTCGTCGACCGCGCCTACTGGAAGAAGCTGCTCGGCCTGCTGAAAGGAAAGAAGTTCCGCTGGTTCGCCGAGACCGACATCTCCGTGGCGGAGGACGCCGAGCTGCTTGAAATGATGAGGGAGTCGGACTGCGAGCAGGTGCTGATAGGCCTTGAAAGCCCCGAAGAGAACAGCCTCCGGGGAGTGGAGACGAAGAGCGACTGGAAGCTGAGGAAGTTTCCCCGCTACAAGGAGGCGGTGAACAGGATCCAGTCCGCGGGGATCTCCGTCAACGGCTGTTTCGTTATCGGCCTCGACGGGCAGGGGCCGGACATCTTCGACAGGGTGTTCGATTTCGCGGAGGACGCGGGGCTGTACGAAGTGCAGATAACGATAATGACTGCCTTCCCGGGGACTCCTCTCTACTCGAGGCTGGAGAAGGAAGGGCGGCTGATGGAACCTGCCAACTGGAAGAAATGCACGCTCTTCGACATCAACTTCAAGCCCCTGAAGATGTCCGCGAAAGAGCTTCACGAAGGGTTCAAGTCGCTCGGCGCCAGGCTTTACGGCGATGAGTGCACTCACAAGCGCAGGAACCGTTTCAGGCAGACGCTCAAGGAGATCCGCCGGAAGAAGGGCGGGGAGGTGTGAGATGAAAAGGATCGTCTCGTCGATATTCCTGCTTTCGGCCTTGTACGACGGACTGCTCGGGCTCGCATTCATGTTCTTCGCGCCATCGCTCTTTCAGGCTTACGGCGTCACGCCGCCGAACCATTGGGGGTATGTCCAGTTCCCCGCGGCCATCCTCATCATTTTCGCGGTGATGTTCACGGCGATCGCTATGGATCCTATCAAGAACCGGAACCTGATGCCGTACGGCGCGATGCTGAAGCTGAGCTACAGCGGGGTGGTCTTTTATTACTGGTTCACGACGAACATTCCTGACATGTGGAAGCCGTTCGCCGTGGCGGACTTCGTATTCATGATACTTTTCATCTGGGCGTGGTTCGCGGTCGCGAAGACTGGAAACTCTGAAATCAAGTAGATGGCATAGGAGGGACGTCATGGCGGCAATAACGAACGCGGGGCAGGCTTTCACACACCGGAATTATCTTGTCCGCAGGAAGATCCTGAAGCTCTTCGGGGCTTCTTTCCACATCTTCGATCCGCAGGGCAACGTAGTGATGTTTTCCAGCCAGAAGGCTTTCAAGCTGAAGGAGGACATCAGGATCTACACGGGCGAGGACATGACGACGGAGGTCCTCACGATCCAGGCGAGAAGGATTATCGACATCGCCGCGACCTACGACGTTTACGACCCGATGCAGGCGGGGATGAAGGTCGGCGCCCTGAGAAGGAAAGGGCTGCGGTCCATTCTGCGCGACGAATGGATCATAATGGACGAGAGGGACAACGAGATCGGGCTCATCCAGGAGGACAGCATGATGCTGGCGATGGTCAGGCGCCTCCTGACGAACCTCGTGCCGCAAAGGTTCGCGGGGTTCATCAGGGGGACGGAAGTCTGCACTTTCAGGCAGAACTTCAACCCGTTCGTCATGAAGATCGAACTCGATTTCTCGATGGACCGGGGAAACCTTCTGGACAGGAGGCTGGGGATCGCGGCGGCAGTCCTGCTCTGCGCGATAGAAGGAAGGCAGAACTAGCGCCTTCGGCACATTGAAAATTGAAAAATGAAGATTGAAAAAGTAAAACAAGAACTGAACGTGGATTGGAAGCATATTCCGCCATCAGGCGCTTTCCAAATCTCTTACGCGCAAACAATCCATGTAGATTATCACCTACTTGACGCCACACATACAAATGTGTCAATATATGTGTGGAGGTGATGGCCGTGGCCACGAATCTTCAGATCGAAGACAAGCTGATAGACAAGGCGGTTAAACTTGGCAAGCACAAGACCAAGAAGGCGGCGGTGACTCAGGCTCTCGAGGACTACATAAGGCGCCTGGAGCAGGAAAAGATAACCGCTCTTTTCGGAAGCGTCGTTTACGAACCGGAGTACGACTACAAGAAGCAGCGGGCCCGAAAGTGAGGGTCATCGTCGACACAAGCATCTGGTCGCTGGCTCTCAGGCGGGGAGGCGGCGGGGAAACGCCGGCGGTACGGGAGCTCAGGAGCCTCATATCGGACGACCGCGTACAGATGATCGGAGCCGTCAGGCAGGAGATCCTCTCGGGGGTTCGGGAAGAGAAACAGTTCCGGGAGCTTGAGGCCAGGCTCGGCGCGTTTCCCGACCTCTGTCTCGAAGCGGAGGATCATGTCGCCGCAGCAAGGTATTTCAACATGTGCAGGGCTAAAGGGATACAAGGCTCGAACACCGATTTTTTGATCTGCGCGGCCGCGGCCCGCCGCAAAATGGAGATATTCACGACCGACAAGGACTTCGATCGTTACTCGGGGATCCTGCCCGTAGCTCTTCACAAGATTTAGAAGGAGTATTAAAAATGGGAGAGCTCCCATGCCTGTGAAGATCACGACGAGGGAACTGACGCCGGAGATGTGGGGTAAGGTCGAGGAGCTTTTCGGGAAGACCGGCGCTTGCGGCGGCTGCTGGTGCCAGGCGTGGCGTATCGAGAAGGGCGAAAAGTGGCAGGACATACAGGGGGAATCCGCGAAAAAGAGACTGAAAAAAGGCATCAAGGACGGAACGACGATGGCCATCCTCGCGTTCGACGGAAAATCGCCCGTGGGATGGTGCACCTTCGGTCCGAGGGTTTCTTTTGCCAGGCTCGACCGCGCTCCGAGTCTGAAGTGCGACGATACGGAGGATGTCTGGTCGATCCCCTGTTTCTTCGTGATCAGCGGGTACAGGAAAAAGGGTGTGGCGACGGCGATGCTGAACCACGCGCTTCTGGCGATCAAGGAAAAGGGCGGCAGGATCGCCGAAGGATATCCGTCAAAGCCAAACCGGCGAGGAGAGTACATTCCCGCCTTCTCCTGGACCGGGACCCTTTCCCTTTTCGAAAAGGCCGGTTTTAAGATCGCAGGCAACAGGGACGGCGGCAAGGTAAGAATGAGGAAGAGGGTTTCATGATGAAAGACGAAAAAAAACGGAAAAGAGAACGTTACGAAAGGATCATAGCCCAGCTTGAGGGACTCTTGCTTAAATGCGAGGATGAGCAGGCGCGCATGGCGACCGTCGCCGCGCTTCTTCATCACAAGATGGACAACTTTTTCTTAACGGGGTTTTATGGCCTGAAGCAGGGACGGCTAATCGTGAAATTGTACCAGGGGCCGCTCGCGTGCATGGAACTGAAGAAAGATACCGGCGTCTGCTGGGCCGCGGTCGACAGCGGAAAGACGGTGATCGTTCCGGACGTGGATCAATTCCCCGGACACATAGCCTGCGACAGCAGAGCAAGGTCCGAGATCTGCGTCCCTTTCAGGAACAGGGAGGGAGCGATTACCGCGGTCCTCGACATAGATAGCGACAAGCCAGCCAACTTCGACCAGATTGACGGCGAAGAGTTGGAAAAGATTTTGGAGTTGATCAACAAATAGAAAACAATTTGCGGGATAAGGTTGATCACTTCGCATGACTTTTCCTCGAAGTATGCCTCGTGATGACGCTTCTACCTCCCCCTTCCTCTTTTGTTTGCTCTTTTATGGAATTTATTGGCATTAACTTCAGAACTTCAGCTCTTCGGCCTTCAGCGCTTCTGTATTACAATATCTTCCGGGAGGCCTGTCTTGGAAAAACTTTTCCTCGTCGACGCGACTTCGATCCTCTTCAGGGCGTTCTACGCGGTCAGGGAACTATCCACATCGAAAGGCAAGCCCACGAACGCCATATTCGGCGCCTTGAAGATCACTGAAAAGCTGATAAAGACCTACGACCCGAAATATCTCGCCTTCGTCTTCGACCTTGGCGCTCCGACCTTCAGGCACGAGGCATTCAAGGAATACAAGGCAAACAGGAAGGAGATCCCGAAAGAACTTGTCGAACAGATCGAGCCCGCCAAGGAGATCATCAGGGCCATGGGGATCCCTCTTATCGAAAAGGCAGGCTTCGAAGCCGACGACATAATCGCCTTCCTCGCCAAAAAGGGGAAAGGGGAGAATTACGAAGTGATAATCGTCACTTCGGACAAGGACCTTTACCAGCTGGTCGAAGACGGCGTGTCGATCATCAATCCCAAGAAAGAGGATCTTATCCTGGACGCGGACGGGGTCAAGGAAGTATTCGGCGTAGAACCCAAATTCGTCGCGGACGTCCTCGCGCTCTGGGGAGACCCGTCAGACAACATTCCCGGCGTTCCGGGCATAGGGGAAAAGGGCGCGAAGGAGATCGTTCTCAAGTACGGCCACCTTGATGATATCCTGCAGAACATCGAAAAGATCGAGAAGAAGAGCTACAGGGAAGGGCTTGCCGCGAACATCGAGCAGGCGAAGTTCTCGAAGGAGCTGGCGACCATTCGAAGCGACGTCCCGGTCGAGATCGGGATAGACCAGCTCGGGATCAAGGAAAAGGACACGGAAAAACTGAACTCCCTCTGCAGGGAATACGAGTTCTTTTCGATAATCGAGGAGACGAAAAAGGAATCTCCGCAGGTCGAAGCGGCAGTCTTCGACCAAGCCGCCCGAGAAAGGCTGCGGTCCGCCGAACACGTTGGATTCTGTTACGACCGCGACGAGATGTTCCTTTCAGACGGGGACAAGGCCTACATCGTTAAGAATGAGACCATGAAAGAGGATGAATTATTTTCCCTGCGTCTCGCCTCGGCGGGCTTCAAGGAAATATTCATGGAGCTTGGCCTCCCCGACGGCTGGATTTCAAAATACTGCGACCTCGACCTCGCGGCATATCTGATCTCGCCAGAGACGGCTAACCCGCTGGAAACCCTTTCGAGGGAACACCTTTCGGCCAACATTTCCGAGAACCTCCTGATCAGGTCCTCGCAGTTCGCGAAATTGGCACCGTTCGTCCTTGGCAGATTGAAAGAGCTGGAGATGGACGGGCTCTTCGCGAAGATAGAAATGCCCCTTTCCATGATCCTGGCGAAGATAGAATCGGAAGGCATCTTCGTGGACGCTCCCTATTTCAAAGAGCTCTCCGAGGAGATGGAAAAAAGAATAGGGGAGATAGAGGCGGAAGCTCACGGGATCGCGGGAACCACCTTCAACATCGCGAGCCCGAAACAGGTGGGAGAGATACTGTTCGACAAGCTGAACCTCCCCGTGGTGAAGAAAACCGCCAAGACGAAGAGCTACTCGACCGACAACGAGGTCCTCGAACAGATCGCGCCCCTTCACCCGATCGTCCCGCTGATCCTTGAACACAGGGGGCTCTCCAAACTGAAGGGGACTTACACCGATGCCATTCCCGCCCAGATCGACGAAAGCACCGGAAGGGTCCACAGCCGTTTCAACCAGATGGTGACGGCCACCGGCAGGCTCTCCTCCTCTGAGCCGAACCTCCAGAACATCCCCGTCCGCGGCGAGTGGGGTCCGAGGATCCGTCACGGCTTCATGGCGGAAGAGGGGCATCTTCTTGTCGGGGCGGATTACAGCCAGATAGAGCTGAGGATCCTCGCCCACCTTTGCGGCGACGCGGTGCTGGCGGACGTGTTCAGGAGGGGGGAGGACATCCACACGAGGACGGCCTCTCAGGTGTTCGACGTTTCGCCGATGTTCGTCACGCAGGAGATGAGGCGGCAGTCGAAGGCGATCAACTTCGGATTGATCTACGGCAAGGGCCCGTTCGGCTTGTCACAGGAGCTGGGGATAACTCAGAAAGAGGCGAAGGAGTTCATCGAAAGGTATTTCGGCTCCTTCCCGAAGGTCAAGGGGTACCTCGACGCGACCCGGCAGGAGGCTCTCGAAAATGGCGAGACGAAGACGATCCTCGGGAGAAGGCGGTTCTTCCCGAATATCAAGACGGTCCCAAAGCCCCAGCAGGAGGCGCTCCTGAGGCAGGCGGTGAACGCGGTGATCCAGGGTTCGGCGGCCGACCTCATCAAGAAGGCGATGATCGATGTGGACGCGGCGCTTCCCGAAGGGGCGAGGCTGGTGCTCCAGGTTCACGACGAGCTGATCGTAGAGGCGAGGGAGGATGTCGCTGAGAAGGCGGGAGCGGTCCTGAAGGAGAAGATGGAGAACGCGCTCACGCTCTCCGTCCCGCTGACCGTCAGCCTTTCCATCGGCAAGAGATGGGACGAACTCAAATAGAGACAAAGGCGCAGGTCGGATGCGCTGCATCCTTTATGAGCTTCAAGCCAGCCTCTAATAAATGCAAGCATTTTCCGAGGCTGTCTTTCGCTCCCTGCCGATGTTCCATCGGCTCTCCTGCGCTTAAATAATAGCTACCCACCTCACACACCCAACGATACGCCGACGGCGACGGACCATATGCGGTGTCAGCCTTCGGGATTTTCAAATCCTAGATTTCTATATTATTCCGCTCGGTACGGAGCCCTCGCTAACTTGAAGCCAAGCAGTTGGCTTCAGATGCCTCGGCTTGTCCCTTTCGCTTTCCTTGCCTCTGGTCCATCGGCGTCGGGACGCGGCAAGCTCCGCTTGCCTTCAGCAGATTTCAAAAATCCTGCAAAAACAATCGTAAGAAATTCTCCTCCCTATGAAATATTAGCCTTAATCATATGCTTTCCACCGCGGGTATGGGGCATCCTGCATAGCTTTGCCAGAAGAGTTATAATCAATATGGGAAGAAAATGGGAGACCGTGGATTATTTCTGGACTAGAAGGCCCTGATGATCAGAAAGAGCGGTGAGTGCAGGTGATAAGAAATGAATGTTGTGTCGCAGAAAAAAATAATTTTAAAGATTGGTCGCAACTGCTTGCAACATTGAACGGCCAATTAGCTTCTTTTCGCAAGCAGCTCTTAATTGATCCCAGATATATTAGAGTTGAATATGATCTTGAATTCAAGAAATACAACAACACGTTGATTATCTCGATCTTTGTCGATGCTTGCTGCAATGACGATAATTCAATTGTTTGGTGGATGGATATTATGCCGGAGGGATCAGGTTGGAGGATGGAACGCCGAATAACCAGGAACGGACGAGATATTGTTTTGGAATTCGCTGATATTTTGATAAATGACGATTTTGAATTGATGAATCACTGGGAACTATTATTGAAAGAATTATTGAAGGATGTTCATACAATAAAGTAGCCATAATCTAGTAGGAATTCCAGAATCCCTTCCAGATCCCTCTTGGTTCGTGAATATTCAGGATATGGTGGATGGTTTCGTCGGCGACGCTTTGAAGTTTCTCTCGCCATGACCGGCTTCTTCTTTCCCTCCCCCTCCTTAAGAAAAAAAGGCGGCCGGTTGGCCGCCGCCGGCAATTTCCCGACGTCGATTGCCTTATAAAAAATATTGCGCCATGCGTCGAATTTACTTCGCGCTAAGGCGCATTCCTATCCGGGGGTGAATCAGCGTGGCGAGCATCAGCGAGCCCGCGTCTAAGGAGGGAGCGGAGCGCCCCCTTCTTCGGAAAGCGCTGAAGCCTTCAGCGCGATCACTCCGCCGGGTTCTTCAGGCTGACCTTCTCCCTCTTCACCTTGGTGCCCTTGGGCAGGTCGATGTCGAAGACCTTCTGGTCGAACTTGGCGTTGATGTCCCAGTTGGAGAACTCGAACTTGACCTTGTCGCCTTCGGGCTCGGCGATCTCCATCGCCCTTATGGTGTTGTCCTTTTCGTTGACCCAGAATTCGAGGGAAGCGAGGCGCTTCGCCATCGATTTCTTCTGCGGAGTGAAGCTGAGGTGGACGATGTCGCCCTCCTTGTCGACGAACTTCACGTCGAACTTCTTCTCAAGCTCAGCGAAGGGGGTCGAGACGCCCATGTACTTCATGATCTTGTTCTGGTAGCGGGAGATGTCCTGGACGTTCGCCTCCTTCTTCTTGGGGTTGTAGACCATCAGCTCGCCGTCTTTGATGAGGTAGTAGAGTTTTTCCGGAGCCTGGTAGAGATAAAGGGCGGTCGAGGGCTTCTTGATGTAGATCTCGCCCTTGAGCACCTCGGGCTTTTTCAGCATCTCGAAGTCGTTTACCTGGACGAAAGAGACCTTGAGCGTCTCGATCTTCTCCTGGAACTTCTGCATGCTGTCGAGAAGCTTCTTGATGTCGCATTCCTCGTCCTTTCCCTTTCCCATGATGAGAAGGGGGAGAAGAAGGATGAAGACGATACAGGCCCGCTTAACCATGTCTGAAGTGCCTCCTCCCGGAGAATACCATAGCAACGCCCAGCTTGTCAGCAGTCTCTATGACCTCGTTGTCCCTGATGCTCCCTCCCGGCTGGATGACGGCGGTGATGCCGGCGGCCGCGAGTTCCTCGACTCCGTCGGGGAACGGGAAGAAGGCGTCCGAGGCTGCGACGCATCCTTTGGTGTCCTTGTAAGCCTTCATCTTGGTGGCGATCTTGACGGAATCGACGCGGCTCATCTGGCCCGCGCCCACTCCGACCGTGCCGGTTGAGTCAACCAGGACTATGGCGTTCGACTTGACGTGCTTGCAGATGATCCATCCGAGCTCCATCGCGCTCATTTCCGCGCCCGTGGGAGCCCTCTTCGTGACGACCTTCCTCTCGGTGTCCCCCGCGAAAAGGTCGTTCTCCTGGACAAGCATCCCTCCCGCCACTCTCTTGTAGTTGTAGCCGTCGAAGGGTTTCGTTTCGGTTATCGAGATGACCCTGAGGTTCTTCTTCTTCGAAAGGATGTCGAGCGCTTCCTTTTCGAAGCGGGGCCCGACGACGACCTCGAGGAACATGTCCTTCAGCGCTTCGACCGCGGCCGCGTCGACGGGGACGTTGAACGCGACGATCCCGCCGAAGGCCGACAGCGGATCGGTCTCCTTCGCCCTCAGGAATGCCTTTTCGGCCGTCTCCCCCAGTCCCACGCCGCAGGGATTGGTGTGCTTGATGATGGCGCATGCGGTCTTCGGAAGGTCGCAGACGAGCGCCCACGCGGCGTCGAGGTCGAGGATGTTGTTGTATGAAAGCTCCTTGCCCTGGTGCTGGATCAGCCTGCCGAGGTAGCTTTCCTGATCGCGGTAGAAGGCCGCCTTCTGATGGGGGTTCTCCCCGTAACGAAGGTCCTCAACCTTGTTGAAGACGAGCGGAAGGACCGGCGGAAAATCCGATCCCTCTTTCGACACGACGGAGGAGAGCTTGCCCGCGATCGCGCAGTCGTACCTCGCCGTGAACTCGAACGCCTTGGCGGCGAGCCTCAGCCTTGTCTCCGCGGTCACGCCTCCCTGCTCTTTGATCTCGCCAATGATGACATCGTAATCCTTCGGGTCGGTGACGACGACCACCCAGTCGTTGTTCTTCGCGGCGGCCCTCACCATGGACGGCCCTCCGATGTCTATCTTCTCTATAAGCTCCGGCAGAGTCGTCGATTTGACCTTTGCCGCTTCCTCGAAGGGGTAGAAATTGACGACGATGAGGTCTATCGGCGCTCCGCCGATCTCCTCCAGCGAGTCGAGGTGTTCCCTTGTCCGCTTGGCGAGGATGCCTCCCAGGACCTTGGGATGGAGCGTCTTGAGCCTTCCCTCCATCACTTCCTTCATGCCCGTGAACTGGCTGACATCCTTTACGGGGATGTCTTCCTGTCTGAGGGCCTTCGCGGTCCCGCCGGTCGACAGTATCTCGACGCCCTTGTCCGCGAGGAATTTCGAGAACTTGATGAGTCCGTCTTTCTGGGAAACCGAAATCAGCGCCCTGTGGATCTCGAGTGGTTTCATTTTTCTTTGCCTTTCTCTTTGCCTTTGTCCTTATCCTTTAGGAACGGCGTGCCGGAAACATCGCCGTCCATTGACTTCCAGACATGGAGCCACACCTTGGCCGCGTCCGAGACCGATTTCGACAGGACTATCTGTGAAACGCCGAACGCGTTGGACCTGTCGTCGAAGGTCTTGGATGATACCCTTTCTCCCGATGGAAAATAGCAGAAGAGGACCGACTCGACATAACGCGGAAAAGCTGCTTTCCTCTTTTCGAAATAACCGCTGACGGGAATCTCGAACGCGGGGGAGGCGTATCCCTCGAAAGTGAGGATGTGCTTCGCGACCTTTCTCTCCATGTACTCCTTGTAGTCGGAGGATATCTCCTTCACCCTCGAGTCCTCATTGTTCCTGAAAGGATCGTCGAGAAGGAAGACGAGGGCCGCCACCTTTCCGAAATGGAAGGCGATCTGCTCGAAGGAGCTTTGCTTCGATGCGAGCTTTGGCAATAGAGCCATCTCCTCCTCGAGCGCGAGGCAGAGATCCACGTCCTGTTTTCCCGATTGGGTGTCCAGGGTTTCCCTGACGCCCGAAAGAGTGTCCTTCCTGAAGGCCGTCAACAGCCCCTTGAGCGAGGGCGGAGCCAGCCACACCGCGCTGTCCACCATCTTCTCGGTGGTCTTCTCTCCGTAAGCGAAAGCGCCCGTCGAGAGAAGCACGATGGACAAGACAAGAAACGCCCTCAGGATCTTCAATTTTTCATCGCGGTAACCACCGCGTCGCCGAATTCCGAACACTTTACCTCCTTGACGTTTGCGATACCTTCCGAGATCATCGGCCTCGCGAAATCGTATGTGACGGTTCTCGAGCCGATGGCTCTTTCTATTCCCCTGATGACGAGTTCCGCCGCCTCCTCCCAGCCGACGTGGCGGAGCATCATCTCGCCGGAAAGGATCAGCGCCGTCGGGTTGACGATGTCCAGTCCGGCATACTTGGGCGCCGTGCCGTGGGTCGCTTCGAAGATCGCGTGACCCGTCTCGTAATTGATGTTGGCTCCGGGGGCTATCCCCGTGCCTCCTACCTGCGCCGCGAGCGCGTCGGCGAGGTAGTCTCCGTTCAGGTTCATCGCGGCGATCACGTCGAATTTCTCCGGCCTGGTGAGGACCTGCTCCATCATGACGTCAACGATGGCGTCCTTTACGAGGAGTTTTTCGGCCCATTTCCCGCCGCCGTGCGTGGGCATGAGGTCGAGCGCCCTCCTGACTTCGCGGAGCACCTCTTCCTTCCTCTCCGGATCGAACATTCCGATCCCGGGTTCCAGCATCTTCGCGTTCTCCTCGACCGTGAGCAAAGAGTTTTGGTCCTTGTTCCTGAGGACCCTCAGCTCCCTCTTTGTAACCACGTCCTGCCTGAATTCGTTTACGGCGACCTCGTAGCCCCACTCCTTGAAGGCGCCCTCGGTGAATTTCATGATGTTACCCTTGTGGGCGATGTCGAGACATCTCCTGCCGTTCTTTAAGGCGTGGCGTATCGCCGCGCGGCAGAGCCTTTTCGAACCCTGTTCCGAAACCGGTTTGACGCCGATACCGGTAGTTTCAGGGTGCATTATCGCTCCCTCGCCCATTTCAACAGCGATGAAGTCCATGAACCTCTTCGCCGCGGGGCTGCCCGATTTCCATTCGATCCCGGTATAGGTGTCTTCGGTATTCTCCCTGAAGAGGGCGATGTCGACCTTCTCCGGGTGCTTTACCGGGCTGGGCGCGCCTTCGAAATACCTGACCGGCCTGAGGCAGACGTAAAGGTCCAGCAGACGGCGGAGTGTAACGTTCAGCGACCTTATCCCGCCGCCGACAGGTGTGGTAAGCGGTCCCTTCATGCCGATCAGGTGTGAGGAGAAGGCGCTGACGGTCTCATCCGGAAGCCATTCCCCCTGTTCCAGGAAAGCCTTTTCGCCCGCAAGAACCTCCATCCATCGGATACTTCTGCGTTTCCCGTACGCTCTTTCGACGGCGGCATCAAGCACCCTGCAGGTCGCCCTCCATATGTCGGGGCCAGTCCCGTCCCCCTCGATGAACGGTATCTCGGGGTGATCGGGGACAACGAGCTTCCCGTTTTCCATTTTTATCAGGGAACCCTCCGCGCGGGGCTCCGTCGTCGCGGGCAGGACCAAGAAGGTCTCCTTTCCTGAACGAGACATTATAAGCTTTTTTAAGAAGATGGGTCAATGAAAAACCGCGCCTCGAGGGACGCGCAAGTTCTTGAAAAACAAACGGTATAGCTTCAGCTCAGACTGCCGGTCAGCGACCGTTCTCCATTGTCTCCCACGCGCATTGGAGCGCCTGGCGGTTCTCAGCCACGTCGTGGACCCTGAAGATCCTCGCTCCGCCTTGAAGGGCGCATACATTCAGGGCTATCGTGCCGGGAAGACGGTGTTCCGGGTCCGCGCCCGTGACGCCCCCGATCACGCTTTTTCTCGAAACTCCCACCATTACGGGGAATCCCAGACCGGCGATGGAAGGTAATCCGGCGATGAGGGCCAGGTTGTCCTCCTTCCTCTTGCCGAAGCCGATCCCAGGATCGACAATGATCCTCTCTTTCTCCACGCCGGCCAGCATCGCCGCGTCCGAGAAAGACGAAAGCTCGGCCCGGATCTCCGCGGTGGCGTCCGCGTAGGAAGGTGAATCCTGCATGGTCTTCGGAGTGCCTTTCATGTGCATGAGAACGAGGTCGGCGTTCTTGTCCCTGGCCACCTTGAAGATGCGAGGATCCGTGCGGCCTGAGGATATGTCGTTGATCATCACGGCTCCCAGGTCGGCCGCCATTGCGGCGATCTCCGATTTCTGAGTGTCGATCGAGATCGCCAGGTCGAACTTGTCCCTCGAAAGAGCCGTGAGGACGGGATAGAGGCGGCTCCATTCCTCTTCGGATGATAGGGGAAGGCTCCCCGGGCGCGTCGATTCCGCGCCTATGTCGATGATATCGGCTCCTTCCTCCTTCATCCTGTAAACATGTCTTACAGCGGCTTCAGCCGAGCGGTGGCGGCCGCCGTCGTAGAATGAATCCGGGGTGAGGTTCAGTATCCCCATGACGAGGAAGTGTCTGGTTTTGAGGAGTTCAGTTGCTCTCGGCCGCATTTTCACGCGAGTCGTGGAACGAAGACATGCCCGGAAGCTTCCTGCCGGTGATCTCTTCGAGCTCGTCCTTGTCGAGGACTTCCTTTTCGAGGAGGGCGGCGACCAGCTTGCCCATGGTCTCCGAATTCTCCGTAAGGATCTTCTCCGCCTTTTCGTGGGCGACGGAGATCATCTTCTTGATCTCCGCGTCGATCTCCTCGGCGGTCCTTTCAGAGTAAACGCCCTTCGAGCTTCCCTCCCACAGGTTCAGGAACGGGGTCTTGTCGCCCTTGAGGCTTAAAAGGCCGATCTTCTCGCTCATGCCCCACTGGGTGACCATGTTTCTGGCTATCTCGGTGGCCCTCTCGAGGTCGTTCCCCGCGCCGGTGGTGATGTTCTTAAGGAATATCTCCTCCGCCGTGCGCCCGCCCAGCAGAACGGCCAACTCCGCGTCGAGATAGGCCTTGCTGTAATTGTAGCGGTCGTCGATGGGAAGCTGCTGAGTCACGCCCAGCGCCATCCCGCGCGGGACGATGGAGACCTTGTGGACGGGGTCGGCTTCCGGTATGTTCAGGGCCACTATGGCGTGCCCCGCCTCGTGGTAGGCGACCACCTTCTTGTCGTCCTCCGAAAGGATCATCGACCGGCGTTCCATTCCGAGAAGGACCTTGTCCTTGGCGTAATCGAAATCCACCATCTCCACGGATTGCTTGTCCTTGCGTGCAGCCCTGAGCGCGGCCTCGTTCGCGAGGTTGGCGAGGTCCGCGCCTGAGAAACCAGGCGTACCTCTCGCGATTATTGATACATCCACGTTGTCGGATATCTTGATGTTCCTGAGATGCACCTTGAGGATCGCTTCGCGTCCTCTCAGGTCGGGCCTCGGGATCACGATCCTCCTGTCGAAGCGGCCCGGCCTCAAGAGCGCCGGGTCCAGCACGTCGGGACGGTTGGTCGCGGCCATCATTATCACGCCCTGGTTCGATTCGAAGCCGTCCATCTCGACCAGCAATTGGTTGAGCGTCTGCTCCCTTTCCTCGTGTCCGCCTCCGCTCACGCCCGCGCCCCTGTGCCTGCCTACCGCGTCTATCTCGTCGACGAAGACGATGCAAGGGGAGTTCTTCTTCGCCTGGTCGAACATGTCTCTTACCCTGCTCGCGCCCACGCCGACGAAGAGCTCGACGAACTCGGAGCCGGAGATCGAGAAGAAGGGGACGTTGGCCTCGCCGGCGATAGCCTTGGCGAGGAGCGTCTTGCCTGTTCCGGGAGGCCCCATGAGAAGCACCCCCTTGGGGATCTTGCCGCCCAGGGCTTCGAACCTCTTAGGGTCCTTGAGGAAATCGATGATCTCCTGGACCTCCTCCTCCACCTCGTCCATTCCCGCGACGTCGTCGAAAGTGACCCTGTTCTTGCTGGAAGTTATCATCCTCGCCTTCGACTTGCCGAAGGACATCGCCTTGTTCCCGCCGGACTGCATCTGCCTGATGAAGACGAACCAGAAAACGACCATCAGGATGACAGGCAGAAGGTAGAGGAAATAGACGAGGTACTGGCCCGAAGAACTTTCGGAAGCGTCCACCGCGACACCCTTCTGCACCAGCGTCGGTGTGAAGTTCTGAAGGTCGGGGGGAAGGGTCACCGAGTAGCGGGTCGCGCCTTCCTTGCCTGGCTTGGCGAGCTCTCCGCTGATGGCCGTACCTTTTATGGTTGCGCTCTTTATCTCCCCGGCGTCCACCATCTTGGAGAACTCGGTGAATGAAAGCGCGGTTTCCTTCTCGAACGCCTTCTTGAAGAGGCCGAAGGAGATGAAAAAAATGACGAAAACAAGGAGTATAAGTGCCACAGATCTGAATTGCTGGTTCAAAACGCCTCCGTTTCAGCCAAAAAATGGGTGAACATTTTTCGGAATTGTAAATTGTAATTTATAAAACGGAAATTGTAAATTTCAGGACACGCCCCCCCGGCACTCACGAGAAGATCCGGACGGCGCTCCGGGCATCGTTCCGCCGGCGGGGTCGCCTGCAAAGGGTTCCCGCCTTCTAGGGCTCGACCCAGGTGAGGTAGGGAAGGTTCCTGTATTTCTCGTTGTAGTCGAGGCCGTAACCCACGATGAACTGATTGGGGACCGCGAACCCCCTGTAATGGATTGGGACCTCGATCTTCCTCGCCTCCGGTTTGTCCAGGAACGCCGCCACCCTTATAGACCTTGTGCCCTTCTCGACCTCGAGGTGTTTGATCAAATAATCGAGCGTTATTCCTGTGTCGACTATGTCCTCGACTATCATGACATCCTTGCCCTTGAGGTTCATGGCGGTGGTGAAGACTATCGAGGCGTTCTTCCCGTCGACCATGCTCTTCATCTCAATCAGGGAGATCTCGATGTCGCCGCCGATCTTTCGCATCAGGTCCGCCAGGAAGGGCAGGCATCCCTTGAGGACCCCGCAGAGCACCAGGGGCCTGCCTTCGTAGTCCTTCTCGATCTGTTTCGCGATCTCGTTGACCCGCGCCTGGATCTGTTTCTCGGTGAAAAGAATTCCGCTGGCCGGTTTCATCATCTGAGCGCCTCTCTCTTCCTTCTCTTCAAACGGACACCTTTTTCTTCCCTTTCGGCCATCAGTCCGCCCGGGAGCGGGACCCACGCCCCTTTCGGAGCCCGGACAAGAGCCGTGACGGCTTCATAATGCCTTCGTCCGAACCCTCTCAGCCCGCCGTTCATCGCCCTCAGGCCCAGCCTGAAAGCCGCCAGGGCTTCAGACGATCCGAGCGGAGCGAGGGAGCTCAAAGAATAATATAGTGAATTACCATCCGCTTTTGCAATGGCGGGATGGTCGTCCGCCTCCGAACCGGCTATCAGGGAAAGGCTGAGAAGCCCGCCGACGATGCCCGGAAGGGCTTTCTCGAGTACGGGCATGGCTTCGTTCCTCAGGCGGTTCCTGAGGAATTTCGGGTCCTTGTTTGAGGAGTCCTCCACGTAGGGGATCCCGCATTCGGCGGCCGCCGCCCTCAGGTCGGATGCCCGGATATCCAGGCAAGGCCTGATGACCCTCGAGGATACCTTCAATATCCCCCTGAGTCCTTCGATCCCCGTCCCCCGGGCTATCCTCATGAGTAGTGTCTCGGCCTGGTCGTCCATCGAGTGGGCTGTCGCGACGAAGTCCCACTTCCCCCTCTTCCTGGCCCTTTCCAGGAGTCCGTACCTTTGCTCCCTGGCCCATTCCTCGAGGCTCTTTCCGCGCGGAGGGGCTTCATTCACATTCATTACATATAAAGGAAGGGAAAGCTTCTCCGCGATGGCGGAGCACGCGGCGACGTCCCTGTCGGATTCGGCTCCTCTCAGGTTATGATCTATGTGGCAGAGCCCTATCGCGATGTCGGGCCTGGGAAGCGCGGATAGAAAGAGCGCCAGCATTCCCGCCGAATCGCCTCCGCCCGAATACGCGAGCAGCACCTTGTCCCCGTTGCCGACGGGAAGTTCCTTGAGGCCTTTCCTGAATTTTTTGAGGATAGGATGGTGGCGGTGCAGGGAGTTGAACCCCGGACACAACGGATATGAGCCGTTTGCTCTAACCAACTGAGCTACACCGCCTGACCAAGCAAGAATGATAAAGATTTCTTCAAAAATTGTCAAATTCCGCCGCCCCCGGCACCGAAAGGACCTGTACTTGTTGACATTTACGGCCGTTATGGGGCAGAATAACCAATTGGAAGGCTGATGAATATAAGGAAACTGTGCTTGATGTCCGTTGCATTGCTCTTCGCGGGAACCGCGGCATTCGCGGCGGCCGAGCCTGTTTCCCGGGACGAACTGATGACGCAGTTCGCCGATAAATGGAAATTTTATTTCGGGGATGCCCGGCAATCCGCCGCGGCCGCGCCTGATGATCAGAACAGGTCCCAGGATGCCGTTTTCAGGGAGCTTCTGAACCAGTATTCCCTCTCCCTGGATCCGCAGGACCGTCCCGCCGCCGAGGCCGTGATGCGTTTCAAGCTGTTCGGCGACAGGAGGGTCTATTCCCAGGCTCTCAGGAACTGTCTTTCGTCGAGGGTCTTTTCTCCGGGGAGGAACGCCGAGATCCTTTATTATCTTTTTCTCGAAGAAGAGATCGGTGATCCCTCCCTGATGCCCATGGCTCTCCCCCCGGGAGAGAACGGCCAGAAGTTCTACGAGGCTTTCTCGATCCTCGGCGAGGATGAATCCAGGGTCAGGACGCGGCTCGCTGTTTTCATTTTCAGGAAGCTCATCGAGGAGAAGCTTTTCAAGAGCGTTAAGAACGATCTTCCGCTTGTTTGGCTCTCGACAAAGGGCCTGTCGCCCTCCGAAGCGGTCTTCGGAAGGATCGTCCTCGGCGAAGGGAACCCCTTCATCAAGGGAGAGTTCAACGAGGACGCGAAAGGCCTGAAGCTTATCTCGATCCTGACGGATTTTTCAGGAAGGATAATCAGGATGGGGATAGGGAACCCCGGCGACGGCGCCATGTTGATCCCGGCCGAGGCCGACATCCTCTATGTGATGCTTTTCAACCCCGGCAGGGAAACCTGCGGCGAAGGTTTTTCCGGGATCGTCTGGAAGGACTTTTCCGTGCCCGTTTCCGTCGAGGGCGTTTCCCTGAAAGGGCAGTTCCTGGAAGTGACCATCCAGGAGAGTTCCGCGATCCTCGGATACAAGATCGTCCCGTCCGACGAGGAGACGAACGACGGCGGATTCGCCGCGTTCCCCTTCGCGAGGTCCTCGGGAGAAGGCGTCCATTCCTACCTCTTCAGCGTTCCACCCGGCGCGAAGCTTGCGGGCAGGCTGTCCCTCAAGGCCTGCACCTACAGCGGATTCACGCTCACGGTACCCCTGCCGACAATTAAATGATCGCCAAAGTGTTTTCGGCCGCTCTTCGCGGGATAGAAGCTTTTCCGGTCGAAGTCGAGGTAGACATCCAGCTCGGGATGCCCGCTTACGTCACCGTTGGCCTTGCCGAGACCGCCGTGAAGGAGAGCCGTGAGCGGGTCAGGGGGGCCGTGCTGAACTCGGGTTTCATATTCCCCTCGGAACAGGTGACCGTCAACCTCGCGCCTGCGGAGATGCCGAAGGAGGGGACCCAGCTTGACCTGGCGGTGGCGATAGCCCTTGTCGCGGCTCAGAACGTGCAGAGGGATATATGGCCGCTCGGAGAGTGCCTCGTAGCGGGAGAACTGGCGCTCGACGGAAAGGTGAGGCCGGTCAGAGGGCTCCTGCCCATGGCGATAATGGCGAGGAACATGGGCAAAAGATTCTTCTTTCCCGAGGCGAACCTGCCCGAGGCGGAGATCGTCGGAGGGCTCGAAGCGTACCCCGTGAAAAGCCTTGCCGAACTTGTCCACCATCTCCGCGGAGAGAGGTTGCTGGCGAAGATCGCCCACAGGAGCTACGAGGAGATTCTGGAAGAGCCTCCGTCGGACGAGGATTTTTCCGATGTCCGCGGCCAGCACTATGCCAAGAGGGCGCTGGAAGTGGCAGGCGCGGGAGGCCACAACATCCTGCTGATAGGTCCCCCGGGCTCGGGAAAATCGATGCTGGCGAAGAGGTTCCCGACCATACTTCCCGGAATGTCCTTCGATGAAGCCCTCGAGACTACGCAGATCCACTCGGTGAAAGGAGAAGGCAGGCGCCGCGAAAAGGGGCTCCTGGTGTTGAGGCCTTTCCGTTCGCCTCATCACACCATCTCATACGCGGGCATGACCGGGGGAGGAAGCACGGTGATGCCGGGTGAGGTGTCCCTCGCGCACAACGGTGTACTTTTCCTCGACGAATTGACAGAATTCAGGAGGGACGTTCTGGAGAGCCTGAGGCAGCCTCTCGAGGACAGGAAGGTCGACATAAGCAGGGCCAAGGAGAGCCTGTCCTTCCCGTCGAGCTTCACTCTGCTTGCCGCCAGCAATCCGTGCCCTTGCGGCTTTTACGGTGACCCGGCGAAAAGGTGCAAGTGCACTCCCCTCCAGATATCGAGGTACCTCTCGAAGATAAGCGGTCCGCTCATGGACAGGATCGACATCCAGATAGAGGTCCCGGCGGTCCTTCCCGAGGAGTTGAGAGGAAAACGGCCGGGGGAGACTTCCGCGGAAATAAGGAAGAGGATAACGAAGGCGAGATCGGTCCAGGGCAGAAGGTTCGGAAAAACCAGGATAAAGACGAACGCGGAGATGTCGGAAAAAATGGTGGAGAAGCACTGTCCGCTGAGCGCCGAACCGGAGAAATTCCTGCTCGAAGCGCTGAGGAGCTTCGGCCTGACGGCGAGGGGGCACCACAGGATACTGAAGGTCGCGAGGACGATCGCGGACCTTGAAGGCGCGGATGAGATCTCTGCGGCGCATCTCGCGGAAGCGGTGCAGTACAGGACGCTGGACAGGAAGCTGTTCGGGTAGCGGCGCACTACTTCATTTTAAATTTCAAGTTTTAATGAATTCCTTACTAAAATCCCCGTGCGTGAGCTCGTGGGATGGAGTCCCTCCGCCAAAGGCGGACGAGCTTGCTCGCGACAGAGAAAACCCCGGGCGTAAGCCCGTGGGAAGTTTATATTGAAAAATTTCTATTTGTAGAATCCATTTGCTTGTTGACCTTCAGCCATCAGCCGAGCAAGCGGAGCTTGCACTGAAAATTGAAAATTGAAAATTGAAAACTGAAAAATTGTGGAATCAATTTCCTTATTGAACTTCAGCTCTTCAGCCTTCAGCCCGTCAGGCTGCGCCTGAATTTAAAATATCAAATTTTAAAGATTAAATTTCAAATTTGTGGAATCAATTTCCCTATTGAACTTCAGCTTTTCCGCCTTTTTGCCGCGTCACTTGTCAGAACTGAAAATCCTCGGAGGTGAATGGCGATGCTCCGCTCTCGTAAACCTCGTCGACCCCGTGTGTCCTCTTGTATTCCTTTTCTATTTCCTCGATGCGGGAGCGGTCGATCCCCTTCTCGACGATGAACTTCTCCCTAAGTTCGAAGTTCGCCTCCAACATGACCCTCGGGAAAACGGCCGTCATGTATTCGTTCTCGTCAACGAACTGCTTCAGCGCCGATTCGAAAGCGCCCTCTGGCACTGCTGAGCCCTCCGAGCCTGATTTCCTGAGCGCCCCGATGACCTCCTTCTTGAGGAGGTTGACGTGGGAAGGCCTGTTGAGGTCGAAGTAGGAGCGGGTGAATATCTCCTTGATCGAACCCAGCACGCGGTCGTGCGCCTTTTCAGCCTTGGATATGGAATTGATCTGGGAGACGGCGTGGCCTAGGGTGAGCTCGCCGAGCTCGATCTTTGAAAGGGAGGCGATGAGGGTTTCCACTTTCCTTTTCCCGAAGCGCAGCGTGTAAGGGTTTGCCACCGCCGGGTTCTCGACCAGTTCCTGGAAGAGCTTCGGGTCGAGCGTGTCGAGCTCCTTCTTGTTCCCGAGAAGCGAACGGATCTTGTCCTCCGTTATCTCGGCCCCTTCGAGAAAAGCAAGGTGGTTGATCACGGCGACCGCGTTGTCAAGCCGGTCGAAGTAGGTGACGATCTCGGTGAAGAGTTCGAACGCCTCGAAGTCCTCGCTCTCGGCAGTTTTCTCGTCGAGGATCCTGCCGGTATCGAGAAGTATGTGCTCGAAGCCGTTGTCCCTGTGCACCTGAGCCTCGTGCTTGATCCTGATAAGCCGGGCCGTTTCCTCTTTCCCTATGACGTCCCTCGGCTTCCTGCTCTCCAGGAAAAGGCCTTCGAATATCGAGCGCATTTCCTTGAGGTAGGGGCTTTCCTTCTCGCGCACTTCCGAAGCCTTGGGTCGCGGGATGAGGTTGTCCAGCGAGTCGAAGAGCGCGAGTGGGAGGTTGTGGCGCATCGCAAGGTTCCGGAGGGAGTTGAGGCGGGCGATATCGTTGTTGGTCAGCGGCTTCGCGAGAGAGCCGGCGAGGATGTCCTTGTACTCGTCGACAAGGGGCCGGTTGACCGGGGACTTGTAGAGTATGTCGATGGCTATCCTCTTTCTCTGGTAGGTCTCGACGTTTATCTCGTCCGCCATCTTGGTGATGAAGAAATCGTCGTCTTCGCTCCACACATCTTTTTTGGCGTAGTAGCGTTCGACGAAATTGTAGAACTGGCTGTTCTGCTTGTTGCGCAGGCGGATAAGAAGCAGTATCGCGTTGGGGTCGGATATCTCCTTGAGTATCCCTTCCGAGAGGGCGTCGTCGTCCTCCATCCCCGCGAAGGATGTCCTCTTAAGGAAATGGCCGAGGAGCCTGAGAAGGACTTCCTGCGTCCTCCTCGAAGAATACGGCCAGCTTGTCTTGATAAGGAAGAATGTGTTGGAGAGTGCGTTGCCTTCAACGAACAGGTCCTTGTAGGAGACTTCTCCCTGGAGGTTGGATGTGAACTCCAGCTTCTCTTCCCCCTGGTAAGTCCCGAAGAAGAGAAGGCGGTTCAGGATTTCCTTGTGGCTCAGGTCGTTCAGCGGAAGCGGCGAGCCGAACATGTATTCCGATAAGATCCCTCCGTTGCCGGAGAACTTCACGAGTTCCGGGGTAAGGGAAACATAATTCCCCGCGAGGAAGAAAGAGATGGTCCTTCCTTTTTCGTTTTCTTCTATCTCATAGAAATGAGAAGCGAGAGGTTTTTCCCCCGCGAGGTTCGCGAAAAACTCTATCTCATAATTTATCGCGCCGTGAAGACGAATGTCCTTTATCATCGCATGCCCAAAAAAAATTCTACCAGATGACGCCCGATAAAAAAAACGGAGCGGCAATTCTGTGCCCCTTCCGCGGCTCTTAAAAAAATATTTTTCACCCGAAGATTTTTCTAACTGATGACAGGGCAAGAAGAAAACAACGGGCCCAATTCGGCTAAGCCGGAAAAGCTCAAGGACAACATTAGCTTTCGTGAAGGAAAAATCCTAAGGTTGCATTCATAAAACCTTTATGCATGCTTGATTTCAAGGCAGCGAGTTTTCCACTCCGCCTGTGGGAAACCCTGTTGAAAAATCTGTGGAATATTTTAAAAAGTCAGTGATAAAAAAGGAGATTTCGGGTGTTGCCCAATTTTTAAGCGTATGTAAAACTGCTATGTTTTATATGATAGTTTTTCATTTGCCCTTAGAAACCCTGGCAAAAAGCATCGTCCACCACTCCCCGTCGCTCGAAGCTTCGAGGAGCCTGTAGCCCAGTGAAGTATATATCTCCTTTATTTTCAAACCCATGTTGACACTAATTCCGCTGAGGATGAGATGCCCCGCCCTTTTGTTCAACCTCGTCAGTTCCTGTGACAGTTCGATCAATGTCTGGGCGAGTATGTTGGCGATCACAAGCCCGAACTTGCCGCGAACCGCTTCCGGCCCGGAGGCGAAGATCGGTATCCTCATGCGGTTCATGGCGATGGTCTCCGCGGCGACCCTGCAGGCCACGGGGTCGATGTCGCAAGCGAAGACCTTCCTCGCGCCGAGATGCTTCGCCGCGATGGCGAGGACTCCTGTTCCGGTGCCCACGTCGATCACGGATGAGGGGAATTTCCCGATCCTCTCCATCATCGCGATGGATGACGATGTCGTGTAATGTTCCCCCGTTCCGAAGGCTTCCCCGGGAACGAGCTTTATCGCGGTCCGTCCGCCGGCCTTCACATCCCTCACCTTGTCGATGTCGGAGAAGGGAGTGATGAGGAACCGCTTCCCGACCTTTATCGGGTTCAGGCTCTCTTCGTATTCCTTGACCCAGTCCCGGCTTTCCTCTTTCCTCCACTCGAGAACGATGCCGGGAAATCTTTTTGCCAGCTTCCTTTCGAACGGGCCGTTCATCTCCGGGAAATACGCGTTGAGAGTGAAAGGGTCCACTTCCCACACTCCCATCGGCTTGCCGGAGTTGACCGCCGAGAGCAGTTCCTCTTCGATCGGGTATGGAGACCTGACGGAAAGCACGAAATAGAATTTTTTATTCATCGTAGTAGAGTATCGAAAGCCTCGGGATCTCCAGATGGCGGAAGACCCTGTTGAGGATGATGTTCTTCTCCGCGGCCGCCGACACCGCGTCGTCCGCCGCCATCCCCGCCTTTCTTATACGCTCCCGGGATTCGTCCTTCCATTCGTCCAACAGTTCGCCCGGCGTCTCCGACATCAGGAGCCTTCCCAGCTCGGAATCGAGAGGCGACAGCCTGTTCTCGATGTCCACGAGGGACATCCCGCCTCCGGCCGACAGCCCGCCGATAACGCTCAGGGCGGCCGAGACCAGCGCAGAGGAACCGGGATAGCAGTTCCCGCTCCTCGTTTTTTCAAGGAAAGCCCCGAGCTTCGAGGAGAGATGGCCGAGGAACCTCTCCTTTCTTGCGCTCTCCCCTCCCGGGGAGCCTTCGACGCCGCAGCGCGAGCCTATCATCGCCTGGCGGTGCTCTTCGAGCGCCTTCAGGACGCAGTCTTCCGCGAACGAGACGCAGATCGCCTTCCTCGACGGCGTTTTCCTCTTGTCCAGCTTTTCGAAGTAACGGCCGATTCCGTCCCTGACGACCCCGACGGGTATTCCCGCGGCGTGCCACCCCGCGACCTTATCGAAATCGAGGGGCGAAAGCAGGAGAGGCGCGTTCCTTCGCGAGCAGAAAGCATCCTCAATCTCCGAGAAGTAGGCGGGAAGCGAGGATATGTCGGGAGCGGCGGTCATTCCGAGTAAAACCTCACGAAGCCTTCGACGCATTCGGATATCTGCCTGTAACAGTCGAGGTAGAAATCCACTCCCCGGCCGTAGGGGTCGGAAATGTCGAAGAGCACCGACGAGTTGTGGAAACGGCCTATCGGGATAGCCAGGTCGTTCAGAGCGTGATCGTCGTTGAGCGACTCCGCGGTGGCGATGTCCATGGTCAGGATCATGTCCGCGTTCGCAAGGTCTTCGCCCGAAAGGGGGTGCGACCTGTGTCCTTCGAGGTCTATCCCGAAAGCCTTAGCGGCCTCGACCGCGGCGTCGGGGGCGGCCGCCCCCCTTTCAGCCACCGTCCCCCTCGAGTAGACGAACGCGGGGAACTTGTCGGCGGGGAGTTTCTCCCGAAGCAGCCTCTCGGCGAACGGGCTGCGGCAGGTGTTTCCCGCGCAGATCACCAGGATGTTGAAGGGAGCGGCATCAGACCCTGTTCTTTTCATGTATGAAGTACAGCCCTTTCAGAGTAAGGTCCTCGTCGATCTGGTCGATGAACGGGCACTCGGGGGCGACAAGGCTTGCCATGCCCCCCGTGGCGATCACGCTCTTTACTCCTCCGCATTCGTTCTTGATCCTTTTCACGATGCCTTCCGCGAGGGAGGCGTAGCCGTAATAGAGCCCCGACTGCATCGAGGCCGTAGTGGATTTCCCGATCACTTTCCTGGGTCGGGCCAGTTCGACCTTTGGAAGCTTCGCGGCCTTCGTGAAAAGGGCGTCGGCCGATATGCCGAGCCCCGGGGCGATCACTCCCCCCATGTAGCTCCCGTCAGCCGAGATGAGATCGAAGGTGGTCGCCGTACCGAAATCTATCACTATCGCGGGAAGCTCGTGCAGCCTCGCCGCGGCGACGGCGTTGACGACCCTGTCGGCGCCGACCTCGGTCGGGTTCTCGTAGAGTATCTGTATCCCGGTCTTGATCCCGGGGACCACGAAGAGGGGCTCGATGGAAAGGTACGTTTCGAACGCGCTCTTCAGCACGGGATCCACGGGAGGGACCACGGACGATATGGCGATCCCCCTCAGCTCCAGGAGAGAATACCCGGCCATTTCGAGGAACATCTTGATGAGGGCCGCCCACTCGTCCCTCGTCCTCGTGAGCGTGGTCGAGATGCTCCATCTCTTCGCGAGCACCTCGCCTTCGAAAAGCCCGATCGTCGTTTCTGTGTTTCCCACGTCAAGAACGAGAAGCATCAGGCGTCGTCTCCGTTCTCCAGGATCTCTCCCTGGATCAACCTTGTTTCACCGGAACTCGTGGCGAGGACCAGCTCTCCCGAGGCGTTGACGCCCCCGAATACACCCTCGATCGTCTGCCCGCGGAAGGAGACCTTCATCGTATCGCCCGGGCGGTGAGCCCAAAGCCCCGATAATTCTCCCGCAAGCTCGCCGGGCGAGGAGAAGCAGAGGTCCAGATAGTAGTTCAGCTGTTCGAAAAGGGCGGCGAGGACCTGGTCCCTTTCGCAGGCCTTTCCTGAAGACATTTCAAGAGTTGTCGCGGAGGCGCGGATCTCCTCCGGAAAATCCGCGGCGTTTCCCCTGAGGTTCAACCCGATGCCTATGACCGCTCCCGTGACTTCGCCTCCGGAGCTCCTGGTTTCCACGAGGATGCCCCCCATCTTTTTCCCTTCGACGACGATGTCGTTGGGCCACTTGAGCCTGGCTTCGGTCCCGGCGCAGGAGAAAATCGCTTTTATCGCGCCGAGCCCCGTAGCGAGAGGCAGGAGCTGGATCTCTCCGCTCCCCGGAGGCATGTAGATCACGCTGACGAGAAGTGACCCGCTCTTCTCAGCGAACCATTTCCTTCCGGCCCGCCCCCTTCCCTTTTCCTGAAAGTCGGCGACCACGACTCCGCGGTCCGCCATTTTTCCTTCCTTCGCGATGATCTCCCACGCCCTGTCGTTCGTCGACGAGAGAGTTTCGTGGTGCTCCAGGAACGATGGGATCTTTTTCGCGGATCCGGTCATGGCCTCACGATTTCAAGCGATATGTCGGCTCCGGGCGCGGAGTGGGTGAGCGCTCCCATGGAGACGAAATCCACCCCGATGCGGGCGAGCGTCCCGAGCCTGCGGGGGGTTATGCCTCCGCTCACTTCGATCTTCGTTCCGAAGGGTTTCATCCGGACAGCTTTCCTGATCTCCGCATCCTCCATGTTGTCGAGCATTATGACGTCGGCGCCGGCCTTCACGGCGTCGCGGAACTCGTCCAGGTTCTTGACCTCGACCTCTATCTTCCAGAGCGATCCGCCGCCGGCGCGCGCCCTTTTCACCGCTTCGCCGACCGAGCCGACCATTTCTATGTGATTGTCCTTTATAAGTATCCCGTCCGAAAGCCCCATCCTGTGGTTGGTCGCTCCTCCCGTCCTGACAGCGTATTTTTCAAGCCTTCTCATGAGGGGAGTGGTCTTCCTCGTGTCCAGGATCTTCGTGCCGCTTCCCTTCAGCATTTCCACGGCCTTCCTTGTGCAAGTGGCTATCCCGGACAATCTCTGGAACACGTTGAGCGCGGTCCTCTCGCCCAGGAGGATCTCCCTGGCCCCGCTCCTGACTGCGGCCAGCTTCGTCCCTTTCTTCACGAGTGAGCCGTCCTTCCTCAGGACTCGGCAATCGGCCTTAAAGTCGATAAGCTCGAATGTCCTCAGCGCCGCTTCCACCCCGCAGACGACCATCTCCTCCTTCGCGAGGAAATAGGCGCTCGCTTCGGGGGAGCCGTCGAGCACGATCTCCGTCGTCTTGTCCCCGTACGGGGCGTCTTCCTTCAGCGCCGCGAGGAGGAAATTGTCAAGTTCGAGGAGGTGCGTTCCCTTCATCATCGGCTTTTGCCCCTAGTTCTCGCTGTCGGAGAAGGAGTTCCATTCCTTGCAGTTGGGGCATCTGGGAAGGATCTCCCCCGTCCTGTACCCGCAGTAGACGCAGACGAACTGGTCGTTGAGCTGCTGCTCCTTCGAGAGCGCCGCGGAAACCTCGGACAGGAAGACTCCCTCTATCTTTCCCTCGTTGATGAGCCTGAAGACCTTCTTCTGGACGATCCTGGAACGGGGAAAATGTTTCACCAGGTCCCTGACCGCGCCGCGGATCTCCTCGTCGCGGCCGCGGCTCTCCATCTCCTCGACATAGAGCAGGAGGGCTCTTTTCTGATGCCTCTCGAGCGCGATCTTCTTGAGGATGTCGAGGTATTCGGGCCCGGTTTTTTCCCCGGGCGGGTAGAGCTTCTTCAGGAGCGGGAAGAAAATGTAGGATTTGTGGGGGAAACGCTCTATAACGGTGTCGAAAGTCTTGCGCGCCTTGTCCGTTTTTTCGTCCTTCATGTAGAGGGATATGAGGGCCATGTACGCGAGAGTGTTCTCCGAGTGAAGCCTTATCGCCTTTTTGAACGAGACCGCCGCGCGGAAGCTTCTTCCTTCCTCCGCCAGCGACTCGCCCTTTTTAAGAAGGTGGTAGGAGAGGGTCTTCGAATCGACGAGCCGGCTTTTCTTGAAGAGCTCCTTCGCGTAATCGTAAGCCTTGTCCCATTCGCCCCGTTCCTCGCAGAGTTTCACGAGCTGTGCCAGCGCGTAAGTGTCCTTGGGGTCCAGCGCGAGCGCGTCCCTGAAAGATTGGAGCGCGCGGTCGAGGAAACCTCCCACCCTGTAATCCGTGCCCAGGGCGTCAAGGGCAAGGATCCTCTCTTCCTGTTTCAGGCCCGACCTTTGAAGAAGGGTCTTGTGTATCCGTATAGCCTTTTCGAGCTGGCCCCTCTGCCTGTAAAGATTGCCCAGCGCGAGATAGACCTCGACCGCGTCCGGGAGCTTCTCGACGACGGAGGAGAGCCTCTTGATAGCGCTTTCGGTCTCTCCCGTGAAGAGCGAGTACATTCCCAGAATATAGTCGGACGGCCTCGATATCGCGGCCTGGGATTTTGAAGCTTTCGCCTTCCTGACGCCCAGTATCCCGACCAGCATCCCCGCGAAGAAGACGATCGCGAGAAAGAGGAAGGCGTGCTGGGAGATCAGCGACGAAAAGCCCTGCATGGCTTATCCCTGTTCCCCGGCCAGTATCCTGTCGGTCGAGGAGCTGTCCCTGATCGGTTCGTTCCTGAGGTGAAGGAGTTCGTTCTCCAGGTCGGAGATCCTTTTCTTCAGCGTCCTGGTTTCCATCATGTGCTCGATGTTCTCGATGAACCCGACGAGAAAGAAGATCACGTAAGCGGAAGCCACCGCGAAGAGGATCAGGGATGAAACCGGGAAGGACGGCCACTCGATCGCGTCGGGGACGAGCTTGAAGGCCATCTTCTCTCCCTGGTTCGCCAGGCTGATCAGGAGCCAGAAGAGAAGGCTCACCATGATAACCGCCCATTTGACTAGCCCGAGAACGCTCTGCATGTAACCTCCTTAATATTTAATTTGTAAATGATAGCACAAGATCGACCCATTCGCGAACGGCTCCCGCGCCTCCCTTTTTCGACACGACGACGTCCGATCTTTCCCTGACTGCATGGATGGCGTCTGATGGGCAGACGAAGACCGAGACCGAATCCCTCAGCTTCAGGTCGGGCAGGTCGTCGCCCATGAACGCCGCTTCGGAAAAGCCTATCTTCTTCGACTTGAGGATGGACGCGAGGGCCGCTTTCTTGTCCTTGATCCCCTGCTTCACTATCTTGATCCCCAGTTCCTTCGCCCTGCGAGAAACGGCAGTCGAGCTTCTTCCCGAGATGATCGCCACGGTGAATCCCGCCTTTATCGCCAGCTCTATCCCCAGGCCGTCCTTGGTGTTGAACTGCTTCGTCTCCGTTCCGTCCGAAGAATAATAAACGTTGCCGTCGGTAAGCACCCCGTCAACATCGAAGCCGAGGAATTTTAATTTTTTGATCTTTTCCCGAAGCGCCTTGCTCATCTTTTCCGCCATGACCGTCCGCTCCTTCAACAATTATTTTAGCACTTTTCCTTCCTTGCCTTTTAAGGCGATTTCTGGCAAGCTATCCCATTGTCGGGGCGTGGCGCAGCCTGGCAGCGCACCTGCCTTGGGCGCAGGGGGTCGGAGGTTCAAATCCTCTCGCCCCGACCAGAAAAAACGCCGTTGGCGTTTTTTTTCCAAAGAGGAGGGATTCCACCCGCTCCTCGAAATATACGGTCAAAATCAAACCCCGTTGATTTTGATCCTTAATTTCTATGTCGCATTTCTTAGACGCGCCGCTCATTTCAATCGCTCTGCTGAACACCACCCCGTAAGCATGCGAGAATACCGCTCGGGACGGAGTCTCTCGCTACTCTGCTAAAAGCCAATCAATTGGCTTTAGATGACGCACGGCGCGTCACTTTTTTAAAAAGGGGGCGGAGGATTTGAATCTCCGGCCTAAAAAGAGGGTTTCAGGGGGAAAGAAGAGTTTCCCCCTGAGCAATTTTTCATTTACGACAGTGGCGAGGGGGAGCAGCGAGCGAGGCGAGCGTTGAGGGGGAACTGCCGAAGGTTCCCCCTTAAGGAGCGAATCCCTGAGCGACGTCGGAGGTTCTTCTATCTTCCCCGACCAACAAAGCAAAACTTAGAATAGGGCGGCGGGATTTGAAACCACGGCCTAAAAAGAGGGTTTCAGGGGGAAAGAAGAGTTTCCCCCTGAGCAATTTTTCATTTACGACAGTGGCGAGGGGGAGCAGCGAGCGCAGCGAACGTTGAGGGGGAACTGCAGAAAGTTCCCCCTTAAGGAGCGAATCCTTGAGCGACGTCGGAGGTTCTTCTATCTCCCACGACCAACAAAGCAAAACTTAGAATAGGGCGGCGGGATTTGAAACCACGGCCTAAAAAGAGGGTTTCAGGGGGAAAGAAGAGTTTCCCCCTGAGCAATTTTTCATTTACGACAGTGGCGAGGGGGAGCAGTGAGCGTAGCGAACGCTCCCGGGGAACTGCAGAAAGTTCCCCCTTAAGGAGCGGCTATGCCGCGACGTCGGAGGTTCTTCTATCTTCCCCGACCAACAAAGCATAACTTGGAATAGGGCGGCGAGATTGCGTCAGAATACCGCTCGGGACAGAGTCTCTCGCTACTTTGCTAAAAGCCAAGCAGTTGGCTTTAGATAAAGAGGGTTTCAAAGGGAATGAGGGTTTTCCCCTGGCCAATTGTGCTTTTCTTGATTCAAATTCACTTAGGTGTTATTTGCAGATAAAACCCTGTAAATCGTAATGATCTGGGATCTACTAAACTCTTTTTACCATCAAGCGGGTCTGCGATTTCTACACCTTTATCACTTACACCAAAAACAACCACAAAATGGCCGATACCTCCCATGTCAATTCCGGCAATAGAAGGAGAAACCGGCGATCTCATTTTAGTGAGAATATTGATCTTGCACCCTTGGTGCTTTATATATTGTGCCAAATACCACGCTTCGGTTCCGGTGCCCGTCGTAAGTGCACCCTTCGCTATCTCAGCCTCGCTTAATTCCTTTCCGGATAAATGTTTCAGCAAAGTCGCGGCGGAAGCTGGTCCACAAGTAGAAGGAGTTGATTGTCTACAAACGTCTTCCTCCCAATTGTCGGTGAGACTTGAAACATCGAGAGGATTCAGAAGTTGTTTGGAAAAGGGAATTATCACAAAAGGAAGGAGCAGAAGAACGACGAAGGCTATTCGATACCATGGCCTCAACATCAATGCCAAGCTTGCGGCTGCGAGCCCCAGAAGTGATGGGTAGTAATTAAAAATCACACAACTCCTGATGGAGTAGAACAAAACCCAATCATCGAAAAAATGAAGATAATACAAGGTGTAGAGCAAACCGGGGAAGGAGATCGCCCAAAAACCGGCAATAAAGAATTTCCTTAAATTATGCGGGATTAGTCTTAATATGAATAATCCCACGATGAATAAAAGTGCGAAAAGAAATAAATTAACGATCAGCAGACGAGTCATCTAAAAAAAGCAGCCTGATAACGCGTGTTGCATCTTGTCGTGGTCCTCCATTCACTCCTCCCACTTCAGCGGGAGGATGACTCCTTTGGCGTCGGGGTTCTTGAACTCGCCGCAGAAACTTATCGAGCAGGCTTCCCCTTTCTTTTCGTATTTCCATGAAGTGTCCGGGCAGATGCTTTTCGGAAGTCCGATCGAGTCGGGCCAGCTTCCCGCCTTCGCCTTTTCGCTTCTCGCCCTGAGGATTATAAGGGTCATGTCCCTGTCGAGCTTGGTCCTGTATGCCCTTACCCACATATCCTGAAGGTTGGGGGTCGAGATCGCGGCGAAGATGTTCCACCACGGGATCTTCTGCTCGACCTTCTTCATTATCCCGGAATCGCCCAGCGAGCAGGGATCTTCCTTTTCGACTTCCCTGAGATAGAAGGCGTTGATCTCGCAGCTTCCGAACTGGCACAATCTCCAGTACGGTCTTGTCAGGAAATTGTAAACGACACCCATTCTCTTCTCTTCGGCAGTCTCGCGTGCGTACAGGTCATAAAGATTGTTCAGAAGAGCCGTTTCGGCGGCGAAGCCGTCGGCCATGACTTCAGCCGGGTCGATGTCGGAAATGTACCGCCGGAGGTCCTCGTCAACCTGGGGAAGGAAGCGAGCCGTTCCCAGTATCATATCGTGGGAGGCGATGAATATCAGCGCTCCGAAGAGGGTCCCTTTCGGCCTCAGTGACTCCTGGAGCTTCACGCAGGAATGGAGATCCCTGGCGGCTTCTTCGGACCTGCCCCTCGACGCGGCGTAAAGGCTTTCTGCGCATAGAAGCTTCACGAGGCCGATCACCGCGAAGTGCCCTACCGTATCGCATCCCATGTCCCGGCGCATGAACCCCCAGGTCGGCAGTCCCCTGTCGAGGATCTCCCGCAATCTTCCGAGCTCGGGTTCGATCTTTTGAAGCTTCTCGACCACCTCCGCGTCCGGCTGGACGAATTGAAGCCCGTCTTTTTGAAGCTGCTGCGTCGTGTAATCGTGAACCTTCCTGTAATCGACTTTTACGGGATTTCCGCCTCCGACGGAGACAAGTCCCAGCTTACCCGCTATCGCCTTGATCTCAGCGGCGCATTGATTCTCCTCGTTGTCGGAAAGCTCTTCGTACCTTTTTTCGATGTCGTACCCGGCTTCCCGCCAGGCGGCCAGCGACTCGTTCCGCTTTTTCCCCGCGTAAACCGCGAGCGCCAGGTAAGTCACCGTGAGAAGGACGAGAAGCCCCAGGAATCCCTTTAGGAATGTGACGCCGACGCGCCTGAATTTGCCGATCTTCGAGTCCTCGAGCATCATATCCTCCAATTCCTGTTCCAGCGGTGGTTCTTCAGTTCGCTGACTGCATCGTCGGGGAGCGGGCCGATAGACCCGGCGCCGACGTTCTCTTCCGCCTGCTTCGCGTTCCTTATTCCGGGGATGGATGTCGAAACGGCCTTGTGGGTGAAGGAGAATCTGAGCGCGGTCTCGACGAGGCTCTTTCCCCACTTGGCCGAGAGCGGCTTCAGCTTCTCCACGCGCTCCACTGTCTCCTCCAGCTTGTCCCCTTTGAAATAGCGCGACCTGAAGTCGTCGGGATCAAAAGCCGTCTCTTTCGTTAGCTTGCCGGTCAAGCTCGATTCGTCGAGCGGGACCCTCGCGATGATGCCGACACCGTTCCTGAGCGCGGCGGGGAAGAGGTTGTCCTCGGGCGCCTGTTCGAAGATGTTGTAGACCACCTGTATAGTGTCCACCAGGCCGCTTTCAACGAGTCCCACGCCGCTATCCGCCTCGAACGCGTTGATGGAGACCCCGAAATGCCTTATCTTGCCCTGTTCCTTCAGCTTCGTCAAAGCCGAAAGCCATTCGTCGCAGCCGAGCCACTCCTCCGTCCAGACGTGAAGCTGTTGTAGATCCACGCAGTCCATCTTGAGCCTTTTCAAGCTTTTCTCTGTTTCGGAGATGACATGGTCCTTCGGGAAGGCGTCCCTTATCGGAGTCCCCTTGCGGGCGGGCCACCTGTAGTTCTTCGGGGGAACTTTTGTCGCGACGGCCGCCTTCGCGCCGGTTTCCTTCAGGAAGGCGCCGACCACCTCCTCGCTGTGGCCCATGCCGTAGACGGCGGCGGTGTCGATGAAATCGCAGCCCAGCTCGAAAGCTCTTTTCAGCGAGGCGATCGTGTCCCTGTCGTCCTGGGGCCCCCACATGTCCCCGCCGACCGCCCAGGCGCCGTAGCCGATGACCGAAACCCTGATGCCCGTCCTTCCCAGTGTCCTGTATTCCATTTCAGCCTCCCGTGACAGGACAAGTCCACCACAACCGGGCTCCGGAATCAAGACTCCGGGTTGATCCGGTCAAAAGGCTTGCCTTTATCGTTTCTTTTATTTATATTTATCGGTGGAGGATAGCATGGACGAAAGACCAGCGGGAACCAGGAGGTATCCGAGGATCCCGGCGGAATATCCGGTCATGGTCGAGCTTATCGGGGAACCGAAAGCCGGGGGCTTCGGGATCACGAACGTGGTCGGGCTTGGAGGATGCGGTTTCCAAGCCGAGGAATCTTACGGGGTGAACACGATGATCAAGGTCACCCTTTCCGTCAAAGGCCAGATGGTGGAGGCCGAATCGAGGGTCGTCTACGAGAACAGGCTGGAGGACGGAAAGTGGGAGATCGGCGTCGAGTTCGTCAAGATCTCCTCTTTCGACAAGTTCGAGATCGAATCGCTCTTCACCAAGGAACCGAATACCGGTGAATAAGCCTTGACCATCGTCACGAAAGGCGGCGACAAGGGCCTGACCAGCCTCCTCGGAGGAAGAAGGGTCCCCAAGGACGACCTTCGCGTGGAGTGTTACGGGGCGGCCGACGAGCTGAACGCCTTCGTCGGGTTCGCGATATCCCTTTCGGAAAAAGGGCTTTTCGAAGAAGAGCTGGTCGCAGTGCAGAACGACCTGCACCTGCTTTCAAGCAGGATCGCCCTCGACCCGGGGGCGGACGAGAAGCTGAAAAGCTCCCTGCCCGGATTCGGCGACGATAAACTGAAGAGTATTGAAAAGTTGATAGGTGAGCTTGAAGAGTCGCTTCCGCCTTTGACGGGATTCATCCACTACGGCGGGACGAAGTTCGCCTCGTCGCTGCATCTTCTGAGGGCGGTATCGAGAAGGGCCGAAAGGGCGCTCGTGAAGCTTTCGAATGAAGAGGATGTCGAGATGATCCTCGTTGCCTACCTCAACAGGCTCTCCGACCTGTTCTTCCTCATGGCCCGCGCCGCGAACATCAAGGCGGGCGTTCCCGAGAAGTTCTGGGAAAAATAAGTGAGTGTGTCTGTTTTCATGAGAACTTGAAATGATGAAATCAATTGCGATTATTTCAGGCCTAAGCCTATTGTTAACAAGTACGTGCTTCTACTCCGAAGGACTTGGGGATCGCAGTATGATGAAGGCTGCGAGCAGGGAGGAAGCAATATCAGATAATTCTTCTTTCTTGAAGAAGCATAGAACAGACAAGCTGATGGAAAGATGGGCTTTAAGCGATGACAAAACCACAGAGGTTGTTGGCATTATGTATCTCGCAGGAACAAAATGTTATATTGTTGGTTCGATGTCCTTAGGAGACTTAGGATATGCCACGCCATCTTGGGCTAAGAATTGGGCTCCCCAAATGGTGTTTTATGAAAATGAAAACGGAAACCTGGAACGATTGAATTATATGCCAAGATCTACTTTCGCTGATGTATCTACCGAAGATGAAGGTGGAAAACTGGCGATTGATTCTTATAAAAGGTATCTAAAGAAAGCCAAACTAGAGCAAAAGAATATGACCCGTCAGCAAAGTGCAGAAATATTTGTTTACGGTGTTGCCTATGGAGAATTGGGCAATTTCAGCAAATTAGGCTGGAGAGCTTATGATGTGATTGCCACAAGTGATGATTATTATAGGCTGCTACAAACTTTACTTGAGAACAAAGTAAATTTTAGCGAAGAACAGAAGCTTCTTCTAGATGCATTGAAGAAAGACAATAATGATAAAGATCTCTATGTTATTTATGCTAATAATGGAATTGGGTATGTTAAGTGTTCTTTTCGTTTTAGCAAAGAGAATGTTTTAAAATCAGTGAAAATTCAAGAGAGAAAAAGTTTGTCATCGTTTGCACAAGAATAGGGTCAGTCGCCTTTATTTCAGGTTTCATGAGGGTTGATGCCATGAATGTTGTATATCTGGAATCGGGGTCAGGTTATGTTTTATGCCCGTGACGAGAATGGAAGGAGTACTCTCAAAGGGTTTCGGTTCGCCGGGCAAGTAGCTTACTATCCCTCCCGCCCATGTTGTCGTCACGTAGCCCTGTTTTTCAAGGAGGCGGGCGATGTGCATAGCGTAGAATAGATTAAGCCAAACAACGAAATCACAATTAAAATATAGGAAAGTAGCTTGAATATCTTATATGACAAAATCCGATTCACCGGATTTTCGCTGCGAGAAAGCGCAATCATTGCTCCCGTATTTGCGAATTCTTCTACCGTAGAGTTACTCGCAATTATGATAGTGTAATTGCCTCGTTTAGGAAAGCTAATTGGTGGACTATTGTAACAATCCAAGCCAGCAGCATCCATCCTACCTGAATAGGTAAATTTCTTGATGGTGTCTTCCGACGAAAAAGAGTTTTCTCCCAACACTTTAACAACAAGATCACAAGAAATGGGAGGAAGATCGGACATGGATATCTTGTCTTTTCCAATAACGATTGGAGTATTCAATTCCAGAACGAACTTTCCGCTCTCATTCAAATAAAACGGGTAAGAGAGTGTAAGTCCTTTTCCCGGGAATGGAAGGCTAACGGGGATCCAGCTAGTTTCGTTCTGCAGTAATAGATGATTAAGGAGAAGAATTCCGCAAATTAGCAAAACAAACGAGACCCATTTTAAATAATTCATTACTTTCTCCTTCAAAAGGATTGCTATCAATGCCCTCCCCAGAGATAATAATTACTTTTAGGAAGTTCTGTAGGCTTTTGTGGGCCAATAAATTCTTTAGGCCTGACATCCCATTTGTCTTTGCTTGTATGTTGTGTTGTCAACCCTTGGAGGAGATCGCCAAACGTTCCTGGAAGAATTTGTCCGGAGTCTTGCTCAGACATGGGAACTCCTCCAGCCTTGAGTGCATCATAAGCTGCTCTCGAGCAATGTGTTTCATTAGGTGCGGAAGGGTTCCAATCCCAAACGCCTTTACCGATTTGTTCTTTGACCATCTTGTCAAAGGCCTCATCCTTTGGTACAAAGACATCAAATATTTGATCCGGTGGTCTTCCTTCTCTCTCCATAGTTTGGCTAAAAGTTAGATTCCGTTCCGATTCCCGCAAGCTTTTTTCGCGCGGAAATACACTTAGTATTCGTTTATCGGAATTATGCTCAGTAATCATGACATGACCAACAGAACCAGAACCAACAACATATGGTGCTTTTGCTTTCCAAATATACACGTCCACCCAGCGCAGCCCCAGCGGATCTGTGTACGTTATCGGATTTCCCCCCACATACGCGTACTGGTTGAAAGTCCTCGGATCGTGAAGGTTCAAGGTTCCGCTCGGATCAACGCTCAGGAACCTGCCCTGATTTGTCAGGGAGCGATTCGGCGTGTGCCAGAGCCCTGAGCCTCCTTTATCTCCCAAGTATCCTGCAAATCCCAACATGCTTGTCCTTGCTCCGGGGAAGTAACCTAGCTCTTCTCCATAAGGCCCCGGTGCGCTTCTGGCTATGATGTTGCCCGCCCCGTCGGCCCACATCCTTACCGCGACTTCTTCCCAAGCAGGCCGGCGAAGGGGGAGGTTCATTTCGACCTCCCCCTCCTCCGGCCTGCTGTATTCAGACAAAAAACCAAATTCAAGATTCAATACACGACCCCATGATTATGCTGTGTGCCGCGTAGATATCATTAAACCGAGCATTGAAATTCCGATAAGGATATAGGCAATAAGTTTGAAGAGTTTTTGTGACAGTATCCAGTTGACGGGGTTTTCATCACGAGAAAGGGAGATCATAGCACCGTTTTCAGAGAATTGAGCCACTTTTGAGTTAGATTTGATTATGATGGAATAATCCCCCCCATGGGGAAAAGGAATAGGTGGACTTTCATATATGTCCTCGCCATTAGATTGCACACCAAAAGAATGCGCTCTGCTTATATGTTCAAGTGATTTGAAGTCATATTCCTTCATGAAATCACTCTCACCATAAATAATCACGTGTATATCACAATTAACAGGAGGTTGGGGGGGCATTGCGATTATCTTACTGTCGATCATAACAGGAGAATTTATCTCTAAAACATACCCCCCCGCTCTAGGAATAAAAAAGGGGCCAGATACAGAATGCCCCTCCCCCGGAAATGGGAGACTGACTGGCCTCCAACTGGAATCGTTGTATATATTTACAGTTGTCATATGTAGTGCTATCCCACAAACTAACATAGAAAAACAGATCCATTTCAGTAATCTCATTCCTACCTCCGTTAATGGATAAAACCCAGGTTAGTAATACCCATTCATGAAATAGACCGGATTATCTTTAGGTAATTCGATAGGTTTTTGCGGTCCTATCATAGTTTTAGGTTTGACATCCCATTTGTCCGTGCTTTGATGCTTTGTTGTCAATCCCTGAAGGAGATCGCCGAGCGTACCTGGTAATATTTGTCCGGTATCTTGCCCAGAAACAGGGACTCCTCCTGCCTTTAAGGCGTCATAAGCTGCTCTGGAACAATGTGTTTCATTGGGTTTGTCAGGGTAAGCATCCCATACATCGCGGTCCAGATGCTCCTTTACCATCTTGTCAAAAGCGTCATCGTTGGGCACAAATACTTTAAATATCTTTGTTGCTTGCCTTCCTTCTTTTTTCATCGTATCTTTATAATCAAATGGCTTGTTTTCCCCCTTTGTTCCTCGAGGATAAGGAAATTGACTAAGGATTACATCGTCAGAATTCCTTTCTGTGATCATTACATGTCCCACAGAAGAATTCTCCACCATATCGGGAATTTCTTCAGCTCCCAGACCTCTCCATTCCCAAATATCAGGAAAGGGGTCACCCATTAGCCGGTCGTTGTCAAGAGCCAAGTAATCTCCATTGCGGCGAAGTTGCCGCCCATCGTTATTCTATCCCCGAAGCCCGGACTAAAGCATAACTTAATGCGCGCCCCTGTTT
>Ga0209200_1000035_pt1 | contig 174502 bp, 132 predicted proteins | sample AD_UKC033_MetaG_FD_184406 | JGI IMG/M metagenome (GOLD analysis project Ga0209200, IMG submission 184406) | Active sludge microbial communities of municipal wastewater-treating anaerobic digesters from USA - AD_UKC033_MetaG (SPAdes) (version 2) | ecosystem: Engineered > Bioreactor > Anaerobic...
GCCATGCCGAACCTCCCGAAACCGTAACATCATCGACTTCGAGAGATTCTTATGACAAACCGTTAGCTCCTCAAAGTGGCTGGTTTTGAACCCGATCCGACTGGCTGGTTTTACCCGATCCTTGACAGTCATGACATTAGGATCTTCCGTCCCATGCGGACGACGATCTGGCGACATCGTATCAGGCAAGCCAATCGAGGTCAACTTCCGGCTTGCTGAACGCGGAAGAGTTCTCGCACGCTACTCACGAGCAAATTCCGCGGAGGTCGTCGAGCGTAAGGTCGTCGAGCCGGTGCACGACTTTGTCTGCCTGTTTGAGCTGGGCGGCGTCGTAGGTGTTCGTCACCGCGATGGTGTGCATGCCGGCGGCTCGCGCCGCCTGGAGGCCCCAGTGAGAGTCCTCGATGACGACGCAGCATTCGGGTGCGATGGGATCGGGCCAGACGTGGTTGAGTTTCTGGAGGGCCAGGAGGAATCCTTCGGGGTCCGGCTTGCCGCGACGAACCTCCTCGGCCGAGACGATGACATCGAAATGGCCTCGCAGCGCCGCCCCCTCCAGGATCAACTCGATTTCCGGTCGCAGGGCCCCCGAGCAGATGGCGATGGGGACCCCTGCCCTGCCCAGCAGGGCGAGGAACTCCCGAACGCCCTCGATGATCCTGCCCTCGGTGCGGGCCAGGTGCTCGAAGACCTGCGTCTTCTGCTGGATCAACGTGGGCACCTGGCTCTCCTGAATCGGGAGGCGACCTTCGCCGATCAGGGCCTTGAAACAGTCTTTGTCGGACAGGCCGAGGTAGTCTTTGTAGTACTCGCGTTTGCTGAGCTCGAAGCCGTGCGGCGCCAGCACCGTGTTGAACGCGCGGAAGTGCAGGATTTCCGAGTCGGTGATGACGCCGTCAAAATCGAAGATTACTGCTCTCAGCATAGATTCGCTCTTGGCGAAGCGCCACGAGTCTCATCGGTCCTACACTTCCGGCACCGGCCCGATCAACGCCTCGTATTCGCTGAACGTCGATCTATCGCCCTGGCGGACCAGCTCGCTCAGCGACTTGATCTTCGGGGCGTTCTTCTCGACGTATCGTCTGGCCATCGTGAGTTTTCGCTGCTTCATCGGGACGGTTTGCCCGTTCCTGGCGGTCCCGCCTGCGACGGGGACGTTCATCTCGACCTTCGTGCTGGCCTGGCCGCAGAGCAGGTACCCGTTGATCAGGTCGATGGCGATATCCACCAGCGGCCGGCCGTAGAGGTCCATGTACTCGTTGCCCTGTTGCTTCGTGAATTCGATGGCCGCGTTCAACTGCTGCGTTCCCTCGGCCAGCTTGGCGAGCAGGTCGCTCACGCTGGCGTCATAGGGCAGGGCCGCCAGTTCGGCCAGGTACTTTTCGGTCGTCCCACTGCAGACGCCGCGGACCGCCGCGACGACCTGCAACTGACTGGTGCCCTCGTAGATCGTCGTGATGCGCGCGTCGCGGGCGTGCCGCTCGCAGGCGTAGTCCCGCATGAAGCCGCTGCCGCCGAGGACCTGGATCGAATCGTAGGCCACGCGGTTGCACATCTCCGTGCAGTAGTACTTGCTCATCGGGGTGAGCATGCCGGCAAATCGCTTGTAGACGCGGGCGTTGTCCTTGAGCTTCTTCTGTGCGTCCTTGTCCGCGGGCGGGTTGTTCTCGACGAGGTTGTTGTAGCCGATGGCCAGGTCCACGACGCGGGACGTGTCGTAGAGCAGGGCGCGTCCGGCTTCGATGGCGATCTTCATATCGATCAGCATGTCCCGCACGGCGGGCAGCTTCTCGATGGCGACGGAGAACTGCTTTCGACTGGCGGCGTAATCGCGGGCGATGCGGTACGTGGCCTCCGCGATCCCCAACCCCTGGGCCGCGATCCCGATCCGGGCACCGTTCATCAGCGTCGCGACGTAGGGGACCAGGCCGCGCTGCCGCTCGCCGATCAGCACGCACGGCGTGTTGTCGAAGAAGATCTCGCAGGTGGGTGAGCCGTGAATGCCGAGCTTGTCTTCGAGCCGGCGGATGTGGACCGTCGGGCCGGGCTCGCACAGCAGCAGGCTCAGGCCCAGGCCGCCGGCGCGGTCGGGCTCGCTGCGGGACAGGACCAGGAGCACATCGCCGCAGCCGTTCGTGATGAATCGCTTCACGCCGTGGAGGAACCAGTTGCCCTCGCTGTCCTGGAAGGCCCGCAGCTTAACCGCCTGCAGGTCCGAGCCCGCGTCGGGCTCCGTGAGCACCATGGCGCCGGTGACCTTGCCGTCCGCGAAGAGCGGCAGGTACTTCTGTTTGATCTCCTCGGACGCGAAGGCGTTGATCGTTTCCGCGATGCCCTGGAGACCGAAGATGTTCATCAGCGACGCATCCGCCCGCGAGAGGATCTCGTTGGCCATCGAATACACGAGGCTCGGGAAGTTCAGCCCGTGGAAGCGGTGGGGCAGGGTGAAGCCCATCACTTCCGCCTGGGCCAGTTTCTCGATGTCTTCCGCGATGCCCTTGGGCCGGGTCACCGAGCCGTCTTCGTTGAGGGTGTTGCCTTCGCGGTCCACGCTCTCGGCCCGCGGCGCGATGAAGTCGGCACAGAGTTCACCGAGCGAATCGAGCACCATTTCGTAGTTGCGGATCGCCTCCTCAGCGTCCCGCGGAGCGTAGTCGAACTGGTTCGCGAAGCGGAAGCCTTCTTCGATTGTCTCCGCCAGCGGCGCCAGGTCGATGTGCCGGAACAGGAACCGAATGTCGTCGTTGTCTTGGTAGAAGTTTCCCATGCCCTATCCTGTGATTTACTATTTGCTATTTACTATTTGACCGCCCGAGACGGAGTCTCTGCCGGCGGCAAATCGTAAATAGCAAATTGTAGATTGTAAATTATTTCATTCCTTTTTCCCTGATCGCTTTGATCATTCGCGGCACGACCTCGTTGAGGTCGCCGAGGATCTTGTAGTGGGCGACGCTGAAGATCGGCGCATCGGGATCGCTATTGATCGCGACGATCTTCTGGCTCTGGGCCATGCCCGCCTGATGCTGGATCGCGCCGCTGATCCCGACCGCAACGTACAGGCTCGGGCGGACCGTGGTCCCGGTCTGGCCGATCTGGTGGTCGTGGTCGATGAAGCCCAGATCGACCGCGGCCCGCGTCGCGCCCGGCGCGGCGCCCAGGCAGTTGGCCAGGTCCCAGACCAGCTTGAAGTTCTCCTTGCTGCCGACGCCCGCGCCGCCGGCGACGATGATCCTCGCGGCCTTGAGATCGACCTTCTTGGCCCGCGTGTGCTGCTGGAGGATCTCGATGGGCAGGTCGCTCTGCGCGATGCCGACGCTCTCGACGACGATCTCGCCTTTTCGCCTGGCGTTCGGCTCAGGCATCGGCATGACGCCCTCGCGGACGGTCGCCATTTGGGGCCAGCGGTCGAAGTTGATGATCGTTGCGATGATGTTGCCGCCGAACGCGGGGCGGATCTGGAACAGCAGGTTCTTGTGGACCTCGCCGGTCTTCGTGATCTCATGGTCGCCGATCTGCAGGTCGGTGCAGTCCGCGGTCAGACCCGCCTTGGCGGCGCTGGCGATTCGCGGCGCCAAGTCCCGGCCCGACACCGTCGCGCCGTAGAGCACGACCTGCGGCTTGTGCTTGTGGATCAGGTCCAGGATCACCTTGGCGTAACTGTTGGTCTGATAGGCCCCGAGCAGCGGGTTCTCGACGAGGTAGACCTTGTCGGCCCCGTGCTTGACCAGCTTGCTGGCCAGCTTCTTGACGCCGTCGCCCAGGAGCAGAACCCCCAGTTTGACCTGCAACGTATCCGCAAGGTGCCGCGCCTTGCTCATGAGCTCCAGCGGCGTCTCTTCCAGCCGCCCGCCATGCTGCTCGGCGAACACCCATACTTCCCCTTGTCGGTTGACTTCAATCATTTTTCGTTTCTCGTGGTTCGATTCTTGTGAAGAGTATACCCTTATGAGCAGCCATCAGAATCAAGCGGTTGTGCCGCGACAAACTCTCTGACTGCATCGATGAACTCCCGGACAATCCCTACGTCGGCATGAACGTGCTGATACACTCGCTCGTGATCGAGCGAGAGATAGTCGTGGACGAGCACATTCCGCAGCCGCGCCAGGGTCACCAGTTGATCTTTGAGCTGCCCCCCAATCACTTTGTTCTCGTGCAGGATTCTCGGGATATCCGCGTAAGTGTCCGGCTTCCGCCATCCGCACTCCGAGATCAGGATTTCCCCGACTGTCAGATACGTCTCCAGAGCCAAGTGCAACTGGCGATCGGCCAGTTCATGAATTCTCCAATCGGAGAGGAACTCCTCCCTGGGGTATTGCTGCAACTGACCCAAACGCACCAGGTACTCCTCCAGATCCCGGATACACTTGGCTAATCTCTCCTTATCGACCATGCTTGGCACCTGAGTCGAGGGTCTGGCGGGTGTACTTGTCTATGAGGGGTTTCCAGTCCAGGTACTTGAGCACCGCTGTCGTTTCGAAGGCCAGACGGCCTTTGTGGTCGGCACAGAACAAGAGCCGTCCTTCCTTGACGACTCGATGTGCCAACAGCGGCGGTGCATCGTTGAGGACGACCACATCGACGTTGTCCGTCTTGAACAGGTCGCCCAACTCGCCCTGGACTTGAAGACGCAGGGCGAAGCGTTCCTCCGAGGCAACGGATTCATCGAAACCTACGGCGATGTCGATGTCGCTCAGAGGACCGACGCGTCCCGTTGTCTGCGAGCCGAAAAGGTAGGCAAAGGCAACCTTGCGGCCTCTGAAGCCGGCGGCCAACTGCTCCGTCATCGATGTGTCTATGCCGATCTGCACTTCGGATGTTCCCTAGCTTATCACCTTGTCCTGGATCAGCTCGTGGATCATGTCGGCGACGCCTTCGTCCGTCGGAGCGATGTCCTTGCTCTCCTTGGCTGCCAGGACGACGCTCTGGATCCGATGGACCTTGGTCGGCGAGCCGCTTCGGCCGCACCACGTCAGGTCGGCTTGGAGGTCGGTCAGGTTCCACTGCTGGATCAGCAGACCCCGCTTGGCTAAGTCATCGGCCTGCTGCTTCGCCATGCTCTTGACGGTCGCGTCGTCTTCCGTCGGGTTGGCGGCGCGGACGCTCTGTTCGATCTCGACCAGCGTTCGGGCGTTCTTGTTCTTCATCATCATTCGGGCTGCGGCCACCCTCGGCGAGGGTGCGTCGCCTGTGACGGTCAGCAGTACGGGCAGGGGGGCCCGGACGAGCTGCCAGCCGTTGCCGAGGTTGCGCCGAGCGGTGATCTTGCCATCCTCGATGCCCTCCATCGATTCGACGTAGGTAATCTGGGTAATCCCGAGCTTCTCGGCAAGCTGAGGGCCTACCTGGGCGGTGTCGCCGTCGATGGCCTGCCGGCCGCACAGGACGATGTCGTAGTCCAGCTTACGGACGGCGCAGCTCAGGATATAGCTGGTCGCCAGGGTGTCGCTGGCTGCGCACCGCGGATCGGTTACTAAAACAGCGTCGTCAGCCCCCCGATAGAGGGCATCCCGCAGAACTCTGGTCGCGGCGGGCAGGCCCATCGTGATGACCGTGACCCGGCCGCCGAAACGGTCCTTGATCTGCAACGCCATTTCCAGGGCGTTGAGGTCTTCCGGATTGAAAATGGCCGGCAGCGCCGCCCGGTTCACCGTGCCGTCGTCATTCATGACCTGGCCCGTGATCCGGTGAGTATCCGGCACCTGTTTGACCAACACTACGCAGTTGTACCCCACCTATGGTCTCCTATCGTTATCTTGGCATACATAGAGGCTTTCAGACCGCCATAGTGTAGCGGAGAAGGCGGTGCGGTCAACCCAAAAGTTCCCAGGCGGGCCTTGCGTTTGCGGACGTTGCAGGAAAGCAGCTAATCCTGTGCCGGAAAATCGCCGAAGGATAACCCGATTGGGGATCTTGCCCGCAAGAATGGTGGAAAAATGGTTTGACTTCAGCCCCGATAACTTCATAATAGCCCTCGCGGCGACAGAGGTTTTATCGGGTGTACGAATCGGGGTTGACGTTGGGTTCTTGACCGAAAGGATGCGACCCCTGGATAACCCAGGGCGACATGAATGAGTACTGAGACCTCCTACGACACGCTATTCGGGCGAATGGCGGTGGATCAGGGGCTCTGCACAGACGAGGAGCTGCGCAAGGCCATCCAGGAATGCAAGGAACGCCGCAAGACCGATCCACTGATGCTCCAGGACCTGATGGTCCAGCTCGGTTACCTTACGGCCAGCCAGGCGGAACGGCTCAAGACCAGCGTCAAAGAGAGCAAGGTCGCCGCGACGCAGATCCCCGGCTACAAGATCCTCGGCAAGCTCGGCGCCGGCGCCATGGCCGTCGTCTACAAGGGCAAGCAGCTCAGCCTCAATCGGAGCGTCGCGATCAAGGTGCTGCCCCGCCGGTTCAGCGAGAACCCCGAGTACGTCCAGCGGTTCTACAAGGAAGGCCAGGCCGCGGGCAAGCTCAACCATCCGAACATCGTCCAGGCCATCGACGTCGGCGAAGCGGGCGGCTACCACTACTTCGTCATGGAGTACGTCGAGGGCAAGACCATCGCGGATGACATCTCGAACGGCCACATCTTTGGCGAGCAGGAGGCCATCGAGATCATCATCCAGGTGTGCCACGCCCTCCAGCACGCCCACGCGCATGGCCTGGTCCACCGCGACGTGAAGCCCAAGAACATCATGATCAACACGCAGGGCGTCGTGAAGCTGGCGGATATGGGTCTGGCCCGGGAGACGACCGATATCGAGGCCGCCCAGAGCGAGGAGGGCAAAGCCTACGGCACGCCGTACTACATCGCCCCCGAGCAGATCCGCGGCAAGATCGACATCGACGGCCGGGCGGATATCTACGGCCTCGGCGCCACCTTCTACCACATGGTCACCGGCCGCGTTCCCTTCACAGGCGAAGATTCCGCGGAGATCATGAAGCGCCACCTCCGCGAGAAGCTCGTCCCGCCGGACCACATCAACACCGCCCTCTCCGCCGGCGTCTCCGAGGTCATCGAGATCATGCTGGCCAAGCGCCGCGAGGACCGCTACAACAACGTCGAGGAGCTGCTCCTGGACCTCGAAGCCCTCCGCCAGGGCCACCCGCCGCTCCAGGCCCACAAACGCTTCGACGTCGAGATGCTCGAGAAGCTCGAAGACGGCGAGACCGTCGAGATCGAGCACCTGACGGACACCGACGAGATCATCACCCGCTATCGTCTCTACCTCCTGATCCTCGGCGCGGTCTCCGCCATCGCGATCCTGATCATCGTCGGCATGCTGGTCCTCTGACGCCCGCCGCGGGACAGCGTATCTCGTCGCTCGCACCTTGCGCAGGCCGGGAATCCATCATTCCTTGCACAGCAACCTCCGCGGGATTATCATAGAGCAGGTTGATGACCCTGTTCTTGCAGTTGGCGAGGGCCCCATGGCGGCACATCCTGTTGAGCGTTATCTGAAGGATCTGAGCGAGATTCACCGGACCGGCGGCGGCGTGGCCGAGGAATCGTACTACGGTCCCCTCGAAAACCTGCTGAACGACATCGGCAGAAAGCTCAAACCCCGCGTCCGTTGCGTGAGCCAGCTCAAGAACACCGGGGCCGGCGAGCCCGACTTCGGTCTCTACACCGCCAATCAGTTCCAGCGAGCCAACGATGCAGCCCCAATGACGGGCCTTTGTGGTGGAATGGTGCATACACCTCTGCTATACTGCCATTTGTGGACCTTTGGCTGATGGTGCGCCCCTTGTGACGCGAAAGGACTCAGGATAACAGTGGCAGGCAGAAGATCATTCAAATCGGATGACAGTTTTCTGGAGAAGCTAGCCATTGGTGCTTGCGGAACCAAGAAGGTTATGCAGCATCTTTCGCATCTGGGGCTTCGGCCCATCGAACTGGAAAGAGGGTCCACTAGCTACAAGCTATGGAAAGCAGTCAAGATTAAGCGTATCCGCGTTCCCGATATCCTATGTGTCGCCAACGGAATCCGGGTCGAATCCCGTGCGAAGACAGACCTTGCCATCTCAATGTCTCACTCTCAGTCAGATTCCGAGCGTGGTTGGGACTATGGTCTGAAGGACAGAGACTTCGTGGCATTGGTGCAATGCTCAAGATCTGGCAGCGATCCCGTTGATTGGAGAGCCGCGGATTTGGTGCAATACATACAGGTCGCAGACTTGCGATCTGCCTATGATGCAGGACGGGTCATAGAGGAGCGACCGAAAGGGGCAGAGGAGGGTTTCGAGCTACGCCTCACGTGGCCAGCAGCGATAGCGAGTGCCGCGGGGCAGGTGGTTGAGATTGGCCAGGAACGTATCAGATTCGAGCGTTCTGAAGACGGGCGAACCATCAGTCTCGCTCGCACCAAACGGGGGATCGTGCTCGATCCGCTGGTGGAAGAAGGTGTTTCATTCACCGCCGGTAGAATATTGGCCAGCGTTACTCCGGTCCATTTGGCGATACAGGCGGGGACCACTGTCGAAATGGAGTTCTACATCGCCGAACTGGCCAGTGCTTCCTTGGCTGATCGATACACGGCGGCGAAGGCTCTTTCCCACGTTGCAGTCGAGGAAATTCCACCCGCACTTCTTGCCCGATTGAACGATGGATCTGAGCATGTGTACGTACGAATGGAGGTCGCAGCATATCTTGCGCGACATGGCGTGCCAGAGGGAATCACTTTTATCCGGTCCGCAATTCAGTCAGAGTATCTCGAACACCGACTTGAGGCCGTTATCATCCTCAGCGAAATAGACAACGCGGAGTCGAACTCGCTCCTGCGTGAGACAATGGCCGATTCCGAACAGAACCCCGAGATCCGGGCTGGAGCGGCTTGGTCACTCGGAGAACTGTCGCATGCTGACACGATTGATGATTTGGTCTCAGCATTCCATGGCGTTCCAGACGTGGTTCGTATTGAGGCCGCCAGAGCCCTTGCGAAGATCACGCGTGAAAATGTGGGCCCAGTCCTTGATGCGTATGCCGTTGCTCATGAATCGACCCGTCCGGGTGTCGCGTGGGCTCTGAGCCAGATGGACAACGTCAACCTTGGTGACATACTTGCCAGCACGTGCCACGAGTCGACTGATGCTCGTCAATGGACTGCTTTTGTGCTTGGCTCTTTTGAGCAAGAGAAGATCATTGGCAACATAGAGCGACTGAAGGCTGAAGACCCTGAGGTCTATTTCGGCGTTACTCTGCTCTGGAAGATAATGACCAGTTGGGTCTTTGGCCTCAAGGAGTTCGGATAATGCCAGATACCCATCTACGTCCGGTATACAAGACAAGGTTGGGGACCGCCTACGTGGGAGATTCTCTCGTCCTTCTGGAGAGGCTTGAAGACAGAACGATTGATCTGGTCATGACCTCGCCACCATTTGCATTGCAGCGTCAGAAAGAGTACGGCAACAAAGATCAGGATGAGTATGTTGACTGGTTGTGCGAATTCGCCCCTGCCGTATCTCGAATACTGAGAGATTCGGGGAGTTTCGTGCTTGACCTTGGCGGGGCGTACAAACAGGGACGCCCTGTGCGTTCTTTGTACAATTACCGCATCCTTCTCCGATTCTGCGACGACTTCGGTTTCAGGCTTGCGGAGGAGTTCTTCTGGTTCAATCCCGCAAAACTGCCTTCGCCGATCGAGTGGGTCAATAAAAGGAAGATCCGTGTCAAAGATGCAGTCAACACCGTTTGGTGGTTCTCAAAGACGGATGAGCCGAAGGCAAACGTCCGGGAAGTGCTCGTTCCGTATTCCGAACGTATGAAGACACTGTTGAGAAACCCAGATGCATTCTACAAACCAGCGAAACGGCCTTCAGGACATGACATTTCAGCAGGATTCGGGAACGGGAATGGCGGGGCCATACCGTCCAATCTCCTCCAGATCTCAAACACCGAAAGTAACTCAAAGTACCTGCGATTGTGCAAGGAATTTGGCGTCAAACGGCATCCAGCCCGTTTTCCGTTGAAACTCCCCTTGTTCTTCATAAACTTTCTGACGGCGCCAGGGGACACTGTGCTTGACATCTTCTCAGGGTCAAATACCACAGGCGAAGCCGCGGAGAAAACTGGCCGACGGTGGATTTCGTGCGACATCGATCAGTCCTATGTTACAGCCTCCGTCTTCAGGTTTCTCTCCGACCCCCCTACAGATGGGCAGAAGCATCTGTACTCCGTGATACAGCAGCGCCAGCCGGACGTCGTTGAGATACCTGACGAAGAGCCAATGCTGAACTTCTGCTAGAGCACATTGGCCCAGAGTCTTGGCGAGCCTGTTCCCACATCGACGGGCAAGTGCCGGACGAGGGGCCAGACAGACGCGAAGCTCAGAACAGCCTTCGGCGACGAGACGCTCGATGTCTACCTGAACGACGACGCGTATTGGTCGAACGTGCTGAAGTGCGTTTGGGAGTACCATATCGGCGGCTATCAGGTCATCAAGAAGTGGCTGAGCTACCGGGAGAAGGCGATTCTTGGACGCGGGCTGAAAGTCGCGGAAGCAGAGTACGTCACGGAGATGGCCCAGCGGATCGCGGCGTTGATCCTCATGCAGGCGGAACTCGACGCGAACTACGAAGCGGTCAAGGCGGACACATGGCCCTGGCCGGACGGGAAGACGAAATGAACCCGCCGATTACGCCGATTGACGCAGATTCAAGAGACGAGCCTCCAATTCAATCGCCTTGCTTTCTGTAATCTGCGCAAATCGGCGAAATCTGCGGATGAAAGATATCTGGATTCCCGCCTCCGCGGGAATGACAACGTCGAATCCAGCGGTTACGAGGAGATGGAAGTATGAGCGAAGAACTGCCCGTTGATGCACAGAACAAGATCGTTGTCTTCGGCGCCAAGCGGATTCGTCGTGCCTGGCACGAGGAGCAGTGGTTCTTTTCTGTTGTGGACATCGTCGGGGCACTGACGGACAGCCCAAATCCACGGAACTACTGGAACATGATGAAGGCCCGCGAGCAGAAACACAGCGAGGTTCAGTTGTCCACACTTTGTGTACAACTGAAGCTAACTTCCTTCTGCTGGTGGAAAGACTTACAAGACCGACTGTGTCAATACGGAGAATGCCTTCCGCATCATTCAGTCGATCCCCAGCGCCAAGGCGGAACCCTTCAAACGGTGGCTGGCCCAGGTTGGCTACCAGCGGGTCCAGGAGATCGAGAATCCTGAACTGGCGCAGCAACGCATGAAGGAACTGTACAGGGACAAGGGCTACCCAGCAGACTGGATCGAGAAGCGCATGCGGTCCATCGCGATTCGCGATGAGTTGACTGACGAGTGGAAGCAACGTGGGATCAAGGAACACAAGGACTTCGCCATCCTGACGGCAAGAAGGTCGTGACTCGCCGGAACTACCTTCCGGACAAGCCGAAACCGTCCCTGCCGGGCGGGCAATGATGCCCGATCACACGGATGGCGAGGCCGGCGGTTATCGGGCCTTGATGCGCGGGGCAAAAGGCCGGTTGCAGGTAATCCATCCCCGCGGACTGTCGATATAATGGGGGTATGCCCAGAGGCGGTGCCCATTTTTCTTCGGAGGAGCTGGTGCGGGTCCTGAGTCGGTATGACATCGGGATCGTGCATCAGATCCGGCCTCTGTCTGTGGGCAACAGCAAGGCGCCGAAGGTGGTCGTCGTCGCGGACAAAGGGACCTATCTGCTCAAACGCCGGCCCAAGGGCCGGGACGACCTGGAGCGGGTCGGCTTCGCCCACGCAGTCCAGAAGCAACTGGCCGCCAAGGGTTTCCCTGTCACGACCCTGTTGGCGACGATGGACGAGCAGGTCACTGCGCTGAGCATGGACAACCACATCTACGAGTTCTTCCGGTACGTCGAGGGCTCGCGTCACGACGGCTCGCCTGAGGCGACCCGCGAGGCCGGACGCCAACTGGCGTTGTTCCACAAGCACCTGGCCGACTTCAAGGGACACGATGAGCGGTCGCCCTGGTGTTTTCACGGCGCAGCCCTGGTTCGTCGGCACCTGAAGCTGCTCAGCTCCGACAGGCGTACGGAAGCTGCCCGCCGGATGCAGGCGGTCGCGGCGGAGCTGACCCTGCGGTACGAGAAGTCCTGCGCCCGCGTGAATCAGGTCGGTTTTCGATCCTGGAAGAGGCAGGTCGTGCATGGCGACTGGCACCCGGGGAACCTCCTGTTCGACGGGCACAAGGTCGTCGCGGTGGTCGATTTCGACTCGATCCGCTACGCGCCCGCGGTGACGGACGTTGCCAACGGGATGCTGCAGTTCTCGATCGTGGGGGACCGGCCGGACCCGACGCAGTGGTCCGCTCACTTCAACCGGGACCGGCTCTTCGAGTTCTTCAATGGCTACCACGAGATCGTCCGGCTCAGCGAGCGGAAACGCTACGGCCTGATCGACCTGATGATCGAGGCCATGATTGCGGAGGCGGTCTTGCCGGTGGCCGCGACGGGGTTCTTCGGCAGCCATTCCGGCCCGGCCTTTCTCGAAATGATCCTTCGCAAGACCAAATGGCTCCGCCGCAACCGACGGGAGCTGCGCCAGGTCATGCTGGCCCGGCCGTGACCGGCGGGCGATCAAGTCCGAGAATCCGCGACCTGCCGTTCGGGCTTGACGAGACGGTGTCAAGTTGGGTAGAATGATGGGAAATCGCGAGGGCGGATACAGTTCGTGGGCCGCCTTGGTCTCACAGCCCGCTCGGTAGCCCAGTGCTCATAGGAAGAGGATAGAACGTGGTCACATCACGCAGGTTCACATTTCTCGTCGTTCTGGCGGTGGCTTCCTGTCTGTTCGGTGTTCCTGCGGCGCAGGCGGCTGCCAACGTGGTCATCAACGAACTGCACGTCGATCCTGACGTCAAGACGGAGCAGGTCGAGTTCGTCGAGTTGTACAACATCGGGACGGAGGCTGTCAGCCTGGACGGCTGGACGCTGGACGGCGGCGTCTTCTTCACCTTCCCCGCTGGGACGAGCCTGCCGGCAGGCGGCTATCTGATCGTAGTCCAGGACCTGGCCGACATCAAGGCCAAATGGAGCACACTGAAACAGGCGGCCTACAGCTCTCACGTCCTGGGCCCGTTCGGCGGCAAGCTGGACAACGAGGGCGACTCCGTTGTCCTGCGCGACGCGGCCGGCCGGATCGTGGACGAGGTCACCTATCAGCTCGGTTTCCCCTGGCCCACGGTCGGAGATCCGATCTCCGGCGCCGCGGGCACGGGCGGTTCCATGCAACTGATCGACCCCGCAGCGGACAACGACCTGGGGGGCCATTGGCGGTCCGCGCTGCCCACGCCCATGGCTGCCAACAGCGCGGTCCTGTCCGTCGGCACTGGTCCTGCGATTCGGCAGGTGGCGCATTCGCCGAAGCAGCCTGCGTCCGGCCAGGTCGTGACGATCACCGCGAAGATCACCGCCCCCGACGGCATCCGGAGCGTCGGGCTGATGTACCAGGTGGTCGAGCCCGGCGCCTATGTCGCGATCCACGACGCGCGATCCTCCGCGGACTGGACGACGGTGACGATGCACGATGACGGCCTCGACGGCGATGCCGTCGCCGGGGACGACGTCTTCAGCGTCCAAATCCCCGCGTCGGTGCAGGTGCATCGCCGGCTCGTCCGCTACAAGATCGTCGCGGTGGACGCCCTCGGGGGCTTCGTGACGGTCCCCTATGAGGACGACCCGCAGCCGAACTTCGCCTACTTCGTCTATGACGGTGTCCCCGCCTGGCAGGGGGCCGTCAGGTCCGGCCAGGCCGCCGTGACTTACAGTGCGGAGGTGATGCGGAGCCTGCCTGTCTATCACCTGATCGCCAAGAAGCAGGACGTCGTCGACGCCCTCTACATGCCCGGCGCCCAGAAGGGCCAGTACACCGGCAGCGAGTACCCGTGGGCGGGGACCCTCGTCTACGATGGCGAGGTCTACGACCATATCCATTTCCGAGCCCGCGGCGGAGTCTGGCGATATTCCATGGGCAAGAATATGCTCAAATTCGATCTCAATCGCGGCCATTATTTCCAGGCTCGCGACGACTACGGCCGCAAGTACGACACGAAATGGGCCAAGATCAACTTCTCCGCCTGTATCCAGCAGGGCGACTACGACCATCGCGGCGAGCAGGGCATGTTCGAGGCCGCCTCGTTCAAGCTCTTCAACCTGATGGGATGTCCCGCGCCGAAGACGAGCTGGGTGCACTTCCGCGTGATCGACGAGGCCGCGGAGGTCGGCGCCACCCAGTACGTCGGGGACTTCTGGGGGCTTTACATGACCATCGAGCAGGTGGACGGCCGATTCCTCGATGAGCACGTCCTGCCCGACGGCAACTTGTATAAGATCGAAGGCTACAGTGGGGAACTGAACAACCAGGGCCCGACGGCCGTCAGCAACGGTTCCGATCTGAATGCCTTCATGAGCGGCTACAACAGCAGGCCCCAGGAGACCTGGTGGCGGCAGAACGTCAACCTCGATGGCTACTACGCCTATCGCTGCGTCGTGGAAGGCGTCCATCACGGCGATATCGGCTACGGCAAGAACTGGTTCTTCTACCTCAACCCTGAGACGAACCTGTGGTCGATGCTGCCCTGGGACACCGACCTGACCTGGGCCAACAGCATGTACGGCAACGGCGAGGATGTCTTCAAATCCAACGGCGCGATCTTCAGCAACGCCAACATTCTCCTGGAATACCGCAATCGCCTCCGCGAGTTCCACGACCTGCTCTACAACAACGACCAGGGGTACCAGATGCTCGACGACCTCGCGAACGTCATCGACCCGCCGATCGGCGGCCCGACCTTCGTCGGCGCGGACCGCGCCATGTGGGACTACAATCCGATCCTGGCCTCAGGCTACGTGAATTCGAGCAAGGCCGGCCAGGGGCGGTTCTATCAGAAGGCCTCCACGAAGGACTTCCGAGGCATGGTCCAGATCATGAAGGACTACATCGTATCCGGCAATCGTGCGTTCAACACGTACGCGGAGGACACGTCGGCCCCCGGCACGCCGGTTGTGACGGCCACCTGCTCCGACGATTTCCCCGCCAATGCCCTGACGTTCGAAACGAGCGCATTCAGCGATCCGCAGGGGGCGGGCACCTTCGCCGCCATGAAGTGGCGGATCGGCGAGGTGAACGCCGGCGCCCATGTGCAGACCACGACGACGACCGGAACGAGTGTGGGCACGACGCTGGTCTCGAGCGGCGCCTCGTGGCGCTACTTCAAGGGCCTTGCAGAGCCCTCGACCGTCTCCGGCGCCTGGCGGCTTCTGGGCTTCGACGATTCCTCGTGGCTCACCGGCAACGCGCCCATCGGCTACGGCGAGAACTTCCTCGCGACCACTCTGAGCGATATGCGAGGTGGCTATACCAGCGTGTACTTGCGAAAGACCTTCAACGTCGGCAGCCTCAGCGACCTTGGCGACCTGCTCCTGGAAGTCCAGTATGACGACGGCGTGAACGTCTGGCTCAACGGCGCCCTCATCTACCAGGACAACGTCGCGTCTGCGGAACTCGTTTACAGCGCGACAGCGCTGTCTTCCACGGAGGATGCGACCTTCCGCCAGTACGATCTCGGCAGTCCCGCTGCCTGCCTGGTCCAGGGCAAGAATGTCATCGCGGTCCAGTTGCTGAATTCGGGCCTCTCCAACAGCTCGGACTGTTTCGTCGATGTCCGACTGACGGCGGAGGCGTCCGCCACGTCGGGCGGCGGGTCCACCACCACCGCGACCTATGCGGTCTTCAAGAAGACCCCAGGCAAGTACGAGATCGACGCGGTCTGGGAGAGCGACGAGTTGACCACCTTCCAGAGCAGCGTGATGATCCCGGGCTCCGTGGTCACGCCGGGCGGCACCTACCGCGTCCGCTGCAAGATGAAGGACACCAGCGGCCGATGGAGCCACTGGTCCAGCCCGGTCCAGTTCGTCGCGGGCAAGCCCGTCGCAACCGGGACCCTCGCGGACCTGCGAATCACCGAGCTGATGTACAACCCCGCGCCCAGCGGCACGCTCGACGGCGACGAGTTCGAGTTCATCGAGCTCAAGAATACAGGCGACGAGACTCTCGATTTGAGCAACGTCTCGTTCACGAACGGGATCGCCTTCGACTTCGCGGACAGCGCGGTCACGGCGCTCGGCGCCGGACAGTTCGTCCTGGTGGTCAGGAACCAGGAGGCATTCGAGTCCCGCTATGGCTCGGCCCTTTCGAGTCTCATCGCAGGCCAGTACGAGGGCAAACTGACCAACAGCGGCGAACAGGTCACGCTCGTGGACTACTGGAATGGCACGATCGCCGACTTCAAGTATGGCGATGGCTCGCTCTGGCCGACCTCCGCTGACGGCGGCGGTCATTCGCTCGTGCCGCTCGATTCAGCGTTGGCGGAGGAGCCCCAGGGATCGCTGAACTACCCTGGCAACTGGCGGGCGAGCACGTATCCCGACGGTTCGCCTGGCCAGGACGATCCCGCCGTGACGCAGACGCTCGTCATCAACGAGTTCATGGCCAACGCCAGCAGCGGGGGCGACTGGATCGAGTTGTACAACCCGACCGCGTCGGCGGTGAGCCTGACGGGCTGGTACCTCAGCGACAACGTTTCCAGGCCGGCGAAGTGGGCAATTCCCGCCGGCGTCATCGCCGCCCGCGGCTGCAAGGCCTTCGGCAACATCGACGGCTTCGGCCTGGCCTGGGACGGCGAGGAGGTCGTGCTGTCCTACCTGCCGGGCACAGGCGAGGATCGGATCGTGGACGCGGTTTCATTCAAGGCCCAGGAGCCGGATATCAGTCGCGGCCGCTATCCCGACGGCGGGTCGTACTGGCTGCGGATGACGCCCTCGAAGGGCTCTGTAAACGCCATTCCGATCCTCGATGTGATGATCTCCGAGATCATGTACCATCCGGCCGATCCGAACGACGAGTACGTCGAGTTGTACAATCCGAGGAGCCAGGCCGTGGCGCTGTCCGAAGGGGACATCGTCTGGCGTCTCGACGGCGCGGCGGAATACAGCTTCCCGGCGGGCGCCTCGATTCCCGCCGGCGGGCGAATCGTGGTCGTCGGCTTCGACCCCGCGGTCGAGACCTCCAGACTGGCGGCGCTCGTGGCCGTCGCGGGCGGCGCAGAGTTGACCGCAGGCGTCCAGGTCTTCGGGCCTTGGCAGGGCGACCTGTCTAATGGCGGCGAGCGTCTGTCCCTGGAGAAGACCCAGCCCGCGGAGGACCTGACGGACGCCGACGGTTGGGTGGTCGTGGACGAGGTGGTCTACAGCGATGTCGCCCCCTGGCCGGCCAGCGCGGACGGCCAAGGGCAGGCTCTGCAGCGCATCAACCTCGACGCAGGTCACGGCGGCAACGACCCCGCCAACTGGCAGGTGGCCACCCCGGCGCCGGGCCAGCCGTAAGAAGCTGTGATCCGTGGATGCGTCCGATCTCCGGCAGTAGTACGCCGTCCACGTTAATTTGGGGACCGGCCAAGTCTGTGTCGAGGGCATCTTGCCCTCGAATCGCGGGCAGGATGCCCGCGACACGCTATGCTAATCGTGCCTATCATTTCAAGATGGACGGCGTAGTAGTAGTGGGGTGCGTATCACGCACCGTTCATTTGGATACTGTCCGCTCAAGGCGAGGAACCTCGTTTGGCTGCGGGATCTGTCTCTGGAATCGCTCCAAGATCTATGGTCAGCTTGTACCAGCCGGAGCGGGTCATGTCCAACAGGTGTGGGCCATGCACGATCCGCCAGTCGTCGGCATACCGGCCTTCGCCTTTCCGCCCGATCAGCGTGTATTGCACGGTCTTGTACATCGCCATCATGGATTGGCTTCGGAACCTCTCGACCTCCTCGCCGTTCGGATCGTAGATCACGAATTCCTCGTCGCGCGGCACCTCGCCCACTGTCAGCCCCAAACGTGAATCGACCACCTCGGCGTTGAACAGGATCTCTTCGATCCTGCCGGTAGACGACGTGGGTCGATACTCCAGGCGCCATCCGTCCGGCAGCGGACTGCCCTGGCGCAGCTCCTTCGGCAGCGTGATCGTCGGCAACGTGCGTCTCACCGTCATCGTGCCGGCGGCCTGCCTGGTCTTGGCCAGTTTCTCGAATGGGAACACGGCCACGCCCTCCCAGGGATACTTGCGATCTGTCGGCAGATCGATGCAGAGGTGGACGCCCTCCCTGTGGGCGGCGAGTGCCTCTCGTTGCGTGTCCTCGATGCGCAGCACGAAATACCCCTCGTCATCCACCTGGGCGAGTTCTGTGCTTCTGCCTTTCATGACCAGTGCGATCCGGGTGCGTGCCCCCGGCCTGGGAGCCGGCTGGAGCACTGCCGGCGTGCCGTCTGTGAACAGGACGCGGCCATAGAAGACATTGCCGTCGGCCAATTGGAGAGGCGGGCTGATCGTCTTTGCGAGTCGAGGGGCAGCACCGGTTTCCGAGACAAGATGCGCCGTCACGAAGATCGCGACTTCCTTCGCAGATTCGCCGTACCGTGTGCCGGAATCCTGAGCCAACCCTGCAACGGCCACCGTGCCGCCAGTCTCCACGGTAGCTTTGCTCTTGGCCTGACGACGCGTCACGATGGGAAGGCTGCTGGGACCCTGCTTGGGCTGCAGCACCTTGGTGATTTCGACCTCCACGTCGAGTGTGATCTCGTTGCCATCACCCACGGTGGGGGTGACCCGCAATGAGGCCCCTGCGAAGAGTCTCTTGCACTCTTCTCGCCCGCGAGAGGCCTCTTGTGCGGCTTGTTCATCCGCGTAGTGAACCCACTCCTCTGGGAAGGACAACAACTCGGCCGGACGGCCATCCTCTGACGTCAGTTGAGGAGCGGCCATGATGCGTGCGCGGTTGGCGGTGCCAAGCAGCCGTAGTCTCGCCCAGAACGAATCGCTGGCGGATTGATCTGCCAAGACACCGATCCGGATGTCTTTGAACAGATCGCTGTCCATCGGAGTCTGGCCGGGCTGGGGCGTCTGGAAGCCCCATTCAGCACCCAGATTCAACAGGTCGCGGCGCTCTATCTCCACCACGCGGATGTCCAAGAACACCTGTCGTGGGCGTTGTTCCGCCAGAGTCGCAGATCCATCCGTCGGCATCGAGCCGGGCTCGTTGATCTTGGATCGTGCGTCTGTGTTCAGGCCCTGCCCGACGGCGCGTTGCGGTCGGATGACTCGTGTCGGGCCGACCAGCAGTATGCGTATGTTGGCACCAGGCGCGCCCGTGCTCATCCCGAGGATCGCTGTGTACTCGTTGTTTGGAACCACAAGCGTGGAGGCGATCTGCGTGCTCGACGTGTGCGGGCTCGAGTCCATGGAATCGTCCATCGCGCGTCGGTCGATGTAGTCGATCTCCAACCGGGTGGCGTCCCGGTCGTCCAGCACGTGGGCATTGGCGGTCAAACGCATACCCCCGTTGGTGGCATTGGGATCGTCCGGCTCTCCCAGCGAGATGGACGCGGGTTCGTCCGCGAAGGTCAGAATCCTGGGCTTGCTCAATATCGTCGCATAGCCACGCGAGATCAGCAGGTCCGTGAGGTCTTTGCTCTTCTCGGGGATCGGCGCGAACCGGGCGAAGACATCCCGCAGGGGCAGCAGGAGTTCCTCCATGAGCGGTGACGCTGTGGAAGCAGGGGTTGTCCCGCTGTCGGCGGGTGGAATCCTCGTCAGGCAGGGTTTCACCTGGGCCGCGGTGTCTGCGTCGAGCGCACGATCCGCAACGATGTCGAGCACCGTGAATGCCAACAGCACCTGTGTGCGAGCGGGCTCGTCTTCCAGAGCCGTGCCTGACTCCACAGCGGCGACCAGGTCCGGCGAAGTCGCCCGGCGGAACACGCCCATGCCTGGCGGCAGGTGGGTGGCACCGTCTGCGGAAGCCATCGTGGGCACGGCACCCGTCGTCGTGTCAGCATTGATAGCCTCGGATTCGGGAATGATTGTCGCGAGGATCAACGGCAGTTGAATGCATTCTCTTCCGCTGCTGTCCCGTCGTCTGAGAAGGTTGTCGGCGATTGTGATCCACTCATTGTTGGCCGTCAGAACCGTGGTCTTGAGTTCCCATGGGACTTGTCTGCTATTCACATCCTCGATCTTGTAGGAGATGTACATCCGGAGCAGGTCGATACTCATCCGAATGGCGTTCTGGTATGGGACGTGCGTAGCGGTCATGGCGCAGCGTACGAAGGTGAATTCGGAATCCTGGGGCAGCGGTTCATCGGGACTTGGAATGTCGCCCATCGTGAATTGTAGCGACTCGCCCGACAGGACTGTCACCCGGGGAGCGGACAACGTGCGTGCCACGCAGTCCTTCTGTCGGCGCAGCAGATCGACGAATTCCCTGGCCCGGCCGGGCGCGGGCATGAATGTGGCGAGCACATCCGCCAGAGGCCGCCGGAGTTCTTCGATGCTCGGCGCAGCGATGGACTTGCCGTCGTATGCCGGGATACGCACCAGGAGTCCCGCCGCCTCCTCGGCCGTCTGCGGATCGAGCACTGTGTCAGCGTAGAGTTCCGCCAGGACGAGCGTGACTTGGATTTGAGTCTGGGGTGACTCATTGGGGTCTGCCGCATCGTGACTTTCGGTCGTCGAGGCAGGGGCGGCATCAGCCTGGGGCTTGGACCCTTGCGGAGCGTCGCGGTTCAGCGCGAACGCCGCGGGGATCACGAGGCCGACGACGAGCAGCAGGGCGATCAAGCCGGGCAGCCAGGTGAATCGCCGGTCGTCCACGACCGGTCGGCCCAGCAGGCGGGCGATGCGGGCCATCAGGCTGCCGCCGGAAGCGGCCATCGCCAGCTCGCTGCGACTGTGGCGGATCTCCTCCATCGACGCCAAGGCCCTCGCGTATTGGAGCGAGTTGTCGCAAACGCGCACCGCCAGGTCGTCGCAGCAATTCTCCCGCTCGATGCGGATTCGATGGGAGACCCACCAGACCGCGGGGTGGTAGAAGCCGAGGATCTCGATCACGGTCTGTAAGATGTTCGCGAGGTAGTCGTGCCGTCGGATGTGGGCCAGCTCGTGGGCGAGGATCGCGCGCAACTGATCGGGACTCAGGCCCGTCAGGGCGCTGGCGGGCAGGAGGATCGTCGGGGTCAGCCAGCCCACGACGGTGGGGACCTCGACGAGCGCCGATTCGAGCAGGTTCACCGCCCGATGGACACCGAGACGGGTTGCAAGCTCGTCCAGCGTCGTGTGCAATGCGTCGCCGGCTTCGTGGACCATCCGGCGTCTCAATTGCTGCAACTGGGCCCAGCCGCCCAGGTGCCAGGCGGACAGGCCGAAGACGCCGACGAGCCAGCCGAGCACGACATAGGGCAGCGCGGGCTCCAGGGCGGTTGCGAGTCTCTGACGCCAGGGGACCGGCACGATCAGGTCTGCCGCCTCTATCGGGGGCACCCCAGGCAACGGCGGCAACGCATCCACGGCCTGCATAACGACAGGCGCGGACGTTGTCTCGGGCGTCACGATCTCGGGCAGGGGGCCCGCCTCCGCGTCAGGCCCCGGGATGTCGATGAATTGCATGGTCACCAGCGGCATCGCCACCATCAGGAGCAGCGTCCCACAGGCGACCGCGTAGCGCAGGTTTGCGGTGGCGCGTCGCAGCAGTCTCAGCAGCAGCGCCAGCAGCAGGGCAACCGCCATCGCTTGCCACAGGAAGTGTACGAGCGTCCAGCCCAGCCGGACAACCACGCCTTCGGAAAGCAGACCTTGCCACAGTGACATACTTATGCTCCCTCCATTTCGTCCAAAATTTCTCGGATTCGTTTGAGTTCCTTGGGCGAGACCTTTCTCGCGGACAGGGCCCGCATGACGAGTTTCTCCGCGGAGCCCGCGAAGACCCGGTCGAGCAGGTCCTGGATGAGCTGCTTCTGCGTCCGCTCCTCGGACAGGGCGGGCCGGTAGACGTGTCCGCGTCGGGCGCCGGCCGAGGCGGCGGGTTGTGGCCCGCGGCTCGTGGCTCGTGACTCGGGGAATTCGGAAGATCCGCCGTCTTCGCGGACGAGCAAGCCCTTTTCCACCATGATCTGCATGAGCTTGAGCGTGGTCGTGTAGCCGGTCTGGGAATCGGCGTCGAGGGCCTCGTGGACCTCGCGGACCGTACTCGGTCCTTTCTCCCACAGCACGCCCAGAATGGCCATTTCCCGATCCGTCGGTCCGCTGCTTTTCTTTCGCGCCATCGTCGTTCTCCTGGATCGATCCGCGTTGCGTTCGCACTCTATATCGGCAGTCTACGAATGAATTCGTAATACATCAACGAAAAAATTCGTAGATCGGACAAGTTTTTTGGGTTCATCACGGAATTGCGGGGACGCCTGTCGGAAGGAAGGAACGGACATGTCCGGAATCCGCCCTTCGGGAAAAAGGCCTATGTTCTTCAACGAAATCTTTCAGTTCGATTTCGTTGAAGAATGGTGGCCCGGCCGCCCCCGGCTGGGAATCGATCACCCCCGAGGGCGGGGGTGCCACGCGACAACGGTTTGAGGGGGCAAAATCGAGCCAAGAGATTTTCCCCCCTCAAAGCAGACGCGACCTGCCTTCTTCCCTTCGGGCGGGCAGTTCCCGCTTTGGACCAGCAGCATGGAGGTAGAAGAATCGGTCGCTCGACCGGAGCTTGTCTCGCCGTCTTTTCCTCCATTTCCATGCTGCTGGCCCAAAGCGCCAAATGCCGGGGGCTTGGGGGCGGCGCCCCCAAATGAAGGCACGTGGAGAACCAACGAGGGCATTGCGTGTCTCGCAGAGCCGTGCCGATTTCCCCGCAATTCCGTGAAGAACCGTTTTCTTGCGGGGGAGGAAGGGGGTGCCTCACCGCAGCTACACGCGTGCTATCGGGGTTCGCGGAGACACCGGATTGTCATTCCCGCGAAAGCAAGTCAGAGGAAGACGAGCAGATCAGAAGGTGAGAAGGCAAGCGTGGAAAGGGACCGGACTATCCGACCTTCTCACGTTCTAACCTTCTCACCTTCTTCTGAGGAAGCAACGCCTTACGGCGTCACTACGAACTTGCTACCAGCCCCAGGTGCGTCCGGCGCTGCCCACGGTGCTGCGGTCGCCCTGGGAGAGCATCCAATTCACGGCGTTCTGCGTCCGGGCCTGTTCCGTTTGCAGGTTCTGCACCTGGTCGCCGAGCTGCCCGACCTGCGCCTGGAGGCCTTCTTCCGCCTGGATTCGCTCCTGCTCGATCCGCCCGACCGTCTGGCCCATCCGCTGCATCTCGGTGCTGAGCCGCTCGATGTCCCGGCGCAGTTCCTCCGCCAAGGCCCCGGCCCGCTCGCGGAGGACCCGATGCTGCTCGGCCACCTGCTGGATCTGCTCGCGAAGCTCTTCCTGCCGACGGGCGGACTGCTCCTGGCGAACTGCCAGTTTCTCTTGGAGGACGGCGGATTCCTCCTGGCGGTTCGCCAGCTTCTCCTGTCGTTCGCTCATCTCCCGCCTCTCGGCCTGGCCTTCCTTGACCGCCTGCTCGGTCCGCTCCACGCGTTCCATGAACACGGCCACACGTCTGGTCATCGCGGTGATCCGCTCGATGATCTCCTGCCGCTGGTCTGTGTCCTGCTCCCGCTGTTCGCGGATCTCGCCCAACTCCTGGCGGAGCCCCTCGACGTTCTCCGCTATTCTGCGACGCCAGGGCTCGATGTGTTCGGGGCCGAAGGGTGGCAGGGGCCTCGGCCCGCCGATTCCCGCTTGTTCCCGCGACGCGCGTTCAAGGGCTTCGAGTTCCCGCTGGTAGTTTCGCTTCAGGCGTTCGCGTTGCAGCTCCATCGTCTGCGCCGCGGTCTCGCGGATCTGCCTGCGGAGATCCTCAAGCTGGTCGCCCAGTTGCCGTCGTCGCTCTTGTTGCTCGTTCTCGGATTCCTGGAGCTGCCTCTCGCTGTCGCCGACGGCCTGCTCCAGGCTCTGGCGGCGCTGGTTGAGTTCGTCGATCTGCTGTTGCCACTGCTGCTCCCACTGGGGTTCCTCGGCCGACGGTGCGGTTTCCGGCGGGGCAACCTGGGGCGCCGGCTCGCCCGACGGTTCCTGGCCGACCACGGCGCCCGATGCCCAGATCAGCACGGCGCCGGTGACGAACAGGCACGGAATCCAGATCCCCCCAGCAGTGTGCCGCAACTGTGCGATGGTGTGAAATCCTTTTCTCATGACCTTCTCCTTTCCATAGAGCCTTCGCGGAGCCGTCCGCAGCCGCGCAAACGCGACTGGCAACGGTGTGTCCGCATTACCCATCCTCCGGCCCTCCTCGGCCGGCTGTTCGCTATTGTACATTCCCTGCCCAGGCGGTGGGAACCAGCAATACCAAATAAAAGGTTCATCACGGAATTGCGGGGACGCCTGTCGGTCGGAAGGAAGAAACGGACATCTCCGGAATCCGCCGCAACGCGGCGGGCATTTTCCGCTTTGGGCCAGCAGCATGGAGGTAGTAGAATCGGTCGCTCGACCCGAGCTTGTCTCGCCGTCTTTTCCTCCCTTTTCATGCTGCTGGCCCAAAGCGCCAAATGCCGGGGGTTTGGGGGCGGCGCCCCCAAATGAAGGCACGTGGAGAACAAACGAGGGCATTGCGTGTCTCTCAGAGCCGTGCCGATTTCCCCGCAATTCCGTGAAGAACCAAATAAGAAGGGCCTCCGCGACGATTCGCGTCGGGGAGGCCTTGGCCTGTCGTTCCGTCCGGGAGGCTCAGTATCTTCTGGGTTCCTGAGCGTCCGCCGGCGTTTCAGTCCTCGGTCCGCGTTGGGCGAGCTGTTCGAGCAGCTTCTGCATCTGCTGCATTTGCTCCTGCAATCCCTGCATCTGACTGCGAAGGTCCTGGACCTGGACATCGAGTGGAGGCTCCTCTCGATCGAAGTTCTGGATGATCCCCTCGATCCGGAGATGGTTCTCCGCGGTGGTGGCGACCGCTAATTTGCCGTCGGCTATGGGCGTGACCGTGGTTTCCGGCAGTTGACTCAGGATTTGCAGGATGGCACGCATCTTGTCCGGGTTGGGACGATCCAATGCGTAGACCCGTGTCTCGGCCCTGTTCCTGTCTCGTTCCGCACCGACCGGCTTGCGAACGCCGTATATGGCGTCACCGGGAGACTCAACGCCATACGCGCCTCCGTACGGATCGCTGCCCCCCCGGCGCCTGCGGGTCTCCACGACTCTTGGCTGCTCTGCTGTGGGATTCTGTGTCTGTTGACGTCTCTCGACGATGCGGAACTCGTCCTCGATCTGGAGGATTTCCTGGCGCGTTTTGTCCAATCGGACCTCCAGATCGTGCCTGACGTCGGGGTTCATTGTGTCGTCTTGCCTGAGGTTTCTCTCCATCAGGTTGGCGGTGGCCCTCAAGGTCTGCAATCGTCCTTCCAGTTCGTCTCTGCGGAGGGCGAGTTCGTTCTCCGACGCCTGTCGCCGTGCGGTCCTTGACTCGGGCCTATCGAGGTTTCCGAGTCGTCGCTCCAGTTGTGCGGCCATCTCGTACAGGATTCCCAGTTCGAACTCCTGTACTCGTCTCTCCTCGGGAGGCAGATCGCGATTCTCGCGGAGCAAGGTCTCCTTGTCCTCGATCTGCCCGGCGAGTTCGCCGAGCTTGCGTTGCACGACCTCCCGTTGCCAATCCGTCGCCGGCTCCGCTCGCTGCTCCGGCGCGGGCTGCGTCGCGAGAACCCCGCCCCTGGGTTTATCCTGTGTGACCGGGCGGCGTTGGGCGAAACCGACGCTCACGACCGCCAGGATCGCCAGGAGACCGACTCCTGCCATCCATCTCGCTCCGACCCTCGGGTCGCCGCAACGATCCTTGATGATTCTGCATATCCTCGTGCTCATGGTCTTCTCCTTTCCAACTACTGTTGGGATAAACGCCATTTGCCTCTGGGCACTGAGACCCAGGAGCGTCTCCGCATAATCCACGCCATTCTGTCCTGACGCGACGACCCAATCGTCGCACGCCTGCTCGCTGAGCTTGGCCAGCCGGGCACAGGCCCACCACAGCAACGGATGCCAGGGCAGGGCCGCGGTCATCGCTTCGCTGAACATGCCGGCGAGGTGATCCCGCCGTCGCCAGTGCGCCAGCTCGTGACAGAACACGCCCACCCAGTCGCAGTCAGGATGACCGGCGCCCTGGGGGGGGACGAGCAGGACCGGCTCTCGGGCCCAGCACCAGATGATCGGGCTCTTGATGCTCTCGCTGCTTCGAAGGCGGACCGGGCTCACGATCGACATCCGGGTCCTTGCCGACTCCAGGGCTCGACCGAGCCGTTCACATGTCACGGGACGAGTGGTCCTCAGCAAACGCAGACCCAGGGCAAACCGCAAGACGAGCCGGCCCAGTAGAACGCTGCTGATCGCGGCCCACGCGACGAGACAGATCGTCGCCCACGGCAGGGGTGCTACGGTCCGCTCGGGCAGCGGGGCGGCCAGTGCGGGCATCGGACTGGCCAGCGTAACCGGCTCTTGAGCCGCTTCCGTGGAGGGCACGTCTACGACCGGCGTCTCGAACATCGAGACGGGTTCGACGGCTCGATCCGAAACCGTCGCACCCCGGGAGGGGAGCATGCCAAGCTGCAAGTGTCTGACCAGGAGGTATGCGCCCGGCGTGAGCACCGCCGCGACGAGGGCGGTCAACAGAACCTGGTGGGCCCTGGCCGGGCTGCGCCTCAACAGGAAACTCGCCGACAGGCCGAGGGCGATGCAGACCGTCGCCTGTGCGATCAGTAGTAGCCACACGTTTCCGGAGAATGTGTCAGCGATCATGGTTTCCGCTCCTTTCGCTTGTCGTCGATCATCCGACGCAGCTCTCGCAGTTCGTCGTCGCTCAGGTCGCTCTCGCGGATCAGGTGCTGGAACATGGCGACCGCGTCGCCCTCGAAGACCCGCGAGAGGAACCCACGCACTGAGCCCGCGCCCGCTTGGTCCCGGCTGGCGGTCGCGAAGTAGACGTAGGTCTTGCCCTCGGCCCGATGGTCGAGCCAGCCGGCCTTCTCGAGCTTTTGCATGGCCGAGAGGACCGTGGTATAGGCGAGTTTCTTCTTCCTCGCGAGCCGTTCGCGGACCTTGTGGACGTTGGCCTCTCGCAGGTCCCACACGGTCTCCAGGACCGTCCGCTGCAGCTCTCCCAGATCGTCCAGTGATTTGCGTTGCATGATCGACTTCTCCGCGACCAAGAACCTCGTGCTTCATCTACTCCACACTAAAGTACTCCGCATCGTAGTAGATGTCAACAGCAAAAATTGGTGCGAGAGCAAAAAATCTCTCGCAAGTGGACGATGCCTCACGGATCGCAGAAGGGCGGCTCGGAAGCCGAAATCGCACAGTCTATGGCCAAGATGTACTATTGAGGAGCTTGGCCATTGCCAGGACTTCGCTGGGCCGCGGCGAGGTTGTGGACTATTCGCGCCTCGCGCGGGTTTCTCGTTACCCGAGAAAAGCCTTCTGCATCTGCTCGCGGACCGTGGTCAAACGCTTCAAGTCGCCGCCGCCGACTTCCGCGGTCGTCCAGCCGGTGAAGTTGATTTCATCGAGTGCCTTGCGGACATCGGCCCACGGCAGGTCGTCGTCGGGACCGGTGAGTTCCGTCCAATTGTTCTTGGCCCGGCTGTAGCCTTTGGCGTCCATCTTCACGCAGCGTCGTCCGAACGCGCGGATCCAGTCGCCCGGCTGGCCGTACTTCCAATGGTTGCCGACATCGTAGTACATCCCGACCCAGGGACTGTTGAAGCTGTCCACGAATCGGATGAACCGCTCGGGCGTCTGTTCCGGCGGGGCGTCGTGGTCGTACATCATCTTGTTCCACACGTTCTCGATCAGGATCATCTGGCCTAGCGAGGCCGCGAGGGGCAGCATCTTCTTGATCTCCTGGCGGGCCCGCTCTTCGATGACCTCTTCCGGCCCGTCGCCACCCTGGCCGACCACGATCAGCACGCCGCTGCCGCCCGCCGCGTGCGAGACGCGGATGCAATGCTCAATGTTGGCGCGTCCCTGGTTGCGTTCTTCTTCTTTGGCGCTGGTGAGCCGCTGCGACCAGTGAGCGTGGTTGATCGCATTGTGGACGAAGACGCCGGACTCGCGAACCGCGTCTCGTGCCTGCTCGGGTGTGAATTCGCCTGCCTGGTCGAAGTCCACGCCGTCGAAGCCGGCCTCGCCCGCCAGACGCAGGCGATCCACGATGGTCAGTTTCTTGCCCTCGATCTCCTTCGGGATCATGCCCAGCTTGCAGGACAGCAGGATGCGCTTGCCTTGCGGCGGACTGACGATTTGCGACGAGCCGACCTCGGCGGCATGGGCGCTGCCCACGCCACTCACCCCGGCGGCCACCGCCCCGGCGCCAAGACCCAGGAAGCTGCGACGATCGAGAGAGAGAGTTGCATTTCGCTTGGATTCACTTGCCATAAGTGTTCACCTATCATAAAAGACTGTACGTATCTGGCAGATCGCGAACGACCCAACGCCGGCCAGTATACCGCCTTCAAGGGACAATCTCAAGCCGAGCCCAGGCAGAGAATTCCGAGGCTCTCGTAGGGGGCGCACCACGCAGCGTCTCCGACCGTCGGAGCCCCAAGGACCGCCCCTATCTCGCACGATCGGAAGCAGGGGAACTGACTGTGCGAAACGAACCCAAGTCTAGCCCCGACAGGGCCGGAGGGCCTCGGCGCTCCGCGTGCCAAACGAACCCAATTGGGCCCGGCCGGCACCTTGCCCTTCTTAACACTGGACACTTCAAAGTTGAAACTCCTCCGAAATTGGCTTCGTTCTTGCAGGCCCATCTTACGCATGTCTCTCTCTAACTCCTTTCCGTTGCGATGGTTGCACCAATTTCGGCCGGAGGCGAATTGGGTTCGTTTCGCAGGATTCATCCGGCCGGGCCGTGTCGCGGGCCGCTCTTCCCTGCCCGGTGTTCCCGTAAACGCCGCGGGTCCGCTGCTAGTCCCTTCTCGCTTGGCTCCTCAAGGCGAAAGAAACCGTGTCTCGCGCAGAGCTGCAGGAACGAAGAGTGTGCTATGAACTGTATTCACTTGCGTGGATATGATAGCCTCGTGTATGTTTGGTGTCAACTGAAATATGCCGACATAACGGTGTTTTTGTCCGGGCGAGGACAAGAGGTGAACCTGAGGCGCGACACACGCCGGCGTGGCGCCACGGAAGGATAGCCCCAGGTCGAGCCCAGGCAAGGAATTCCCAAGACACGGAAGAAGACGGGGAATCGGATGCTGTTATTCTTGCCTTGCCCGATGTGGCGCGTTATCATCACGGCTGCAGGCGAAGGAAAATCGGATGTTGGGAGTGCAAGAGACAACGCCGATTGATGTCACGCCTTCGAGAAAGGACTGTCGCGGGTCTTATAGCGAATGAAACGATGATTCCCGCATCTTATGCGGGTCAACATGATTACTGTGGACATGTGAAAGAAGGGGTTCACATCATGCCAATTCGAACTGTGTTATGGAAGGTTGGCAGTCAGCCTGTACCGCTTGCAGAGTCAACCTTGGCTAAAGAACAACTGCTTGAAGAGATGATCGTCAAGGCGCCTGGATTGCTTTCCGACGAGTGGATGCTTATCGGGAGGCAGGAGGACACTGGCTATAGTGGCCGCATTGACCTACTCGCGGTCGCACCGGATGGCTCACTCGTCCTCATTGAGTTGAAGCGAGACCGGACGCCTCGAGACGTTGTTGCACAAGCGTTGGACTATGCCCATTGGGTTGAGAAACTGGAGCCTGAAGGCATAGCGGCTATCTACGGGCGCTTCGCGCCGGACAGAAACCTGGCAGACGATTTCCGTCAGCGGTTTGGGTACCCTCTCGACGAAGATGAATTGAACCAGAATCACCAAATCATTATTGTCGCGGCTGCACTCGATGACAGTACTGAACGCATAGTACACTATTTGAGTGATCGCGATATCCCGATCAACGTCCTGTGTTTTCAGGTCTTTTCAGATGGCTCCGAACAATTGCTGGCTCGCACATGGATGTTTGATCCGGTACGCACGCAAATCAGCGCCGCAACCACCGCCAGCGGCACGAGGGAGCCATGGAATGGAGAGTTTTACTGTTCGTTCGGTCACGGAAACACTCGCTCGTGGTCAGATGCGCTGGATTTTGGATTCATATGTGGCGGAGGTGGTTCTTGGTACAGCAAGACTCTGCAACTGCTCGGTCCTGATGACCGTGTCTGGGTAAAGGTCCCCGGTAGCGGTTTTGTTGGCGTGGGACGTGTGACCGGCCCCGCTCAGCCCGCCTCAACCTTTAGGGTCAACACGCCAGAAGGTGAACGCCCGGTTCTGGAGGTCGCAACGCGAGGCAGTTACCACAGGGAATCGTCAGACGACCCAGAGCGCTGCGAGTATTTTGTACCCGTTCGGTGGCTTCAAACGGTGCCACTCGAAAGAGCGTTCCAGGAGATTGGGATGTTCGGGAATCAAAACACAGTCTGCAAGCCAACCACACCAAAGTGGCGATCCACTGTCGAGCGGCTCAAAGAGATGTTCCCGAACTATGATCGCCACGGTATGTGACCAGGTGGCAGGTGGTTTATGCGAAGGTGGGTGTCTGCCGACAGCGTTTAGGACTTTCAACTTTCAACGAGGATGAGGAAAGAGAGGGAACCGCAGATGAACGCTGATGAACGCCGATGATCCAGACCTTGGTATCTCGCAAAGACGCGGAGATCGCCAAGAACTACACCAGAATGGGGTGGGAAATGGACGAGAACGAGATAGGTAGAATCATCGTTGATACGGCGATCGCAATGCACCGGGAGTTGGGACCCGGGTTGCTGGAGAGCGTCTACGAGTCGATCCTCGCCCGGGAGTTGACGGACCGCGGTCTCAAGATTGAACGCCAGATTTCCGTACCCATCGTGTGGCGTGGGATGAGATTCGATGAAGGATTCCGCGCCGATATCATAGCCGAGGGCAAGGTGATTGTGGAATTGAAGTCCGTTGAGTCCGTCAACAACGCCCACAAGAAGCAGCTTCTGACCTACCTGAGACTCACCGGCATGAAGCTCGGATTCCTGCTGAACTTCGGCGCGGCGCTAATGAAGGACGGCATCACGCGAACCGTCAACGGCCTCGCCGAAGGTCAGTAGGACCTTGGCGTTCTTGGCGAGAGGCAGACAGGAGTAATGGATCTCGCAAAGACGCAAAGACCGCCAAGGGAAGACTATATTCCTGTTCTCGTTGTCTTCTCTTTCTTCTTTGCGTTCTTGGCGTCTTGGCGAGAGGAATATCAGCGTTTATGGGCGTTCATCAGCGGTTTCACGTCTATCCTTCAATCGGCACCTTCAACTCTGCGAGCGTCTTTCGCAGCCAGGCGAGGGACTTTTCGATCATGGGGCCGCCCTGGCCTTCGCATTCCATGCTCAGGACGCCTTTGTAGCCGTGGTCGCGGAGCAGCTCGATGCACTTCTTGATGTTGTCGGCGTTGACGCCGTCGCCGATGGCGCACTGGCTGACTGCGATGCCCGTCTGATTGCCCCGGACCGCGGCTGCCAGCGACTGCGAGACGTCCTTGATGTGTACGTGGCTGACTCGGTCGATGAACCGCTTCAGGAATGCGACCGGGTCCTGGCCTGCGATGAAGGTGTTGCCTGTGTCCATGTTCATTCGCAGGTACTTGCTGTCGCAGAAGTCGAGCATTCGCGACATCATGTCGGGCTTGGTGGTGAAATAGCCGTGAGGCTCGATGTTCACGATGATCTCGTGGGCGTCTGCGACCTCGATGATCTGGCCGTAACTGCGTTTCATCAGCTCCATGGCTTCCTCGTCGGTGAGCCCTTCCGGCTGGTGCATCCCGTCGGTGGTGTCCACGTTCGGGCAGCCGATCAGGTGCGCCCACTGGATCGACTTCATCACGTAGGGCACGCCGCGGATCGGGCCGTCCTTGCCCGAGAGGGGGTAGGCGGCGTCCACCTGGGAGAAACCCGTCACGCCGTAAGAGTTCATCTTGCGGCGCAGCAGGACCGGGTCCTCGTAGAGCGCCACGTGCGGCTGGTAGCCCAGGCCGTGAATCCAGCTTACGCCGTCGATCAAGCCGCACTCGATGTAGTGGACCTGGTTCTTCTGGGCCCATTCCAGGCACTTCTCGAAGCTGAAATAGGAGCTGTTGAACGCATCCGTGTGGAATCCAATCTTCATCGTTCGACCCCTTTGCCCAGTCCCGAAACTCGACGCACTCGCCCGCACCCAGGCAGGCGGCCTGAACGGCAGCCGCAGCGTATCACACCGGTCCTCCCGTGGCAACGATTTCTCATTACCGGCTTGTGCCTGGCCCGATTGTCTCAGGGCAGTCACAAGCATGCGACGACGTCCTGCGATTACGCGGTGCGTGGTGCGCACCCTACGAATGGCGCATGACAGGTGCAGCCCGTAGTACGCCGTCCATCTCAGAACAGTGGATGAAGGTCGCGGACACCGTTTGGAGTTCCGCCTTCAGGCGGCTCAGGACCGCGTAAACGCGGAACTCCAAACAGGCCATGCGCCGGTACGCTACCCACCCAATTGACATGTATCCCATGGACGGCGTAGTGCCCTGCGGTGGTTGACTCAGGAGGCGATTTTCGCTATGATTGGATCAGTATGTGAGCTTCGCGGTCGTTGTGAAAGTCGCTCAAGGCGGCGTCATCAGAGAAGAGTCCGGAGGATGCGGTTGAGTATTCGCGCGGGTGTCATCGTCGTATTCGGGATCGTTTCGTCGGGCCTGTCCCTGCCGCACCATACCCTTGCGGATGTGCCGCCCGCAGAGGCAAACACGCCGAGGATCGATCTGATCGTTCGGGACAGCTACCTGCCCGGCGTCCCGGTGCTGGTGCGGGTCCAGGTCGTTGATGCGAACGGCGTCGTGGACCGGGATGTCTGGGACGCCAATGCGGTCCTGTCCGTGTCGGGCGAGATGGTTGTCGAGCCTGCGGTGGATCGCGTGACCTTGTGCAACGGCCTGGGCAGCGAGCTTGTCACATTCACCGGCGGCGGGGATTTCGATCTGACTGTCTCGGTGGGAAGTCTGGCCAAGACCGTCCGGCTCGTGGACTGGACCGATGAGCCGGTGCAGGTTGTCTCGGGCACGCTGGCCGAGTCGCAAACGTGGAGCGGCGTCTATCATGTCACGGCCGGCGACCTCACAATCCCCGCGGGCGTCACGCTTACGCTGTCGCCCGGCACGCTCGTCCTGATCGACGGTGCGGCTTCCGGAACGGACGGTACGGACATCGACGTGCAGGGGGCCATCGAGTCGCTCGGCGTCGCGGCCTCCCCGGTCACGTTCACGGCCTTCACGCCCGGCTCCCACTGGGGCGAGTTGCATCACGCCAACGCACAACCCTCCACGTATCGCTTCACGGAGATCATGCAGGCTGGACGCTCGCCCAAGGTAGGCCACTCCAATTCCGGACCCGCGGTCCGGGCGTCGAATTCCATCCTTACGTTCGACCAGGCCTCCCTGACAGACAACGCGGGCAAGATCATGCAGGCGTCGGACGGCGCGGAACTGGTGTTCCGCAGCACGCTGTTCGCCCGCTCGGTGATGGGGCCGGAGATCTCGGGCACGTCACTGTCGTTCGACGACGGCTGGATCATGGACATGCGGGCCAAGGACGACGCCGACGGCATCTATATCCACAGCCAGCGCGCAGGGCAGTTGTGCCGCCTGGCTCGCAGTGTGATCGCGGGCGTGGACGACGACGGGATCGACACCCTCGGCTCCGACGTCGAGATCGAGGACTGCATCGTGCGGTCCTGCAAGGACAAGGCGGTCAGCGTTTACGGCGGCGAAACGACGATCCGTCGGTGCCTCCTCGTGCAGAACAACCTGGCCCCCGAGGACACGACCAACGCGAGCATCGCGGCCAAGGCCTTCGAGGGCTCGACCGCGGTGGTCAACATCGATCACACGACGCTCGTGACGACGAGGACGCCGGGCTTTCTGGACGTCGCGATTCAGTCGCACAACAAGTACGGCGTCGAAACCGGGACGATCCGCTACAACGTGACGAATTCGATCATCGACGCCACGGAGCCTGTCTACGTGCAGGCTCCCTACCGCGTGTCCGACATCCACATCAGCTATTGCGACGTCGTCGGCGCTGAGTGGCCCGGCGTGGGCAACCTCGCAGACGACCCGCTGTTCGTCGATCCCGCGCACAACGACTACCGGCTCGACGCGAACTCGCCCTGTCTCGGCACAGCCAGTCCGGACAGCAATCTGCCCGATCTCGGCTACTATCAATCCGCACAGGGCGACTGACCCATAAGAAAGGACTGCAAGCGCGTGGCTTGCAGTCCTTCCTGTGTGTGTTTCTGCCTGCACCCCAACAGGCAGCAAGAGCGTTGCCTGCCGGCTACTGGCTCTGTCGATAGTACCAGCCGGTCAGGACGAATTCCTCGTGTGCGCCGAGCAGCAGTTCGGGCTTCTGCAGGGCGGCCAGGATGTTCTGCTGGATCGGCAGATCCGGAACCCTGGCGATGGTCATCGTCCCGTTGACATACCAACCCCATTGGCCTGCCTGGCGGATGTCGGCGTACTTCCCGGTCGCCGCGGTCACGGTAATCAAGGCATCGGGACCGTCGTTCACCGCGACCCCAAAGGAACACACGATGTTGCCGTCCGCGTCGAAGGTCGCATTGGCCGCGTTGACATCGCCGACGAAGGTGCCTGTGACGTCGCCCTTGATCTGGCCTGTAATCTCGGTCTCGGTGGCATCGTTGTAGCCAGTGAGGGTGATGTGGCCGCCAAACGGGGACCGCAGGACCATGTCCGCGCCGATGCTGGGTGCGCCGGTGGTCGTGGTCTCCAGTTGGCCGGTGACGCTGTCCCCAAGGAATGTCGCGTTGACCGTTGCGGGACAAGTGTGCCAGGACCAGGGACCGCCCGTCCAGGTCTGCTCCCACAGGCCCCCGGCGGCGCCGAAGCTCGTCGCGACGCCCGTTCCGTACTCGCAGAAATACCGTGGCTTTTTGCCTTCGTCAGGAACATACCTTTCCATAAGCTCAAATTCACCCAGTCCGCCAATCAGTGCCACGTTTCCACCCAAGGCGGTGAAGATGTTGCCCTGGAGGCTTTGGCCCTCAATAAGGGGAATGGCATATGAACCGGCGAAGGCCATCTCCCAGTCTCCGGTCGGTTCTACATAGGCAAATACTCCGGTTGTCTTTTTGACCGTCATCGTCAGTTTAGGGCCGGGTGCATGGAATGGGGCGAGGAACATCCCGGAGCCCTCGTCCACAAGGACCCGTGAGGCGTTGATGTCAATCACATTTACGCCTGTGCCGGTAAGAGTCATCGTTCCGGTGACCACGTTTTTGTTGTACGGGTCATGTGCCGACAAGGTGAGTGTACCACCAATCGGAAGGGTCGCCACCAAATCGGCACTGATATCGGCTGACGCCGTGGTGCGAAGGTCCAGGACAGCAGATACATTGGAGTCCAGCAAAGACTGGCCAGTACTATCACACCATGTCCAGGGACCTTGACCCCAGTTGAGTTGCCAAGTAGCCCCCCCGGCGAACAATTGGGTCGTAGTTCCGGATCCGTAGTCAACGAACCCAGAAGGAAGAACAGTCAGGATGAATCCGCTGAGACCACAAGCATTCAGGTGGGACAGTACACTGATGTTGAGAATGGGATCGTTGGCAACAAACTCATACTTGATCAAGTAGCCGCCTCGGCCGCTAGTGTATCCTTGTTGTGCGAAGGGGTCGAAATTTGAGACAATCACCTCGTCCTCAACAATGAAATCGAAACTGCGGCTGGCCTGCGGTTCGTAACTCAGAACTTGCAGAAGATAGGACTGACCCACACCTAATCCCGCTACATCTATCGAGATTCCGAGGGGAGCTGTACCGTAGCGGTAAGCGAAGCCATCCAGCAACTGATTAAGACCTGCATCATTTGTGCTCGGAGACGGACCCCACCACGTTGCTGGTCCCTCACCGAGGACATCAAGTGTTATGTTGGGATGATCTTGATCCTGAGAGAAAGTGATTCCACCTATCGTGGGATTTCCGTTGTTGCCAAAATTGACGGCATACAGAATACTGCCTGATAGGTCCAGATCTTCCAGTTCGTCTAGATACAGTATCTCTGGATTCTGGCCTGTTGCCTGACCTACCAAGGCGGCCAAGACAACGGCCAAAACCACGACCGTCTTTGTTCCTCTTCTTCGCACGCGTCCCATAGTCCTATCCTCCTTTGGGCAAGTTGATGCTGAACCGGCTGATTGCCCCTCTTCGGGACTGTCCCAAAGATGCTGCCCCAGCCTCGTCTGCTGCCCGTATTACGCGATGAGGACGGAAATCTCGCCGCGAACGATGAAGAATCTTGAAAACTCGTCGAATCTCTTCAACAGGTCGTTGTCTCCGGTTAGAATGATCGGAACGATGGAGCAGCAGGGATGCCGATGAGTCGGGAGACCGAGAAGGTAGCACGGGCATCCTGCCCGTGAGTCCCCCTGGGCATCGCGCCCTGGGCAAGGGCTTCTGGCGGGCAGGGCCAAGCCCTGCAGCGCCGCTGCGCGTCGGGGATGGCCCTGCGATTCATGGGCAGGATGCCCATGCTACGACGAACCGACTTCTCGGATACCTTCCGAGAAGGTCCAAGACGAGAGGGACCAGAAGGATGGCCAGGCCATACGATCATACGTCTATGGGCGGCGCAGGCCGGGAGTTTCCGCCCACGCAGTGGACCCGGATTCTCAGTGGCGAGCGGCGGGAGGCCCTCCTGGCGGAACTGTGCCAGGCGTACTGGAAGCCCATCTACTGCTATCTTCGCGCCAAAGGGTTCGGCAACGAGCAGGCGAAGGACCTCGTGCAGGGCTTTTTCAGCGAAAAGGTGCTGGGCGAGGAACTCCTTCGCAAGGCGGACCCCGAGCGAGGCCGGTTCCGCAGTCTCCTCCTGCGAGCCGTGCATAATTACGCGATCAGTGTGCAAAGGGCCGAGAAACCCTGCCGATCCCTCGACGAGGACCAGGAACCCGCGAGCCTGGATAGCGACCCGGAGACCGCGTTCGATCGCGCCTGGGCGGATCAGCTCCTTCAGGAGGTCCTCAGGGAGCTGGAACTGGAATGCTCCGCACGAGGCAAGGCGGCACACTGGCGCCTGTTCCGCGATTGGTTTCTGGAGCCGGGCGGCGACGAGGGCAGGCAACGAATGGACGCAATTTGTGCCAGGCACGGCGTGCCGGACGTGTCGACCGCGTACCACATGGTGGAGAACCTCAAGCGGCGGTTCCGCGCGATCCTGCGGGATCGCCTGAGCCCACTGGTCGGTCCTGGAGGCGACGTGGAGGAGGAAATCCGCAGGTTCATCGAAATCTTCTCCCACGGTCCGGCGAGAAAGTGACCATCCAAGCGTATATCATGTGGCCGGACCACGAAGGCGCATTGGAAAGGCGTGTGAAGATCGAAACCACGAAGGGCACGAAGAGCACGAAGCAGAAAGAGAGTTGCCTGTTGCATCGGCGAGACCATTTCCGGTCTTCGTGTGCCCTTCGGGCACTTCGTGGTGGGAACCTCTTGGTTTCGGCTGAAGACCGATGGATGGACAAGACGACAACATGGAATTGAATGACGGACAGAAGACCCGCCTGCTGAGCCTGGGTCTTGAGCCGGACCGGCCGGGCGCGATGCCCGACGGGGATGAGCAGCGGGGCGATCTGCTCTGCGACATCCTGCGGCGCCCGCTCCCGACGGATGGACGAGGAGAGCCCGCCGCAACAGTCGCCCAATCGCACCCGGTCTTCCGGTTGGTCGCGGGCCCGCCCCTACGGGAGCTGCTCCTGAACCCCAAGACCGACATTGCAGTACTGAGAAAGATCAAGGAGTACGCCAAAACGATGGGGCAGAATGCCGGGACGGAAACAGAGAAGGACGCATTCCTCGCCGTTTATCTCGCGGCCATCGCCGCCGCGGGGCTCTTACACTCCGACCGGATCACAGAGCACTCCGACACAGACCTCGTCCGGTTTCTTGACTTCTTTGCTCGTGTGTCCTGGATGCCGAGAGACATGGCTGATCTCATAAGCCGTGCAACGGGACCTCGCCGGATACTGGCGCTTTGATGACTCTGATGATGTCCCACGTGCCCTCGCTGGCAGTCAGGCATCTGAACTGGGGACATAGACGAAACCCCGCCCCAGTCATCGTGATAGACCACTCGGCTGTCTCTTCTCTGCGGCCTCGATTTCCTCCCACGACGGGGCCCGCCAGAGGTGTAACTCGCCCTCAATGCCACAAGCCGCCAGCCACCGGCCGTCCGGGGAAAACTCCAGAAATCCAAACATGAAACCCTGGCCCGCAAGTGTCATAAGCTCACGGTCAGTTGACAAATCCCAGAGCTTGACGGCATCCCGGCCGTTGCCACCGGTGGCAAGGCGACGCCCATCAGGGGAGAACGCCACCGCGTGAATGCCCTGCATGTGACCGTTGAAAGCGGCAATTGGTTGGAACGAGGATGGATTCCAGATCGCCACGGTTCCATCCAACGCGGTACTGGCAGCCTGCGAGCCATCGTCGGAGAACGCGACACTCATGACTCTATGTCGATGGTTGGCGCTCGCTGTCGCCAACGACTCCCCCGTTTCGGCATTTAGCCAGCGCACAGCCTCCGCGTCGCCGACTATCAGGCGGCAACCGTCGGGCGAAACCGCTGCTGACAGAAAGGGACTCAGCGTGAAGGTTCGGACGACTTCCCACGTGTATGTATCCCACCAGATCGCCTTTCCCTGGGCGTCAACCGAGAGCAACCGCCTGCCATCCCCTCGGAAGCGAAGCAAACGGCCGGGAGCATTCGCGTCGCTCAGATTGCACAGCAGGCGGTGCTCGGCGCAGGACCACACGCGGATTATTCCGCTTCGACTTCCACTGACCAGCAGAGTCCCATCCGGTGAATACGCCACTGCCGAGATGTCGATGCCTACCGCGTGTATCTGCTCGGTTTCCGCCCACGTGTCCGTATCGAGCAAGCTGACGATGCCGGCGCGCGGTATCGCCAAGATCCGCCCGCCTGGAGCAAAAGCCGGCTGCGCGAATTCACCCAGAGTGATGAGTTTGGGTTGCGCCTCTTCCGCCCGCGGGTGCGCATCCCAGAACGCAACGATGCCGTCCCTGCCGGAACTGGCCAACGTGGCGCCGTCCGGCGAAAGCGCCAATCCCCAGACCTCGTCACTGCTGCCCCGGAGAGTGGCCGAGCACCGTCGCTGCCCCACATCCCATATCCGGACGGTTTGGTCGGCGCTGGCCGAATACAACCGGCGACCATCCACAGAGAAAACCAGCCTGGAAATCCAGGAGGTATGCCCTTCCAATGCCCCGAGAGGTTTGCCGGAGGCGGCATCCCAAAGCCTGATGGGACCGCCGGCAAATCCGCTGCCACTGGCGATGACGAAGCCGTTCGGCGACCAGGCCACGCACGTGATGGGTTCCGGGTGGGCCTGCGGGATGTCGAGAATCGTGTCCCCGCTGGTGATGTCCACCGCCTGAACATGATGATTGGACTCCCCCATGAGTAGGACGTTTCCGTCCGGCGAGAAGTCCAACACGCCTTGCCAATCCAAGCTACTTATGCCAGGGACTCGATGAACAACAGTCCGCCCGTCAACTTCCCAGACGGCGACCTCATGCGAGTAGCTCAGGATGGCGAGCCGGGTTCCATCCGGCGAGAACTTGAGTGCCTGGACGTTGTCAGCAAGGGGAAGCTGGCCCACCAGATCCCACATGCCGGTCCGCCAGAGTCGAATATAGTTGCCAGCGTCGCTTGCCAGCAGATCACCACGAGGTGAGAACGCTACGAGGCGGCCATCGTTCGTCTGAAGGCTCGCAGTACGCCTGTGATTGGGCACATCCCAAATCTCGACGAATGCCCCGGCCACCGCGAGCAGCCTGCCATCGGGCGAATACGCCACCGAGCGGGTTATCGCCGGATAACGGCACAGTTCACCGATCGCGTCGCTCTGGCACTCTTGGTGCAGGTAGCGCCACTCCCAGTTCCGCAGATCAGCTTCGCCGGACGCGGGCCGGGAGGTCTCCATGAGTCGCCGCGCGCGGCCCAGGTCGTTCATCGCGAGCGCCTGCTGCGCCAGGCTCATATTAGACGCGTAGACCTGGGCCTGGATCTGCCGGCGTAGGGTAACCTCCTTCCCACGTGCCGCTTCCGCCCGCGAGTACATCGCCATGCTTACCACCAGCCCCACCAGCAGAGTGAGCAGCATCGCCGTTGCCGCTCCGACAATAACGGCATGCCTCCGCACGAACTTCCTGACTCGGTAGGGGACCGACTCAGGGCCGGCCAGCAGAGGTCTGCCCAGAAGATAATTCTGGATGTCGTCAGCCAACTCGGCCGCCGAGTGATAGCGACGAGCTGGCTCTTTGCGCATCGCCTTGAGTGGAATCCATTCCAATTCTCTCCGCAATAGTCTGGCAAGAGTCTGGGGATCGGTCCGTCGCTGCTCGGCGATCCTCTCTGTAGTTTCGCCTAGGCTGCTCAGACGCGTACTTGGTGTTCGCGGCTCCTGCTCGCGGATCACGGCCCGGATGTGGTCCACGCCGCGGGAGCGCAGGTCGGCGGGGTCGAAGGGCAGTACGCCCGTAAGCAGCTCGTAGAGGACCACGCCCAGCGAGTAGACATCGGAGCGGGTGTCCACGCCGCGAGTGTCCATCTCCGCCTGCTCGGGACTCATGTAGTCGGGCGTGCCGATGAATTGGCCTCGTTCGGTGTAGAGTGTCTGTTCCGTCAAAGGCTGACTGAGGGCCTTGGCGATCCCGAAGTCGATCACTTTGACCAGCGGTCTGTCGTCCACAGCGGTCACGAGGATGTTCGAGGGTTTGAGGTCGCGGTGGATGATTCCCTTCTGATGGGCGTGCCGGATCGCGTGGCAGACCTGGAGGAACAGCCCAAGTCTTTCCTTGAGGTCGAGCTTCTCGCGGTCGCAGTACTCCGTGATGGGCAGGCCTTCGATGTACTCCATGGCAAAGTACGGTCGGCCCTGCGGCGTGGTACCGGCGTCGTGGATCTGGGCGATATTCGGATGGTCGAGCAACGCCAATGCCTGCCTCTCCGCTTCGAAGCGGGCGATGACCTGCAAGGAGTCCATGCCCGGCTTGACGATCTTGAGGGCTACCCGCCGTCGGATCGGGTGCTCCTGATCGGCGAGATAGACGACGCCGTAACCGCCTTCGCCCAGGACCGTGAGCACCTTGAACGGCCCGATCTCGGCGCCAGGGCCAATTCTCCCCTCGCCGTATGCAGCCGTAGTCTCACCCCTGCCTCCGGAGAAGAAAGGCTTCTTCGCCCCGACTCGTTCGCCATTTTGTTCCTCTTCGCCCAGCATGCGTGATTGCCCGGCCTCGAGAAGGTCACGACTTCCGCACCGACACCCTTGCATTATACCCCTTTGGGCGGTGTTTGCCATCGCTCGCTGGAACCGTCTTGACAAGTGCTTCGGTCCCAGCCTATCATGCTCCCTGAAGGATGGGTTGTCATGGGATTCATAAGCTATGCCAGGTAAAGGATTTACACACCTCCATCTGCACAGCCAGTACTCACTGCTCGACGGGGCGATTCAGTTTGAGCCCTTGTTCAAGCGGTGCAAGAAGCTGGGCATGGATTCGGTGGCGGTGACGGATCACGGCAACATGTTCGGAGCCGTGGAGTTCTACATGAAGGCCAAGGCCGCCGGGATCAAGCCGATCCTCGGGATCGAGGCCTACATTGCGCCGGGCAGCCGGTTCGACAAGTCCAAGACGTCCATCTCGGACGCGGCGCATCACCTCGTCCTGCTGGCGGAGAACCTCACCGGCTACCAGAACCTGCTGAAGCTGGCCAGCACCGGCTACGTCGACGGCTTCTACTACCGACCCCGCATCGACAAGGAAATCCTCGCCCAGTGCCACGAGGGCCTGATCTGCTCGACCGCCTGCATCAAGGGCGAGGTCACCGCGGCCGTCGCGCGGGGGGACATGAAGGCCGCCCAGGCTGCGGCTGAGAGCTTCCTGAAGATCTTCGGGCCCGAGCGGTTCTTCATCGAGATCCAGTGTCACAAGGACGAGAATCCCCAGGTCCGCGCCGGCTGCATCGAGCTGGCCCACAAGCTGGGCGTCGGCCTGGTCGCGACGAACGACGTACACTTCCTCGAAGCGGACGATTACGAGGCGCACAACTGCCTGACCTGCATCAGCACGGGCAAGCTCGCCACCGACCCCGAGCGGATGGTCTACCCGCCGGGCGTGTACCTCAAGGACGCCGACGAGATGCGGGCGATGTTCCCGGAGGCGCCTGAGGCGTGCGACAACACGCTGGCGATCGCGGCCCGCTGCAACGTCGAGTTGGACCTCAAGACCCGCCATGCGCCGCGGTTCAGCCCGCCGGACGGCTCGACCCCTGAGGACTATCTCCGCCGGCTCTGCTACGATGGGGCCAAGGAACGTTACGGCGAGATCACCGACCGCATCGAGGAGCGGATGGAACGCGAGCTCCAGGTCATTCAATCGAAGGGCTTCTCCAGCTATTTCTTGATCGTCTGGGACTTCTGCAACTACTCTCGCTCGCGGAACATCCCGGTAGGGGCCAGGGGCAGCGGCGTCGGCACCCTCGTCGGCTACTGCCTGGGCCTGTGCAATGTCGATCCCCTCAAGTACGACCTGCTGTTCGAGCGGTTCATGGACCCGGCGCGAAACGAGATGCCCGATATCGACATCGACATGTGTCAGGTCCACCGGCCGGAGGTGATCGAGTACGTGCACAAGAAGTACGGCCAGGTCGCCCAGATCATCACGTTCGGCACGATGAAGGCCAAGCTGGTCATTCGCGACGTGTGCCGGGTGCTGGGCGTGGCGGTGGCGGAGGCGGACCGGCTCGCCAAGCTGGTTCCGTTCTCGCTCGACATGACGCTGGACAAGGCGCTGGAGACGGAGCCCGAGCTCAAGCAGGCATACGATACGAACGACGTGATCCGCAAGGTGATTGACATCGGGCGCAAGCTCGAGGGCCTCACGCGCCACGCGTCGGTCCATGCGGCGGGCGTCGTGATCGCCGACGAGCCGCTGACGAACTTCGTTCCGCTGTACAAGGCCCCGGACTCCGACGACGTCATTACGCAGTACGAAGGGCCCATGGTCGAGAAGGTGGGTCTGCTGAAGATGGACTTTCTTGGCCTCAAGACGCTCAGCGTCCTGGAGCGGGCCCGCCAGCTCATCAAGGCCAAGCACGGGATCGACCTCGATCTGGAGAAGATCGACATCACGGACCCGAAGGTCTTCGAGGTCTTCACGAAGGGTCGGACCAAGGGCATTTTCCAGTTCGAATCGGGCGGCATGCAGGACATGCTGATGAAGATGCGTCCGGACCGGATCGAGGATCTGATCGCGGCCAACGCGCTGTACCGACCCGGCCCGATGACCCTGATCCCCGACTACATCGACCGCAAGCACGGCGCAAAGTGGACCTGTCCCCATCCGATCATGACCGAGGTGCTCGAGGAGACCTACGGGATCATGTGCATCCACGAGGACGCTCGGATCGCGATGGCCGACGGCAGCGAGAAGCCGATTCGGGACGTGCGGGCGGGCGACTGGGTTCACTCGCTGAACCGGGCGACGTCGCAGTTCGAGGCGAAGCCGTGTCACGGCTGTGGCCCCACGCGCCGCGGCGAGGGCGTGAAGATCACGCTGGAGAACGGCTTCTCCGTCACGCTCACCGACGACCACAGGGTCTACACGTTCGCAGGGATGAAGCAGGCCGGCCAACTCGATGTTGCGGAGGACCTCGTGGCGGTCGGGCGGCATCTGCCGCAGTCGCGGACGACCGCCAGGCATCTGGCGCCGTGGCTTGGCGCAGATGAGGACGTGGCCTACCTGCTTGGTTCGCTCGTCGGCGACGGTGCGATGACCGGGAAAGGCGTGTCGTTGGCAACGGGCCGGGAGGAAGATCATCGCAAGCTTCTTGCCTGGATCCACGAGCGATTGCCCTCGTTGCGCGCTCACGAGTTTTTCCACGGTCGAAGCTGGTACCTGAGTCTGTCGGACCCCCACCTGTTGAACGACGCGGCGCACGGCAACCGCAAGACGCGTCTGCATCACCTGCTGGAGACGCTGGGGATGAAGGTCCCGGCCCGGCGCAAGGGCGTTCCGCCGGTGATCTTCCGTTGCAGCAGCCGGGTGCGGGCCGCGTTTCTGGCGGGACTGCTGGACGCGGATGGGTGCACCGCGACGGGGACTCGGAACGCCGGGGTCTGCTTTCTCTCTTCCTGCTCGCGAACGCTGCTGGAGGACGTTCGTCGTCTCTGTCAGATGGAGGGCATCCCCACGACGATTCGGCCGCAGCGAATTCAGTTCTGGGACCTGGTGACGTTGTCGCGTCTCACGGAACCCTACCTGCTGGTGCGCCGGTTCACCGGGCGGTTGACCCGAGGGCAGTCCGTCGGGTGGATTCCGCGATCTCGCCTGCTGGAGGCGGTTCCCGCCGGCGAATCCCTGCGGGCGTTTTCCGAACGCACCGGGATCATGCGCGCCGGGATGAACCACGACTTCCCATTCGTCAAGTCGATCACCGCTCGCAAGGCGGGGATCGATCTCGGCGGCGTTCGCTACTATCGCATTGCGAAGATCGAACGCGTGTACGATCAACAGTTCTACGGGATGTCCGTGGCCGACCATCACAACCTGGTCGCCAACGGCATCGTTGTGAAGAACTGCTACCAAGAGCAGGTCATGCGGATCTGCAACCGCATGGGCGACATCCCGCTGCGCGAGGCCTATGCCCTCATCAAGGCGATCAGTAAGAAGAAGATTGAAATTATCGCGAAAGAGAAGGAGCGGTTCGTCGCGGGCTGCGTCTCAAAGGGACTCAAAAAGGGCGAGGCGGAGGAGATCTTCTCGCTGATCGAGCGGTTCGCTGGGTACGGCTTCAACAAGAGCCACTCGACCCGCTATGCGTTCGTCGCCTATCAGACCGCGTATCTCAAGGCCCACTATCCCGTGGAGTTCATGGCGGCCCTGCTGACCTACGAAATGGGCGACACGGAGAAGGTCGTCGAGTACATCGGCGAGTGCCGGGAGATGGGCGTCGAAGTCATGGCGCCGGACATCAACGAGAGCGACGTCGATTTCACGCCGCTCTATCGCGAGGGTGCGGAGGGCGGCAAGGGCGTCATTCGCTTCGGCTTGGCCGCGGTCAAGGGCGTCGGCGAGCGGGCGGTCGAGCAGATGATCGTCGCCCGCGACAAGGTGGGGCGGTTCCGCAGCCTGTTCCACTTCTGCGAGAACGTCGATCTGCGGGCGGTGAACAAGCAAGTGATCGAGGCCCTCATCAAGGGCGGCGCCTTCGACCGTCTCGGCGGCAACCGCAACCAGATGATGCAGGGCCTGGAAAAGGCCATGCAGATCGGGTCCAGTCTGCAATCGGACAAGGTTCGCGGCCAGATGAATTTCTTCGGCCAGATCGCGGATGAGAGCCAATACGCCGAAGACAGCAAGGCGCTCCCGGACGTGGCGCCCTGGCCGGAATTGCAGATGCTCGCCTTCGAAAAGCAGGTCCTCGGTTTCTACGTCACGAGCAATCCGCTCAGCCAGCACGCGGAGGCGATCAACGACTACTCGACGATCAATACCGCCCGTCTGGCCCAGACGCACACGCCGGGTGAGGGGACCGGCAATGGCAATGGCGGCAACGGCGGCGAGAAGCAAGTCACCATCGGCGGCATGGTCACGAAGGTCCGCTACAACATCACCAAGAACGGACGCAACGCCGGCGCCAAGATGGCGGTCTTTACGCTCGAAGACCTGCAGGGCCAGGTCGAGGTCGTCCTGTTCCCCGACGCGCTCGCGGAGTATGGCTCGCTGCTCGTCGAGGACTCCGTCGTCTTCGTCAAGGGCAAGACCGACTACCGTCGGGAGCGGGCGAACATCCTGGCCTCCGAACTGATCCCGCTGGAGAAGGCCCGCGAGAAGCTTGCCAAGGGGGTTCGGATCCGGCTGGATGCCCGCGAGGTGACGAAGGAAAGAGTGATGGAGATCCGCAGCGTCTGCCAGTCGCACCGGGGCAGCCGGCCCTTGTCCATGGTCATCGTGACGGACCGCGGCCGGGTCCACGCCACCGCCGACCGGACCCTGTGCGTCAATCCGGACATCGAGTTCTGCCGCAAGATGCGACAGCTCGTCGGCGACGAGAACTTCTCCCTGGCGAAGTGACCACCTTGCGTGTGTCGTCGGCGGGTTGACTGCGGAGCGGGACGCACGATATACTCACTCCTGCTGCCGGGGCATCCGTGAAGTCGCTGCGGATCGAGCCAGACCTCGCGTTGCGAAAGGCCGTCCGGCTGCGCAGTGCACTCTCAGAGACAGAAAGGTTCAAGATGATGGTTTGGAGCAGGCGGGTTGTGAGCACGGGAATGGTGGCGGCCGGAGTTGTCGGCCTTTTGATGATCGCGGGGTGCAGCACGACGGCATTCTTGGGCAGAGCCGGCGTGCCGCGAGGCGCGAAGGTCGTCGGCGGGGGTTTTGCCATCGACTGGGAGGCACCCACGGCCGGGACGGCCTACCTCGTCGAAGAGACGTCGGGCAAGATCATCGAGACGCGGTCTCTTGACGAAGACGAGACGCTCGATTTCGATGTGGACCTTTCGGATGACGAGGTGGTGCAAGTGTTCGAGCGGATTACGGGAGTGGAGATGAAAAAGGCCCGCCTGGTGCTGTACTTCAAGCCGTCGCCGGCCGAGGAGTAGAACCTGTGAGTCGCAGAGATCGGATGCTGGATGACACCACCGCAGAGGCCATGGCGGCGCAGCTTCAAGTGCTGCGGCGGATAGGGCCTGCCGGGAGGCTGGCGATGGCATTCGAACTGAGCGACAACCTTCGCTCCCTCGTTGCGGCGGGCGTTCGACATCGACATCCGCAGTGGGATGATCAGACCGTCGAGCGGGAGACGATTCGCTTGATGATCGGCGACACCCTCTTTCGACGGGCCTATGGGAATGGGCTAACTGCGCCATGACGACTCAGAAGGAGTTCCTCGGGCGGTTGATCCAGCTTCTCGACGAGGCAGAGATCCCTTACATGGTGGTCGGCTCCGTCGGCAGCAGCGTTCACGGGCGTCCCCGGGCAACTCACGATGCGGATGTCGTGATTGACCCCACGCCTGGGCAAATCGAGTCTCTCCTCGATCTTCTGGAAGGGGGCAACTACGTCAGTCGGGATGCGGCACGCGAGGCATTGTGCCGCCGGACGATGTTCAATGTCGTGGATTTGAACGGAGGCTGGAAGGCGGACTTCATCATTCGCAAAGACAGGCCCTTCAGCCGGCAGGAGTTCGAGCGTCGTTGTCAGGTCGATGCGATGGGCCAGGTACTATGGGTGGTTTCTCCGGAAGATGTGATTCTCAGCAAGCTGGAATGGATGAAAGGACGCGAGTCCGACGTGCAGTATTCCGATGCGGTCGGCGTGGCCGCCGCACAATGGGGAAGCCTTGACCTGGAGTACCTCCAGAAGTGGGCTGGAGAGCTGGGTGTTCGCGACGAGTTGATCGAAGTGCTGGAGCAGGCCGAGGCAGAGAGTGAGCAGTGCGACCGTGAGCCGTGACGAAATCGCAAATCGAAAATCGCAAATCGAAAATCCGAGGGGTCTTTTCCTCGTCCTGGACGGTCCGGACGGTTGCGGCAAGAGCAGCCAGTCCCGGATGCTGATGGACTGGCTGGCGAGCCGCGGCGTGGAGGCGGTGGGTTTCCGCGACCCCGGGACCACGACCATCGGCGAGAAGATCCGCGACATCCTGCTGAGCCCGGCGCACGACGCGATGACGACGCCCGCCGAGGTCTTGCTGTACATGGCTGCACGGGTGCAACTGTGGTCGGAGCGGATCTCGCCGGCCCTTCAGGCGGGCCAGTGTGTGGTCATGGACCGCTGGCTCTCCAGCACGTGTGCCTACCAGGGTTATGCAGGCGGCTTCGGCGTCGAGAAGGTGATCGACATCGCGAACGACGCGCTGGAGCGGGTCTGGCCGGACCTGACGATCATCCTGGACGTGGATCTCAAGACCGCGGCCCAGCGTCTCAATCGCGAGTTGGATCGTATGGAACGAAAGGGCGACGACTACCACGCCCGCGTCCGGGAGGGATTCCTGAGCCTGGCGAAGGGCAGGCCGGGATTCGCGGTAATCGACGCGACCGCCAGTCCCGAGACGGTGCACAAATCGGTCGTTGCGATCGTCGAGAAGGTGTTGGGAGCGGGATCGCATCGCTCGTAGCAGCAGTGCGCCGTCCACGTTGGTTCGGTGGGCAGCCTATCGGCGTATGGCTTGTTCGGAGTTCCGCGTTTACGCGGTCTTCACCCGCCTGAAGGCGGAACTCCCAACGGTGTCCGTGACGGTTGCCCAGTATTTCAAGCTGGACGGCGCAGTAGGGTGCGCACCACGCACCATCTGTCCCCTGTCAGAGGAAGACAACGCCCTACGGCGTCACCACGAACCGGCCCGGGAAAAGACCGTGTGCATGACGCCTCCGGCGTGTTATGATGAGCCGCTATCGATGAGAATCTGAAATCAGCAATCTCCAGTTGAAGACCTGAGATATGTCGTTGAAAGACGTTTTTTGCCAGGACCGGGCCGTCGGGCTCTTGCAGCGGGGTCTCGCGGCGGACCGTGCGGCCCATGCGTACCTGTTCGCCGGGCCGGACGGCGTGGGCAAGTACAAGACCGCCTGCGAATGGGCCCGGCTCTTGCTGTGCCATAAACCGACGTGTGGCACCCCCGCCCCCGGGGGTGGCCCCAGCCGGGGGCGGCCGGGCTACATTGAGGGATCTCAACACGAAGCGGAAGGGCCCTTTGCCGACAGTTGCGGTTCGTGCCAGTCCTGCACCCTGATGGACGCGGGCTCCCATCCCGACTACGCCCACGTGTACAAGGAACTGCTCCAGTACACCGAAGGCAACAAGGACAAGAAGACGCCTGTGGACCTGGCGATCGACGTGATCCGCGAGTTCCTGATCGAGCAGGTCGCAGGCAGGCCGACGCTCTCGACGCGGAGAGTCTTCGTCGTCAGCGAAGCGGAGAAGCTCAACGCGAACTCGCAGAACGCCTTGCTCAAGGTGCTGGAGGAGCCGCCTTCGTACTGCACCATCATCCTGTTGTGTACTCGTCTGGAGCAGCTTTTGCCGACGATTCGGTCGCGATGCCAGCTCATCCGGTTCGGGCCGGTCGAGGAAAGGCGGATCATCGAGCGGTTGAAGGCAGAAGGGCTCGGCTCCACGGAGGCGACGTTCTTCGCCCGCCTGGCGCAGGGCAGTCTGGGACTGGCGTGCCAATGGTCCCGCCTCGAACGCGACGGCGCGGGGCTCTTCGCGAGCAAGCGACAACTCGTCGTCTCGTTGACGGACCTGAACCTGGCGGACGTGCCTGCGATCGTCGAGCGAATCCAGGAGGCGACGAAGGAACTGGCTGCGGCCTGGGGGAGCCTCGACAAGGCGACGAGCAAGAGCGACCTCACCCGACGGGCCCAGAGGACGATGATCCGCATGCTTATCGCCGCGCTGTACGACGTGACGATCCACCACGTCGCGCCGCAGCGGGCGCTGGTCAACGCGGACCAGGGGGCGCAGATCGCCTCGCTGGCCCGGCGCCTGGGACCCGAGCAGGCCATCGAGGGCGTCCGCGAGGGTTGCGAGATGCTCCGCTGGCTCGAGGACAACACCAACGAGCGTCTAATTCTGGAGCGGCTATTGTTCCGCCTGTCTCGCGCCGCTATAATGGCCGGACCGTGTTAAGATAGGATGGTCACAGATGACAGACGAAACACCGGTCAGGACTAAGCCGGCGAAGAGCAGGAAGTTCCTGCTGGTTCGATATGGCCGCATGAAGATACTCGGGGTGTTCGAGCACAGCGAAACCGAAGTGCCTCGCACGCCCACCCGCGTCGTCGTCAAGACGGACAAGGGACTGGAAATGGGCGACCTCGTGGGCCAGTTGAGCCACTACAAGGACGGCCGTTTCCGCCTGAGCGAGGAGCAGCTCGCCAGCTACTACGTGACCAGCGAGATCCAATTCAACACGGAGCCGGTGGGCAAGGTGGTGCGGTTCGCGACGCCGGACGACATCAGCGAGGAGCAGCACCTCCAGCAGACGACCGGTGAGGAGATCGAGAGCTGCGAACGGATCGCTCACGAGCTGGGCCTGCGGATGAAGATCATCGACGCCGAGCACATCTTCGGCGGCGAACGCATCGTCTTCTACTTCATGGCCGAGGGCCGCGTGGATTTCCGCGATCTGGTCCGCAAGCTGGCCCAGGAGTACCAGACGCGGATCGAGATGCGCCAGATCGGGTCGCGCGACGAGGCCAAGCTGCTCGGCGACGTCGAGAGCTGCGGGCGGGAATGCTGCTGCCTGCAGTTCCTTCAACTGCTCAAGCCGGTGAACATGCGGATGGCCAAGATGCAGAAGGCGACGCTGGACCCGTCCAAGATCTCGGGATACTGCGGGCGGCTCAAGTGCTGCCTGCGGTACGAGGACCAGACGTACACGGAACTCAAGCAGAGCCTCCCCAAGAGAGGGGTCTTCGTCCAGACGGACAAGGGCGAGGCCAAGGTCATCGACGGGCAGATCCTCACGCAGCTCGTCGTGGTTGAGTTCGAGAACGGCGACAAGGCGTCCTACCGCCTGGACGAGGTCACGATTCTGCCGCCGTCGGCGGTCCGAAGAAGGCCGCCGCAGCAGGGGGAAGGGCCCGCCAACGCGAACCCTCGGGAGGGAGCCTCCAGCGGCCCGCCCGGCCGCGATGCGCGACGACCGGGTCGGGATCGCCCGGGACGAGACCCGCGTCCACCCGTTCACAACGGGCGTCCTCGCGTCCCGCAAGAGCCCCTCGATGGCAACGAGGAACCGCTGGAGCCCTGTGTCGTCGAGCGGCCGGATCGCGATGAGCCCGCGGCGAGACAAGGGGAGCGACCGGCCGACAGGAACCGTCGAGAGGGCGGCCCGCGCGATCCGTCGTCGCGTGAGTCTCGCCGATCGGGTCGAGACCGGCCGGGCCGGGATCGACCCCCGCGCGATTCGCGTCCATCCGGCGGCAATGACAAGCCCCGTATCCAGCAGCAGGGCGCGGAGCAGAGGCCTCCGGCCGGCCAGGAGCCGGCGCCGACCCGCAACGAGAAGCCACAACTTCGCAGCGAGCCGACCCCGGCCCCCGAGCGGGCTCCCGACCCTTCCGGCGACACGCCGCACTGAGAGACAAGGAGAACAATGCCCCGAACGATCGTCGTCACCTCTGCTTTGCCCTATGCCAACGGGCCCATCCACATCGGACACCTCGTCGAATACGTGCAAACGGACATCTGGATTCGCTTCCAGAGGATGTGCGGGAACCGCTGCTTCTACTTCTGCGCGGACGACACGCACGGGACGCCGATCATGATCAGCGCCCGCAACGCAGGGATCACGCCGGAACAGCTCATCGCGGGAATTCACAAGGAGCATACCGCCGACTTCGCCAGCTTCCACGTGGCCTTCGACAACTACTACACGACGCACTCGCCGGAGAACAAGGCGCTCAGCGAGCTGATCTTCACGCGGCTTGACCAAGCCGGCTCGATCGCGAAGCGCCCGGTGGGCCAGACCTACTGCGAGACGGACAAGATGTCGCTGCCGGACCGGTACGTGCGAGGGACCTGTCCCCGCTGCGGCGCCGTCGATCAGTATGGCGATTCCTGCGAGGTCTGCGGCGCGACGTACCGGACCGTCGACCTGGTGCAGCCCCGCTGCTCGTTGTGCGGGAATCCGCCCGTCTTCCAGGAGTCGGAACACTACTTCTTCAAGCTGGCGGACTACGAGAAGCAGCTCAAGGACCTGTTCGCAGCGGGATACACGCAGAAATCCGTCGCGAACAAGCTCGACGAGTGGTTCACCGCGGGCCTGAAGGACTGGGACATCTCGCGGGACGGACCCTACTTCGGGTTCAAGATCCCCGGCGAGGACAACAAATACTTCTACGTCTGGCTTGACGCGCCTATCGGCTACATGGCCTCGGCGCGGAATTACTGCGAGCGGCACGGCCTGAACTTCGACGAGCTGTGGAACAGTCCCGCCAACGAGCTGTACCACTTCATCGGCAAGGACATCATGTACTTTCACGCGTTGTTCTGGCCGGCCATGCTCATGGGCTCTCGCTTCAAGACCGCCAACAAGCTCTTCGTTCACGGGTTCCTCACCGTCAACGGGGAGAAGATGAGCAAGTCCCGCGGGACGTTCATCAAGGCCGGCACCTACGCGAAGCACCTGGACCCCGAGTGCCTGCGATACTACTACGCCAGCAAGCTGACGGACGCGGTCGAGGACATCGACCTGTCGTTCCAGGACTTCGTCGGCAAGACGAATTCGGACCTCGTCGGCAAATACGCCAACCTGGCGTCCCGTTCGGGTCCCATGCTGACGCGACAGTTCGGAGGCCGGCTCGGCGTGCTGGACGCGGAAGGTCGGGAACTCGTCGCGTGTCTGACCGCGGTCCAGGAACAGATCGTCGCGGGCTACGAGGGTCTGAACTACGCGACTGTCGTTCGCACGATCAGCGCGTTGGCCGACGACGCGAACCGCTACGTCGAGCAGAATCAGCCTTGGGCGACCGCCAAGACGGACCCCGCCAGGGCGCTGACCACGCTGACCGCGGTGCTCAACGCGGTGCGGGTCCTGACGATCTACCTCAAACCGATTCTGCCGGTGTTCGCGCAGAAGGTGGAGAAATTCCTTGGCGTGGGTCCGCTGCAGTTCGCGGACGTGGAAAAGACATTGGAGAACCACCAGATCGGTGCGTTCGAGCGATTATTCGAGAGAATTGACGAGGACAAGGTAACCGCCATGGTAGAAGAAAGCAAAGAAGGCCAGGCTCCGTCCGCTGCGGTCCCCGCGGCACCCACGGCTGCTGCGGCCTCTGTGCCGCCGCACGTCGGCGGCGTCGAGCCGATCAAACCGGAATGCACGATCGATGATTTCGCCAAGATCGACCTGCGTGTCGCGAAGGTCCTCAGCGCCGAGCGGGTCGCGGGCGCCGACAAGCTGATTCACCTGGTCCTGGAAACGGGGCTTGGCCAGAGGAACGTCATGGCCGGCATCGCCACCGCCTACGAGCCCGAGAGCCTCGTCGGCAGGCACGTGGTCTACTTTGCCAACCTGAAGCCTCGCAAGATGAAATTCGGCTTGTCCGAGGGCATGATTCTCGCTTCCGGTTCCGGCGGCAAGGAGATCTTTGTCCTGTCGCCCGACGCGGGCGCCGTGCCCGGACAGCAGATCCATTAGGATTGTCGATTTACGATTCACTATCTGCGATTTTCGGGTGTCGCGACAGCCCGATAGCAGATAGTCAATGGTAAATAGCAGATATGAAGAAGAGCATCGAAGAGATTGCCCGCCAGGCCGGGCGGTACAGTCCGGCTGCATTCCGGTTCGTCTACGAGGGTCTCGCCTATACGATCCAGAACGTCACGAAGGAGCCCCGTCACGTGAGCGGCCAGACGCTCTGCGAGGGGCTGCGACGGATGGCCCTTGAGCGGTATGGGCGTCTGGCCTTGTTGGTCCTCGGGTCGTGGGGTCTGCGAACCACACGCGACTTCGGCGAGATCGTCTACATCCTCATCGACAGCGAGTGGATGAGCGCCCAGCCCACGGATTCCATCGACGACTTCAACGACGTGTACGACTTCCAGGCCGCCTTTCGCGAGCAGTTCACGTTCTGACGGTTCCTCCGTGTTGTCCCCTTGTGGGTGGCGGGAGTCGTCGCCGCCTCGCGTCTCGCCGGCTTCTCGCCCAATCGCGGAGGTGGTCGTTGACCCGGCCGGTCGCCTGTGGTACGGTGGGCCCATCGGCATGGTTGACATGGTGCTTGGAAAGGAGCAGTGATCTATGCGTCGAGATGTGACACGTCGGGCGTTTCTTCGTAGGGCGGCGGTGGCGGGATCGGGACTGGTCATTCTGTCCAACGCGAGATTGCTGCGCGGAACGCAGGCCAACAGCAAGCTGAACATCGCGGCTATCGGCGTCGCCGGTCGGGGCGGCGACGACGTCAACGGCGTCGCGAGCGAGAACCTCGTCGCGCTGTGCGACGTCGATGACTCTCATGCCGCCAAGACCTTCGAGCGGTTCCCGTCGGCGAAGAAGTACAAGGACTTCCGCAAGATGCTCGACGAGATCCACGGGCAGATCGACGCGGTGGTGGTCGGGACACCAGACCACACGCACGCCCCCGCGGCGGCGATGGCCATGAGGCTTGGCAAGCACTGCTACTGCGAGAAGCCGCTCACGCACAGCGTCTACGAGGCCCGCGTGCTGGGGACGCTCGCGAACGAGAAGAAGCTCGTCACGCAGATGGGCACGCAGATCCACGCGGGCACGAACTACCGTCGCGTCGTGGAACTCGTCCAGACGGGAGCCATCGGCACGATCGGCGAGGTCCACGTCTGGATGGGCGCCAACCTCGAAGGGCCGGCGGTCCCGACGGACCGGTCGCAGCCCGACGCGCCGACGGATCGGCCGGAAGTGCCGGCCTCGCTGGATTGGGATCTGTGGCTCGGACCCGCGCCGTATCGGCCTTACAGTCCGTCCTACGCGCCGTTCCAGTGGCGGTACTGGTGGAACTTCGCGAACGGCCAGCTCGGCGATTTCTTCTGCCACTTCTGCGACCTGGCGTTCTGGGCGCTCAAGCTGCGTCACCCGCTGACGGTCGAAGCGGAAGGTCCGCTGCATCCCGAGAGCACTGCGAAGTGGACCATCGCGAAGCAGCAGTACCCCGCTCGTGGGGAGCTGCCGCCGGTGGCGCTGACCTGGTACAATGGCGGGCCCTATCCGGCCTTCATGAAGGAGCGGAACATCCCCGCCTGGAACAGCGCGGTCCTGTTCATCGGCTCCAAGGGCACGCTCATCTCCGACTACAACAGACATCTCCTGCTGCCCGAGGCGCAGTTCGCCAATTTCCAGCGGCCCGCGCCGTTCATTCCCGACTCCATCGGGCACCACGAGGAGTGGATCGCGGCCTGCAAGAAGGGCGGCCCGACCACGTGCAATTTCGACTACTCCGGTGCCCTGACGGAGGCGGCTTTGCTGTGCAACGTCGCCCTCCGCACGGGCGAGAAGCTCACGTGGGATGCCAAGAACCTCAAGGCCGTCGGCTGCGCCAAGGCCGATGCGTTCCTCCGCCGCGAGTACCGCAAGGGCTGGACGCTCTAGGCATTGATGATGGATGCCCTTACGGGCACACTACAAACGCGACGCGAATCATTGAGGCGACTTGACCAGGGCGGGCAGGCGGCCTGCCAGGCCGATGCGGTCGTCCTGGACGATGAGCACGCCGGCGATGCCTTGGATTGTCATGATCCGCTCCAGTGCGGCATCCACGTCGGCAACGGTTCGGACGAGGTTCGCGGCCTGCGTGGCTGCTGCGTCGGCCAAGGCGGCGTCCTTGGCGATGATGGTGGCTAAGTCGCACCGGCCCAGGCTCATGGAAGGACCCATCTTGCCCGACGACGAACAGACGGCCAGCGGCGTCTGGTCGGGCTCGATGCGGAAGGCGAGCCGGTTGGCCAGCGGGATCGTGCCCGTGCCGAGCGAGACGATCACCGGTTCGACTGCCTGGAGGTAGATATCGCCGCCGTTGTCCACGATGGCCTCGTCAGCTCCCGCGGCCAGGGCGGCCTTGGCCGACCACTGGGCCATCGCGCCCGCGACCGCGGCCATCGGCCCGACGCCCACGAGTTCCGCGGCCCACGCCATGTGCCTTGCGATTTCGGGGGCGTCCTCATGGAGTCCGAGCGGCACGAGCGATTCCTGGAACTCGGGATGCCGGCGGATGTAGTCTTCGAGGATATGGCGCTGGCGGACGATCTCGGCAGTCGCCGCGTCGAACCGGTCGCAGCAGATCCGCAGGACCGCCTCGCGGTAGGTGAACGTGCGATAGACCCGGCTATGAGACATAGCATTTTCGACTTATGATTTACTATTTACGATTGGAGCACACGCACAGTGAGAGCCCAAATCGTCAATCGTAAATAGTAAATGTCAGAACGCCGACGCGCAGGCCTCGAATGGACAGATGCGGATGCAGGCCAGGCACTCGATGCAGGCGTCCTCGTCGAACGCGATCCGCCGGGTTGCAGGGTCCGCGATGTGCAGCGCGTCGGTGGGGCAGTGCGTGACGCACTGGCCGCAGTGGGTACACCGGTGTTCGTCCCAGGTGACGCCCTTGCCGCTGTTGTTGACGGTGACGTTGCAGCTCTTGATGAAATCCATGGCCTTCTGGATGTCCTGTTCGGTCCCGCGGACGTCGAGGACGAGATAGCCTTCCTCTTCGGGCGTCACCTTGGCGCGGTACACGTTCACCACGAGATTGTGGTCTTTCACCAAATGGTAGATGATCGGCTTCTCGCAGTCGTACCGCGGGAAGAACAGGACCAGCTTCTTCGTGAGGATCTGGCTCATGACGGCTTCCTTCTGATCACGAGGGATTTCATCGCGGTGTCCTTGGGCAGCGTCTGGATCGGACGGGAGACGAGGAAGTCGCCCCGTCGGATCTCGTCGGCCAGCAGGTGGGCGATCTCCAGGGCCTTGTGATAGGAGGACATCGAGCCGACGATGATCTTCTTGCCGTCGATGTCGATCTCCCCGCTGCGCAGTTGTTCGTAGCTGACGTGGCAGATCACGCGTCCGGTCTTCTGGGGGTAGTCGGTGCCGTAGTCGATGACCGGCGCCAGGATGTCCCGGTCGCGGACGCACGTTCGCTGGAGGACCTTTTCGTTGAGGACGGGGATGGGGATTCCGACGCCCAGGGCGAGGGAGACGCCGTAACCGCGGAGGCTCACGCCGCGAACGAACTCCGGCTTCATCCGTTTCATGTCCGCGGTCAAAGCGAGCGTTCCGGCCCCTTCCTTGGGCACGCCGTCCGAAGTCCGCTCGCAGTTGCCGGCGTGCTGCGTGCCCTCCGAGTAGACGTGACCCTGGGCGCCCGCCAGCCAGACCCGCGTGCCCACTCCGATGGTCTCGTAGTACGGATCGTTCAGCAGGGGGGACAACTGGCCCGCGGAGCAGTAGCTCGCATTACCCCGACGCGGCTCGAGCACGCCCAGATACGTGTAGATCGTCCGATCCGAGTCGTTGATCGCGACGTTGTAGTTCTGGTAGCAGTTGCGCGGGTTGACCATGGTTGCCTGGTTCACGTCGGCCAGGGTGAAGTACGTTCGGATCTCGCGACGCGGGTAGTCGTCCGTCCCGTAGGACAAAGCGAAGAGCTGCAGCGACTTGCCTGCGACGAGGTCCTCGATGACGTGTCCGCCGCCGTAGCGGAACTCGCCCGGCGGGTACATGTTGGCGGGGTCCCCGTGGCGCAGTTGCGTGGCGCCGAGGTAGACGTCCACCGCTGCGATGCCGGTGTAGACCAGGACGTCCTCGATCCAGGCCTCGGACATGCGGATCTTGGGCTTGGAGTGCCCGAAGTTGAGGAAGCAGCCGGAGGAGCACATCGGCCCGAAGGTGGCGGTCGTGACCACGTCCACCTCCCGGGCGGCGGCCTCCAGGCCCTTCTTATCGACGTAATCCATGATCTCGTCGGCGGTCAGCACGACGGCCTTGCCCGACTCGATCCGGTCATTGATCTGTTCGTAGGTTTTCATTGGCAGCGTTTACCCTATTGGACATCGACGCAGGCGAACTCGCCCGGCGTATTGCGGACGTAGATCCGCCCGTTCGCCAGGACGGGCGTCGTCCAGCACTGCTCCTTCGACAGGATCTGGGCGCGGGCCAGGACGTCGAACTTCTGCGAATCGGCCTTTGCGACGACCAGCTCGCCCTTGTCGCTCGTGAGGATCAGGCGGCCGTCGGCGGTCATCATGAGCGAACCCTTGCCGAGGCTCTTGTCCTGCCACTGCTGGCTGCCGTCTTGGAGCTTGAGGCACTTGAAGACGTCCTCGTCGAAGCCGTAGATGAAGCCGTCCCGCAGGATCGGGGAGTTGATCTGCATGGCCATGACCTTGTTCTCCCAGACCTTCTTGACGTTGCCGCCGGAGACCTCCAGCAGGCTGCAACCCCTGTTGTAGCCGCTCGATATGAAGATCTGGTTGCCGACGACGATCGGGTCGGGGGCGTTCACCTCGTATTTCGTCTTCCAGGGGTACTGCCAGAGCAGTTTGCCGTCGGCGGGATTGACCGCCACCAGCGTCACCTCGCCGAACAGGGCCAAGCCGGCCTTGCCGTCCATCGTGAACGGCACCGGCGTCGCATATCCGCACTTGCCCTTGTCGCTCTGCCAGACGAGGTCGCCTGTGTTCTTGTTCATCGCCAGGCCCGCGACGCCGACGTTCAGAACCACCTTGTCGTCCACGATCAGGGGTGAACTCGAAAGATGCCACGTCGGCAGCTCGAAGCCCAGGCCCTTGTTCAACTGCTTTTGCCAGAGGACCTTGCCGGTCTTGGCGTCGAGGCAGAAGAAATCGCCCATCTTGCTGAGCGTGTAGACCTTGCCTGCGTCCACGGTCGGCGTCGAGAGGGTGCCGCCTGGGTAGTACTTCGCTTCGAGCGGACAGGAGTACGAGTGCTTCCAGAGTTCCTGGCCGGTTTGGGCGTCGAAGCAGTAGACGGTGTCGATATTGGTCTGCTTGCCGCTGTTGCCCATGGCATAGACTCGCCCGTCGGCGACGGCGGTCGTGGAGTAGCCCATGCCCACCGACTTTTTCCAGAGGACCTTCGGCCCGGCGTTGCCCCACGTGGAGTTCCAGTTGGTCTCCTGGCTGATTCCGTTGTGGTCCGGCCCGCGGTAGCAGGGCCAGTCGGCCCCGAACGTCGCCTGGCCGATCCCCGCCAGAACCACCAAGGCCGTCAGTACGGTCGTCCTCTGTCGAGTGGTCTTCATTCGTATTCTCCTTGTGCAGGATTCTGTCTGTTCTGCTGCTTATACGCAAAGCTGCTATTCTACTGTGCCGACGGGCAGGGCGAAAGGGCCTGACGCCGATTTGCCGGTTGGGGTTCGCGCCAAGGGCGGTCAGGATCGGGGGGTCTGCCAGGAGCGCCGCGACGCTCGTTGCACCGCGGCCAGCAGGCTGCGGATCGTTCGATGGATGTCCGTGGGGACCCGCAGGGGCCTCTGCTGCAGCAGGGCGGTCTGGGCGTCGAGGTCCAGGAGCGAGACCAGCAGGCTCACGAGGCCATGAATGTCAGGCTGGGGGAGGTGTTCCGAGTTTCTGCGGACCCACAGAGTGCCCGCCCGGCACTCGATGTGGGCGGCCAACAGGCCGAAGCAGCCCGTCGGGGCAAGGACGACGTTGGGCAGGTCGAGCGCGCCATGGCACCTGCCCTGGGAGGCAAGCTGATGCGTGATCGCGATCGTCTGCCTGAGCAGGATCGTCATGACCGGGAGGGTGTCGTGAGGCCGTTTCTGCAGGACGTGCCTCCATGTGTCGCTCAGGGTCGAGCAGACCGGCAGCGGCTCGACCAGGTAGGCGCTGCCGGCCACGGCGAAGAAGTCCGTGAATCGCGTCACGAAGGGCTTTCGGAAGTCGGGCGGCTCCCGATCCACGATGATCGGTCCCAGCGCGGTCAGCGAGGCGGCGGGTCGGAACTTGTGCAGGAGAACCGGTGTTCCGTCTTCGCGGCGGGTCGCGCGGAACGACTGCGCCCTGGCGCAGGCGCCGATCTCGGCGGCCCCCTGGATCGCGAAATCGCGAAGGGTCGTTGCCGCGCTGGTGGTGCGCGTGTATGGGGCGCTGCATGTCATAGCTCTCTTTCTTTTCGGTTACGCCGCACGGGAGCTTTAACTCCTCCGTCTGCTGGGTGCAGGGGGGCATATTTACCGGACGACAGAGTTGCAGGGTCTCCCGCAGGGGCCGCTCCGGGGAGAATGTCACCGACTCTGTTATTTTTTTCTCGTTCGGCGTGTTTTGGGCATCAACATCGGGGGGGCGTCAAGCGCCTCTTATGGGAGCCCGGAATGGGTTCGAGGGACGGTCGCATTCGGAGATCGGCTCGCGTTTCGTTTCGAAACGAAGGGCCGGCGGTTCAAGGGAGGTCGGCAGTCGATGGATCGAGTATGCGGAACCTGTGAGCATTTCTCACCGGCTCACACGTGCATCGAGAAGCCCACCTGGGGCTATTGCACGAGAGGAATCGGCGGCAAAGGCGGACACGCGGATCGGGAAGACGCGACCCGGTTCACCTGGGCCGATGCTGTGTGCCGTGATTACAGACCGAGGGAACCTGCTTCATCCCGGCGCCCGGCCGAGAGCCCCCATTGACCGGGGGCCGGCTCGAGTCTATAATGGAGGCATGAAGTTCCGTGGATCCACGCTGATCGAGTTGGTCGTGGCGATGGCGGTTGTCACGTTATTGATGGGCGTGTCGGCGGGGGTCCTGGGACACACTCGCGAGCATGCCCGGACGGTCGTGTGCGCCAGTCGGATCAGGCGGTTGGCTCAGGGGCTGGTGAGCTACCAAACCGAGAACGGCACATTTCCCTACGGTTTTCGAATGCGTTCCTCACCGGTGCGGTCTCGCGACCAGTATGCCGGGAGCGCCGGCGCGGTCGATCTGCCGGGATGGTGGTGGTTTGACAGTTTCCTGACGGTCGATCATGCCACCGGCGCGGGCGAGGAGGTGCTCGTCTGCCCCTCGAAACGCCAGGATCACGTCTCGCTGGCGGCCGACGTGCTCTGTGGAAACTACGGCGCCAATCTCTCCCTGTGTCGGGTGGAGGGGTACACCTCTCCCTATGTGAGCAGCTTCGGGGGCCCGGCACTGTCCTGTGGGCAGATCCCCCGGCCGGCGGAAACGCTCTTGCTGGTGGACAGCGGCTATGCTCTGATCAGTTGGTGGCACGCGAGCGAACGGTCGCCTGTTTCGCTTCCGCCGGCCTCTCTGTTGCTGGGCGGAGTCCAGCACGCGGCCTACGTGCCGGGCATGGCGATCAACGCGGAGAAAGAGGCCCTTTTGCCCGGACAGCACGACGACGCCAAAGGCGGTCGCCACCCGCACAAGACGGTGAACGTCGGATTCGCCGACGGCAGCACTGCGTTGAGGAAGGCGGATGATCTGCTGGTCGAGCGAACCGCGGAAGGCCGCTGGAACAACAGTCCCCTCTGGCACCCCCACGGCGATACGGTCACTGGGGCGCAGACAGCGCCGTGAGGGCCCGGTCCATCTCCGACGGGCTGGGGTATTCGAATCTCGTGGTGCGGGCGCACATCTGGGACGATTGCAGCGAGCGGTGCTGCGTGTACTCGATCTTCACGGGCAGTTGCCGCCGGGGGTCCATGAAGATCTTCCAGTGACGCGATACCGCGGCGCCGGTACTGCTGCGTCCGACCCGGGTCAGTTCATACACCGACCAGGACTCACCCGGCCGGTCGGAAGCGACCGGGTCCGCCTCCGAGAGGGGGGCGTCGGCCAGCACGCCGGGCAGCAGCTCCCGCAGCGTCCGATTGAGATATTCCGTGCAGTTGGCCACCTCCGCCGGCTCCAGGTTGACTGTACGCGGGGCGTGTCCCGCGTCGATCATGGTCTTCTGCCGGAGGGCCAGCCGATAGAGGGTCCGCTGGTCGCCGATCCTGATTGCGACGATCTGCCGATCTCCCGCGACCCATGTTTCGTCGTCCGGCTCCGAACCGTTATGGGCGAACCTGGCGATGTAGACGTTGGTCATTCCCGAGACGGCCTTGCGGATCTGGCCGGCGTTCATGCCGGTCGCCGTGGGCTGGTGCAGCAGGAGCAGGAGCAAGAGTACGATCACCAAGGCCACGGCGGTCCGGAGGGCCGTCTTGACAGGGGAACCGGCCCTGTGACCGGTCGGCGCCGCCGGCGCAGGTTCATCGAGCCCGTCGGGTCCGCGGCCGACAGCCGCCGACGAGGGGTCCGGCCGGATGATTGACCTGTCGAGAGGATAGGGATACGCGAGCCCTTGCGTCTTTCCGTCGAGGTCCTGCAGGTTCTCCTCGGATCGGAACACCGTGCATACCGTCGAATCGGGCCGCTCGGCGATGGCTTGAATCGTCCGACGCATCTGCTGAACCCTCGCCAGGCAGCGAGGGCAGGTCTGTGCATGCACGGCGACGGCGTCTGTCCGTCCGTCCATTCCGACCGTCGCGGGCGCGTCCGGGCCCGGAGGCATCGCGAGGTCGAAGAGGTCGGCGGGTGTGACCTCGTCGCACGTCAGGATGCCGGTCGGCCCGGCTCGATGGGACAGATCAGCCGCCAGCGTCGTCGAGCCTCCCGGTTCGCAGCATGAAGGGTCTTGGGCGGGAATCCGCCCGTAGAACCCCGCCAGCCGGCTCAGTTGATCCGCTCGAAGGCCCAGCTTGCGGATCGATGCCAAGTCTTCGATGCACTGAGGGCAGCTCCCCACGTGGAGGATAATAGGCGTGAGGACCCTGATCCGCCGCGAGGGGATCAGCAGATCGGGCAGGAACGGCTTGACCTGGGAACAGCGGACCGGCTTGCCGAGAAACGCGAATTGCCGGCTCAACGCCTCAATGGCCTCCTCGCTCGCCGACGCATCGGATGAATCGGACTTTTTCCCGGTCTGAGACAGGACCTCGTGCAGCCGGGCTAGTTGTTCCTGACAGACTGGGCAGGTTTTGACGTGGCGGCCTATGGCCTCCGGCACCACATCGTCGTTTCTCCGCAGAAGCTCATAGTAATACTCCCTTGCCCTTTGACAGAGGCTCTCGCCGTCTCCCGACATTGTCATAGCAACCCCTCATTCCGCCGCCAACCTCCTGCGGAGCTGCTGAAGTCTGCGCAAGCCCGCCGACAGGTACCGGCTGACGGTCCGCTTGTTGATTCCCATTCGCGTCGCGATTTCCAGGATGCTGCAGTCGTCACGATACCTCAACGCAAAAGCCTGACCCTCCCGCTCGGGCAGAAGATGAGCCAAACGGGAGACCGCCGCATTCTTCTCGTCCCCGGTAAAGGCGCTTTCCGACCCGCTCGTGTTGATGGAAATCCTGCCTTCCTCCAAGTATTTTTCTATCGCCCGGGCGTACACCTGCTCGATTCGGGCCATATTGATCACATGATGCACGACGGCTCGGTACAGGTATCCTTCGATGTTCTGCCGATGTTCTGCACGTCCGTCGGGATCGGCTTCTCGATCAGGACGAGGTAGAACTCCTGGTACAAATCCTCGCCGTCGAGCCTTCCGCTCGCCTGAAACGAGATGACGCGGCGAATGAAATCGCCATATCGGGCGAAAATGGCAGCAGCCCGCTCAATGGCCCAGTCGTTACTATCCACTGCTGTCCTGACTCCGATCACACCCGGTTGCTCCGGGAGCAGCCCCTCACGCCCACGCGACAATCGTTACGTCTCATAACATCGGCTGCGTCGGCCAGACCGGAATCTCATTATACCGCAAACGACAGGAAACACAACTGCCTCTGCACTTTTTCCCGAGGCAATCGCCATTACCGACCCGCCCCTTTGGTCTTGAAGCGGACCACGACGGGGGCCAGCGGGACGCCTTCCTCGCTGCTGAATCCAAGGTACCCCTCGGCGTTCAGGCCGAAGCGGTACTCCCTTCCTGCCTCCAGCTCGACCGGCATGGTGAACACCCGGCGCTGTGCGTCATATCCGACCGATCCGGTGCTCCTGGGCACCTCGCTCGGAGAACCGAGGGTAACGACGGCCCAGCCCGGGCTCCTCATCGGGCGGTCGAACGTGACGATAATTGCCTGGAGACTCGGATCCACATCCTCGTCGCCGTTGGGCGGGATCATGCCGACGATCTGGGGACTCTTCTGTCGCCATTCCTGCATCTGCTTGGCCTTGTCGGCCTGGATGGCTCCCAGCTTTGCGTCGGCATTCCTGGCGTAGTTGTCGAAGAAGGCGATGATCCTGGGGAAGAACTGGGCCAAGTCCTCGTATTCGCGGGGCTGTTGGTCGTACTCCGCGAGAACCTCCGTCAGTTCGCCCACCCAGAAGAAGCTCCTCGATTTCTCGTACTCAATGGCCTTCTGCATCGCGGCCGGCCCCTCGGTTGCCATGACATAGCGCAGTCCGCAGGCCCGGACGAGGGATTCGTACATGATCGTCCTCCAGCCGGAATACGCTTGCCTGCGCATCTCGTCGCGGACGTACCGCTCGATGGTCTCACCCGGCCCCTGCAACTGGCCGGCAAACCGATCCATCAGCGGGTTCGTGTAGGAATGGGTGAACTCGTGGATGATGGTGGGTACGACGTCCGGCGGGAACTTCGGGTGCCCCAGAAGATTCGTGCTCCAGACGCCAATGATGGAATACAACTCTTCCTGGCCGTCCGGCTTCGTGTAATGCGGACCGTAGCATCCGCCGCCATTGAGCATGCCCAGGACCAGATGGAATTCGGCGCCTTCGCGGGGGCCGAAGAAGCTGTCGAACCACTCGAGATGGGCGTGTTGGTCCAGCAGCTCCTGCATGCGATGGACCCCGATCCGGTACAGAGGCTCGTGCTGGTCCAAAAAGCCCTTCACCTGGGCTTCCAGAACGAACCTGCGGGCCAGATTCAGGAACTCCCTTGCGGTCTCAGGGGTCCATCGTGAGTCCAGGGATCGCGGCGGCGGAGAGAAGGGGATCCTCTCCTGGAGGGTGACCGCGTCCGTCACGTGTACCGCCATGCACATCACCGCGTCGTAGCTGACCCCCTGCGTCTCTCGGAGCCTCTTGGCCAGACGCACGACCGCGTGGTTGCGGAACGGGCCGAAATGACTGTCCACGTCGCGGACGTAGGAGGCGACCTTGCCCTGGTTGTATTCCGGATTGCCCGCCAGGCGGAAGATGATGGACATCAGCTCCACGCGAGGATCGACCGTGACCGTGATCCGTGGTCCCTTCGGCGTTTCCGTCGGCACTGAATTGGCCGCATACGCCATATCTGCCTCGCTGAGCCAGAAGAGGAGTACGATGCCGCAGAACACGGTTCTACTCATGGTTCATCTCCCTATCATGTTCGGTTCAGAACGCGTTGTCCACACCAAATCGCGATGTCGCTTTCCCGACATCTTATCACATGGAGCGGGGTCGAGGAAGCAGTGGGGCGCCGCAGGCGGAGAGGCGATTTTCGGATTGTCTATCCTCTGGGGCCCGGCTATAGTCTGCAGGCGGTCCGGAGCCCCGACCGATCTGGTGAGCGCTCGGCCTGAACTCAAAGAGGTGACACCTCGTCGTCATGCAGACGAATTGATGTGCATCGAGAAGAGATTGTATCTATGAAGAGACTGACTCGTCGTGCGTTGTTGCGCTCCGGGGCGACCGGGCTGGCCGCCTTGGGTCTTCCTGCGATCATTCCGTCTTCAGTGCTTGGCGCCGATGGCGCCGTCGCACCCAGCGATCGAATCCACATCGCCCAGATCGGGTTCGGCTGGATCGGCGGCAGCCACCTGGACACGCTCCTGAATCGCACGGACGTTCGGTACGTCGCGGCCTGCGACGTCAACGGCCAGAAGCTTGCGGAGGTCCACAAGAGAATCGTCGCCAAGCACGCCGAGGACCCGGCCAAGGCCGGCAATCCGGATTGCGCCGCCTGCCGCGACTTCCGCGAGATGCTGGCCCGCGACGATCTGGACGCGGTCGTGATCGCGACGCCCGACCATTGGCACGCGCTGATCTCGATCTACGCGGCGAAGGCGGGCAAGGACATCTACTGCGAAAAGCCGATGACGTTGACGATCCGAGAGGCGAGGGCGGTCGTTGACGCGGTCCGACGCTACAATCGCGTGTTCCAGACGGGCAGTCAGCAGCGTTCCAACGTGTTCGGTCCCTTCCGACGCGGCGCCGAGCTCGTCCGCAACGGGCGGATCGGAACGGTGCGCTCGATCGACGTCTCGACGGGCGATCCGCCGATCCCCTGCGATCTGCCGGCCGAGCCGCAACCCGCGGATTTCGACTGGGACATGTGGCTCGGCCAAACCCCCTCGCGGCCTTACCATTCGAAGCTGGCGTCGATCAACTGGCGACCCTACCGCGAGTACTGCGGCGGCGGATTCGCCGACATGGGCGCCCACCACTTCGACATCGCGCAGTGGGCCCTCGGCATGGACGACAGCGGCCCGGTCAAGGTGTACCCGCCCGATGGGGACAAGCGCCCTCGCGTGAGTTTCGAGTACGCCAACGGCGTCGTCATGAACCACGTCGGCGGCAACTGTCTCGGCCTGACCTTCTACGGCTCCGAGGGCACCCTCTACGTCGGCCGGGACGGGCTCTGGACGAAGCCCGAGTCCATCGCCCAATCGCCGATGGGATCGAACGACGCCCAGCTCGACGAGAGCAACGACCACCACGGCAACTGGCTGGATTGCATTCGCAGTCGCCGCAAGTGCATTGCGGATGTGGAGATCGGCGCCCGCTCGGCGACGATCTGTCACCTGGGCAATATCGCCTACCAGCTCCGGCAGGAGTTGACCTGGGACCCGGTCCGAGAGCGTTTCGTCGGCAACGAAGAGGCGAACAAGCTCCTGTCCCGCCCGATGCGAAGCCCCTGGCGCCTGTAGGTCAAGGACAGTTGGGAGTGTGCCACCATGCAGAAACATCTCATGAATCGTCGGCATTTCTTTGGCAGTGCGCTCGTCGGGACGACGGCAGCCGGTATGGCCGCTTCGGCCCGCGCCAATGACAAGGAATCGCAACTTCTGGAGAAGGACATCTCCGAGGCGATCGCGACCATCCCCCTGTTCTGTGCCCACGAACACTGGGGCAGCATCGACGCGATGGGCATGAGTGCGTACGGGTTCCGCACCGATTGCGAGGCGGGGGCCGTGCCCCGGCGCGAGGTGTCGGTGTGGGACCTCGTGCTGGATCCCTATTTCGGCGGGTGGATCTCGACTGCGGGACACGATGTCGCCGCCTTCGCCCGAAAAGCGGGATGCAGCGATCCGTTCCAGTGGTGGCGCAATGCCCCGCAGGCGATGCTGGATCGCATGTTGCCTGTCATCCGCGAGCAGCGGTTGACCGGGGGATTCCAGTGCTTGCGACGCGGTATTCTGGCCCTGCACCAGGCGGATCTCGGCACGGACGATCTCCAGGCGTGGAAGAAAGCAGACGCCGGCATAGCCGCCGCCTACGCGGACATCTTCGAATGGTACCGCGAGGCCATGACGCGTGTGCATTTCAGCGACCTGATCCGTCCCATCCATCCGGAGTTCTTCTACGACCGGGAGGCGAAGGCCGACGACGAGGAGTCCTTCACCAAAACCCTCCTGCGTGTGGACCCGCTACTGACGTTGTGGCCCGCCCAGTGCCCCCGTCGCGACAGGCTCGCGGAGTTGACGGGCGTGGAGCCGCGAGACGCCGTGTCCTGGCGCGCGTTCATTACCGCTCTGTTCGATCACGCCGCCAGGAAGGGCAATCTGGGCATCAAGCAGTTGCAGGCCTACAGCCGGGACTTGGATTACGTGCCGCGTTCCGACGCGGAAACGCGGTTCTCGGGGGACCTGACGCCGACGGAACGACGCTGCTTCGAGGATTGGGTGATGCACGAGTGCTGCAAGCAGGCCCACGAGCGACACTGGCCGCACCAGATCCACGTGGGCACGCACAACCTGCCTCGCTCGTCCCCGCTGCCGCTCGGCGCGCTGGCGTCTCGCTACCCGAACATGCGGCTGGTGCTGCTGCACTGCTGGCCGTACATCGAGGAATCCGCCTATCTCGCCAAGCTGAGACCTCAGGTGTACCTGGACGCCTGTTGGCAGGTCATCCTGAATCCGGCCTTTCTGGAGCAGTCCCTGGACGCCTGGCTGGGCTATGTGCCCATCACGAAGATCATGTGCTCGCAGGATGCCACCAGCGTGGAGATGGCCGCGGGCGCGTCGCTGCTGGTGCGCGAGACGCTGAGTCGTGCGCTGGCCGCACGCCACCGACAAGGCATCGCCGAAACGCCCGCACTATTCGCCATGGCCGAAGACATCCTCCACAACAACGCGGGACGAGTCTATGGTCTCCTCGCTGAGTAGCCTATGCTTCGTGCGTGGCCTCGGTCGGTGAAGAACAAAGGGGAGCAGGTACTCGCGAGGACGGATGGGCGTAACGATGCCTACATCCAAAGCCTGATCCTCCTCTTCCCCTCAACTGTCATCGTGGAGGCGTCGGTCGTCGGTCTTCTCGCGGTCGGTAGTCGCGCGGGTCGAGGCAGGCATCGTAGGTTGCGCGGTCGATGCGTATCCAGTCGGTCCTGTTGATACCGCGGGTGTTGACGCAGGTCGGGCTGATGGGAAAGGCGCAGGCGACCTTGATCCACCGGTTCTCGCCCATGGAGATTGCACGGACTTCGTCAGCAACCTCGGAGAGGTCCTGATCCTGACTGAAGATCAGAGCAACGTCGCACTCGCCGTTTCTTGCAGCGGCCACGACATCCAGAGCAAGGCGGACATCGATTCCCTTCTCGTTGCCGACAAGAACCGTGGTGAGCGACCCGCCGGGAAGTCTGACAGTCTGGTTGCGGTACTTCAGGAGGCGGAAGAAGGTCTGGATGCCGACTCGCCCCATTTGGGCGAGTTTGGCTGTCCAGAAATGATTCCAGAAGGGGTCGTCGTCCGGACTTGGCATACCCGTGTAGAAGCAGATCTTCAGCAGTTGCCAGGTTTGAGCCTGACATATAGCCCTTGCCAGCCTGAGCGGGTCGTAGTTCGGCCACGAGTAGCCGAAGGCATTCTTCGCGGCGTAGAAGAGGTTCTGGCCGTCAAAGAAAGCGATGACGCGTTTGGCGGATGGTTCGAGAGGCATATCTCCCCGCTTGGATAAGCCCTATAAAAGCAAAACCCCGCCAGAGGCCTTTCGGCGTGTCCGACGGGGAGTAGATCAAATCCACTATCATCCGTACACCTTAATTATCGGTTTGGTTCACGAAAAAGTCAAGGCCAAATCCTGCGAAGCATAAGATCATTGAAACGGATACATTGGTTCAAGTCAACATGCTTGTGTCGGCAGTCCTCGTCAATCCTGGAGGCATTGCGACACGATCTGTTCGGCGGAGCCCAACTCGCCTGCCTCCTCGGTCGGGCCCCAGAACTCGGCCAGGGTGGGGCCGTCCTGGCGGCAGTGGTCGTGGAAGAGGAACTGGCGGATTTCGTAGGGCCAGACCTGCCGGCCGATGCGGTAGTACCATTTCATCGCGTCGCGGATGGGCAGGTCGGGGTGTGCGAAGAGCCGTCGCAGAGACCTCGGCCGGAATTGCATGACCGCCTCGATAAACTTCACCCATATCAAGACCCGCCAAGGCGACATATGCCGGCTGGCGAGCACCTGGTGCTTGTAGTCCCACTTGGAAAGGTCCGTTTGCACGACCCGCCTGTCGGAGGCCATGTGGAAATAGGGCGTCCAGTGGTGCGGCGTGGCATACAGCATTTGGATCTGGTCCGGGTCGTAGGAGACCAACTGTCGCAAACCCCGCCAGTAGTCGCGATCCGTCTCGTCGTCGAACCCGACGACGTAGGTCGCCATCGAGAGGATGTTGTGCCGGCGCAGCAGGCGGATCGCCTCGCGGTCCTTGGCGGTGGTGCCGCCTTTGCGGATCTTGCGGAGCGTCTCTTCGTTGTAGCTCTCGATGCCCAGGAGCAGTCGGGCGAAGCCGGCCTGCTTGTAGAGGTGCAGGATGTCCGCGTCGCGGACGATGTCGTCCGCCCGCGTGGAGCCGACCAGCGTCAGCGGGACGTTCTCGGTGATGAGCGCCTCGAGGAAGGCCCGCCAGGCCGGTCGGGACGCGTTCGGATTCTCATCCGCGAAATCGATGACTTCTACCCCGTGGGTCCGGTGCAGCCAGGCGAGTTCGGCCGCGAGCTTCTGCGGGTCGCGGTGCCTCCAACGTCTCCAGAAAGGGTGCTGGCCGCAATAGTTGCACTGATGGGGACAACCCCGAGAGAACTGCACGACGACGGCCCGACGATCTCCCCAGTACGTGTAGCGACTTGGGTCGATGAGTTGCCAGCCGACGCGAAAGGCGTCGAGATCGTCGAGGATCCGCGCCGGCGCGGTCGCTCGCGGCAGGCCCGCCTCGCGGTAAGCGATCCCAGGCACCTCCTCGAGCGGGACATCGGTCTCGATCGCGTCGATCACGCGGAGAATCGTCTCTTCGCCTTCGCCGCGGACGATGACGTCGAACTGCGGCTCGTCGGCCAGAATCCGGCGCCAGTGAAAGGTGGGGAAGACGCCGCCGTAGACGATCCAGGCCGCGGGAATCGCCTCGTGGATGGCGCGCGCCACCATCGCGGCGATGGGATGCCCCGAGGTCGAGCCGGAGTGGCCCAGCAGGACGACCTGCGGCGCGAATGTCACGACCTGTTCCACGATTTCTCGTGTGGACAGGGGCCCGAATTCCGCGTCCAGCAGTCGCAGCTCATGTCCGGCGTCGATCAGCGGCCCCCCGATGGACAGCAGACCCAGGGGCGGCAAGTGCTCGTGCGGGATGCGGCTGCCGATGGAGGGATGCGGCGGGTTGACCAGCAGAATGCGCATGGATGTTGTCCTCTCTTCGCTCACCACAACGATCCCGCTCAAGACTGGAAACGAAGCGTCGCACGCACGCGCTTCAACCATTCTACGTCGCGACGCGAGGGGATGTTCTCGGTGACTTCCGTTCCTGCGAGGGTCATTCCCGCGAAGCCGTTCATGGTCCTTGGGGCCGCCCTATGTGTCGATGCCGCGTTTTTCTGAGGAGCAGACTCGTTCGACAAGCCGGAGCCGCCATCCACTGTGTGGTCTCTTCACCCATTATCCCGAAACAAATGGTTCTTCACGGAATTGCGGGGAAATCGGCACGGCTCGGAGAGACACGCAATGCACTCGTTTGTTCTCCACGTGCCTTCATTTGGGGGCCCTGCCCCCAAGCCCCCGGCATTTGGCGCATTGGGCCAGCAGCATGAAAATGGAGGAAGAGACGCCAAGACAGGCGTGGGTCGAGCGACCGATTCTTCCACCTCCATGCCGCTGGCCCAAAGCGGGAAATGCCCGCCGCAATGCGGCGGATTCCGGAGATGTCCGTTTCTTCCTTCCGACAGGCGTCCCCGCAATTCCGTGATGAACCAATTAGATTGAGCGAAGCAACAGAAGAGCGGGGAATCCCGCTTTGAAATCCCAAGCATTGCAGTCCTGCCGAAGCCCGTTATGATATCGGCAGTTGTCTCGAAGTGACCATCCCTCGGGCAGTACAGGAGTCGTCATGAATTCAGTATGCATCTCATCTGCAATCCGCGCCGGCATGTCACTGGTGCTGTTGCCTGTGTCCCCTTGCGGATTGTGCGGTCCGCTCGCCGGCGATTGGGAACCGATCGGCCTGTCCGGCGGAGGCGGCATGTTCACCCCTGCGATTTCACCCGCGGACCCCAACCTGATGATGCTCAATTGCGACATGAGCGCCGCCTACATCTCCGACGACGGCGGCCACCACTGGCGGATGATTCACCAGGCCCAGTTGCGGACCGACACCCAGTGCCGGCCGGGCTTTCATCCTCACGATGCCAACGTGATCTACGCGTCCTCCGAGGGCCGATTGAGAATCAGCCGGGACCGTGGGCGGACCTTCATGCCCATCGGCGACCTGAAGGACTCGCTCTTTGGCGAAATTGCAGTCAATCCCTCCGATCCCAACACCCTGCTCGCAGGCACTCGCGAGGGCAGGTGTCAACTCTCACGCGACGCAGGTGCGACATGGACTCCCTGCCTGGGCCCAGAGGGCCAGGTGATCGGGTTCCACTTCGACCGCACGAACGAGGGACGCACGATGTTGGCCGCGACGGACCGGGGGATTTGGCGCAGCGACGATCACGGTCGAACCTGGGTCGAGAGCACCGATGGACTGCCTTCGAAGGAGATCCAGGGTTTCGACGGCGGCTCCGATTCGACCTGCACGATGCTCTACTGCACGCTGACCAGCAGACTGGAGAACAGCGTTCTGCACGGCGGCGTCTACCGCTCCCGCGACCGCGGGCGAAGCTGGCAATCGGCGATGGGGCCCGGCATCAACGTGGATACGACGACGGCCGACCAGTGGTCCTACGGCCCGATCGCACAGTACCGACAGGTCCTGACCACGGATGCCAGGCCATCGACGGTATACGTCACGAATACGAGCACGGGTTTCCATCCGCCGCACCATGAGACCGTCTATCGCAGCGACGACGCCGGCCGGACGTGGCGCGCCACGTTCTTCCAGGACCCTCGTTTTGAGCAGTATAACGTGGCTCCGAACTACGTCACCGCCTCGACGGGCCAGTCTTACAAAGGAGGCGACACCCCTTTCGGCGCTGCCATCTGCAACAGCGATCCCAACCGGTTGATCCTGGTCTGGAGCCAATCCTACGTCACCGACAATGGAGGTGACACGTGGTTCAATGGCGATACCTATCCCGCTCCCGGCCAGCAGCCCAGGCCGGGCTCCGCGTGGGCCTGCACCGGTCTCGTCGTCACGACGACCTGGAACTATTATATCGATCCGTTCGACGCGAATCGTCACTACATCGCCTACACGGACATCGGTTTCTCCCGATCCGTCGATCGCGGCAGGACGTGGATCTGGTGGGACAAGGACACGTGGGCCCCCTGGCGAAACACCTGCTACGAGATCGCGTTGGATCCCGAGATCGCAGGCAAGATGTGGGGCGCCTTCTCCAACGTCCACGACATCCCGAACGACAACATCATCTCCGAACGTCACGGGCACAACGGGCCCGGCGGGGTGTGCATTTCCCGTGACTTCGGCGCCTCATGGAAGCCGGAGGCGCAGGGTTTGCCCCTGCGACCGGTGACCTCCATCGTGCTGGACCCTCGCAGTCCGAAGAACGCCCGCACGCTCTACGCCGGGGTCTTCATGGAAGGCGTGTACAAATCCACCGACGACGGCAGGACCTGGACGCTCATGAAGAACGGCCTGGGCCATCCGAAAAACATGCGGGTCTCCCGCGTGATCCTGCACCAGGACGGAACGCTCTTTGCGATGATCTGCGCCATGCGTCCGGCGCAGGGAAAGCCGCTTAGCAGCGAAGGGGTCGGCCTGTACCGATCCAAGGATGGAGCACAGACCTGGGAGAAGGTCAATGCCTCGCAACGGTTCCTGTACCCCAAGGACTTCTCGGTCCATCCGCAGAACAGCGATATCATTCTGGCAGGCGTCTGCGATGCAGGCGGAGGCGATCAGTCCGGCGGTCTGTGGCGGACCGAAGACGCCGGGCGGACCTGGCAACGCATCGGCCGCCAGGCCCGGCAGACCTTCGGCGGCTACTTTCACCCCAGGCACGAGGGATGGATCTACATGACGCTCACCGAGGGCGCGCCCGGCGCGGGTCTGTGGCTCTCGCAGGACAACGGTCGCTCCTGGCGGGCCTTCGACGACCTGCCCTTCTCGAACCTCCAGAGAGTGACCTTCGACCCGGCTGACGACGAGCGGATCTACGTCACCACCTTCGGCGGCAGCATCTGGCGAGGGCCGGAACGCTGAGGCTCCTGTCTTCAGCCGGAACGGATCCCGCGGATGACAGATGTGAACAAGACCTGGTGAACGAATCCCAGGTTGTATCGTTAGACTTCGTTTCAGGGAGAACCGTCATGAACGCAAATCGCAGACTACGTCTCCAACCGCGAATCATCGCACGGCCGATCCTTGCCGGCCTGCTGATCCTCGCTCTGGAGGGTCCCGTCCTCGCGCAGGAATTGCTCGACGGTCTGGCCCGGCCCATTCCCGGTCGCAGCATGCGGTCGTCCTCGGCGTTCCGCAAGGGCGCCGACGGCAACTACGATCCGCACGCGGACCCGCTCGGCACGACCGAACCCATCAGCAACCGGGACGCTCGCGAAGTGCCGGCGGGCCAAACGCAGACCGTGCTCGACGTGAAAGGTCCCGGCGTCATCACGCACATCTGGTTCACGTTCCGCGGACCCGAACCCGCGGCGAGCGCCCCCAACGGCGCCGCCAACCACCAGGAGATGCTGCTGCGGATGTACTGGGACGATCAGGAGAAACCCGCGGTCGAGGCGCCGATGGGGGACTTCTTCGCCAACGCCTTCGGCTTCCGCAGCGAGGTCATCAGCCTGCCGGTGGTGGTGGAGGACGCTGATTCCTACAACTGCTACTGGCGGATGCCGTTCCGCAAGTCGGCGAGGATCGAGGTCATCAATCAGAGCGACAAACCGCTCCGCGGGCTCTACCACAACATCGACTGGGTCCAGCTCGATTCGCTGCCCGAGGACACGCCGTATTTCTACGCCCAGTACCGCCAGGAGTACCCGGTCGAGAAGGGCAAGGACTACGTGCTGCTCGAAACCCAGGGCAAAGGCCACTACGTGGGCACCGTCCTGGCCGTTCGGATGCGAAGCCCCGCCTGGTTCGGTGAAGGCGACGAGAAGATCTACATCGACGGCGAGGCGAAGCCCTCGATCTGGGGCACCGGCACGGAAGATTACTTCTGCTCGGCCTGGGGCCTGAAGCCGTGCAAGACGCCGTACTTCGGCGTGCCGTATTTCAAGCAACGCGGCGTCGGCACGTACACCAGCTCCTACCGTTGGCATCTGGCCGATCCAATCGTCTTTAACACCGGGATCAAGGTCACCCTCGAGCATTGGGGCTGGATGTCCCAGGATGAGAACCCCGACTACAAAGCCATGAGCTGGAACGAGCGCCAGGACGACTACGCCAGCGTCGCCTACTGGTACCAGGCCGGCACGCCCACCTTCACCGCCCGCGCGCCCGATGCCCGCGAGCGGACCTTGCCGAGCCTGGATCGAACCATCGTGTACGCGAAGGATTTCGCCGACGAGAAGTACCACAGCCCCGGCGAAGCCCGCCCCCAATCGTTGCCCAGTCTGTACCGCGAGCCGCAATTGCTCTATCGGCCCGCGAGCGCAGAAGCCGCCTGGATCGAGATCCCCTTCAAGGTCACCGCCAAAGAGCCGCGCCGGCTGCTGATTCACGCGACCTGCGCGCCGGACTACGGGCAATATCAGGCGACGTTGAACGGCGTCAAGCTGGGCGAGCCGCTGGACTTCTACGCCGAGAAGATCGACAGCAACGAATTCCACCTGCTCGACTTCTGGCCCGAACCGGGCGACTACGTGCTCCGGCTCGAATGCGTGGGCAAGAATGTAGCCTCCAGTGGTCGCCTTCTGGGCCTCGAATCCGTGCGTCTCCGCGAGCGCCGCCCGCGCGTGACCACGATGGGCCACGACAAAGACAAGGACTGGAAAGCACGCCCGATGCTGTACAGGTGAGGATTCGCCCGAGCCGCAGAATCAAAGACTGTCACAAGGACCACTGCCATGCTTCGACCCTGTCTGTTTCTGATCGCCGTCGTCCTCTTCTGCCTTCCGACCGCGTCCGGTGCGGCGGCGTCCCCCGGCAATCCGGGAGCAACCGACCAGGATTTCCCCTCGCCGCAACAACTGCTTGGCCTTTGCGGCGACACGCTGCTGCCGGTCGAATACACCATCGAGAAGGACGAGATCGTCACGTCCGACACCGACCCGGCCAGGAAGCTCCGGCGTATCGAGGTGAAGTTCTACAGCCAGCAGATCGACGGGCGCAAGTGGGGTCACCCGTCGGTCATCTTCCTGCCCGCCGACCGGCAGGTCTACGAGGCCAAGGACCGTCGCGGCAAGGTCGTGGTCGTGGCGCAGCGGAGTTGGGACGGCCTGGCCACCGGGCCCTGGCGAAGCGCGTTCCTGGGCAATTACGGCGAGCCGATCGCCTCGCGGACCGGCTATCCCACGATGATCTGCCCCATCCCCGGCGAGTATGACGGACAAGACGGACGCGAGATCAGCATCGGGTTCCTCGGCGCGCGGTATCAGCAGACGAAGAACCTGGCGGACACCGCCTACGTCCGCCTGGCGATTCCCTATCTGTGGGCGATGGACGTGATGGCGAGTATTCTGGAGATCGACAAGAAGGAAATTCGCGCCGTCCTCGGCGGACACAGCAAGCGGGTGACGGCCTACACCGCCGCGGCCATGGATCCGAATCGGGTCGTCGGCGTCGTCTACATGGGCAACGAGTCGCTCTGGAACCGTTCCGACGGGACCAGCCCGTTTCGAGCCTTGGAGCCGCCGTACCTGCAAAAGTGGGTCAAGGCCGACGTGCTGTACATCGGCGGCGCCAACGAGGACGGCTACGAGATGTTCAACATCAATCGGATGCAGGAGCGAATGCAGGGCAAGTGGACCGTCGAAATGGTCCCGAACTACCGCCACGCATCGATGTCCGAGAAGCACTTCCTCGACTGGCAGATGTGGGTGGCCCATTGTTTCGAGGGACGTCCCGTCACGACGATCACCGATCTGGCGTTCGAGGAGAAGGGTCCCGACTTCGAGTGGGGCGGCCGCAACTACGGCGCCGGAGGCGGGACGCTGTTCCGCTGCAAGCTGAACACGCCGAACAAGATCATCCAGGCCAAGGTCTGGTACGTCTACTGCGACGACGTCCCTTACTGGCGCGACCTGATGTGGTATCCGGAGTTCATGGTGCCTCAGCCCGACGGCACGTGGGCCGGCTACGTCAAAGGCAAGCTGCCCGACGCCTGGCTGGTCGAGGTGAAGGACACCGCCGGCGGATTCGCAGGCTACGTCACCAGCCTGCCGCAGAACGTCACAGGCAAGGAGACGCGCCGCCGCACATCGCAGGGCTCCCGCTCCCGCAACTGGCAGCCGAAAGAGTAGCACCCGATCCGCCGCCGCAGTTTGACGAGGAACCCAAGGTCATGGGCTTTTGAGAGGTGGTTTCAAGATGCGTTTGTTCTTGTTGTGCACGCTCCTGCTTGCCGGCGCGGCGACAGTTCGCGGCGGCGAGCACGCCGGGCCAGTCCCTGGACAGCCGGTTACGGCCGTCTTTCCCGAACGCTGGACTCCTCCGCCCGAGCGCCGCGGCGCGATCGATTTCGCGTTGTCGGTGCAGGCGGACGCCTGGTTGCGGCATGGGGTGCTGGGCGATCCGAGCTTCGACAGCTTCGAGCGCCGTCCGGGCAATCCGATCGTTCGCGGCAAGCCCCCGTTCAACTGGCCCGTCAACGGGTTCTTGTTCGAGGATCCCAAGAGCGGGAATTGGTACGCCTACGTCGGCCATTACCTGACCGGATACGACATCGGGCCTGAGTTGCCGAAGACGCACTGCCGCGTGCATCGCTCAAAGGATCGCGGGGCAACCTGGGAGGATCTGGGGCCGATCTTCGACGATCCGCAGTTCCGCTTCCAGGGCGATTCCCATCCGTCGAATACGGCGCCGGATATCACCCTCGTCCTCGACGGGGATCGCTATCACATCGCCTACGACTGGGCGAGCGACAACTGGGCTTGGTCGGACGCGTTGAATCCCCGCCCGGACGCCGAGAGCGGCTGCGCCTACGCCTGGTCGGAACGGCCGGAAGGACCGTTTCATCGTGCCGAGCGTCCGATCCTCCGCGCGAGGGAGTTGCCCTTGCGATTCGCAATGGCGCGCAAGTACCACCGGGCGTACGCCACGTCGATCATCCGCCGGCAGAAGGATTGGCTCGCGCTGCTATTGTCCGACTCGAGCGATTACTTCAGTTGGGGCGTATTGGCCATGACGGCTTCCGATCCCGCCGGCGAATGGACCGATCCGGTGATGGTGATGGGCGTGGAAGGCGACGGCTATTTCCCGCCCACCGTCGAGGCGTTCCCCGCGATGGTCCACGACGGATACGTCTACTCTCAGAGCACGTCGGTCTCGCGGAATCGGAATTTCCAGGCGATCTACCGGGCGAAGATCGAGGAAGCGCATCGGCCCGAAGCCTGGCGGCTCTACCAGCACGGCTCCACCTGGCACAGCGAGTTCGTCGTGAATGAAGAGATGGGGCTCTGGGGGCAAACGTATTCCGGCTTCGTGGATCGCGACGGGCAGTTCCAGGTTCTGTTCCCGTCGCGCGAGCGCCAGGCCAATGTCGGGACGATCAACCTGGCGGTCCGGCCCTGGAGCCAGCCGCTTCGCGAGCGGACGTTCGTGCTCAGCGGACACGCGGGCCGAAGCCTGACGGTGTTGCGCTATGCATGGAAGCACTTCAGCTTGAAGGCTGAGCTGACGCTGCACGGCGGCGCGGCGCGCATTCTCTGGGCCTACCAGGCTCCGCTGAGCGCCAATCGTCATCAGAGCGATTCCACGATTCACCCGCTGAGCATGACTCGCCATCAGGGACTGGAGATCTCGGTCAGCGCATGGAGGATCGTTTCTGTTGATGCGTCGGGCGAGATCTCCGTGCAGGCCGAAGGCCCCCTGGAAACCGGCGTCGCTCGCTCGATTGAGATGAGCGCGTCGCAAGACGGGCGATTTTGCCTGAAGATCGATCAGAAGGCTCGCTGGGAAGGCGCTCTGCCCGTCGCAGCCGGCCAACTCGGATTGCTGGTCGAGCCGTTCACGAATCTCCGCGTGTCGCGATTCGAGATCGAGGGGCCTTTCGAGCCCGCCGTGATGCCTTGGCTGTATGTCGAAGCCCTGACCGGGGCAGGTGTGACGATGAGAGACTGGAACATGATCGAGTCGCCTATCTTCCGGTTCGCCGTGGGCGCGTTGCGAAAGACGCCGGGCGATCGCGCCAAGTGGAATTTCCGCGGGCGGGGATTCCAGCTCTGGTCGCCGCGAGGACCGATGTTCGGCCGCTGCGAGTTGCTGCTGGACGGACGGAAGCTGGCCGATTTGGACTTTTACGCCGAGAGTGAACAGCCCTCCCGAGTCGTATACCGGGTGGACGACGCCGGCGACGGCTACCACGCCGTCATCCTCCGCTCGACGGAAGGCCGTCTGGTCGTCGATTCGCTCGACGTGCTGAATTGAACGGTGCCCAGGTGGAACGAGACGGTGTCAGGACCACTCTTCCGCATCGAACCCAGGTGAGACGACGGTTGACCGGGTTCGACGCCATCCGTAGAATACCTCCATGCGAAGGTGTACCACAGAGCTTTCGGATGAGTTGAGGGATCGGATCAGGAAATCCCTGATGCCGCTGCAGCCCGAGAAGGTGATCGTGTACGGCTCTCGTGCCCGAGGCGGGACCGGTCAGGACAGCGACATCGACCTGATCGTTGTGCTGGACAGCGAGAATGTGCCGCAGAACTACCGGGAACGGATGCAGAATCGACTTGTCGTCCGGCGGGCTCTGGATGCGTTGAACCGGGACTACGCACTGGACGTGCTGGTGTATACGTCGGCGGAGTGGAAGCGCTTTCGGGAAATGGGCAGTGCGTTCTCCCGAGAGGTTGTCCGTGAGGGGGTAGAACTGTGAGACCCGTTACTGAGGCATGGCTCATCAAGGCTGGCGACGATCTCGATGCCATCCGAATGCTGCGCGGAAACCCGCAGTTGACTGGAGTGGTTGCGTTTCACGCTCAGCAGTGTGTGGAGAAGTGCCTGAAGGCCGTTGCGGAAGAGCGACTGGGGACTGTGCCGCGCGTTCACGACCTGAGAAGGCTCTGGGAAGTTGTCGCCGACCAGTTCCCCCAATCGCTGGATATCGACGTGCTTCGTGAGTTGACGGACATCTACACGGATTGTCGCTACCCCGGCGATCTCGGACTGCTCCCCTCCGGCAAACCGACGGAACAAGATACCGCCAGATTCGAGTCGTTTGCCGATCACGTGTACGCGGCAGTGCTGTCGGTGCTGTCCTGACGACGCGGAAACCGTAGGGCGTCTCGCACTTCAAAGTCCGCGTTCTGAACCTCAGACTCCGTAGATATCGCCTCGCGGCGTCACTATGAACTCGAATTTCGAGGGGCCGCTAACGTGAAAGGCAGAACCTCCTCGCCGCTATAGTCCGGGTGGTTGAAACGAGAGCCAAGGTGCGCGCGAGGCCCCCGGCCGTCAGGTGTCGTCGGACGCAGGGTCGTGGTCCTCCGGCGGAGTGTCGGCTTTGCCCTCCTCGCGGCCAAGCACAAACCATCGCTCAAGAGCTTCCAGCACCTGCTGTCGGACACGTTCATCCCCGGTGCGACTCTCGGCCAGCTCTGCGAATCGGGCCATCGCCTTGTCGATCCGGACTTCCATGCGGTCCAGCAGTTTCAAGCATGGGTCCAGATCGCCGGGCAGTTTCACTTTCCCGCTCACCCCGAAGTTGGCCAGGCGCACGACCAATTCGGCCTGTCCACGGGATGGGCAGTCAACGTGTGTTCGTCGTGTCTTTCCAAAGTAAACCGTGTTTGGATCGAACATGGGCGAGGGGGACAGGATCGCCGGTCGCTCTTCCGGAATATCCACGAGCATGGCGGATTCAGACCACTGCCCGACCCATTCGGCCAGCGGCGTGGCATCTTCAAGCTCGCCAGCGTCCCAGATGTCGGCGGCCAGATCATGGACACTGAAACGCTGGTTGTTCGATTTCGCCCGCTGCTGCATCTTCTCGATTTCGACGACGCGAATATCGCGGAAGTGCCGTGCCGTGGCCTCATACAGCCGGCCAACAAGGTCAGCCCGCTCCTGCGGATCAGTCACACCCAGCAGTTCAAAGACCGCATCATCCAGGTCTTGTCGGTCTCGCTGGTGCAACTCGGCGGATAACACGAGCTGCCCGGCGGCAATTCTCCGCGCACGCTCGGGCGTGTGACAGTCCATCAACTGTTCTTCCACCAGCCGGCCTACCTCACGTTCGCCCATGCGGTCCAGGGCATCGCTCAGGCGTTGGGCCAGACTCGCCGGTATGCCGCGAGGGTCGGGTACCTCCAGGAGATTCACATCTACCACTTCGGTCTTGAGGTTGCCTTCCGTGCCCGCGAAGCGTCCATAGAAAGTCTTGAACAGGCCAACCAGGGTTGAGTTCAGAATAGCCACCAGGGACGTTCGCTCAGTTCCTGTGAGATCATCCGAGGATACGTCGTAAAGATTGCAGTTGCAGATAGTCGCCGAGGGATTGGCCGGAACAATGTGGCGGTATTGCTGCGCCTTGGGCCACAATGCAAAACCTGGTTTTACGAGTCTTGTCAGATCATACCACGGATCTCTCGCCGCGCAGGTCGAGCGTTTCGGAATGGGTTTGCCCTTCGACTTTTCGGATGCGAAGGTAGCTGTCATGCCGTAACGCAGATATCGCCAGACCCAGGGTGATTTCGTCTTCAGTTTGTCCATCGGGTCACGAACGAGCAGAACGAAACGACCCAGATCACCGGTGTGAACTATGGGCCGATCCAGCTTCATAAGACTGTGGACTTCGGGCGCCAGGTATTTTGCTTCGACGGGGTGGATGCTTCCGTCGCCCGCTTCAATGATCTTGAGCTTGCCTGCCTCGACCTCTTTCCGAGGTGCACCGCCCGCATACCGAGGGAACAGGCGGTCAGTCTCGTGTTTTGCCAGGACATCAGCCGTAACATCCTTAGGCATGAAGAAAGCGTCACATCCACTTGTTATCCCCCGGCGGATTGTAGCCACCTCTCCAAGGTGAACGAATCGACCGCCGAAGCGGCGCATGATTTCGAAATACATGTCCGGGGCACGGAGGTATCGTCCCCACTTGCCTGCGTGATAATCGCCGTTCTCTTTGGAACCCTTCACCGGCTTGGGGATCGTGGTTGTATTCTCCTCTGATTGATCTCCGGAGCCATTTTCATATTCCTCGGCGAGCGGCTCCAGTTCCACATCGCCCAGAATCAGGCCGGCGCGAACGCCATCATTCCAGAGGTCCCGCTGCGTCTTGACGATGATCCGCATGTCGTGGTCCTGGTGATCGGTCTGCGTGCCGAGGATTCGGTATCGCATTGCCTCCACGGAGGCTTGGCGGGCGTCCTCATTCTTGCCCGGTGGAATTGCGATGATGTCGGCCAGCCTGCGAGAGAAACGCACAAAACGAATGGAGTTCTCCATCCGCTCCGTCTCATCGTCACAACGTTGGAGGATGGTGACGCAGGTCTTGACACGTGCGTCTTCGAACCAGGGTTCGGCCGCACTTTCCATGATCGTCAGAACCTTGAAGTGACGGAGCACCCACCCCTGGAGGGCAAAGCCGTACTCGACGTCCAGCCATGAAGAGCTGGTGAGAAAACCAAAGTAGCCGTCGGGTTTCAGCAGACGTGTTGCGGCCGGCCAGAAGTAACAGTGCAGATCGCTTCGGCCGCTCAAACGTAAATCAGGCCATGCCTCGCTGGCCATTCCGGCAAAACGAACCTTGTCTTTCTTCTCGACCTTCTCCTGACGAACGTACGGAGGATTGCCAACGACGGCATCCAACTCCGGCAGCAGTACCGACGTCCGATCTGAGGACTCGCTCGGTACAGGAATCTCGCAGAACGCTTTCTCGGGCGTAACATCGAAGAAGTTGCATCGCGCGATGCGCGGATAATTGGCCTCGTCGTTGATTTCACGGGCCGCAAGATTCAGCGTCGCCAGATGGGCCGGATAGAGGGCAATATCGCAACCGAACAATTCGCTGATCAGGTCCAGATGCGGGCGCAACGGGTCCAGGTGACGCTTGCGGTAGTAGGCACGGACGAGGAAGCTGCCCGACCCACAGGCCGGATCAAGGACGGCATCATCGCCGCTTCGGACACAGAAACCGTTGATCAGGTCTACGACATCGTCGCCTGTGAAATGTTGGCCGTAGCGGTGGCGTTCGTCCGGACCAATGAGTTTCTGAAAGATGCGCCCGACGACATCGGAGGCGACTTCGCGGAAATCCACCGATTCGATATTGCGCAACACCCCACGCCAAGTATCCAAGGCCGTGGGTGGGTCAAAGACAAGGCGAGTTGCCCAGTCTTTCGCATCGGGCATCAACAACGGCTCGTAATCGCCACTTCGATCTACGGCTCGCCGGAAAAAGCGGTTGAAGGCAGTCACAGCCTCTTCGGGGGTCTTGATCGAACGCCGCAGTTCGAGGCGAGGCAGGTCGCTGAATCTGGCACGCAGGGCTTTATAGAAGATAAAGCGGTTTGCCCAGACGTACACGAGGGTCTTGGCCATGTTGTCCATGGCCTTGATCCATTCCTCCTGCGGAGTGCGGACGAACGTGCGATCCTGGCCTTCCAGCCATTGCTGAATGCGCAGATCAAATGGCTTGCTCTTGTTCGTGTGCTCGATAAGGTACGAACCCATCAGTTGCACCGGCCAGTTGAGGTGGCCCTGAAGGGAATGGATGAAAACGTCATCTGGTGGCAGCCATTCGACACGACGACCGGAGATCAGGTCTGCCAAATTGTGGAGAAGATCCGGCAGAAAACGCGTCTTGATGAACTGGAGATTCTCTTCTCTCGCGACATCTTCAGGATCGGCCAGAGTTCGCCCCAGTCGCCACGGTCGGACTCGGCGCTCGATCAGCGGGCGGTCCCAAAGACTGCGGTCGAATAGCACAAATTCGTTAACGTTCCAGGTGAAGAAGAACTGGATGTTCGCATTCTCTGCCTTGGCGAAGGCGTCCTGCATGAGCTTTTCGCTGTAGGGTGAACTGCCTTCCCGAGTCCCGGGCAACTTCACTTCGCCGCACAAGACCAGTTTGCCGTAGCGGTCGAAAAAGCGCAAGTCCTTGCGTTTGCTGCGTCCCGTGCCTGTGCCGAACCCCTCCAGACGTGCCTCATGTAGGGGAACATAGGCCTCTGGGTTCTGGCTTATCAGGGCGTAGGTCGCGGCGGCGATCTGCCCGCAGAAGTCGATTTCGTGGATTGCAGCTTTCTGAGAAGCCACAGTACAGTCCTTCCCTGACCCATAGTGACGGAGTTCCTGAGCCTCCGAACGAGGCTATGATACCATCGCCGTAAGCACCGGGCAATGTGCAGCCGTTCGTTTTCTGCTGTCGGTCCTGGGGGGGGCATCCCCGTCCAGTCGGTCTATGCGGAAATCAGTTGACAATTGGCGGCGGATAGACGATACTTTGGCTGTGTTCGCGGCTGACGCCGCGGCACGAACCTGGTCCATCCCGTGTGGGATGGTTACGGAGTTGCGGCAGGGTGCGCATCTCCGGGTCAGCGGGTCGCTCCTCGTTGCAGGTGCGGCTGGCTGCCCGGAAGGACCCATAAAGCTGCAATCCGCCGGAATGACAAGAGGGTCCCGAGTAGCATGGGCGTCTCGCCCATGTGTGCCGGATCACGGGCAAGATGCTCGTGCTAGGGTAGGACCCGAAACGCTCGATCAGGAAAGGATAAGGTGCATGCAGATCCAGCCTACCCCTGCGACGGGGCGGCGCCGTCGGACGCAGGTCCACGCTGCTCAGCCCGGCTCGCAAGGCGACCCCGGCCAGATGAGTTCGGCCGGCAAACCCACATCAGAATCAGCCCCCAGAACCGGTGCGCAGATCATCGTCGATGCGCTGCTCGCGCACGGCGTAGACACCGTCTTCGGCTACATCGGCGCATCGGTACTTCCTTTGTTCGACAGGATTTACGACTCGCCCATCCGATTCATCGTGCCCTGTCACGAGCAGGGTGGCTGCCACATGGCGGACGCCTACGCCCGCGCCAGCGGCAAGGTCGGCGTGGTCGTCGCCACCAGCGGTCCCGGCGCGTGCAACCTCGTCACCGGCCTGGCGACCGCGATGATGGACTCCGTCCCGCTGGTCGCGATCACCGGCCAGGTCCGAACCGACCTGATCGGCGACGACGCATTCCAGGAGGCGCCGACGACCGGGATCACACGGTCCGTGACAAAACACAATTCGATCGTCATGGACATAAAGGATTTGGGCAAAACGATTTATGAAGCGTTCCACATCGCTTCGACGGGTCGGCCGGGACCGGTCCTGATCGATATCCCGTCCGATCTCGAGTTCCAGAAATATGCGAGCGATGGCCCGATCGCGGTGAATCTGCCGGGACACAGGATTCCCAAGAACGGCCACGCTGGGCAGATCGCTGAGGCCGCGGAGGCGATCAACCGGTCGGAACGGCCGATCCTGCTGGCGGGCGGGGGCATCATCATCGCGAATGCCTCCGAGGAGCTTCGCAATTTGGCGGGCAAGGCGAATCTTCCCGTCGCAATGACCCTGATGGGTTTGGGCAGCTTCGACCAGAACAGGCCGGAATCGCTCGACATGCTCGGCATGCACGGGCAGGCTTATGCCAATTTTGCGGTGCAGGAGTGCGATCTTCTCATCACGGCGGGGGCCCGATTCGACGACCGCGTCACCGGCAAGCTCTCGGCCTTCGCCCCCAAAGCGAAGATCGTCCACATCGATATCGACCCGTCGAACATCTCGAAGACCGTGCATGCGGATATCCCAATCGTGGGCGATGTCAAGACCGTCCTGGCCGCGTTGGGCGAGTGCGCGGAGCACCGCGACCGGTCCGCGTGGTTCGCGAGGATCGCGGACCTCAAGACCCGCTGCAGGACGGACTACGACCGCAATGCGACGACGGTCAAGCCGCAGTACGTCGTCGAGGAACTGTCCCGGCGGGCGACCGGCAATACCCTCATCACGACCGGCGTCGGGCAGCATCAGATGTTCACCGCGCAGTTCTATAAGTTCAGTCGCCCAAGGCAGTTAATCACTTCCGGCGGCCTGGGCACGATGGGTTTCGGCCTGCCCGCCGCCATCGGGACCCAGATCGCCCGCCCGGACGCGACGGTCATCGACATCGACGGCGACCACAGCTTCAACATGACGATGGCCGAGCTGAGTACCGCGGTGCAGCAGGAGCTGCCGATCAAGGTCTGCATCTTCAACAACGGGTACATGGGCATGATCCGGCAGTGGCAGGAGCTGTTTTACGCCAGACGGTATCACTACAGCCACTTGCGGAATCCGGACTACGCGGAGTACGCGAGGGCGGTCGGCGCCGTCGGTATCACGGTCGAGTCGAAGGACCAAGTCGGGCCGGCTATCGAGCAGATGCTCGCGGCGGACAGGCTGTGCGTCGTCGATTTCCACGTCGATCCGACGGAGAACGTCTTCCCCATGGTCCCCTCGGGAAAGAGCCTGAATGAAATGGAGGGCCTGCGAGTCCTGCAGAACGCGATGTAGAGCGGGTTTGAACAGGTCCCATGTGTCCTATCCGCTCGGCCCCGAACGATTGACAGACAGGCAGTCGGCGGGATAAGATTCGTGACCCTCGATTGTTCAAGAAAGGATAACCAATGCCAGCGAAACCAGAAACATCGGCCCCTGCAGCCGAAACCGCCACGGTGAAAACCGGCGCTCAGATCGTCGTCGATACCCTCGTCGATCTCGGCGTCGATACGATGTTCGGATATACGGGAGGGGTCGTCTTGCCCCTGTTCGACAAGCTGTTCGACGCTCCGATCCGGTTCATCATCCCGCGGCACGAGCAGGGCGGCTGCCACATGGCCGACGCCTACGCCCGGGCCAGCGGCAAGACCGGCGTGATCCTCGCGACGAGCGGTCCCGGCGCGTGCAATCTCGTGACCGGCCTTGCGACCGCGATGATGGACTCGACCCCGATGGTCGCGTTCACCGGCCAGGTCCGCACCGACCTGATCGGCAACGACGCCTTCCAGGAGGCCGACACGACGGGTATCACGCGTCCGGTGACGAAATTCAACTCGATTGTCAAGAACATCAAGGACCTGGAGCGGACCGTCCGCGAGGCCTTCCACATCGCCTCGACGGGCCGGCCGGGACCGGTCCTGGTCGATTTGCCCGTGGACATCTCGGTCGGCAAGCACCCCTGCAACGGCAAGGCGGAGATGGACCTGCCCGGGTACCGCCTCCGTACGAAGGGCCACGCCCGCCAGATCTCGATGGCCGCGGAGGCGATCAACCGGTCCGAACGGCCCGTCCTCTACGTCGGAGGCGGGGTCATCATCGCCAATGCCGCTCAGGAACTTCGCACGCTGGCGGAGAAGGCGCATGTGCCCGTGACGATGACCCTGATGGGCCTGGGCAGTTACGACCAGGGCAGACCCGAGTCGCTCGACATGCTCGGCATGCACGGCTCCGCCTATGCCAACTTCGCGGTCCAGGAGTGCGACCTGCTCATTGCGGTCGGCGCCCGGTTCGACGACCGCGTCACCGGCAAGCTGGCGACCTTCGCGCCGAACGCCAAGACGATCCATATCGATATCGATCCCGCGAGCATCTCGAAGAACGTGCACGTCGATATCCCCGTCGTCGGCGACGCCCGGTTCATCCTGACCGAGTTGATCAAGGAGGTCGAGCACCGGGACCGGACCGAATGGTTCGCGAAGATCGCCCAGTGGAAGAAGAAGTATCCGTTCCGGTACGACGCGAACGCCGGGGCCATCAAGCCGCAATGCGTGATCGAGGAAGTGTGGCGGCAGACCCAGGGCGGCGCGACCGTCGTCACCGGCGTCGGCCAGCACCAGATGTGGACGGCCCAGTTCTACAAATTCTCCAGGCCCCGCCAGTTCATCACCTCCGGCGGTCTCGGCACGATGGGTTTCGGATTGCCCGCCGCCATCGGGGCCCAGATCGCCCGGCCCGACGCCACCGTCGTGGACTTCGACGGCGACCACAGCTTCAACATGACCATGACCGAGCTGGCCACCGCGGTCCAGTACGAGCTGCCGATCAAGGTCTGCATCATGAACAACGGCTACATGGGCATGGTCCGCCAGTGGCAGGAGCTGTTCTACGGCCGTCGCTACGCGTGCAGCTACCTCAAGAACCCCGACTACGCGAGCGTCGCCCGCGCCCTCGGGGCCGTCGGGATCACCGTCGAGAAGAAACAGGACGTCCCGAAGGCCGTCACGCAAATGCTCGCCGAGAAGAAGCCCTGCGTGGTCGATTTCCACGTCGAGCGCGAAGAAAATGTCTGGCCCATGGTCCCTGCCGGCAAGAGCCTCAACGAGATGGACGGCCTGGACATCCTCGAGCGACTGATCTAACTGGACCGGAATGAATAGAAAGCGGGGTCTCCCATGAAGCATATCATCAGTGCACTGGTCGAAAACAAGCCGGGCGTTCTCGCCCACGTTGCGGGCATGTTCGCCGCCCGCGGATTCAACATCGACTCGCTGGTCGTCGGTCGGACCGAGGACCCGAAGCTCAGCCGAATGACCATCGTGGTCGTCGGCGACGACCGCATCGTCGAGCAGGTCCGCAAGCAGCTCGCGCGGATCGTCCCGGTCGTCAAGGTCCAGGACTTCGTCGACAAGCCGGTGGTCGCCCGCGACCTGATGCTCGTCACGGTCGCGGTCCCGCCGGAGAAGAGGCCCGAGGTCTTCTCGCTCATCGAGATGTTCCGAGGCCACGTCGTCGATATCAGCTCCCGATCCCTCATGATCGAGGTCAGCGGTCCCGAGACGAAGATCGAGGCTTTCATCGACGTCTGCCGGCCCTACGGGGTCAAGAACGTCGCCCGGACCGGCACGATCGCCATGCCCCGCCAGGGCGCGGCCGAGGAGTGACGTCGTCATCAAACGCGGCACCCCCTTCGACGCGATCTGGATGCAGAAGGACCTCTGAACAAACCTCTCACCACAGAGGCCCAGAGGCCACAGAGAGAGTAGAACCGCAGATGAACGCGGATTGTCTCAGGGAGCGATGATGCCTGCGTGCCGCCGTACTTGGACGACACCTGGGCAAGGCGACAGCGGTAGGGTGGGCTGTGCCCACCGTCTTGCTCACAAGGTGATACATGTCATTCCCCGGCGCCAGGCAAATCCAGCAGCCCCGGCGGCACGACCCGCGGATTCTCGCGATCACACAGCCAGTCCACCTTGAAGTATCCTTGTTCGACCCAGCGGTGAAAGCTCGAATGTGTCCATGCATGGGGGCAGCGCGCCAGCCCGTGCTTGACGGGATTGTAGTGGATGTAGTTGACGTGACGTGCCAGGTCCGCCTGATTGCGGATGCGATACTCCCAGAACCGCTTCTGCCAGATGCCTCGCTCGTATTGCTCCCGGCGGGCATGAGAGATCGCAGCCTCCCGCCCACCAACAGCGGTCCACGATTCCACAAACTGCCTCTTGATTCCCGCCCAGCGGGATGAGTAATCGTCCTCATCGTCAGGCAAGGTCCAGATGCAATGCAGGTGATCGGGCAGCAGAACGACGGCGACCGTCTCGAACGGTTGTTCAGCCTGCACGACGCGGATGGCCTCGCCCAGAAGACGGCACGCGGCGTCATCCGAGAACAGACGCCGTCGCCGCTGGGTCACCAGCGTGAAGAAGAACGTCCCACCCGCCAGGAACGTCCGCCGGTAATTCGGCACACCCTCTGCCCTGCTTATCCATTCGAGGATTGGTGTGTGGAGCACATCCTCTGTTTCTCCAGCTCTCTCCACGCTTGACGAGTCGGTCTCCTGACTGTTATCTTGTCCCTTGTTCGATGTAGGTGGCGTTAGTGGTTTTTGGAGCGTTCCATGATGAGCGTGTGCGGCAATGCCCAGCAATGGCCGAGATTCACGGTCATTCACCGGAGGCATGAGATATGAAGATCGAATCCATTCGTCTGAGGAACTTCAAGGCTTTCAAAGATGCTGAGATGCGAGATGTTCCCGGGATGTGTGTGTTGGTAGGGGCCAATGGGGCAGGCAAGTCTACACTGTTCAGCGTTTTCGGTTTTCTCAAGGATGCTCTGACCGAGAATGTTCACGTCGCACTGACGAAGCTGGGGGGAAGCCGCGGCTTCCAGGAAGTCCGCAGCCGCGATACGGAAGGACCTATCGAAATCGAACTCAAGTTTCGCGAGAAGGCTTCGTCTCCCCTGATCACGTATTCCCTGACCATCTCCGAGGAAAACGGGCGCCCGGTGATCGAGCATGAGATTCTCCAATACCGCCGAGGAAGCAAGGGACGGCCTTGGCGTTTTCTTGATTTCTCGAGAGGCTCTGGAAAGGCTGTCACAAATGAGCCCGACAAGGTTGTGGATGAAATGGAACTGCGACGGGAGGACCATACGCTCAAGTCTCCCGATATCCTGGCGGTTAAAGGCTTAGCACAGTTCGAGAAGTTTCCGGCCAGCAAAGCTCTAGGTGAGCTGATCGAGAACTGGCATATCTCGGATTTTCACATTCAACGTGTTCGGCCGGAACAGGAGGCAGGCTACGCCGAGCACTTGGCCAAAGAGGGCGAGAACCTTGCCCTTGTGACGGAGTATCTGTACAAGAGGCACAGGGACGTCTTCAACCGTATTATTGAGAAGCTCACGCACCGTGTGCCAGGCATGAAGAGTGTCGATGCCAAGACGACGGAAGAAGGGCGGGTCCTGCTGCGTTTTCAAGACGGGGCTTTCGAGGACCCTTTCCTCGCACGTCACGTCTCTGACGGGACGATCAAGATGTTCGCATACTTGGTCTTGTTGTACGATCCCAAGCCGCATCCCCTATTGTGTGTCGAGGAGCCCGAGAATCAGCTCTACCCAAAGCTCTTGGGTGAATTGGCCGAAGAGTTCCGCGATTATGCGAACCGGGGAGGTCAGGTCTTCGTTTCCACCCATTCGCCGGACTTTCTCAATGCCACCAGGTTGGACGAGGTCTTCTGGCTCGTGAAGGAAAAGGGCTACACAGCCATCCGCCGGGCTCGTGAAGACAAGCAGATTGCCGCGTATATGGCTGAAGGAGACCAGATGGGATACCTATGGAAGCAAGGGTTCTTCGAGGGAGCTCATCCACAATGAGCGAGATCGTATTTCTCCTTGAAGAGCGTTCCGCCGAGGCGATGCTTGAGGGGCTTCTGCCTCGCCTGTTGCCGTCGGAGATTGGGTATCGGTGTGTGGTCTTTGAGGGCAAACAGGATCTTGAGAGACAGATGGTCCGACGTATGCGAGGATATCGAGCCCCTGGGGCGAGATTCGTGGTTCTGCGCGATCAGGACGCCGGGGACTGCTTGGCCATCAAAGCCTCACTCACGCGAAAATGTGAGGATGCGGGACGCCCCGATGCCGTAGTACGCATCGCATGCAGGGAACTGGAGAGTTGGTATCTGGCCGATCTTGCCGCGGTCGAACGGGGATTGGGAGTGAGCGGGATTCAACGCCTGCAAGGGAGGCGCGTGTACCGGGCACCGGATGGTGCTGTGTCGCCTTCTCGCATCCTGACGCGGATCGTCTCCCAGTATCAGAAGATCGGTGGATCAAGAGCTATCGGTCCGTACCTGGATCTGAACAACGGGCGATCTCGCAGTTTCGCCAATTTCGTTTCTGCCATTCGTCGCATAACAGGTATCTCTTGACCGCGCAGTGTCCGCCCCTCTGACCTTCTCACCTTCTGACCTTCTCTTCTCCTCTCTTCGCAGCGTCTCGCTGCGCGTGGACTTGCGCGCGGCGCTCCGGCGGCCATTCGTCGGGGAAGTTCACATTCGCGAACTCGCCGAAGTGCTCGACCGCTTTGTAGTCGTAGGCGCGGGCGGCCTCGATCTCCGTGTCGAAGAAGCCGAGCCAGACGGGTTTTCGAGCCCCGCCGACCTCCGCGTACCATTTCTGGTCCCGCTTGCGGAAGCCGACGCCCTTGAATCGGGAGACCGAGCCGGCACGCTTGACGCGGTTGTACATGTTCTGTCGGTGCGTGCAGACTCTCAGGTTGATCCGCGTGTTGTCCAGCCTGTTGCGATTGGCGTGGTCCACGATCATCCCGTCCGGCGGCCGGGCGATCTCGCGGTGCATGTAGATCCTCTTGCCCTTCTCCCAGCGGATCGCGTACCCATCCTGCAGGTGCCAGGTCCATCGGCTGAGCCATTCGTAGTCGGCGGCGTCCACGTAGGTGTAGAGGCCGTCGGAGAGGGGGATCTGCTTGGCTCCCTCGGCGGGCTCGGGGGGCCTGGGTCGGTAGTTGCGGCAGACCCCGCCCGCGGGCGTCCGACGCATCCGGCCGAGCGAATCGGGGTGATTGGCGCAGGTCGGACCCTGCGGCCATCCCATCCCCACGCTCACCAGCCAGGCACACGGGTCCCAGTGCGAGTACAGGCAATTGCGGCACGTCGGCGTCGCCATCGTTCGCTCCCTTCCATTTTCAGTTGTCCGGTTGCCGCCGGCGGAAAGAAGAACCATCGGCGGTGCTTCACTCGACTCAACATTCATGATACTAGTAAGTTAGATATGTGGCAACAGAAATCTGTTAAAAAACAGGTTGCGTGGGAGTGTGGGCTGGGGATGGCGCCGGATTCCTCTTGCAGGTCGTGCAGGTTCTTGTAGCATAAGAAGAAGCGGAGGCGCGGGCGAGGCCGAGGTCAAAGCGGCGACGTCGCCGGCAGAGAATGTGGTTTTCTCGTGGAGGACAACACGATGTGGGGTTTCCTGAACGCACAGAACTGGCAGGCCTGGCTGCTGTCTTTAGGGGCGGTGGTCGGCGCCGTGGCAGCGGCCGTGACCGGCCACTACGTGATCTTCCGAGTATGGGCGGCCTTTGCCAGACGCACGTCTTCGAGGATCAGTGAGCTGGTCATCCAGCATCTTCGTCGTCCGATCCGGGGCATCATGGCGGTGTTCGCGGTGCGGCTGAGCCTGGACACCCTGGACCTGCCCGACGGGTCGGAGAACTTCGCCAAGACCATCCTGGGGATTGCCGTGATCGTGATGATCTCCTCGCTCCTGATCCGGGCGACGTCCGTCGTCAACGACGTGATCCTCCTCCATTTCAAGATCGATGTCAAAGACAACCTGATGGCGAGAAAACTCCATACGCAATTGCAGGTCCTGCGCCGGCTCATCGTCATTGTGATCGTCCTCATCGCGTCGGCCTGTATCCTCATGACATTTCCCAAGATCAGGCAGTTTGGAACTGCGCTGCTGGCTTCGGCGGGCATCATCGGCATCGTGGTCGGCCTGGCGGCCCAGAAGACGCTCGCGACGTTCATCGCAGGTCTGCAAATTGCCTTCACGCAGCCGATCCGTTTGGACGACGTGGTCATCGTCGAGGGCGAGTGGGGACGGATCGAGGAGATCACGCTGACCTACGTCGTGGTGCGGATTTGGGATCTGCGTCGTCTTATTGTCCCGATCACGTACTTCATTGAGAAGCCGTTCCAGAACTGGACGAGGGTGTCCGCCGACATTCTGGGGACGGTGTTCCTGTATGTGGATCATACGGTGCCGGTCGATGCGATCCGAGCGGAGTTGCGTCGGATTGTGGAGGGGGCCGAGTGGTGGGATCGCAAAGTCTGCGCGCTCGAGGTCACCAACACGTCCGAGCGTGCGGTCGAGCTTCGCGCCCTCGTGAGCGCGCAGGACGCGTCCTTGGCCTGGACGCTGCGCTGTCACGTGCGGGAGAAGCTGGTCAGCTTCGTGCGAAAGAACTACCCGCACGCATTGCCGAGGCTCCGCGCGGAATTGGACAAATCCCCAGGCATATCCGCGGTGCCTGTGTAATCGCTGTTCCGCGAGAATATCGGCCGAGGCGCCTGGTTGGGGCGCCAGACGCCTCGGCAGGGGAGCGTCTATTGTGATTTCGGTCAATCGAGCAGGTGCCAGGTATCCGTGAGCGAGTTGTCCTTCAGCCAGTTCTCCTGCAGCATGGCCAGGTCCAGGTCATCGACCCGGCAGTCGCCGTTCAGGTCTCCGACGAGGGGTACATAGCCCGGCACAGACCTCGTGGCCTGGCTCTTGTCGCTGTACACGTTGATCGTGACCGTGTCCGAGCCGGAGTATTCGCCATCGAAGGCCTGTGCCTGGAAGACATACTGGCCCACGGCCGCCAGCGTGACGCTGGTGTCCGCAGCGGTCGGTGCTCCGATCACCGCGCTGCCTTCGTTCGGCTCGCTCACCACGGTCCACTGCAACGTGCAGGCGCTGACCAGACCGTCGTCTGTGATCGTTGCGGCGAGCGTTCCTGCCCTGGGTCCTCCCTCCAGCCAGGTCACGACGTCGGCGCCGGCATCCACCTGGGGAGGCCTGTTGTCGACATAGAAGCTGAAGATCGGGCCGAAGACCGGATCGTTGGGACTGCCGACGTAGGTGTCGACGGCCCAATAGTACCGCTTCTTGACCTGCGTCTGCACGACTACGGACGTCACGTTCTGCTTGTTGACGATCCGGATGGCGGCCGGGTCGGTGAACTGCTCGAGCAACTCGAGTTTGTCGGTGAAGTAGACGTCCGCGAGCACCGGCTCGCCCGGCACGCACGGGTCGGGCAACGTCCAGCTCAGCGTCACTTCCCCGGGCGACACCAAACCGCCATCGACCGGGCGAGGATCGAGAAACGCGGTGGCCGTCAGCGTCGTCCGGCCCTCGTTCGTCACGTCATAGTTCAGGTTCAGCCTGCCCTGGCGCTTGTAGGCGGTGATCCGGCCGCTGTCGATCCAGGCCTGGACGGCCTCGGTGTCGTCGCCGTCGAGGATCAGTTTGCCTGCGGTGATGTCGATCGAGCCGGAGTCGCTGGTCAGGTACAGATCGGACGCGCGGATCGTGCCGCCCCGGAGGTTCACCGTGCCGGCGCCGGCCCCGCCGGGGACGACCAGGTTGTCGGTGAGTTCGATGACGCCGCCGGTCATGTTCAGCGTGCCGGTGCCCTCCAGCCCGATCTGCAGGGACCCGGTGGCGAATTTGCCGCCGCTGAGGTTGAGGATGCCGTGGCCGGAGGGGTTGTCCACGCCGATGTAGGCGCCCGCGGCCCAGAGCGATCCGCCGGTGATGTCCAGGTTCGTCGTGACGCTGCCGTTGCCGACCCTCAAGGTCTCGCATTCGGCGGCGATGCCGTCCTGGATCACGCAATGGGTGTTCGCCGGCTGATCGATGGACGCGGCGTCCATGCGGCCTGGGACCGTATTGGGATTCCAGTTGGCGGCCGTGCTCCAGAGATGGTCACCGCCGCCGTCGTCCCAGGAGATGAGCGCCGAGGCGCTGTGGACTTGAACCAGCAGTAGGACAAGAGGAACCAGACACGTCGTTTTCTTGAACATCGTAGTCCTCCTTCAAAAGGGTTGCCTGATGGTCGCGCCGGACGCGATCGCGATTTGCCCGTTTGCCTTCGTCCATGGTTGCTCCCGCACCTTGTAGGGCTTATGATACCATCGGGCTCCGTCAAGTTGCAACAATTATCGGGGGTCCGTTTGAAGCCATGGCTTGTGCTCAGGAACCGACCCTGGTTCGATGTCGCGGCGGGGAAGGGGCCTGTCTGTGAAAACAAGCCGGCATTGGGTTTCGTGTCGGGCGGCGCACCCCGACAAAAGCCCACCATGCGAACATCAAAATCCGGTTCTCGCGGCTGCTGGAGAGATCGCACTCAGTCCAGCCTCCTCGACGGCCGGAAACTCGCACAGACACGAAGGGGCTTCGCTTCAAGATCGGCCTTGCATCATGCCGCACTGCTGCGGTATCATAGAGGTTCATACGGAGCCTCGTCGCGCGGGCCGGTCAGGCCGGACACATCTTCTATCGGCGGCCCCAGGGAAGCTACGGCGGGCGGTTGGCATCAGGACCTTTGAAGAAAGGGTAGGGTGCTTCGATGAACCGATCATGCATCACGCAAAGAGGACTCGTTTTGCTGGTGGTTGTCTCCACATCATGTCCGGTGCTCTACGCCGGTTTCAAGCCCCAGCAGCATGTCATCGTGCAGACTGAAACCCGTGGGGCGGCATCCGTCTATGCGGCGGACTTAGACGGCGATGGCGACCTGGACGTCCTCTCGGCCTCTTTGGGCGACAGCAAGATAGCCTGGTATGCCAACGACGGGACGGGCCACTTCGGACCTCAGCAGATGATTACCACACAGGCCTGGGGGGCGACCTGCGTCTATGCGGCGGACCTGGACGGCGATGGCGACCTGGATGTCCTATCGGCTGGAGGCGACACGATCGCCTGGTATGCCAACGACGGGATGGGCCAGTTCGGACCCCAGCAGGTGATCACCACCGAGGCCCTGGGGGCGAACTGCGTCTATGCGGCGGACTTGGACGGCGATGGCGACCTGGATGTCCTCTCGGCTTATTCGTGGGACAACATTGGTTGGTACGCCAACGACGGGACGGGCCACTTCGGACCGCAGCAGGTGATCACCACCGAGGCCCTGGGGGCGAACTGCGTTTATGCGGCGGACCTGGACGGCGATGGCGGTCTGGACGTCCTCTCGGCTTCCGGGCATGACAGCAAGATTGCCTGGTATGCCAACGACGGGATGGGCCAGTTCGGACCCCAGCAGGCAATCACCACACAGGCCCGGGAGCCGACCTGCGTCTATGCGGCGGACTTGGACGGCGATGGCGACTTGGACGCGCTCTCGGCTTCCTACGACGACGGCAAGATCGCCTGGTATGCCAACGACGGGACAGGTCAGTTCGGACGCCAGCAGGTGATCACCACAGACGCCTATGGGGCGGACTGCGTCTATGCGGCGGACTTGGACGGCGATGGCGACCTCGACGTCCTCTCGGCTTCTCGGGGTGATTGGAGCAATCGGCGTGGCTGGACAGGCTCCAAGATTGCCTGGTATGCCAACGACGGGACGGGCCAGTTCGGACCCCAGCAGTTGATCACCACCGAGGCCTCTGGGGCGAACTGCGTCTATGTGGCGGACCTGGATGGCGATGGCGACCTGGATGTCCTCTCGGCTTCTAATGGGGACGACAAGATCGCTTGGTATGCCAACGACGGGACGGGCCAGTTCGGACCCCAGCGGGTGATCACCACCGAGGCCGTTTGGGCAAGTTGCGTCTATGCGGCGGACTTGGACGGCGACGGCGACCTGGATGTCCTCTCGGCTTCTTTCGGCGACAGCAAGATAGCCTGGTATGCCAACGACGGGACGGGCCAGTTCGGAGCCCAGCAGGTGATCACCACCGCGGCCTATGCGGCGAGATGCGTCTATGCGGCGGACTTGGACGGCGATGGCGACCTGGATGTGCTCTCGGCTTCTTCCGAGGACGACAAGATTGCTTGGTATGCCAATGATGGGTCGGGCCAGTTCGGACCTCAGCAGGTGATCAGTACAGAGGCCAAAGGGGCGAGCTGCGTCTATGCGGCGGACTTAGACGGCGATGGCGACCTCGACGTCCTCTCGGCTTCTTATGGCGACGACAAGATCGCCTGGTATGCCAACGACGGGATGGGCCACTTCGGACCCCAGCAGGTGATCACCACAGAGGCCGGTGGGGCAGAATGCGTCTATGCGGCGGACCTCGACGGCGATGGCGACCTGGACGTCCTCTCGGCTTCGTCGGGCGACGACAAGATTGCCTGGTACGAGAATGACACAGCGCCTGAATTCAGCGACGAGCAGGTCATTACGGCAGAGGCTGACGGGGCAACCTGCGTGTATTCGGCGGACCTCGACGGCGATGGCGACCTGGACGTCCTCTCGGCTTTCGGGTCCACGATTGCCTGGTATGCCAACGACGGGACGGGCCGATTCGGACCCCAGCAGGTGATCACCACAGATGCCGATGGGGCAGCCTGCGTGTACGCCGCAGACCTGGATGGCGACGCGGACATGGATGTCTTGTCGGCCTCCTCTGGGGACGACAAGACTGCCTGGTATCAGAATGACGGGACGGGCCAGTTCGGACCCCAGCAGGTGATTACCATAGACGCTGATATAGCGAGGCGCGTCTATGCGGCGGACTTGGACGGCGATGGCGACCTGGACGTCCTCTCGGCGTCTTCTGGTGACGTCAAGATCGCCTGGTATGCAAATGATGGCTCCGCCCAGTTCGGACCCCAGCAAGCGATAAGCATGGCCGGGTACGCAATGTCTGTGCACGCAGCGGACCTGGACGGTGATGGAGACCTTGACGTGCTGTCCGGTTCTATTGCCCCTGGTCATGGGGCCAACAACAAGACCGTCTGGTATGCGAACGACGGCTCGGGGCTCTTCGGCCCGGAGCAGAGGATAGCGGGGCCGAGCGTGTCGGTGTACGCGGCGGACCTGGACGGCGATAGTGACCTGGATGTGTTGAGGGCCTTCGAGTCGATTGGCAACTGGGCCACCGGTAGCGGTTCAGCGGGCATTGCCTGCCATGCGAACGACGGCTCGGGGCACTTCGGCAGTCAGCAGACGATCACCATCGGGGGCATCCGGGCCAAGGGGCGTTACTGCTTTGACGTAGCGGACTTAGACGGCGATGGGGACTTGGACGTGCTCTCAGCTTCTTCTGCAGACAACAAGATCGCCTGGTATGCAAACGACGGTTCGGGCCAGTTTGGTAGCCAGGGTGTGATTACCACAGCGGCCATTGGGGCACGTTGTGTACATGCGGCCGACCTGGATGGCGACGGGGACATGGACGTCCTCTCGGCTTCTGCGGAAGACGACAAGATCGCCTGGTACGAAAACGAGTGAATGATCTCCACGATTTTGGTGGCCTCTCTGTGACACGAGTCTTGCGCGGCCAGAGGGTCACCCGAGGAACGGTGGGCGAAGCCCACCCTACCGCTGTCGCCCCATCTGGGGCCCCTTGGGGGATCTCGGTCAGCCGGCTCCAAAGGGTCCTGTCGCACTCGCCGTGATCCGGCGGTGGCCGTCGGTCCAGTGGTCCCGGTACCAGGTTGAGGCGGGGAATCTGTCGTTCAATTCCGCCATCCTGGCTTTCAGCATGTCTCGATACTTCTCCATGCGGGTGCGATAGGCCGGATCGCCTGCGAGGTCCTTCCTCTGGAGTGGATCGGCGACGTGGTCGAACAGGACCTCCTTGCGGGGCAGATTCTTCGAGCCGCCGCCGCGGAAGACCGCGTAGGTGAATCGCTTGTCGCGGAGGGCCCGCCATTCGTGACCGTCCTGCCAGAGGGCGCAGGCGCCGGTGTTCACGAGCAGCGCCGCCTGGGGCTCTGGGCCGGAGCGACCCCTGGCCAGGTGGCTCAGGTCCATGCCTTCGACCGCCTCGGGGATTCGCGAGTGCAGGCCCGCCAGGCCGAGCAGGGTCGGCATGATGTCCGGCGTGTTCAGGCAGGCGTCGGACACGCTGCCGGCGGGGATCTGGCCCTTCCAGCGCATCAGGAACGGAATCCGCGCTGCCTCTTCGTAGAAGATGTTCTTCTTCATCCGCCCGTGCCCGCCGAACATCTCGCCGTGGTCGGAGGTGAAGACGATGAGCGTGTCGTCGGCCAGACCCGCTTTGTCCACCGCGTCGAGGATGCGCCCGATGTTCCAGTCGAGATTGGCGGTCATTGCGTAGTAGTTCCGCATCCACTCGTCGATCTGACGGGGGCTCTTCTCGATGTTGGACCACTCGTCGCCGTACGGGTCCATCTCGCTGCTGTAGTTGGGCGCGGGCGGGAATGTCACGTCCTTGAACAGACGATAGTACTGTGCAGGGACGTTGTTGCTGGCCCAGGGGTCGTGCGGCGTGCCGTACGAGACCATGAGGAAGAAGGGCGCCTCGTCGGAGGCCTTTTGCGAGAGGAAGTCTATCGCCATATCGGTCTGGGCGTCGGGCTCGAAGACGCCTTCGCCGTAGAAGATCTTCTCGGGCGACTCGGTGTGGTAGTAGGCGCCGTAGTAATCGTGATGAAAGTTGAAGGCGGCCCAGTAGCCGTCGAAGCCCAGGCGGTGCGGGCCGCGCGGGACGAACGAGTTCCTCGGCTCGATGTGGTTGCCCAGCTCGTTGGCGTACAGGTGCCACTTGCCGATGTATCCGGTCTCATAGCCTGCGCCGGTCAGGACGTGGCCGAGGCAGGTCTGATTGGGATTCATCCGCAGTTCGTTGATGACCATGCCGGTGCCGGTGGTGTACTTGCCGGTGAACAGCGATGCGCGATAGGCCGAGCAGACGGGCATCGAAGAAACCGCCTGGCGGAAGCTGACGCCTTCGCGAGCGAGCCGGTCGAGGTTGGGCGTGCAGGCTGTGCCGTCGCCGGCGTAGCCGCAGGATTGGTAGCGGAGCTGGTCCGCGAGCAGGTAGACGATGTTGGGCCGTCGCGGTGCCCTCCGTCGCTCTGCGGTGGATGTACAGCCCGACAGGGCGCCGAGCCCGAGGCCCGCGACGCCGGACCGGATCAGGAAGTCCCTTCGATTCATGTCTGCTTCTCCACAGAGCCGGCCGGCACGAATCTCTCCGCCGATGCCATCGGTCCTGGCCGCGACGGAGCCCATGCCCGCCGACTCGGAACACCATGATAGCCGTTTGGACTCGATAGCTCAAGCGAGCCGTCGGGGGTGCATGACCGTATCTGCCGACATACGATAGGAGTTCACGGAGACCCTGGACTGTCATTCCCGCGGAAGCGGGAATCCACTCTCCCGGTCGCGCCTCCTCCCGCGGTTCCTGGATTCCTGTGTTCTTGGAGCGGCCTTCGGCCGCAACCCAAGTGCTGGATATAGAGGAAGGGACGGACCGATCCGGAATCCTCCGCGGTGCGGCGGGAGTTTGGCGCGTTGGAGCCACCAGCAGTAAAGGGGGACTGCAACGTCCTGCGTGCTGCGCCAAACCTGCAAGCGAGCGCTTCGCTCGCGTTCACGCCGGAGGCTGCAATGCGAGAAGCTCCCCTCGCACGACCGCTTCGGGCGTGCCTGCGATCGATTGGAGTGGACGGCCCGATTCCCATATATCGGGGGCGATGTGCGTGTCCGGTCCGAGATGCTTGTCAGGAAAGCAAGATGCGAAACCGCCCTCGCGATTTCGCGTAGGATAGTGCAGGATGGTGGTGGCGTTCCCCGGCGCCGCAGGGTAGTCTTGTGGGGTTATGAAGGTGTTCCGACCGATCGTTCTGAACGTGGCAATCGCTGCGGCGATTGCGTGCTCGCGAGCGGAGGCGCGGACGGCCTATTCTCTGGGTCTGGAGCGGGTGGCCTCCGGCTTGAGCCGGCCCGTGGGAATGGCATACCCGCCCGACGGCTCCCGACGGCTGTTCCTCATCGAGCAGTACTCGTCGCGCATCCGAATCCTCGACATGGCGACGGGCACGCTCCTGCCGGTCCCGTTCGTGACCATTACGGGACTGTGGACCGCCGACGAGCACGGCCTCCGCGGCATTGCCATCGATCCGAACTACGCGCAGAACCGCAGGGTCTACGTCAACGTGACCACCTTCGACGGCGTAGTCCAAATCCGGCGGTACACCGCCTCGGAACACAATCCGAATCTCGCCGATCCGCGGGGCATGGCAGTCGTCTTCTCCTACGCCCAATCGCGTGACAACTACGGCGGCGGCTGGCTCGGCTTCGGACCCGACGGCTATCTCTACATCGCCACCGGCGACGGCGACCCGCTCGATCGGGCCAACCACGCCCAGGACGTTGCGTCCCCCCTGGGCAAGCTCCTGCGCATCGATGTACACCCGACCGACCCCAGCCGTCTGTACAGCGTCCCTGCGACCAATCCGTTCGTGGGCAATGGACCGGCCCGCCCGGAGGTCTGGGTCTGCGGCCTGCGCGATCCCTGGCGCTGCAGCTTCGACCGCGGGACGGGAAACCTCTACATCGGCGACATCGGCTACGACCGCAGAGAGGAGATCAGCATTCAGTTTGCCTCCAGTCGGGGCGGCGAGGATTACGGCTGGCCCGTCCTCGAGGGGACCTATCGCACGGGCAACCTCTGGGTCGGGACAGACGTGTTGGGCAGTCGAACCCGCCCCGTCCCGCCGATCTACGAGTACGAGTACGAGCCCGGCGCCGCGGTGACGGGCGGCTACGTCTATCGCGGATCGGCCATCAAGGGACTCCAGGGGACCTACTTCTTCGCGGATCGCGGCTGGGCCCGCATCGGGTCGTTCCGCTACGACGGCCGACGGGTGACCGAGCTGACCGACCGCACCGAGGAACTGGACCCCGCCCCGCGCCGGATCGGCCAGGTCTCCTCGTTCGGCGAGGACGAGGACGGCGAGCTGTATATCCTCGATTCCTCCGACGGCGAGGTCTATAAGATCGTCCCGGCCCTCTCCCGCCGGACGGACAAGTGACTGCCCATCCGACGTCTTCACCACAGAGAGGACCCAGAGCGAAGACGAAGGTGAGAAGGTCAGAAGGTGAGAAGGTCGGACGGCCACCCATGCGGCGCGACGCTTCTCGCTCCGCGAACCGCTCACCGCCGAGACACAGAGGCCGCTGAGAATCGCGAAGGAGACACATTTCTCAACCGCGGATGAACGCCGATGAACGCGGCAGCGGTAGGGCGGGCTTCGCCCGCCGCTTGTCCAATATGGGAAACCACGAAGCTCGCGAAGGCGCACGAAGAAAGGCAGACCAACTCAGCGACGGTCAAGGCCGCGAAACGGGCCTTGACATCTCCTCCCTGTGCGATCACAATCCAATCCAGCTTGGCGGGCCTGCAGTCGTAATGCGAGAGACCAGAACGATGCAGGGAACCGTTATGGTATCGAGGAGACCCGAGAAGTGTGCCTGAACCCTTCAGTTTCCGCCGTAGGAGACAGACAATGACCATTCCGCTGGCCGGCTCGTCAGTTTTCCATTTGCTTTGGACAATGACACAGGAGCATGGGTTGGCGACCGCAGGTATCCTCGTCGGCGTCATCGCGGCGGTCGCCGGAATCGGCGGAGGCATATCCTATTACTGGAGCCGGCACACCATCCGCGGGAATCTCTGGCGGCTGGCGACGAATTGGTCCTCCAAGACCACTGCTGCGGCAACGCGGGCACTGGATGCGTTGTGTGACGAGCGGGCAGTCCCAATTCTCTTGAAGCGGTTGCGGAAGTGTGGCCTGTATGATTCGAGAGTCCAAGAGGCGATAGCCAGGATATTGGGTCGCCTGGGCGCCCCGCAGGCGATCGAGCCGCTCCTGGGACTGTTGGCGAGCCATTCTCGCGACGTCCGCCTCGCGGCCAGGGAAGCCCTGAATACGCTCGGAGCGACCAGAGAGCAACTGACCGACGGGTATCTCAAGGCCCTGTCGAGCACCGACTCTTACGGCGCCAAGGAGGTCAGAGAGGCACTCGATGTGCTCGGAGCAACGAAAGAGCAATTGGTCGACGCATACCTCAAGGGGTTGTTGCCGGGCCATCCGTGGTGTGCCGAGGCTCTGACCGTGTTCGGCCTGACACAAGAGCAAAGAGACAAACTGGCACAGGACCTGTCACGGGTGACCGAGGCCCGCTACAATACGATCTCCGACCTTCTGCACAATCTGGGCGATCCACGAGGCGACATGATCTACGTATTCCACCCGGAAGAAGGACATGGCGAAGAAGTCAGCCATGAATCAGAGGTTTACGATGGCTATACGGGTCCGCTCTACACGCAGGAACATGTGGTAGATCATCCGGCGTACTGGGAAGGGCCCGTTCCCAGGGAGCGAGCCGCCGGCAATGCCGCTCCGCCGAGTTCGGGAAACGCTGGATGAGTCATCGTTCATGGCAGATCACGATATTCTCCTGGAACGCATACCGCCCTTCGATACAGTGGACGCCGGCCGCCTGCAGGAAGCCCTGGACCGGGGCTGGATCGATGTCTCCCGGATCGCCGATGCCCGCCTGCGACGCTTCCTGGGCTTCCTCGCAGAGAAGGGATTCGAGGACATTATCCTGACGGGCGGGGCGGTCCGCGATGCCCTGACAGGTGGTCGAGTTCACGATTTTGACTTCACCGTCGCGATCCACATGAGCCCGCTGGAGATGGGGCCTTCGGAAAGCAACTTGACCCAGGCCACGCCTGCCATGGTTCAGCAGGCGGACTCGATCCTGGAAAGGCTGGCCCGCGAGTTGGGCACGACCGCCGAGCGGATCCGGAACTACCGGCGTCCGGCCGCATTCGAGGGGATGGAGTTGGCCTATCTGGGGCCGCGCCGACTGAAGGAACGCGGGACGTTGATCCGTGGCGTCTCATTCGATTGGCTTGGCGGACGGATGTCGATCAGCCAGACGGCTCCTGAGATACTCCTGATGGGACTCGACGCCGCCGGGCGTATGTACGGACATCATCAGGCATTGGCCAACTGGCTCAGCGGCGTGGCCCGGCTGAAAGGAGATGTGGAAAAGGGTCGGAATCTATGGCCCCCGGCTATCCTGAAACTCTTCCGCCTGCGGCATCAGTTTGGCCTGGCGGTCCTCCGAAGCGACTACGAGCTGGCGAAATCGGTCCTGGCCGGAATCGGATGGGGTGACACCGGTTCAACGCCCCCCATGACACGTGAACTTCAGAGGATTATGGATGTCGCTGTGGATAGAGATCTCGTCGCGAGAGAACTCGCAGGCCTCGGTCTCACGGTCCCGTAAGGAAATGAACCGCCTCACGCGGAGGCGCAGGGCCCCAGAGACTCTGTGGGTTGTCCTTCCCGCGCAGAGCCTGCCCTCGACCCGATCAGTCAGATATGTAGGTCAGCACGCTCCGCCGGTTGACCGCTGCCACGGGCGGAGAACTCCAGATCGTTGCCCGCTTTCCCCAGGGCGACGTGGTCATCAGCCAGTTCAAGGAAATCGAGAACCGCCAGACGCCTGACACGAATGCCTGGCGTGAGATTGAGCGCGCCGTCAAGAGCATACTTGGCAGGTTCAGTTCTCGGAGTTGACATCAGGAGGCAGCGCTCGTACAATAGAAATGCGGGCGGTCGTATAGGGAGGCAGGGCGGAATACACGAGGCACATAGTCTTTCGGAGGATCGAATGATGAGACACGGCCATCAGATGGTTCTTGTTGTCCTGGCGCCTCTGTGTTTGATGTCGCAACGGGTCCTCGCACAGGACAATCGCCTTTCACTTCTGCCCGGGCGCGACGCCGATCCAGTCGTTGTCCGGGGAACCGAAGTCCCGGAACTCATCGGATTGGCGCCGGATAAGATCGTAGGCTTTCGGTACACTGGGTACTGGAAGCAGATCCCTGTGCAGATCGATGAGAGGAAATACGTCGACTTCGGGACCGTCTACAACGAGTCCCCACACGGGTGCGGGACCATGGCCTATGCAGACTCGACTACGTACGTAGGGGCGGACAGCGATCCAGCTTTTGACAGCGATGACGAGTTGGTGTTCATGGCGAGAGATATGGGGCAACAGGTCGTGTGGTATGCTGGCATACCTGACGGAGTGGTTGCCACAAGGATCGTTGAAATCACCGCCCGTGATCCCCTCACGGACCATCTGGCATATCTCTATCTGTTTGAAACAGACGGCTCCCTGACGCCGGATGCCGGAGTGGACTATGTGAACTACCGCTTCCGCCTGCTCTCGGGCAGCTACCTCGCGACATATGGACTGAGACAAGGACCAAACCCCGAGGACTCGTATGTATACACGACCGCCTACCGGACCCACTTCTCTGACCGTTTTGCGCGAGACGGGTTGAACATCCTCGTGGGCGGCGCGACGCCAGTGGACATATTGGATCGTCATCGATCTATCACGGACACGGGTGGCTGCGAGCGGTCCGAGGATACGTTCGACTACGATAAAGGCGCATTTTTCACGAACAAGGATGGCCCGGTCCGCGCAATTCGCTCATACATGGGGTGCAACAGTGGCCCGCGGATGCAGCGCGAACACCTGTTCTATGAGAAACGCCATGATGTCACGTTCTACATTCGTGTGCATGCCCTTGGGTACGGCATCATGGACCTCTACGACTACAGCCCGGACGCAGCAGGGATGCGATACTACGATGATCTGAATCTCGACGGCGTTCTCGTGGATGGCGAGCCCGACGCCATTGGGATCGGCCCGATCAAATGGCAGATGGTTACAGGAGATCAGGGGACTCTCGTTGTCGTTTTCTCTATCGAGAGCGATATGAAGGATTTTGTCTGGCACAACCACTACTCTGATGACACAAGCCCAAACCAGACCCAATGCACAGGCGATGCGTATGAGTATGGCCTGAGCGGGTTCCATTCCCCCTCGCATCTCGTCAATACCGACCCGGCGACGCCACCGCACAAGAACCTGACCATAGGGCGGACAGTGTACTATGAAGGACCTTGGCAAACCCCTGCAATCGGCGGCGCGCGGTACGCGCAGTCAACAACCCCCCTGGATGTGAACGTGCGCGTCACTGCAGAACCCACGCGGATTGAGGCGTCTCCGCTTGCCCACTGGAGGTTGGATGAAGTGGAGGGCACTCTGGTGCAGGATGACGGACCCTATTTCGCATATCTTCACGGCGATCCAACGTGGCAGCCTGCAGGAGGCCGGGTCGGCGGTGCACTGCATTTCGATGGTGTAGATGATTACATCAGTACCGATCCGATAATCAATCCCGCAGAAGGAGCATTCAGCGTCTTCTGCTGGGTACAAGGTGGCGGGGCGGCGCAGATCATCGTCGCACAAACCGACGACGACGAGGGCGGTGTCGGTGCAGTCTGGCTCGGCTGTGACGCGGCCGGCCATCTCATGACGACACTGTCGAGCACGGGCAGGAAGACCACTGGGCCATTGGTTTCAACGCACATTCTCAGCAGCCAGGCTTGGCATCATGTTGGATTGGTGTGGGATGGATCTCGCAGGTATCTGTTCGTCGATGGCATAGAGTGTGCCAACGACAGCACCGGTGCCAGCAATGTAACGGGGGCATGGTCCAGTCTCTGTTTCGGTGTGGCCAAGACACTGCAGGTCGGGACCTTCTGGCGTGGCCTGATTGACGATGTCCTTATCTATGATTGTGCGGTCAAGCCGTAGAACGACCGAATCGCTCGTTGCCGGGCAGTGGCTTTGAAGGTCAGACATCGCTCCAAGCTTTGACGGATATCGCAAATACCAGAGCCGACAAGTCCACGAGGATTCCGGAGGGTGCATCCGCCGATTTCGCCGATTGACGCAGATTCCCCCGCTCGGAATTTTCGGAATCCGTGGAAGATGACCCGCTGTGCGTCGTCGATTGAACCCCTTCGTGTCGCTTCGTGCTCTTCGTGGTGAAGAGGCCTGGATTCCCGCTTCCGCGGGAATGACACCCCAGAGCGTCGCTGCGCCCCTGCCGTTCCGCGCGAGGGCATTCGTCTGCGTCCGTGTGGTCTTCGTGGTTTGGCGCTACGGGGAGGTGGCGTTGCCTTCGGCTGCGGCGAGGAAATGCTGCTTGAGGCCCTGGAAGCCGGTTGTCCGCAGGACCCCCTGGAGAGCGGAGGGCAGGTTGGGGTCGAGCTTGCCCTTCTGGTGGCCGTAGAGGAGCCGGCCCTCGCCTTGCGCAAAGACGACCAGATCGTCGAGCGTGTCTCCCTTGGTCCGCACGAGGACGAGCAGGCCGAACCTGCCTTCCTGCGTTTGGATGACCTTGTCCCACCCTCGGACCCGCATCCTGTCGAAATCCAGACGCCCGCCGGAGGGTAGTTCGTAGATCGCCAGATGAATCCGCGAGAGGCCCGCGACGTTGACCGGCTCGCCTGCGACTCGCGAGGCCGCGACCTTGGCGAGCTTCATCGTGGTCCCATCCAGCTTGAACTCGAAGGAGTCCTCGGGTGTTGTGCCGGTCTGACGCTCGATCTCGTGACGGCTCCACTGGGGGCTGAACTGTGTGTGGCAACCTGCCGTCGCCAGCAAGATCCCGGCGAACAGAACTTGGCGAATGCTGTGTAACCTCATGCGATTACCTCTCAAAGACAGCATAGTGTATCCGAGAGGATGGAATGTGTCAGGCACATTTTTCGACGATGTTTCACGACGACGAGGGGCTGTTGCGATTGACGCGGGTGGGCCGATCTGGTCTAATACCACCCGTGTGGCCGCGGCGGAGCAGGGGATCTGACCAATGGAGGTGGAACATGAAACGATTTGCACTTCTCGTCATCGCTGTCTCTGTTCTTGTGTGGGGCGTTCCCTCGTCGGTTTACGGCTGGGGCTCGGCGACCCATGCCTACATCGCGCACCAGCTCGTCGGGCAGGGATCGGCCGACATGCAGGCGATCTACGGCTCCGTCCTGGCGGACGTGTTCAACACGATGGTCAGCGACCCGTACCGGGACCCGTTGTGGACGCTGACCCATTACGACTTCCAGAAACTCGTCGACCAGGCCCAATCGCAGAGCGATCAGGCCCTCGCCTACGGATTCGCAAGCCACAATGAGTCCTGGGGCGCCGATGAGACCGCGCATATCAGCTCGGCGGGTCTCCCGGAGAGCGGCTACGTCATTCGCAAGAGCGCGCTGCTGTCGGCGGCTCTCCGACCTTCGGTGCGTCTGTTTCTGCTCGCCAACGGCGTGTCCAATCCCGACGCGGTCCTCGACGCGGCGCTGCCCACGGTGGCGCACACCGCCATCGAGACGGCCGTCGACCTGCTGCTGTGCCAGAGCGAGGACCCCGACCTCGGTCAGCGTCTGGTGTTGGCAGCCCAGACCCGCGGCTGGTCCGCTCCCATCCTGTTGTGCAAGGCCTATGCGGCCGACCTCGCTGCGACCGCAGGGACCACCGAGTCCGTGGCCTCGCCGCTGATCGTTGCTGCGGAGAACGAGTTCCGGGTGCAGATGGAAGTGTACGGAGGCGCGTTCTGCCAGGCCGATCCGATCGAAGCGTTGGCGGAACAGGGAGTGGAGTTGTGCAAGCAGCTCCTGGCGGGCGCTCAGGGGGTTGTCGTCGATGTGCCGGTGGATCTGATGAAGCAGATCCTGACCGCGGCGGTCGACGCCGTGAAGGGCGACTACGCGGCCGAAGTGGCCGCCACGGTTGCGCAGGTTCGACAGGAGCTGGAGTCCCACGCAATTGTCGAGCCTGGGCTGTAGCGGCGAACTGCAGTCGCCGGGAACTCGGCACGCCCTGAGTCTGCCCGCTCCGCGGGGCTACTGGATTCCCAGGACGTCGGCCATGGAGTAGAGGGCCGGGGGTTTGCCTTGCAGCCATTCTGCGGCCCGCAGGGCGCCGCGGACGAAGACGTCCCGACTGTGGGCGGTGTGGTTCAGGGTGATCGTCTCGCCCAGCGAACCGTAAATCACGGAGTGGACTCCGGTTATGTCGCCGGCGCGGACCGCGTGCATGCCGATTTCGCCCTTTTTGCGGAGGGCCTCCTTTCCGCTTCGGCCGTGGACGAGGCAGTCGGGGAAGGGCCGGCCGGTCGCCTTGCAGATGCTCTGGGCCAGCGTCATGGCGCTGCCACTGGGGGCGTCCTTCTTGAACCGGTGGTGCTCCTCGACGATCTCGATATCGTAGTCTTCGCCCAGCATGGCGGCGGCCTTGGCGACTAGGACGAACAGGGCGTTCATCCCGATGCTCATGTTCGTGCTGTAGACGACGGGTACCTTGTGGGCAGCCGTCCTGAGGGGCTCCTGCTGGGCGGGCGTCAGTCCGGTCGTGCCCATGACCAGGGGTATGCCCGCGGCGGCACAGTGCCCGGCGGTCTCCTCGGTGGCCTCGGGCAGAGAGAAATCGATGGCGACCTGGGCCGACCCCGGCCAGGCGGCACAGAGGGGCAGGTTCAGCTTTTCGATGCCCGCCAGGGCGCCGGCGTCCCTGCCGATGTCGGGGTGATCGGCTTTGTCGATTGCACCGACTATATCAAAACGTTTTGACTCCACGGCGAGGGCGACGATCCGCCGGCCCATCCGACCGCCTGCTCCGACCACGACCAGTTTTGTAGCCATCTGTTGCTCCAGGGTTTCACGGTACTGACTCTCGTGGAGGGAATATAGCGACGCGGCGGCCTTTTGGCAAGGGGGAAGGCGACGTCGAACCGGTGTCGAGCACGCCAGGAGGCCATGACCCCTATATGTTGTGGTATGGCGTACAAATGGTCAATGTGTAGTGTTTCGTCCTGGCCGAATCTGTGAGTCCTGCGGTCTCTGTCCCGGCTGGATCTGGAAGATGCCCGTCGATGTCTGTGGTATTATGGGACTCGCCAGTCGATCCGTGTTTGTCTGGTCCGAACTGGTGGACTTCCGGCCAAAAAGGGCAAAATCTCCGAAAAAGTTATTGCCAGCAAAGGGGTTGACGATTATGATGACGTGTTCGGTAGTAGAATTGATGGCTACCACAGCGTCTAGCACAGTGAAGAGGTGCAAGGAATGGCTCTTGAGTGGGTGTGTGAATAGTGCGGCGGCATGGGCATATGAGGCATAGGGTGCGCTGCATTCTTGCACACACGGCGACTGTGGAATCGGAGTTTCTGCTTCAATGTCCGCGTGCCGGTGAGGTTGAAGATGGGGTTTGGCTTTTTGGGCTCGCTGAAGGGTCAAGCCGCTCTCGGAGGCAACTGATGTAGGCGAAGGGAAGATGACAACCTCAGTCGGGCAGCGGCATTGGAAAGTGGGAACAGGCAACGGCGTCCCACTCTTTTTTTTGGCTTGTGGAAAAAGGGGATCATGAACCAGGAACTGCTGAGAATCGTGGACAACATCGCGAGGGACAAGAACATCGACAAAGAGTCGATCTTTGCCGATCTGGAGGAGGCTATGGTCTCTGCGGTTCGCAAGCACTTCGCCGACGCGGAGAGCGCGATTGTCGTTCAGATCGACCGGGCCAGTGGTGCGGTGACCGCGTTCAAGGACAATCAGCCCATCGATATCAAGCGTCTGGGGCGGATCCCCGCGCAGACCGCCAAGCAAGTCATGATCCAGAAGCTTCGCGCCGACGAGCGGGACAGCATCTTCAGCGAATTCGTTCAGCGCAAAGGGCAGCTCGTCAGCGGGTCGGTGGTTCGGTATGAGGGAGGGGCCCTGGTGGTCAACCTGGACCATTGGACGGAAGGCATCATGCCGAAGGGCGAGCAGATCATGGGCCAGACCCACCGAGCCGGCGAGCGGGTCCGCTGCCTGATTCTCGACGTGAAGGAGTCGGCCAGCCAGGTGAAGATCATCCTGTCGCGGACGCACCCGGATTTCATCCGCCGGCTGTTCGAGTCGGAGGTGCCCGAGATCGCCGAGGGGATCATCGAGGTCCGCGCCCTGGCTCGCGAGGCGGGGTATCGCAGCAAGGTGGCCGTGATGTCCTTCGACGACAAGGTGGACCCGGTCGGCGCCTGCGTGGGCGTCCGAGGCAGCCGGATCAAGAACATCGTCGACGAGTTGGGAGGCGAGAAGATCGACATCGTCCGCTGGAACGACTCTTCGCAGGTTCTCGTGGCGAATGCCCTGATGCCGGCGAAGGTCAGCGAGATCGCGCTGTGTTTCGAGCTGGGTCGCGCGACGGTCGTCGTGGAGGAGGATCAGTTGAGCCTGGCCATCGGCAAGCACGGGCAGAACGTCCGTCTTGCGGCCCGGCTGACGGGCTGGGACATCGATATCCTGACCCCGGACGAGTACAATCAGGGAATCGAGCGGCTGGCCGGATGTGTCAAGGGGATCGAGGGGGCTGAGGATGTCCTCGTGGACAAGCTCATCGCCCTGGGGATCATCTCGGTGCTCGATCTGGACGACGTGGGTCCCGACCCGCTCGTGGCGGAACTCAAACTGGACCGGGGACTGGCCGAGAGGCTGGTCGAGAAAGCGGATCGTGAAGCCAAGGCATTGACCGCGGAGGCGGATCAGAAGCAGGCGCAGAAACAACTGGCTCAGCAAGCGAAGACGTCGGAGACGACGTACCGAGAGGATGCGGAGTAATACGTGGAGGCTTTTTGGCTACTACAAGGGTCTATATCTTAGCTCGGGAACTTGGGGTCAAGAGTTCTGCGATTGTGAAGAAATGCCAGGATGAAGGCCTGGACGTCCGGAACCACATGGCCACGATCTCCGCGGGGCTGGCTGCGACGATTCGGGAATGGTTCAGCGAGGGCGAGAATCTCACGACGGTGGAAACGGCCGATCGGGTCGATTTGGAGGAGGTCCGCGTGCGAAGGAAGCCCAAGCATGCGGAGGCGGACGAAGCCCTGGGCGAATCCGAGGACTACGGGGAGACCGACGTGTCCGTGCTGGAGCCGGCGGAGTCCCTGGCAGTGGAGGCGACGGCTCCTGTCGAACCCGCAGTGGTCGAGACGCCGTCGATTGAGGTCGTCGAGCCGCAACCCGTCGAGGTCGCGCATCCCGCGGTGCCGGCTCCGGTGGTCGCCCCGGCGCCGATGGCGGCGCCTGCGCCGCAGGAGGTGCCCCTGGTCGCGGCGCCGGAGAAACCCGTCGAGCCGCCCAAGCCCGTGGTGAAGCCGAAGGAGCCCCTCGTGGTCCTGCCGGCCGGTCCGATGCTGGACAAACCCAGACCTGCCAAGCTCAGCGGGCCCAAGGTCGTCCGCGTCGAGGCGCCGGAGCCGCTGGATCGTCCGCGATCCCGCTTCAAACCGCGTTACGACGCCCCGGTGACCGAGCCTCTGATGTACAGCAGGGGCAGACCCGCCCCTGCGGCGACCTCCGAGGCGTCCGACAAGAAAGGCTTGAAGCCGCGAGGCAGCAAGGACCGCACGCACGGCCGGCGAAAAGAAGAAGTGGACGACGAAGCCAAGAAGAGCAAGCTCCACAAGAACTGGCGTCAGCGGGATATCGAGGAGAGGCAGGCGCGTCTGACTGCTGCAGGCGGGGAGGGTTTGCGCCTGCGACCCACGCGTCGGATCGCCTCCAAGGCCTCTCACGAGAGCGCCGCTCCCTCGCGGCCCAGAAGCGTCACGGTCAGCGAGCCGATCATCGTGAAGGACCTGTCCGCCGCCCTGGCGGTCAAGGCCACGGACATCATCAGCAAGCTGATGCAGCAGGGGGTCATGGCTACGGCCAATCAGGCGATCAGCAGCGAAGTGGCGGAACTGGTGGCGCTGGAGTTCGAAACGGAGCTGATCGTCCAGCGAAAGGCGACGCTGGAAGAGGAAATCCAGAAGGAGTTCGATCAGCGAGAGCGCAAGAACCTCAAAAAACGGCCCATTGTGGCGGCCATGCTGGGACACGTGGACCACGGCAAGACGAGCCTGCTGGACCGCATCCGCAAGACGCACGTGGCGGCAGGCGAGGCCGGCGGCATCACGCAGCACACGGGCGCCTACTCGGTGAGCTGGGACGACAAGACGGTGGCGTTCCTGGACACGCCGGGCCACGAGGCGTTCACTGCCATGCGGGCCCGCGGCGCCAACATGACGGACATCGTCGTGCTCGTGGTCGCGGCCGACGACGGGGTCATGCCCCAGACGATCGAGGCGATCGCCCACAGCAAGGCCGCGGGCGTCGCCATCATCGTGGCGCTCAACAAGATCGACCTGCCGGGCTACGACATCAATCGCATTTACGCGCAACTATCGGAACACGGCCTGGCTCCCACCGAGTGGGGCGGCCAGACCGAAGTCGTCAAGACCAGCGCCACGACCGGCCAGGGCGTGTCCGATCTGCTCGAGGCGCTCGATTACGTGTCCGAGCTGCTTGGACTGAAGGCCGATGATACGATCCCCGCCACCGGCTGGGTCGTCGAGGCCAGGATGTCGAGCACGGAAGGACCCACCGCGACGCTCCTGATCAAGGAAGGCCGGCTCGAAAAGGGCGACATCATCCTGGCGGGCAAGGCCTACGGGCGCGTCCGAACGATGACCGACAGCTATGGCAAGAAGCTCAAGGTGGCGACGACATCCATGCCCGTTGCGGTGGCCGGTCTGAGCGACGTCCCTCTGGCGGGCGACCGGTTCTATTGTCTCAAGGACATCAACCGGGCCAAGGCCGCGGCGGAAGAGAACAAGCTGCGAGCCCGAGAGAAGTCGCTGGCCGAGCGGACGCAGGTCACCATGGAGAACCTGTTCAGCCAGATCGAGGCGGGCAACGTCAAGGAATTGAACCTCATCATCCGCGCCGACGTGCAGGGCTCGGTCGACGTGCTGAAGAAGTACCTGTCCGAGCTGAGCACCAGCGAGGTGCGTTTGAACATCCTGCAGGCGATGCCGGGCGGGATTACGGAAGGCGATGTCCTTCTGGCGGAGGCCTCCAACGCGATCATCATCGGCTTCAACGTTGTGGCCGACGAGCGAGCGCAGCGGGTGGCCGAGGCCGAGGGGGTCGATATCCGGCTATACAACATCATCTACCGCATCACGGACGATCTGAGGAAGTCGATGGCCGGTCTGCTGGAGCCGGAAGAGCAGGAGCGGGCCCTGGGTCGCGCGATGGTCCGGGCCACGTTCAAGGTCTCCCGAATCGGGACGGTAGCCGGCTGCTTTGTCACGAACGGAGTGGCGGCAAAGCACGCCAAGGTTCGCCTGATTCGCAACAACATCGTGGTGCGCGACAATGTGGCCATCGAGTCCCTCAAGCATTTCAAGGACGACGCCCGAGAAGTCAAAACCGGGTTGGAGTGTGGCGTGAAGCTGGCCGGGTTTGATGATATCAAAGTGGACGACGTCCTGGACTTTTATGAGATCGTCAAGGTGGCCAGAACGCTGGGATCGTGAGATCCGTGGGGTCGCCGGCCCTAAGGAAGATACCCTATGCCGACGCGAAGGCAGGAGAAGGTGGCCCGCGTAATCCGGGAGGTGGTCAGCGACGCGATCGCGAATCACCTGAACGACCCGCGGATCACCGGTTTCGTCAGTGTCACACGGGTGGCCGTCATGGCGGACCTGCGCAGTGCGGATGTGTACTTGAGCGTCTTCGCTTCGGATGCGTCCGCCCAGGACAAGACGTTCGCCGCGATCACGCACGCGCGGACGCGGATTCAGTCGTTCCTGGCGGAGTCGCTCGATATGAAGTTCTGTCCCGTGCTGCGTTTTCACGTGGACGAGCAGTTTCGCAAGACGTTGGATGTGATGAGGTTGATCGATGAAGTGGCGGGTGAACGCCGAAAGCTGGAAGACGCCGAGCCGCAGGAGTGACGGGGCGCCTCTGCTGCCGCCCCGGCCGACGTTCGGCGACGCCCGCATTCCGGATTGGTGACGTTGCCGACCTGCTGGGGTATCTGGAAGGGCCATGAAGAATAGCAAGGAATACGCTCAACGGCTTCACAAGTTGTACCGGGAATTGAAGCGCGTGCACCCGAAGATCGAGCGGCCGACGTATGAGGATCCGGCCGAGGCTTTGATTTGGGGGATCATCAGCGAGAGACTGAGCGAAGCGGCGACCAGCAGGGCCCTGAGGGAGATTCGGACGTCCTTCGTGGACTGGAACGATCTGCGCGTCGCGCGGGTCGAGGAGATCGCCGAGGCGCTGGGCTCGAACGCGCCCGCGGGGCGCGACGCCGCGATGTCGCTCACCGCGGCGCTGCGGGCGATTTTCGACGAGCACCACAAGATCAGTCTCGCGATCCTCAAGAAACTTGGGAAACGGCCCGCCCGGGAGGGGCTCGAAAAGATCCGGGGGGTCAGCCGGTTCGTGATCAACTACTGCATGTTGACGTCGATGGAGGCCCATGCCGTGCCGCTGACGCAGAACATGATCGAGTACCTTCGCCGCCACGGGGCGATCTCCGTCGATGCGGATGAAGAGGATATAGAAGGTTTTCTGACTCGTCAGATCGCCGCCAAGGACGCCTACGAGTTCTACGCCCTTCTGCGCCGGGAGAGCGAATCCCCGAAGCTGGGAAAGAAGCCTCGGCAGGCGGCCCGCAAGAACGGCAAGGCGAAGCGCAAATGACGGTCTCTCTCCCGCGGGGCGAGGACCGTCGGACGATGACAGTGGGTTGTATACGGAGTGAATGTGGCATCCGAACGAATTCTGAAGCTCGGCCTCCCTGCGGGCAGTCTGCAGAAGGCCACGGTGGACCTGTTCGACAAGGCGGGTCTCCATATTTCCGATTCCAAACGAAGCTATTTCCCCGCCGTGGACGACGAGGAAATCCAGCTCGTCTATCTTCGCGCCCAGGAGATCGGTCGCTACGTCGGGGACGGCGTTCTGGACGCGGGCATCACCGGCTTCGACTGGATCCAGGAGAACGCCTGCGACGTCACAGAGGTCTGCGAGCTGCCCTACAGCAAGGCGACCAGCAACCCCGCCCGATGGGTCCTCGCGGTGCCGAGTGAATCCAAGGTGTCCCGGGCGGAAGACCTCGACGGCGGGATCGTCGCGACGGAGCTGGTCGGGGTCACGAAGCGGTACTTCGAGGACAAGGGCGTTCGCGTCCGGGTCGAGTTCAGTTGGGGGGCGACGGAAGTCAAGGCCCGCCTCGTCGACGCGATCGTCGAGTTGACCGAGACCGGGACCTCGCTGCGGGCGAACAACCTGCGGATCGTCGACACGGTGATCGTCTCGACGACCCGGTTCATCGCCAACAAGGCCGCCTGGCAGGATTCCTTCAAGCGGGAAAAGATCGAGAATATCAGTATCCTGCTGCGGGCGGCGATCGCCGCGCGGGGGATGGTCGGTCTGAAGATGAACGTCCGCAAGGCGGATCTGGACTCCGTGCTCCAGGTGCTGCCTGCGGTGAAGAGTCCGACGGTGTCCAGCCTGGCCAATTCGGACTACGTGGCTATCGAGGTCATCATCGACGAGACGGTGGAACGGTCCCTGGTCCCCGCGCTGAAGCGCGCCGGCGCCTCGGGCATCATTACGTATCCTTTGAACAAGGTGATTCACTGATGAACAGGACTGATGTGCGGATGGGTGTGTCCCGCCTCGTCGCGGGACTGGGCGTTCTGTGTGTGACGGCCGTCGGCATGGCGGCGTCCCGATCGAGACCGGCTCCGGAGATCGTTCCCCAGAGCGGCTCCGTCGTGGCGAGGATCGGCGACTTCGCGATCACGAGGGATGACGTGGCGCGCCGGCTCCTCCAGGGACTGCGGCCCCACGAGGAGGAGTTCCAGCGGGAGTTCCAGCCGCCGACCGCGCAAGAGGTGGTCCGCGCGCTGCTGGCGGAGAAGGCGACCAGCATGGAAGGTCGCAGGCTCGGCTACCTGCAGGACGACCAGATCCACACCAGCGTCTCGCAGTTCGAGCAGCAGCAGATCGTCGGGCGGATGCTGCAGGCCGAGCTGGGCAGCAAGCTGACGGTCGAAGATGCCGAGATCGAGCGTCTGATGAAGGAGAACCCGAAGGCGACGCGCGAGCAGGCGAAGGCCGCGGCGGAACGCAACAAGGTGATCCATCTCCGCGAGCAGTTTTACGCCCAGGTGAGCGAGAAGCGGGGCCTCAAGAAGATGACCGAGAACCTCGCCCGGGCGGCCGAGATCCACGAGCGGCTCCTCACGAAGCCCCTCCAGCCGCGGTCGCAGGGGCAATACTGGATCGCGAACAGCCAGATCGCGACCGACCTGTCGGACGAGGAGCGGAATCTGCCCCTGGCGGTCTATGAGGGCGGGCAGGTCACCCTGAAGGACTGGTTCATATACCTGTGCAACGCGGCGCCGCCTCGCCGGCCGAAGGATCTGGGGACCCCCGAGGGGGTGGAGAAGCTGCTGGACGGCTCGTTGCGCCTGCCCATTCTGGCCGCCGAGGCCCAGGCCCGTGGATACGACAAAATCGCCGAGGTCCGCCGCGACGTCCGGAGGCTCGAGGACCAGCGGTTGCTGGGCAAGACGCAGGAAATGAAGACCCGGCACATTCAGCAGCCGACGCCCGAGCAGGTGAAGGAGTACTACGAGAAGGACCCGCAGCGATTCTCGTCCCCTGCGGTCCTGAAGGCCGATCAGATCTGGTGCCCGGACGAGGAGACCGCCAGGAAGGTCAAGGAACTGCTGAGCGGAGGCGCCGACTTCCAGACGGTCAAGAAGGAGCAGTCCCTTCAGAAGGACACCGAGTTCTACAGCCTGTCGGCGGGGACGGAAGGTCCCTTCTGGGCCGATTTGTGGAAGAACGAGCCGAATCAGATCGTCGGCCCGATGCGGGGCTTCTACGGTGCCGGCGTCAAGTGGCGGATCGTGAAGGTCCTGGAGAAGACGCCGGCCCAGGTGAAACCGTTCTCCGAGCAGCTTGGGAACTCCGTCAAGTGGGCGCTCTTTGCCGAGTGGCGACAGCAGGCCCTGAAGGACTTCGAGCAGGAGATGCTCGCGAAGTACCCCCACGAGGTCTTCTTCGACCAGATCCGGGATCTGGACGCGCTGGAGATCGCGGCGAAGCAGCCGGACGATCCGCGGGCGGGAGCAGGGATGTGACATTCGCCCGCCCGGACGATCCGGCGGGCTGAGTACCGGGAACCGACGGGCACGCAGGCGATTGGGACGATGGTTTTCACGCTGCAACGGTACATATTTCGCGAGTTGCTGCGGATCTTCATCCTGGCCGCGGTCGGATTGACGTTGATCCTGAGCCTGGGCCTCGGATTGAGCATGTCGCAGGAATACGGCGTCGGTCCGCGCCAGACCCTCCACATCCTGGTCTATGTTATGCCCATCACGTTGACGTTCGTCCTGCCCATGGCGGCGCTGTTCTCCTCGGCGCTGGCGTACGGGCGGTTCGCGAGCGACAACGAGCTGGACGCCTGCCGGGCCAGCGGAATCGGCATGATGACGCTGATCTATCCCGGCCTGACCCTGGCGATCCTCGTGGCGATCGCCAACCTCATGCTCAGCTTCCATGTCATGCCGTACTTCGTACACCTGGCGGAGAAATCCCTCAAAGCCGACGCCAAGCAGATTCTCTTTCGCAATATCCAGCGCCGGGGGTTCTACAAGGTCCCGACCGGGGGATCGGACAGCTACCTGATCTACGCAGACTATCCGGACCTCAAGAACGACACGCTGTACGGGATCGTCGTCGTCGAGGCCTCGCGAGAGGGAACGCAGAACCTGTTCACGTCGTCCAAGACCGTGGTGACGTTCGATTCGCAGGGTCAGGCGAATGCGGTCCGCCTGGCGGTGTACGGCTGTCGGCAGATGGGATCGGGGGACGACTACTGGCGGAGCCGGGTGGGGTCGTTCTCGGTGCGGAGGGAGATTGGTCCGCTGCTGGGCGACGAGATCAAGTTCAAGAAGATCGAAGAGATGAAACGGATCGCGGCCGATCTGATGCGTTTCGATCCGGTGGCTCGGGACGTGCAGGCGGTCTACGTGCAGTATGCGACGGAGCTTCTGGCGCGGGACGTCAACGATGCGTTTGCCGCCGGTCGGGCGTATGAGCTTCGCGGTCCGACCCAGTCCATTCGATTGTCCGCGAAAGGATGCGAGCTGCGGGAGCCGGCGATGATCGCGTTGACGCCGCCGGTGATGGTGGAGGAACGGGACCATTCCGGGCGCCTCCGTCGACTGCGGTGCGAGAAGACCGCGGAGATCCTGGTCCAGACGGATGGGGCAGATCCCGTGCTGACCGTCTGTCTCTACAATCCGCAGGTGACGGAGACGGGCCAGTCGCTCGTGCAGTACGTGGTGGGGGACCTGGCGGCGCCGGAGAAGGTGCGGCGCGGATTGATCGGTCCCTCCAGGCTCGATGTGGCCCGAGGCGACCTCGCGGCGGCACTGAAGGGGGCGCCGAGCCCCATCCTGGCCCGACGGCAGGAGGATCTGCTCGATACGATCAGCGAGACGCTGACGGACATTCGGGCGGAGGTCCACTCCCGCCTGGTGTTCGGGATCGGGTGCGTCCCGATGATCTTGATCGGGATCGGCCTGGGCATCCTCCACCGAGGCGGGCATCTGCTCAGCGCCTTTGGGGCGAGCTGCCTGCCCGCCGCGGTGCTCATCGTCGCAATCGTCAGCGGCAAGAACCTCACGGTCAACCTCGGCGCCGAGAGCTTCACCGGGGTCCTCATCATGTGGGTCGGGCTGGCGTTTCTGCTCCTGCTGGCCGCGGGCATCTACGGAAAACTGCGACGGAGCTGAGGAAACTGAAAATCGATGATTGAAATGATCGCCGGACGAGTCCCCATGATCCATCATCCATTATCCTCAATCAATATATGAAGATCCTGGATCGGTACATCGCGAAGAACTTCCTGATCGGCTACGTCATCTCCTTCGGCGTCTTGATCGGGCTGCGTGTGCTCGTCGACTTGTTCGTGAACCTCGACGAGTTCGCCGAGAGCGCCGAGGACGTCGGCGCCTGGGGCGTCATGGCGAACATCGTGACGTTCTACGGGATGAACCTGACGGTCTACTTCCGCGACATTGCGGGCGTCATCACCGTAGTGGCCGCGGCCTTTTCGCTGGGACGGATGGTGCGAAACAACGAGCTGGTCGCCATGATCGCCTCGGGCGTCAGCGCCAAGCGGATCGTCGGTCCTATCCTCCTTCTGGCGATCTTCTTCACGGGCCTGTCCGTGGTCGATCAGGAGTTGCTGATTCCGTCGATCAGCGATTATCTCGTTCGGGACGAGGACGACATCGCCGGGCAGAAGGCTTACGGCGTGTGGTTCCTGGTTGACGGGAAGGGCTCGCTCCTGTGCTCCCCGAAGTTCGACATCGCCACCGCGACGCTGCTCCATCCGACGATCATCACCCGCCGGGAGACGAAGGACATGCTCGGCGTCTGGGAGGTCACCGGACGAATCTCCGCCGACTCTGCCACCTACAATCCGCAGACGGGGAACTGGGACCTGGTCAACGGTCGGTACGTCAGCACGGACCCCAACGAGAGCGCCCGCGCCGTCGCGGTCTACACCGCCCCCGATCTGCTCCCGAAGGACATCGACCTGCGGCGCAACGTCGGCTTCGATTCCCTGCTCAGCTCCCGCCAACTGGCGGCCCTGGCGGCGCAGAAGACCAAGGTCCGCGACATGGCCCAGCTCCTGAGCCAGAAGCACTTCCGGATCACGGACCCGATCATCAACCTGACGATGCTCATGGTGAGCCTGCCCGTGCTGATCTGCCGCGATCCGCGGACGATGAAGTCCGCCATTCTGGTCAGCTTCGTCCTGACCGCCTCCTGTTTCGTCACGAGCTTCGTCTGCAAGATGCTCGCGACGGAGGTCGTCCTCGGCAATCGCGTGATGCCGGAATTCTGGGCCTGGCTGCCCGTCCTGATCTTCCTGCCCATCGCGATCATCGAGCTGGACTCGATGAAGACGTGAGCTGCCCGGCGCGTCCGGCTCGCTCGCTGCCTGTCACGCCCGCCATCGCCTGCGCAAAGTCCGCCTCCACTTGCGCCGTGTCTGGGCAGATTTCCGGGCACATCGCTGGGTGGCACGGGCAAACTCGTTTGCCCGTGGAGTCTCGTAGGAGCCAACGCTGCCGAAACAGCACCGTCAAACGAGTTTGGGGGTGGCACCCACTGCCAGAACATCTTCAGACACACCTTGCGCCGGGGTGTGATTCGTGTTTGCAGGTAGATTCTCCCAACCCTTGGGAATCGACCCTGTCATTCCTGCGCCAAGCAGGAATCCAGGAACCGTGGGACCCGGCCCATCCTGGACAGTGGATTCCCGCTCCTCTGGAAATAGACGGACGGACAACGGAATCAAACACGCCAAGTCGTGTACTGAACAAGACTTATGTGTAACCTGGCGAACCGCCACTACTTCCATCCCCTTCGGGTGGGCCAAAGGCCCATGAACGGCTTCGCGGGAATGACAAGCCGGGGGTACTCACGAACCGCCATCGTATGCAAGCACAGTCGTTTCAGCCCTTGACGCAGGCCAGCGGCTCCAGGCGGGCGACTTTGCGGGTCAGGCCCGCCTTCTCCGTGGCGTCGACGACGACGCTCACGTCTTTGTAGGCTCCCGGCGCCTCCTCCGCGATCCCTCGCATGGACGAGCCGCGGATGACGATGCCTTTCTGGGCCAGGTGCATGACGATGTCCTTGCCATGCCAGCGTTTGGTGGCCTGACTGCGGCTCATGGCCCGTCCCGCTCCGTGGCAGCAGGAGCCGAAGGACAGGCTCATGCCCTCGTTCGTGCCCGCCAAGATGTAGGATGCGGTGCCCATCGTGCCGCCGATGAGGACGGGCTGGCCGACCGCTCGCAGGTCCTCCGGCAGCGACGGATGTCCCGGCCCGAAGGCCCGCGTCGCGCCCTTGCGATGGACGTAGAGTCTCCTGGGCTTGCCGTCGATCTCGTGCTCCTCGACCTTGCACGTGTTGTGCGAGACATCGTAGAGCAGCGTCAGGTCCGCCTGCGGAAAGAGCCTGGCGAAGGCCTCCCGCGTCAAGTGCGTGAGGACCTCGCGGTTGGCCAGGGCGCAGTTGATCCCGGCGCACATCGCACCGTAGTATCGCCGGCCCACGTCGGACTGGATCGGGGCGCAGGCCAGCTCCCGGTCCGCCAGCTCCAGGCCGTGCTCGGCGGCCGCTTTGATCATCCGCGGCGCGTAGTCCGTGGCGATCTGGTGGCCCAGACCCCGCGAGCCGCAGTGGATCATCACCATGATGTCGTTGAGGGCCAGGCCGTAGACCTTGGCGACTTCGGCATCGTAGATCGCTGTGACGCGCTGGACCTCCAGATAGTGGTTGCCCGAGCCGAGTGTGCCGACCTCCTTCTCCTGTCGCTGCTTGGCGTGATCGGAGACATATCGGGGTTCGGCGTCGCTCACCCGGCCTCCCTCCTCGATGTACTTGAGGTCGTTCCGCGTGCCGTAACCTTCTTCGACCGCCCAGACGGCGCCGCCCAGGAGCATGTCGTCCATCTGCGATGCGGAGAGCTTGATCCGGCCCTCGCTGCCGACGCCGGCGGGGATGTGCCTCGCCAGGACATCGGCCAGGTCCTTCCCCTTGCCTTCGATCTGGTCGTAGGTCAGGCCGGTGCGGAGGGCGCGGACGCCGCAGGAGATGTCGAAGCCGACGCCGCCGGCGGAGATGATCCCGCCTTCATTCGGATCGAAGGCGGCCACGCCTCCGATGGGGAAGCCGTAACCCCAATGAGCGTCGGCCATCGCGTAGGAGGCCGTCACGATCCCCGGCAGGGAGGCGACATTGGCCGCCTGCTGGTAGACCTGCTCATCCATCTCACGGACCAGTTCTTCATCGGCGAAGACGACCACCGGAGCCCGCATCCTGTCGAAGGGCTCGATCACCCAACGGGCTTCTCCCTGTCTCTGCAGTCTCTTGGCGAACATCCCTTGTACTCCTTGCAGAGAAATCCGAAATTCGAAACTCGAAATCCGAAACAAGCACGAATGACCGAAATCACAAATTCAAAATGGATCGTTCGATCGGCGACAGCGTTTCGGTCATTTCGGTTTGGTTCTTTTGGATTTGTCTCGGATTTCGAAATTCGAATTTCGTGTTTTCTCCCTACACATCCACGATGCACTGGGCGAGCCACACGCCAGTGGCATCCCTTTCGACTTTGAGGCCGGCGTACGTGGCTGCCTTCACTTCGACCGCGGGCTCGTGCCTGGCGATATCGACGGGCTCGCCCCAGGCCATGGCGCGAATGCCGCCCTTGATCGGCTCGATCTCGAATCGGCTGAACAGCATCCTTTGCGTGTCCATCTCGTAGAGCAGCGACGCCAGCCAATTCATGAAGAGCATCTCGTCGTCCTGCTCGTGGCAGACGATCTCGACCGGCTCGCGGGGCTCGACCTTCGCGGGATCGACGAGGACCGCGGTCAGTGCGGTCGCCGCCTGGGCGAAGGCGTCCTCGCGGGTCGGTCCCACGCCGCGAATGCCGATGTCCGCCGGATGCGAAAAATGCTCCCAGTGCTGTGTGGCCATAACGCCTGATGCTCCATGTCAACGAGACGTGTTCCATGGTAGCAGAGGAGAACTGCGAAGGGAACCAACTTCCCCCGATTGCTCGGGCCATTGCATGTGGGCCTGACTGGACGGCTTGTAGTGTGCCCGTCAGGGCATATCTTCCAGGGCACAGAAGATAACGCCTCACGGCGTCACTACGAACCAGTCTGTTCTACCTAGCCACCACGAGGGAGGACCAGCCGGTCTCGTTGTGACTGGGCGAGGTGTCGCGGGCCTTGACTCGGAACCGATGTTGCTGGCCGGAGCGCCCGACCTTGACCTTATACGCGGGAGAGGACTGCCAGCCGCTGCTGAAGGCGGACTCGGTCGTACACTGGAAGAAGTACTCGACGCCGGTGTCGTCGCTCGCTGCGACCGCGGTCATGACGGCGTAATAGTCGAAGGTGCCTCCGCCGCCATTGATCTCGTCGGGCTCGGACGCCCACTCCATCGGGTCGGGCGTCGGCGGCAGCAGATCCACGGACACCTCGTTCGATGCGGACGTCGTGTTCTGGTAGGGCGACTTGTCCCTCGCCCAGACGCGGAACGTGTAGTATCCGTCGGGCACATTGGCTATGTCGCAGGTCGCACTATCCTGCCATTCGCTGCTGTAGTTGGGGTCCGAGGTACACTCGAACCGGTACTCGACGCCGCTGATGTCGGCGGCGGTCGTTGCGATCATGCGGACCCGCGTCGCGGAGACGGCGTAGGGCTCCGTCTGCCAGGTCATCGGGTTCGGCGTCGGAGCGGTGAAATCCTCCTGCGTCGTGACCGCACTGAACGGCTCGGACCACTCGGTCTCCAGCAGGTTCCCCTGGTTGCGGGCCTTGACGCGATAGGTGTAGCGCGTCAGCGGCGACAGGCCGGTGTCCTCCCATCGAGGCTCCTCGTTTGTCTTGTAGGACAGCCATCCGCTGTTGTACGTGGGCGAGTAGTAGTCCTCGAAGCAGTATTCCACCGCGGTCTCATCCGTGGATGTTGCCTTCGTCGCGACCATCGCGATCGAGTAGGGTCCCGTCGCCTTCGGCGCGGTGGCGAACGTCATCGGACTCGGGGTCGGCGGGCCGGCGGGCCCGGTTCCCCAGTCCAGTGCCAGGATTGCCAGATCGGACGAGTCCACGTCGCCATCGCGGTCGAGATCTGCGGCTACCGGCGCCTCGTCGGTCAGCCAGCTCTCCGCGAGCAGCATCAGGTCGAGCTCGCCGACACTCCCGTCGGAATCCAGATCCGTTGCCAGGCCCGCGTCGGAGGAGGACATGCTCGCCTGGGCGGTCCCGCCGTAAGCGCCGAGATTGATGCGCCGGCCGTGGGGCCACAGTTCCGCGGTCCACGTCGAGCTCGGGTCGCCCGCGTCGATGCACCGGCTGGTCTCGCTATCGACCACCCAGGATCGCTCGTCGGCGTCCCAGCGGCCGATCTCGGATTGCAGATGATAGTCGCCGCTCACCCAGAAATCGTCGCCTGTGTCCGTGGTGCCGTTGTCGTCCCAGGAGCCGTTCGAAGCGAATCGCGGATTGACGGACATGTCGCCGGTCCCGGCGGCGGCCCCGCCGGCGAAATTGCCGCCGCTGTTGCTCCAGAAGGCGTTGTATGTGTTGGTGTACTGGCCGTACAAGCCGGCGCCGACCGGCGCCTTGTTGAAGGCGATGATGTTGTTGTACACGGCAGTCGGACACTCGCTGAGGGCGCCGCCGGCCTCGCCGGCGCGGTTGCCGACGATGGTGTTGTTGTAGATGGGGGACGTGCAGCCGTAGAGGCCGCCGCCTTGTTGGTCGGCCCGGTTGCCTGCGATGACGTTGTGGTGGATCTTGCCGGTGCACTGGTAGAGTCCGCCGCCCAGGGTGGGAACGTAGTTGCCCACGATCAGATTGCGGGCGATCTCGCCGGTGCAGGAGTACAGGCCGCCGCCTGCGGTGCTGTGCGCGATGGTGTTGTCGAGGATCGAGCCGATGCAGGAGGCGATGCCGGCGCTGTTGCCGGAGAGGAGGTTGCCTTGAATGAGGCCGTCGCAGGCGAGGATACCTTCCTGTGCGTTGTCGAGGATCTGGTTGGCGACGATTGTCGGGTGGGCGCCGCTCTGGCCCAGGATGCCGACCCCGGCGCAGTCGCGGATGACGTTGCCGAAGAGGGTGGGCGAGGCGCCGTTGCAGAGGATTCCGGCCCCTGTGATGGTCAGGCCTATCAGCACGGAGTCTTCATCCTCGCCGAACTCGAAGAGGACACTGGCATCGGAGTCCCCGGCGATCACGGTGTTCGCCACGATGTTGGGGTCGTCGGGATCTTCGCTGCGGACGGTGATCTTCCGCCCGCCGAAGGCGATTTGCTCCTCGTAGGTCCCCGGCATGACGATGATCGTGTCGCCGTGCCAGGAGTTGTCGATGGCATCCTGGATGGTCTGGAAATCCGCGACGCCGTCGTCGTCGACCGTGAAGACGTCGGCCGAGCAGGGCATAATCAGGGCACATGCAATCAGTATCGCGACACGCCTATCCATATAGACCCCCGGTATTCTAAGATTTACCAAGGCCCCATTATACCTATTTTTACTGTTGAACTCAATCGAAATCCAACGGGCAGGAACCGGGATTCCATCGGTATTATGAGACTCATCGAAGGCCACTGGGGACAATGGCTCCGCAGACCGATTGCCGGCTCATCCTTCGGTAGGATCGACCCAAAAGCCGGCCGGGTTCACTCAGAACCCCTGTGCAGGGCTCATTTCGGCAGATAGTCCTCGCGGACGGGTGAAAAGACCTCGATAGCGACGGAGTCCTCCAGGATCTGGGCTCCATGTTCCGCGTCGGGCGGGATGCACCAACTGTCGCCGGGGGAGACGTCGTACATTTGGCCGCTGATCGTGAGTCGGATGTGGCCTTTGACGAGGTAACCGGTCTGTTCGTAGGGGTGGGAGTGCCTGGGCAGGACGCTGGCCCGCTCCAGGAGGAATTCGGTCATGAGCGTTCGTTGGCCGTAGCAGAGGGTCTTCATCCGAATCCCCGGCAGCGGCGTCTTGTACCCTTGCGGATCGTGCTTCTCGAACACGCATGGTCTCCTGTATCTGGTGTGGTTCCATGCCTTCAAGGTAGTGCGCCGTCCATCCAGAAGTGGCGGGCAAGAAGCCGCGGACACCGTTTGGAGTTCCGCCTTCAGGCGGGTGAAGACCGCGTAAACGCGGAACTCCGAACAGGCCATACGCCGATAGGCTGCCCACCGAATTGACGTGGACAACGTAGCAGGGCGCGTATCACGCGCCGTTCCACCATCGGATGCGGCGGAAGATGGCGCGTGATGCGCACCCTGCGAGTTTGGCCCTGTGGATCATTCTCCTGAAGTCGTATCGGTTTCCAGGAGGATGATCATTGCACCCATGGTTCGCACTTTGTCCACCTCGCGATTGTATCCGATAATGATCGGCTTGCCAACCTTGCCCTGAATGGAGTTCCTCAGGATCTCAAAAGGCATGTCATCCCGCGGTTCTCGTACCCCGACATCGACGGAGAGGGCGGTCGTCTGAGTCGGCTTCACTTCCAACTCAATCGACCAGGGACCGATGGGGGCCTTGATCTCGCCTGGCGAGGACGTGCTTCCAAACCAATAGCCGACCGTCTGCACGTCAGCGCCCAGGAACTTGTGGATGTGCTGACGCAACTGCTCCGGCAACTGACCGACTTGTGCGGCGGGGACTACGAGCTCGGAGGCCTGCTCATCGAACTCCATGTTCGCGATTCCGCCGGGCGGAACCATGTCGAGCACCTGCATGATGGTTTCGATGGAGGCTGCCCGACCTTCGATCTCGATTCTATGCGAAACGTCCAAACCGGGTACATCGTCGCTGAAGGCGTCGATCACGACCTTCTTTCCTTCGCTGGCCTTCAGCAGATCCGGCAGAGTCACGACCGAAGAAGGAAGCTGCAGCGCAACCCGGAATGTCTTGAGATCCGACTGCTTGGACGGCACTTCCACCATGTAGACACGGCACAACAGGGGCTCGCTCTGAGGCGCAGACTCGGTTGGTCTGTCCAACTGTGCGACCAGACCCGAAATCTCCGCCATGCGATCCAGTGTCGCACGCACGATCAGACAGTTTGTGTTCTCGTCGACGACGATCTGGGTCCCATCGCCTCCGCAGATGGTCTCCAGGATGCGGCTCATCTCCTGAACAGGGTAGTATTTGAGGTTCATGATCTGAACCGTCATTTCCTGGTGCACAGTCGCTTCCTGGGACCATAGTGCGCCCTGCATCAACAGGAGCCCCAGACCCGCAATCATCAGTGCTTGCCTTCTCATTGTTCGATCTCCTTTTGTCAAAGGTTCCATACCACGTAGATTTCACCGTCATCCAGTGTGCCGTAGAGGACCCGTTGCGGCTTGGCGGACTCCCCGGTCTTCTCCACCACGATCTGGGGGTTCTCGATCCCCGGGTACATCCGCTCGACCGCTTTGCCCTTGTAGACCTGCGTCCGCTGGATGTGCTCGATGGTCAGCGGGGACTCCGACTTCGCCAGCGGGCCATCGACCTGCACCTCGACGGGACTCGGGCGGCTGTTCAGGGCGAGGAACATCACGGCGCACCCCAGAGCGATCCCCGCCGCGAATGTCACCGCAGGTCGTCGCAAGAGACCCAGCCATTCCCAGGTCCAGGACCCGTCGTATCGGCGGTCCTGCCAGGAGCGACGGAAGATCTCCGCCTTCTGACGGTCGGACAGCTCGGGAACAGGCGCCTGATCCAATTGCTCGAATACCGCCAGGAAGGACCGGTACTCTCGCAGCAACTGCTCCTGCGACTGGAATCGGCCGGGGAACAGCGCCGCAAACTCTTCCAGCGAAAAATGCTTGTTGTCCATAGTCCTACACCTCTCGATTGAGCTTGGCGGCGAGTCTGGCCCGCAGCGACAGCAGGCACCATCGAATGTGGGTCCGCACGGTGCCCTCGCGACACCGCAGTGTCCTGGCGATCTCCTCCAGCGGCATTTGCTCGAAGTACCGCAGGACGAACGCGGTCCGCTGGTGGACACTGATTTGTTCCAAGGCAGCTTGGATCTCCTGTCGAGCGGCCGCGTCGTCGAAGTGCCGATCCGGCTCATCAGGTTCGGCCACGAGAGATTCCACGCAGGCCTCCTCAAGATCGACGGGACGGCCCTGCCTTTTCGACCGACGATAGAAGTCGATGGCGGTATTGGCCGCGACGGTGTTCAACCACGCGGCGAAGGATTGCTCGCATCGGAACCGGCCGAGACTGCGGAACACCTTCATCCACACCTCCTGGACGCAGTCAGGCGTCTGGGACGAGTCCAATACGATCCGATGGCAGATGCGATGAACGCGGTCGATGTGACGGTGGTACAGGCACGCCGCGGCGTCCCGGTCGCCCCGCTCAATCGCCTCGATCAAGGCCTCGTCCGAATTCGAATCGTGTCGGGTCATTCCAATAGTATGTACGAAGGGACCGCGGAAAGTGAATACAAAGAACGAATTCGCCGGCGCGAAGTGTCTGGGCAGATTTCCGGGCACATCGCTGGGTGGCACGGGCAAACTCGTTTGCCCGTGGAGTCTCGAAGGAGCCGACGCTGCCGAAACAGCACCGTCAAACGAGTTTGGCGGTGGCACCCACTGCCAGAATATCTTCACACACACGGCACGAACGGCGCATGCAAAAGGCCGCAAATCGCACATCACGCGGTTGCGGCCTTTTTCGGATTCAACGACTCAGCGGACAGGCTGCTCACTTCGTGGGGCTCGGCGGTCTGCCGGCCATGGCGGGATACGCCAGTCCCGCGAGGAGTCCGCCGAGCAGGGGGGCCAGCCAGAAGAGCCACAGTTGCGAAAGCGCCCAGCCCCCGACGAAGAGCGCCGGTCCCGTGCTGCGGGCGGGATTCACCGATGTGTTCGTCACCGGGATGCTGATCAGGTGGATCAGCGTCAACGCCAGGCCGATGGCGATCGGCGCGAAGCCCGCGGGCGCCCGGGAATCCGTCGCGCCGAGGATGACCATCAGGAACACGAACGTCAGGACGACCTCCGCGACGAAGGCGGCGGTCAGAGAATAGCCGCCGGGGGAGTGTTCGGCGTACCCGTTGGAGGCGAACCCGCCGCTCAGACTGAATCCCTCCTTGCCGCTGGCGATCACGTACAGGATGAAGGCCGCCGCGACCGCGCCGATGACCTGGGCGATCACGTAGGGAACCACCTCGGTCCAGGGGAACCGCCGGCCGGTGGCCAGGCCGACCGTCACCGCGGGATTGAGATGACACCCGGAGATGTGCCCGATGGCGAAGGCCATGGTCAGAACGGTCAGCCCGAACGCCAGGGATACGCCAAGCAGGCCGATTCCCACGTTGGGGAACGCGGCCGCCAGCACGGCGCTGCCGCACCCGCCGAAGACGAGCCAGAATGTGCCGAGGATCTCGGCTGTCAACCGCTTGCTCAGTGCCATACCCGATTCCTTTCAAATCAAGTTCCTGTTGATTCCATTCTATCCTTCTGCCACAGTGATACGACAGTTTTTTCCGGGGTTTGCCTGTCCCCGTCCAACGCGTCCAACGAGCTCACTCGGGTCTGTGGCACGGTCTGACCGGGCGATCAGGCGGACTGCCGCCGGACCGTCAGCAACTGCCTCGTGGTCTCCAGGACTCCCTTCTCCCCCAGGACGAGCACCACATCGCCCGGTTGGAACTCGGTCCCCCCGTTGGGCACGAGGTACTCGCCGTTGCGTTGGATCATGGCCATCGGGTCGTTGCTGGCGGATTCCAGTTCGAGGAGCGGCTTGAGCTGTCCCTTCAGACTGACATGGCGGGACCGCAGTGCGGCGAAGATGGCCGCCGCATCCGTGGAAGACATGACCGAGCCCAGCAGCAATCCCTCCAGCCAGGTGAATCCCAGGACCCAGACCGCGAAGAGACCCACCAGGACCGCGGTCAGGAGGACTCCCGCGGTGGCGAGGATCACGCCGCTGCGGAAGACCGGGCGAACGCTCTTCCACTCGGTGTCCAGGCCGCCGGCGAACAGGATATACGCCAGCGCGAAGGTACCGAGAAGACGAACGAGGTGCGGATCGTCGAAATGGATGCCGCCCGGCCCTTCGGAACCCGCCAACATGCCGACGAGCAGGAACATCAGCAGCGCCGGGACGCCCAGGCGCTCCGAGGCCTTGCTCGCCAGGACGCTGGCCAGCAACAGCAGCGCGGTTCCCAGGATCAGGTAGTGTATTGGCATCTTTGCTGCGATTCCCAGCACGGTCCGGCCCCACCCAGGCAGGCAGCCCATCAGTCGCCGACACAGCGCCAGCGTGCGCCGAGCAGTATAGCACAGTGCTCATGAGATGTCAGCCATGTGGCATGACTGCAGTTGCGCAACAGGAAACCACGGAGCCCCTGGGCGCAGGCGACGCCGCGGGACTCGTCCGGTCCGGCGCTTCGGTCGCTCGATTCGTCGACCGATTCACACGTGCCAAGGGCTTCGCATCGGGCGGGACAGGAGGCCGTTGGCCTGGTCGTCGTTGGGGAACTCCTCTTTCGCAGGGTCCCAGCGGAGCGGGCGACGGAGCTTGATTGCGATCTGCTCCAGCCAGCAGAGCGTGTCGGTGCGGACGGCAATGTCGATCGGCGCGGCCGGCTGCGTTCGGCCTTTGACCGCGTCGACGAAGTTCACGTGGTGGTTGTCGCTCTTGAACAGATGGGTGTCGTTCGGGCCCAGCTTGACCTTCAGCAGCGACTTGGGATTGGCGTCGATCCGCTCGCGGTCCACGTGGACCCAGCCCTCGCTGCCGAGGAACAGGATGCCGTGGCCATGGCCGCCCGCCTGCAGAGGATGCTTCTTGGCGGTGGCGTCATCCATGTGGACGAGCGTCACGCCGTTGGCATAGCGGTTCTCGACCTGCCAGCTCGTGGCGCAGTCGGTGAGCATATCCTCGGGGAACGCGCCGGCGCCTTCGATCTCCGTCGGGCCGGACAGTTCCGTGCCGTTGCCCCACTGGGCGATGTCGAGATGGTGAACGCCCCAGTTGCCGATCATCCCGATGCAGTAATCCGAGATGCAGTACCAGATGCTCCAGCCTCCCCAGCCGCCTGGGGTCCGCGGCGTATCGGTGTAGGGCCGGCATCGCTCGTAGCAGTAGGGCGCCATGGGCGCCGGGCCCAGCCACATTTCGTAATCCAGTTCCGGCGGGACCGGCTCGGTGGGCTGCTTCGGGCAGGTCCAACTGCCGGGTACGCCCACGAGAATCGTCTTCAGTTGGCCGATCTTGCCGTTGCGGACCAGTTCGCACGCCTGGCGGAAGAAGCCGCCGGAACGCTGCTGGGTGCCGAACTGAAACACGACGCCGCTGTCATGCACGGCCTTCTGAACGGCCTTCGCGGCCTGGAAACTCCAGCCCATCGGCTTCTCGCAGTACATGTGCTTGCCCTGCCTGGCGGCCTCGATTGCGATCAGCGGATGCCAGTGGTCGGGCGCCGTGATCTGCACGGCGTCGATGTCCTTGCGTGCGGTGATCTCGCGGAAATCCTTGAACGCGGCGCAGTCCGAGTTCTCATACCAGGTGTCCACGACCTGCTTGCCCTTCTGGAGTTGGGTCTGGTGGACGTCGCAGACCGCGGCCACGCGGACTTCCGGGTTGCCCAGGAAGGCCCGCATGTTGCCGGTGCCCTGGATGCCCAGTCCGATGCAGGCCAGGGCGATCCGATTGCTCGGCGCCTGGGCCCCGAAGACCGAAGACGGCACGATTGCCGGCAACGACACGCCGGCCGCCGCCATCGCAGCGGACTGGAGAAGCTCGCGACGACTCCAACGATCCATTCGAACCTCCTTCTGACGCATCATATGATCCTCTCGATTTCAGTTGCCTAGTGTCACGACCTGGGGGCCTTGGCCCGCGGTCAGGGTGAATGTGTCGTGGGAAAGGGAGCTATCCGCGTTCTTTCGCGTCACGCTGTAGTCGCCGTGGAAGCCATGGAAGGCGAAGACGCCTGTGGAGTCGGTGCTGCCCGAGACGTTCGTGGACCACTCGGCCATGAGCGACTCGAAGCGTTTGCCTGCCTCGTTCAGAGTCCAATCCCTGTGGGCCAGGCCGCCGGTGGGTCCGCGCCAGGAGTTGCCCGCCCAGAAGACCCAGGCCATGATTCCCTCGACGGCCGGATGGCTGTAGGCGGTGCGGTAGACCAGCTCCAGCCTGTCCGCGTTGACTTTCTCGTCTGCGTCGGCGGTGTCGAACTCGCTGATCCAGATCGGCAAACCCAGCGTCGCCACCTTGTCGAGTCGCTGCTTGACGACCTGCGGATGCGCGAGGATGTCTTCGGACCAGATGTGGCCCTGGATGCCGACGCCGTCGATGGGGGCGCCCTGCTCGATCAGTCGTCGGATGTCCGCGACGTACTCGTCGGTCTGGACCGCGGTGAAGTCCTTGTCCACCGACAGGATATTGAACTCGTTCACGAAGAGCTTCGCGTTCGGATCGAGCTCCCGCGCCCGCTTGTACATCCAGACGTGGATGTCCGCGCCGAGGCGGTCCTTGAAGAACGAGCCGTGCAGCATCTCGTTGTCCACGTCCCAGTGGACGAAGGCGCCACGGAAGTGGCTGACGGCGCTGTCCATACGGTACTCGACCGCGGCCTTCAGCGGCTCGCCATCGAGCTTCGTGAGCCAGCGGGGTTGCCACTTCTCGGGTTCCCAGAAGATGCAGTGACCGCGCATGGGGATGCTGTTCTCGCGGCACCACTGGACGATGGCGTCGGCTGCGGCGTAGTCTTCTTGGCTGGGACCTCGGCCATTGTAGTACCACTTCGATTCGTTCTCGAAGACCGCCCAGTTGAAATGCGACTTGAAGAAGTCGCAGTACTGGGCGTTCCGCACCAGGGCGGTGCTCACTGCGGCGCCGAAGGGGAAGGCCTTGCGGGTCTGGTGAACCTCGACCGCCGCGCCCGCCAGAGGCTTGCCCTGGCTATCGACGACGCGAATCTGCACGGGGCGCCGGCGGATCTCTTTGATGCGAGCGTCCGCCTCCGCTCGCCACGAAGCACCCTGTGCCTGCAAAACAGGCACGCACAAGCAACTCCACACGACTGCCGCCACCACTGAGACCCTGCTGTATTGCTGCATGGCAAACTCCTCGATGAGGACACGCATTCCCGACATGGCCCTCGACCCAATCATCAATAATCAATCATCGATCATCAATCCAGAGGCACCATCCAGAGGTTCCGGAAGCTGACCGCGTTGCCGTGGTCCTGGAGCAGGATGGGGGCGGGGTTCGGGCCTTCCGGCTGGCCTGCGCCGGTCTTGCGCGGGACCTCGACGTCGTCGTGGATCAATACGCCGTTCTGGAAGACCGTGATCCGTGCGTTCTGGACCTTCTGTGCGTTCTCGCCCTCGCCGGCGTAGCGGGCCGCATGGAAGAGAATGTCATACGTCTGCCATTCGCCCGGCTGCTTGCAGACGTTCCGGTCCGGCGCCTTGAATGTGTAGATGCTCCCGCACTCGTTGTTCTTCGGCTCCAGGCCGAACGAGTCGAGGATCTGCAGTTCGTAGCGGCGCTGGATGTAGATCCCGCTGTTGCCTCGTCCCTGGCCCTTCACGTCCGCCGGCAGGACCGGGGTCTTGAACTCCGCGTGCAGCATGAAGTCCTTCACGTCTCGCTTCGTCATGATGCTGCCGGCGCCCGGTACGATCTGCATCGCGCCGTCGGCGATGGTCCAGCCGATCTCGCCGCCGTCCTGCTTTTGCCACTGGGAGAAATCCTGGCCATCGAACAGAGTGATTGCCCCCGCGGGTTTGGCGAACTCGACCTTCACCTGCGGCGGCTCCGCATAGTCCCGCCAGATCCGCTCGATCTCGTCCACGTCGGGCTTGCCCTCGTGCACATACCAGCGATAGCGGAAGACGTGGTCCTCGCCCGGTTTCATCTCCCAGGCGCCCGCCTGCGACGGGCAGAAGTTGAAGAAGATGTAGTTGTCGGGCTCGGGCCACAGGCGCATCGGCTCGGGGTGTTGGAAATTCTTCGGATTGCTGAAGAACGTCACGCCCTCCCATTGGCCGTCGATGCAGCCGGCGCTGTCGCACCAGCGGGCGCGCGTGCTGTGGCCGTCGGTGCGGGTCTTGCCCTCGCTGGTCAGATTGGCGGCGTTCGGGCCCTTCCACTGGCGGGTCGCGCGGAAGCCGAGCCCGCCGTAGCGATATTCGTCCTGAATCAGCGGCTGATCCGCGACGCAGCGCTGCGTGGACTGGAAATCCACCAGCCAGTAGCCCTTCTTGGGCCCGCCCACGTTGTAGACGCGGACGTCCCAGACCTCTTTCAGGATCGTCTGCTCGCCCTTGGAGGTCTTGAGGGCGACGTGGTCCTGCTCCGATTGGAAGCCGCCGTAGATGGCGCCGCCGGTCGTGGAGACGAACTTCGAGAAGCGAACGGTGCCCGTCCCGTCGCCGACGTTCCAGAAATCGACCATCTTGCCCTCGAAGGTCGTGTGGGTCCAGGGCATCCAGATGCCGAGATGGTGGATATGGTCCGGCGGGTGGATGTCCGTCAGCACGTTGCCTTTGGGCGACCACAGGGGATGGATGAACGCGTTGTGGTAGTACAGGGGCCGACGGGCCTCCGGTATTCTGCCCATATTCTCTGGCGGCGGGACCATCGCGTGATGGTATTGGAGCACCTTGTCGTCGCCGACGCTGACCTGAAGGACTTTGTCGTCCTGGCAGACCTTGACCGCCCGTTCGGCCGTCGCGGTTCCGGAAACCAGCTCGTAGGTCCGTGTCTGGCCGGCCGGCAGCGTTCCCGCGACGATCCAGTGGAGCTTGGGCGTCGGGCCTTGCTCGATCTGCGAGGGGATCGTCACGCGATCCGAACCGCGGACCTCCTGCAGCGACAGGGGCAGACCCTTCGCCGCCTGGGGCACCGTCGCCAGCGAGGTCGAAACGGGCGTGTCGGTCCGGGCGTGCGCCCCGGCCTCGACGGTGATCGTCGCCAACGGCTCGGCGGCCATCGTCGCAAGAGGGAGGGTCATCAGGAATATGCCGACGGTAACTGCGGACAAGCGTGACTGCATCGCAATGCTCCTTTCTGAACGAGCGACCCGGGTCCCTTGGGACCCCACCCTTACGCACCGATCCCTCCGCTACCCAAAGACGGATTCTACCCGCTGATTATTCCCGGGGCAAGCAGGCGACGCCGGCTGATGGGGCAATGGCATGTGAATATGAACAGTGCGTGGCCACATGGCAGCGTGATAGTTCGTAGTGACGCCGTGAGACGTTATCTTCTACGTCTTGGAAGATATGCCCTCACGGGCACACTACAAGCCGTTGATCGCACATCCCATGCGACATGCGCATTGACTGGCGTCGGCTCGGTCGCATACCATTGGCCGAAACGATTCAGTCTCTTGGAGGTATGACATCATGACGAGATCGCGATGTGCCGTTCTGTGTGCCCTGGCGGTTCTGACTGTCCTGGCGCCGTTGGCGTCGGCGCAGGGACTGCCCAAGGCGTCACCCAAGTCCGTCGGCCTGTCCCAAGACCGACTGGACCGAATCACCGCGGTGATGCAGAGGCATGTGGACGAAGGCCTGCTCGCCGGCGCGGTCGCGATGGTCGCTCGCGAGGGCAAGGTCGCCTACATCCAGTGCGTCGGCAAGCAGGACCGCGAGAAGGGCGTCGAGATGAACCCGCAGACGATTTTCCGCATCGCTTCGATGTCCAAGGCCATCACCAGCGTCGCCGCGATGATGCTCTACGAGGAAGGGAAGTTCCAGCTCAAGGACCCGGTCTCGAAGTTCATTCCGGAATTCGCGAACGTCAAGGTCCTCGCGAACGAGGGGGACGCCTCCGCCCAGGACGGGCTCGTCCCTGCGAAGCGTCCGATTACGATCCGCCACCTCCTGACGCACACCTCCGGCCTGACCTACCAGTGGGACGACCGGGTGGGCAAGCTCTACGCGGACGCGGGGATCACGCACGGCTTGATCCAGGACGAGGACCTGCTCGCCGACGACATGCGGAAACTGGCCCAGCTCCCGCTGGTACACCAGCCGGGCGAGGCGTTCACGTACGGTCTTTCCACCGACGTGCTCGGCCGGGTGGTCGAGGTCGCCTCGGGCATGCCCTTCGACGAGTTCCTCCAGAAGCGGATCTTCGGGCCGCTCAAGATGAACGACACCGGTTTCCGCCTGCCCGAGGGCAAGGTCTCCCGCCTCGCGGCGGTCTATGCCCCCGACCCGAGCGGCGGCCTGACGCGATTGCCCGACGGCATCCTCGGCGAAGGCAACATGAAGGCCACGGTGACCTATCCCTATGAAGGTACGCATCGCTACCGCTCCGGCGGCGGCGGGCTGTGCTCGACCGTTCCCGACTACGCACGATTCATCCAGATGCTGCTCAACGGCGGCGAGCTGGACGGCGTTCGTCTCCTCAGCCGCAAGACCGTCGAATTGATGACCACGGACCACGTCGGCGAACTGAACCAGGGCTCCGGCTTCGGCCTGGGTTTCGGCATCACGCGAAACCTCCGCGAGGCCGGCGAATCCACCAGCGTCGGCGCCTACCGCTGGGGCGGCTACTGGTACACGACATTCTTCATCGACCCCGCGGAGAAGCTGATCGGCGTCTGCATGGCCCAGATCAGTCCAAGCGGCAAGGCCACCCTCAACGACCAGTTCGAGGCCCTCGTTCACCAGGCGATCATTGACTGAGACGGAGTTGCTACTCCCAGTACCAGACGGTGACCACGCCGTCGCTGTGATCGTCGCTGTGGGAGATGCCGATGACCCGGTCGGGCCCGAGCCCGGACGCGAAGTCCGCGGCCTGTTGAAACAGCGCGGGCCAGGTCGTGAATACTCCTCTGAAGACCTCGAACTTCACGGTTCTTCGGGCGTCCCTTGGATTCGTCGTGTTCATACTTCTCCCTTCGAGTTTCGTACGTCGTATTCCATTCAGCGATTCTCGTCTATGATACCCTGCCTGGGCGAGTTGGGAAGGCGAGTTGGGAAATGGCGACGCGTCGCCTTCGCTCGGTGCCCTCCATCTGAGGGCTTCCACAGGGTGACTGCGGGACGGTACAATGCGCGTCGGCGGGCGGCAAGGAATCGCACGGACGCCAACGACCGATGGTGGAGTTGGAATCGCGGCGGGCAGGCTGTGACGCATCGAGGTGCTACGATGAGAATCCCGAGGCATTGGACGAAAGGCTCCTATACAGGGCAGGACGACAAAGGCAAGGAAGTCACATATAGCGCCTGGGGCTGGTCTCTCGACAGTCTGGCCGCGGCGAAGGAAGATGCCATCGCGCGGGCCAAACGGATCTTCGACCACCTCGTCAACGGCAAACAGCTCGATGCCTATGCGTACTTCGACCGCCCGATGCGAGAGGAAATCGTGCAGACTCTCCAGCACGGCGGGAAGGAGGTCGCCGTCGTCACTCGCAACCGGTACGGCGCCTTGGTCCTGAACACGGCGTCGGTCCTGTTCGTCGATGTGGATTATCCCCGCGTCAAGGCAACCGGAGCGTGGGACGCGGTCCTTCTGGTCATCTCCAGGGCGCACAAGCAGCGCCGGGCCGCCGCCCTTCAGGAGGCCACGCTGGAGGCCGTGCGGGAATGGTCCCAGGAGAATCCCGGCCAGGCGTTTCGCGTCTATCGCACGCGCGCCGGCCTGCGTCTGCTCTTCGTGGACAAGCTCTACGAGCCGAAGTCCGAGGAGACAGGCCGCATTCTGACGGAACTGGGCAGCGATCCGCTCTACCGAACGCTTACGCTGAAACAGGAATGCTTCCGGGCGCGTCTGACGCCCAAGCCCTGGCGGTGTGGCTCGAAGGGCCCGCCGACCACGTACCCCTGGAAGGACCCGCAGGCGGAGCGGGTGTATCGTGATTGGGAACAGCGGTACGAACTGGCGTCGCGACGGTACCGAGTTTGCGAACTCGTGGAGACTTGCGCCTCTGTCGCGGCCGACGACGCGATCGGCGTGGTCGTGGAATTGCACGACCGTCTGACGGGCGGCGATCCGGGCAAGGAACTGGCGTAATCCCAGACGCGTGGGTAGTCAGCGCGACCGATCCGCCCTCGCGTTGCGGTTCCCCGATTCGGCGCCGCCAGAGGCGGGCGGATGTCGGAACGTGTATGAAAAGGCAAGTCCTCGTACCATAGACATCTTGCCCACGAGTCGCAGGGCCATCGTAGCTCTGCCAAGACTATCCTATCGTGCGGGCGAGACGCCCGTGATACTCACGGGCAAGATGCCCGTGCCACTTTCGTACACGTTCTCAGAAGTGCATTGCGCGGGATGCACGATCCGCGCGTGCAGCCGGCGCCGGATTGCGGTTCCTGACGCGGCAGTCCTTCGGCAGGAGCGTTCCCTCGTTGTGCCAGCAGATGTAGCATTCGGTGGGTCGCACCCGCTGTCCCTGCACGGCGCAGTAGAGGGCGTGCGGGCAGCCGGTGCAGAGGTATTCACATCGCTTGCAGGGGCGCAGTCGCTTCTTGATCGAGCCGGTATTCATCCACCACCTCCTCCCAGAAGGCCGGCCGTGTGCCCGAATCCTCACTGACAGACATCCGGCCTGCGACCGACACAGTATCCATCTATCGGCAAGAACGAGACGACGCTTGAGGTCCGGGAAACAGGGAGATTTCAAGCCAATCCCACCACGAATGGGCTATCATGCCAGCAGCGGTGGTCTGTGTGTCACGAACAAGAAGGACTTGACGCCGGTATAATAACGATATATACTCTATATATAGACTCTGAATTCGACGCCGACAGGAGCGTCAGCAACAAGAACAAACATGGAATCGACTTCGTCGAGGTATATGAAGGCTCGTGAATTTGACAAGCGATTCGATGCCGGTGAGGATATCTCTGCGCATCTGGACGTGGCCAACGCCAGAAGGCCGGAGCAGGAGTGCAAAAGGGTCAACGTTGATTTTCCCCTCTGGATGGTTCGCCTGCTGGACAAAGAAGCCAGACGCCTGGGCGTGCCGCGTCAGTCCATCGTGAAGGTCTGGATCGCCGAGCGATTGGGGAAGGTGTCTTGACGGCGGGTAAGGTGATTTCAATGGCTGTTTTGAAGATGCGCACCTGCAACGAACGTGCGGAAATGGAGTTCGAACTGGATTATCTGCTGTCGCTCACGACTCAGGAGCGTTTCGAGATGATGTTCCGCAAGAGCCGCGAGATGGCCGCCCTGCGCAGACGAAATGGAAACCGAAGGGCTACTCAAATCACTAAAAGAACATAAGGTCCGGTTCGTCATCATTGGCGCGACCGCCTTTCCCGTTCACGGGTACTCCCGCGCAACCCTGGACATCGATATCTTCATTGAGCCGGCCCCTCGAAACGCTGAGCGAACGCGAGATGCACTCCGGGCGTTCGGGTACGACATGTCGGATGTGACCATCGATGATCTGCTCACCAAGAAACTGCTCATCCGTCAGTACCTCGTCGAGACGGATGTTCATCCCTTTGTGAAAGGGACCGCCTTCGATCGCGTCTGGGCGAACAAGGTCAAGTCGAAGTTCGGCCAGACCTTCGTCTGGTTTGCATCCCTCGACGATCTCATCCAGATGAAAGAGGCCGCGGGCCGTCCCAAGGACAAGGAAGACCTGAAGTTCCTCCGCAGACTCAAGCAGAGGAAGAAAGCGCGACAACGGCGGCACACCTGACGTGCCTCACAGGCTGCCCCCAGGGCGGACTGCTCAGAAGATGCTCAAGCTGCCCGCGCAGCACATGTGGCTGGATTATGACAAGGAGGCCGATGTGCTCTACGTGAGCTTTCGCAAGCCCCAAAGAGCCACCGAAACCGTCGAGTTGGACGACGATATCCTCGTCCGCAAGGACGGCGCGGAGATCGTGGGTTTGACGATCACGAACGCGAGCAGCAAATAGACGCCCCCGACTGGAGAGTCGGCGGCCGTGCCTCGCCAGATCCCGGGAGCAGCTTATGGCGCATTAACATGCGAAGTGCAACACGCCAGAAACGCTGGTTTCGGGGCTGTAGGCCCGCATAACTCCATCGTGATAACCTGGGGACTCTGTCCCCAGACCCCTGGGATTTACCGCTTTGGGCCAGGAACATGGTCCAGGGGAAGGATCACGCTGATTTGTCGCACATCCGCTTGTTACGCTTACCATGTTAATTCGCCTATCCGTCTCGCTAATCTGGGGACAGCATACTCAATTCCGCACTGGGGGTCGCAGAGGGCAAGAATAAGAAGGTGGGAAGCTCTCGGGCTTTCCGGGTTCTGCGATTCTGCTCTTGCTCTGCGTCTTGGCGTCTCCGCATGAGATCGTCAAATGTTCGCAGCAGTCCTGTTCTTGGTGGAGGGCTTTGCTTGTTTGCCATATTTCTCGCAGAAGAACCGCACGCACTCCGGCGCTATGTCGATGCTCTGCTCGTCGTAGGCGTCTGTCTCCGGATTGGGCCAGATCAACGCGTAGTCCCCGCGAACGTGCTGGAACCGCCGCTTGTCCCTCAATGCCTCGAAGACACCGCCAGGATTGTCCTCCACGAGCAGCGGGTGGAAGTCCAACTCATAGGTCGAAACACCCGTCGCGTCCTGGAACCACAAGCGCAGCACGTAGTCACCAACGTATTCCGCCTTGAGCAGCCCTTTTTCCTCTCGATTCTCCCAGAGGGATGGATCATCTGCCGCGGCGGCCCATTCGCACCATTTCATGATATTACCCCACGATCGTAACGGGACGATGATGTCGTGCGTTTTCCCATTGTTCGAGGAGTTCCAGCTCGTGCGCCTCGACCCACGTTTCGACCAGCCTTGCCAAGGTGGGTGGCAACTCCTTGCCCGGTCTCATCCAGGCTCTCGTCTCGATTTCGATGCGATAGCCACCGAAATCCCCCTGGTACTTCACATGAACGTGCGGCGGGGCATGATCGCTGTAGTTCATGAGAACCACCATCGCACCCCTCTTGAACGGATGTGAGACAGGAGGCACCGGACTCAACTCCTTGCTCTGCGATTTCTGCAAAAACAGACAACACAATCGTAGCACGATACGCCGGATAAGTCAATGACATCGGCGGAACAACGGTGTTTCCGATTTCCACCTCCTTTTGTTGGATTCGGCTTTGCCTTGGCCTTATGATTTGGGTCGCAGGGCGATGTGGATTGCGTTGCGGCCTGCGGTTTGTGGAATTGGCTGGAAAGGAGTTGATCCGATGAAGAGAGGAATTGGTCTGGTGGGCGTGGCCTGCTTTGTGGCGATGTTCCTGTGGGTGGGGATTTGCGGGGCGGGTCAGGCGTATGACGCCAAGTGGGACTCGCTGGACTCCCGGCCTACGCCTTCGTGGTGGGTCGACGCCAAGTTCGGCATCTTCATACATTGGGGCGCGTACTCGGTGCCCGCCTGGTCCGTGCGAGGACAATACTCGGAGTGGTACTGGCACAACATCACGAACGACAAGGCCAAGAACGGGCCCTGGTGGCAGTACCACAAAAAGACCTACGGCGAGGAGTTTCCCTATGCCGGTTTCGCGCCCATGTTCAAAGCGGAACTCTACGACCCGAACCAGTGGGCGGAGGTCTTTCTTCGCTCGGGGGCCAAGTACGTCGTCGCGACCTCGAAGCACCACGACGGCTACTGCATGTGGCCCAGCAAGGAGGCCAATCGCAGTTGGGGCCGGCCGTGGAACTCGATGGACATCGGGCCCCGGCGGGACCTCCTGGGCGAGTTGACCGGCGCGGTCCGCGCCAAGGGACTCCGCATGGGCATCTACTATTCGCTCTATGAGTGGTACAACCCGCTCTGGGCGACGGATCGGGAGTTGTTCGTCGAGAAGCACACGTTTCCGCAGTTCCAGGACGTGGTGACACGATACCAGCCGGAGGTGATCTTCTCCGACGGCGAGTGGGACATGCCCAGCGAGGACTGGCACAGCGAAGAACTGCTCGCGTGGCTGTTCAACGAGTCGCCGGTCAAGGACAGCGTCGTGGTCAACGACCGCTGGGGCAAGGACTGCCGGCACAAGCACGGCGGCTATTTCACCACGGAGTACGGCGCGGGTCTCGCCAGCGGGGCGCACCCCTGGGAGGAGAACCGCGGCATGGGGTTCTCCTACGGGTACAGCCGGACCGAACCGCTCGCAGACTACCGATCCGCGAGGGAACTGGTCCTGATGCTGGTCGATATCGTCAGTCGCGGCGGCAACCTGCTGCTTGACATCGGTCCGGCGGCCGACGGCACCATCCCGGTCATCATGGAGGAGCGGCTGACCCAAATCGGCGACTGGCTCCAGGTCAACGGCGAGGCCATCTACGGCACGCGCAACTGGAAGCGGACGAACCAGTGGACCGAGGGCACGCGACCCGAAGTCGGCTACGGCAAGGAGTTCATGGCCAAGTACGACATCAACGAGCTGACGGGCAAACCCACGCCCGACAAAGCGGTTATTGAGGCGTTCTTCACGACAAAGGGCGACACGCTGTACGTTATCACGCCTCGCTGGCCCGGCGAGAAGCTCGTCGTGCGGGATGTTGAGGTTTCGCCGGGGACGACTGTAACGATGCTCGGCGTGGCGCAATCCATCCGCTGGGACCGGTCGGGGTCTGCCCTCACGATCCATGTGCCGGCGATGTCGGTGGACGAGGCGCCTTGTCGCGATGCATATGTGTTTAAGATCACAGGAGTTAGGTAGGTTCCGCGGGCTGTGCCCGAGGCAGGGGAACCTCGTGACATGGTGGCCGGTTGTCAGGCGGAAGCCCTGCGTCACCGCTGCGAAGGGGGGCATCCGGCCGTTCGAGCGGTCGTCGGCAGAGGGGCAAATTGGCGGGAAATAGAATTGCCTGCGTATCCGAGACCGGTATAATTGAACAACTTTGGGGGCCCCGAATGCGGGGGCGGTGGGGCCGTTGCAGGCGTCCCGAGGGGTGGGGGACGGTGGTTGGATGTAAGGAGGTCGCTGGCTTGATGGGCCCGCCCAACGGCGTGGTCGCAATAAAGAGGGGATCGTAAGCGTTCTCTCCATACGAGAAGAGACGCTTTGCAGGAACGGTGTGCCAAACACCTGACGTGTCTTCGAGTCTTGAATAAGGAGGTTACGAGATGGCTAGACCTGTAACGCTTTGCACCGGTCAATGGGCGGACCTGCCGCTGGAGACCTTGGCGAAGAAAGCGAAGAGTTGGGGGTATGATGGGCTGGAGCTGGCCTGCTGGGGCGACCACTTCGAGGTCGACAAGGCCCTCAAAGACGACAATTACTGCAAAGCCAAGCGGGACATGCTCAAGAAGCACGGCCTGGAGGTGTTTGCCATCTCGAACCACTTGGTCGGGCAGTGCATCTGCGACAACATCGACGCGCGCCACAAGGCGATCATCGGCCCGGAGATTTGGGGCGACGGCAAGCCGGAAGGCGTCAGGGAGCGAGCGGCGCAGGGTATGATCGATGCCGCCAAGGCCGCCAAGAAGCTCGGCGTCGGCGTCGTCAACGGCTTCACCGGCAGCTCGATCTGGCATCTGCTGTACTCGTTCCCGCCGGCCTCGAAGGAAATGATCGACGCCGGCTACGCGGACTTCGCCAAACGGTTCATTCCGATCCTCGACGCGTTCAAGAAGGAAGGGATCAAGTTCGCCCTGGAAGTCCACCCGACGGAGATTGCGTTCGATATCGCCTCCGCCCAGCGGGCAGTTGATGCGGTCAAGGGCCATGAGTGCTTCGGTTTCAATTATGACCCGAGCCACTTCGGCTACCAACACGTGGACTACGTGAAATTCATCCGCACGTTCCCCAAGCGGATCTTCCACTGCCACATGAAGGACGTCTGGTGGGGCCACGGGGACGGCACTGTCGGCGTTTTCGGCGGCCACACCGACTTCACCGATCCGCGTCGGTACTGGGATTTCCGCTCCATCGGCCACGGCGACATCAACTTCGAGGAAATCATCGTGGCGCTCAACGATATCGGTTACCAGGGCCCGCTCTCCGTCGAGTGGGAAGACGGGCGAATGGATCGCGAGCATGGGGCGGCCGAGGCTGTCCAGTTGATCAAAAAGGCCGACTTCAAGCCCTCTCAGATCGCCTTCGACTCGGCGTTCGAGAAGAAATGATGACAATCAGACTGAGGCCCGGATGCCGCGAAAGCGTCCGGGCCTCAGGGTTTTTCACGAAACCTGCCACAGAGGGCACAGAGATCACAGAGAAGAAGGAAAACAAGAAGGGGACCGGCAAAGAGGGGCTTCCTTTCCGTTCATCTCCGTCATCTCAGCTCTGTGTTCTCTGTGCTCTGTGTGGCAGAGAAGCATCTGATGATGGGATGGTGTGATGGCAAGGAAGAGCATCGATCGTCGTGACTTTCTCAAGGCGGCGGCCGGCGTCGCGGCGGTGACGGGATTGCCCGGTGTCGTGCCGTCGTCGGTCTTCGGAGCCGGGGCGCCGAGCGAGCGGATTACGCTCGGTTTCATCGCCTGCGGCAAGCAGAGCCAGCACTTGATGCGGGCGTTCCTGAACCAGCCGGGGACGCAGGTCGTGGCCGCCTGCGACGTGGACAAGCTCAAGCTCGAACGCAGCAGCAAGGGCATCGTCGACAAGCATTACGCAGACAGGAAAGATGGGTCCCATAAGGGCTGTGCGACCTACCATGATTTCCGCGATGTGCTGGCCCGGCCGGATATCGACGCGGTCGTGATTTCGACGCCGGACCACTGGCATACCGCCATCTCGATCGCGGCCTGCCGGGCGGGCAAGGATATCTACTGCGAGAAGCCCCTGACCCAGACGATTGCCGAGGCCAGGGCCCTGATCAACGCGGTCCGCACGTACAATCGCATCTTCCAGGTGGGCAGCATGCAGCGTTCCTCGTGGGAGTTTCGTTTCGCCTGCGAGCTGGTTCGCAACGGCTACATCGGCGACGTCACGCACGTGACGGTCGGTGTGGGCGGCCCGCCGGAAGACAAACCCCTGCCGGCCGAGCCCGTGCCGGACTACCTGGACTGGGATATGTGGGTCGGGCCCGCCATGTGGCGACCGTACAACAACGATCTGGCCCCGCACATCAGCTTCGATGGTTTCCCGAACTGGCGTTATCATAGTTACTATGGCGGCGGCGGCATGACCGACTGGGGCGCCCACCATTTCGACATCGCCCAATGGGGCCTCGGCATGGACGGCTCCGGGCCCGTCGAGATCATCCCCCCCGACGGCAAGGACTGCAAGGTCCTGACGTACCAGTACGCCAACGGCATCCCCATGACGCGGGACCAGGCCAACGGCGTCCTCTTCGATGGGACCACGGGCAAGGTCGAAGTCAATCGCGGCTACCTGAAGACCTGGCCGGAGAATCTCAAGGACCAGGTGATCGGGCCCAATCAGGTGCATCTGTACAACAGCAAAGACCATTATGCCGACTGGCTCGACGCGATCCGCAAACGCACCGATCCCATCTGCAGTATCGAGATCGGCGCCAGCTCGGTGACTGTGTGTCACCTCGGCAACATCGCCTACAGGCTGCAACGGCCGCTCAAGTGGGACCCGAAGCGAGAAGTCTTCGTCGGCGACGACGAGGCCAACCGCCTCCTGTCCCGCCCGTATCGCAGCCCGTGGTGTCTGTAATCGAAGGAGAGCTTCAGATTTTTTGCCACAGAGGGCACAGAGGACACAGAGAAGAATGAAGACGGGAACGGAAATGGGTAGGAAGGACAGAGCCAGAGAGGGTGAAGACTGCGGACCTTCTTGCCTTCTCACCGCCTTTTCTTCTCTCTGTGATCTCTGCGTCCTCTGGGGCTCATTCGGTTCGAGTGAGGAGAACGGGATATGAATCGGGTCTATCAGTCACGTCGGCGATTCCTGCGGCATATCGCAGGGATCACGGCGGGTGTCGTGGGCTTCCCGCACATCGTTCCTTCGACGGTGTTCGGATCGTCGGCGCCGAGCGAGCGGATCACCCTCGGCTGCATCGGCGTTGGTGGCCAGGGCACAGGCAACATGCAGGGCTTCCTCAGCAAGAGGGACGCCCAGGTCGTCGCAGTCTGCGACGTGGACAAAAGGAACCTCGATCGGGCGAAGTCGCTCGTTGACAAGAAGTACGAGAACACCGGTTGTGCGACATACCACGACTTTCGCGAGGTGATCGCGCGGGCTGATATCGACGCGCTGTCGCTGGCCATGCCGGACCACTGGCACTCGATCCCGGTCGTCCTGGGCGCCCGGGCGGGCAAGGACATGTACGGCGAGAAGCCCCTTGCGCGCACTATCCACGAAGGCAGGGTGATGCGCGACGCGATGAACCAGTACGGGCGGATCTGGCAGACCGGAAGCTGGCAGCGCTCGCAGGAGAGTTTCCACCATGCCTGCGAGCTGGTCCGCAACGGGCGGATCGGCAAGATCGCTCGCGTGGAGGTCGGCCTGCCGACCGGCGGCGGGACCGACAACAGGCCGGTGCAGCCGGTGCCGGAGAACCTCGACTGGGATTTCTGGCTCGGCCCGGCTCCCTGGGTGCCATACCGAGGCGTCTCCCACTGGGATTGGCGGTGGATCATGGACTACTCCGGCGGCCAGCTCACCGATTGGGCGGGCCACCATATCGACATTGCCCACTGGGGCCTGGGCCTCGAAGAGACTGGCCCGGTCGAAATCGAAGGCAAAGGCGTCTATCCGAAGGATGGCCTGTTCAACGTGCCCACCGAGTACAAGTTCACCTGCAAGTACGCCAACGGCGTCGAGATGGTCGTCGCGAACGACCGGCAGGTGCCGAAGGGCATGGGCACCGTCTGGTATGGCGAGAAGGGCTGGGTCCACGTCGATCGCGGTCGCCAGGCGACCGAGCCGGCGAACCTGTGGAGCGATGTGATCGGTCCCAACGAGATCCGTCTGTACGAGAGCCGCGACCATCAGCAGAACTTCCTCGATTGCGTGAAGTCCCGCAGAAAGACGATCACGCCCATCGAGGTGGCGCATCGCTCAATCAGCGTGGGCCTGCTGGGCGAGATCGCCATGCTGCTGGAGCGCAAGCTGCACTGGAACCCCGAGAAAGAAGAATTCGTGAACGATCCCGAGGCCAATCGGATGCTGTCGCGTCCGATGCGGGCCCCGTGGCATCTGTGAGTAGAAAGGAGCCGATATGGTGAGGTCGAGAGTCGTTGGTGCCGTGCTGCTGGGTGGTTTGTGCTTGTCCACGGCGCTGTGGGCGCAGTCGCCGAAGGAACTGCGGCAGTTGAGTGCGGAGGAAATCGCCAGGATCACGCAGGCCATGCCGGCCAAGGCGGCGGTCGCTCCGGCGCAACCTCGCAAGATGCTCGTCTTCTGGAAGTGCGAGACGTTCTACCATGATGTGATCCCGGTGGCGAACGAGGCGCTGCGGATCATGGGCGAGAAGACCGGGGCCTTCCAGGTGACGGTCGTCACAGATGATTACAGCGTGTTCACGGCGGAGACGCTCAAGCAGTTCGACGCGGTCTGCCTGAACAACACGACGAGCCTGAAGTTCGACCCGGCTGCGACGCCGGAGCGGTGCAAGGCCCTGATGGACTTCGTCAAGAGCGGCAAAGGCCTGATCGGCATCCACGCCGCGGCGGATAATTTCTACCAGTGGCCGGAAGGCCAGGAGATGATGGGCAACAAGTTCACCGGTCATCCCTGGGGCGCCGGCGGCACCTGGGCCTACAAGATCGATGTGCCCGATCATCCGCTCATGGCGCCGTTCAAGGGCCAAGGCTTCAAGCTCAGCGACGAAATCTACCGGACGGACCCGCCGCTGTATTCCCGCGATAAGCAGTTCGTCCTGATGAGCCTTGACACCAGCGATCCGACGACCCGCAACGTTCGGGACTTCAAAGCGACCGACGTCGACACAGGCATCACGTGGATCAAAGAGGTGGGCAAGGGGCGCTTGTTCTACTGCTCCTTCGGACACAATCACGCGATCTTCATGAATCCGACGCTGCTCGAGCACTACCTGCTCGGTATTCAGTTCGCGATGGGCGATCTGAAGGTGCCGACCCAGCCGATCGCGGATACGACGCAGGGACAGACCGCCAACGCGCTGGTCGAGACGGTGAAAGCCTATGATTTCGGCCAGAGCCGGGAGGCCCTGACGCAGATCAGCGAGGAGATCCGCAAGGCGTACGGCCAGCCCGACGCGTTGAAGAAGTTCGAAGCGTCGCTGATCGAAGTCCTCAAGTCGGACGCCAAGTACGCCGGCAAGCAGTACGCCTGCCGCGAGCTGAGCATCATCGGGACGAGCCAGTCGGCGCCCGTGCTGGCGGGGATGCTGACCAGCGAGGAGTACTCGGATATGGCCCGCTATGCCCTGGAGCGGATTCCAGGCGAAGCGGCGGACAAGGCGTTCCTGGAGGCCCTCCCGAAGGCCCAGGGCAAGGCCAAGACCGGGATCGTCAACAGTCTCGGCGAGCGGGAGTGCGTCGCGGCGGCTCCCGCCATCGCGCAGCTCGTCGACAACTCGGACAAGGTGCTGGCCGGCGCTGCGATCAGCGCGTTGGGCAAGATCGGCGGACCCGAAGCCCTCAAGGGATTGGACAAGGCACTCCAGACAGCCGCGGATGCCCAGAAGATGTCGGTCTACGACGCCTATCTGAAGGTTGCGGAGAAGATGGTGGCCGCGGGGGACAAGCTCGGGGCGCAGAAGATTTACATCAGCCTGAACAAGGACGGGGTGCCCCAACTGGTCCGCTCGGCGGCCATGAAGGGCATGGTGAAGTCCACGCAGAGCAGCAGATAACCGTACGTTGACATAGAAACAGGACCGTAGAAATGCGATTGAAGCAGAAGAGCGTTGTATCGTTGTGGATCGCGGCGATTGCCGTTGCCATGCTGGGACCGGTGGTTGTGACCGCCGGGGCCCAGGAGGGCAACCAGGAGATCATGAAGATGGTGATCGACGCGTTGAAGAGCCCGGACGCGGAAATGCAGACGGGCGCCATCGCCATCGTGCGGGAGATCGGCGGCGCGGAAGTCACCAAGGCGCTGGCGCAGGAGCTGCCGAACCTGGGCCCGACCGCCCAGGTGCAACTGCTCTCGGCTCTGGCGGATCGGGGCGACGCCCTGGCCCTGCCGGCGGTGATCGAGGCCGGCAAGTCGAAGGATGAATCGGTCCGCGTCGCGGCGTTGAAGGCCGTCGGCCAGCTCGGAAACGCATCGAGCGTCCCGCTGCTGGCGGAACGGGCAGCGTCGAGCAAGGGGGTCGAGCAGAAGGCCGCCCGCGAGAGTCTGTACCGGCTTCGCGGCGCCGAGGTCGATGCCGCGGTCCTGCAGAACCTGGCCGCCGCCAAGTCGGAGGTCAAGGTCGAGCTGGTCAGCGCAGTGGGCGAGCGCAACATCGCAGGCTCCGTCGAGACACTGCTCAAGGCCGCGAAGGACGAGGACCGCAAGGTCCGGACCGAATCGCTCAAGGTGCTCCGAGGGGTGGGCAAGCCCGAGGACATGCCCGCCTTGGTGAACCTCCTGCTGGAGGTCAAGACGGACTCCGACCGCACCGAAGCGGAGAAGACGGTCGCCATCGTGGCGCACAAGATCGAAGACGCGACCCGCCAGGCGGCCGCGGTGTTGCAGGTGCTGCCGAATGTGAAGGACAACCCGAATCGCGCCTCGCTGCTGCGGGTGCTCGGCCGCATCGGCGACAGCAGCGCGCTGCCGACGTTGCGGACCGCTCTGACCGCGCGGGAGGCGGAGATTCAGGATGCGGCGATCCGCGCCCTGTCCGACTGGCCGACCGCGGAACCGGTGCCCGATCTGCTCAAGGTGGCGCAGACTTCGGAGAGCGCCAAGTACAAGGTCCTGGCGCTCCGCGGCTTCGTGCGACTGCTCGGTCTGGCGAGCGATCGATCCGCCGAGGAGACGATCGAACTGTACAAGAAGGCGATGGAACTGGCGGGCGACGCCCAGGAGAAGAAGCGGGTGCTCTCCGGCCTGGCTTCCGCGAAGTCGCTGGGCGCGATGAACATGGCGGCGCAGTACCTGGATGATTTGCCCCTGCACCTGGAGGCGGAGTCGGCGACCGTTCAAATCGCCCGGTCCGTCTACGGCGCCGATCCGGCCCGGACGAAGGAAATCCTGGCGAAGGTGGTCGCGGCCACCAAGCAGGATGCGGTTCGCCAGCAGGCCCAGGAGGTCATCGGCATGATCGAGCGGTTCGATGACTACATCGTCGCCTGGCAGGTCAGCGGTCCCTACACGAAGGACGCGCAGGCGAACGAGCTGATCGATACCGTGTTCCCGCCGGAGCAGGAAGGGCAGCAGGCGCAGTGGCAGGCGATGCCCGCCGGGACGACGCCGGCAAGTCCCTGGCTGGTCGAGCCGGACAAGGTCGCGACTCTGGCCGGAGACAAGCGCGTCGCATATCTGCGAACGACAATCTCGTCGCCGAAGGAGCAGAAGGCCCGCCTGGAGGTGGGCAGCGACGACGGTGTCAAGATCTGGCTCAACGGCCAGGTCGTGCACGCGAACAACGCGGAACGCGCGGTCCAGCCGGGCGAGGACAAGGTCGATGTGACGTTGAAAGAAGGCGCCAACTCGGTGCTGGTCAAGCTCGTGCAGAACGCGGGCCAGTGGGCGATGTGTCTGCGGTTCCGCGCGCCCGACGGCGGCAAGCTGGAAGGCCTGAAGGTTGAACCCTGATTGAATTGGATCGGAGAGACGGTCATGAGAAGCGGTTACGCTGTCGAGAATCGCATGAGAGTAGAAGTGTGGGTTGCTGCGTGTGTCGTCGCGTTGCTTTCCGTCGCGAGTGCCGGTGCGGCCGAGGTGGACCCCTTCATGGGGGACTGGGAAGGGCAGTGGGAGGTTACGGACGGGTATGACTCCGGTTCCGCGGCGGCCCAGGTAATCGCCTTGGGCGACGGTCAGTACCAGGTGAAGCTGCTGGAAGGCCTGGCGGTTACGACGGCGCCCTACGCCGTGCTCGATGGCCAGGTCCGGGACGGCAAGCTCACCCTCTCCGGGCGTTTGAATCCGAACAGTTCGCCCATCGAGGGGACCGTGGAGATGACCGTCGAGCGGGACAAGTTCACGGGTCGGTTCCAGGGTCAGACCGGCGGCGGCGAGCCGATCAAGGGCACTTTCTCGCTGGAGAAGACCTTTCGGAAGTCGCCCACGCTGGGGGCCAAGCCGCCCGCCGGCGCGATCGTGCTCTTCGACGGCACGAACTTCGACAAATGGGTTCGTTTCGGTTACTCCAGGGGTGTGATCAACATCATCGACGCCATCGGCAACGCACAGGATGCGGCCGCCTACCTAAAGGCGGGTCTCTGGTCGCCGAAGTCGGAGAAGGCCACCTTGCAGCTTGGCACCGACGACGGCGTCAAAGCCTGGCTCAACGGCAAGCTGATTCATGCGAACAACGCCGCTCGCGGCGTCGTGGTCGATCAGGACAAGGTCGAAGTCTCGCTTCAGGAAGGCATGAATGAGCTGCTGCTGAAGGTGACCAACGGCGCGGGCGACTGGGGAGCGATCGTCCGGTTCGTGGGCCAGGACGGGAAACCGCTGGTGAATCTCAACGAGATTTCCCCGCAATTCCAGGGCGAGAAGGGCTCCAACGAGTACCTGCGAGCCAACAACGGCTTCCTCACGCAGTGGCAGATCGCCGGGCCGTACCAGGAGACGGGCAAAGACGCCGGCGCGATCTTCGACGTCGCCTTCGCGCCCGAGAATGCCCCTGGCTCCAAGGTGAAGTGGAAATGGATCAACGTGAACGATCCGGCCGGCGACCGAGTGAAGTGGCCCATCGTGGACGGCGCCATGGAGGTCAAGGCCGGCACGGGCAACATCATAACCAAGGACAAATTCCAGAGCTTCAAGCTGCACATCGAGTTCCGCACACCGTTCATGCCCAACGCTCGGGGTCAGGGTCGTGGCAACAGCGGCGTGTACGTCCAGGGACGCTACGAGGTTCAGGTGCTGGACAGCTACGGCCTGGAGGGTCTGGACAACGAGTGCGGCGGCATCTACAAGATCGGCGCCCCCATGGTGAACATGTGCCTGCCGCCGGGGCAGTGGCAGACGTACGACATCACGTTCCAGGCCCCGCGGTTCGACGCCGGCGGCAACAAGACCGAAGACGCGGTCGTCACCGTGGTTCACAATGGCGTGACGATCCACGACCGTCGCAAGCTCCCGGTCCCGACGGGCGGAGCGATCGATGGCAACCTTTCCGAGCCGGGCGGGATCTACCTCCAGGATCACGGCAATCCCGTGCAGTTCCGCAACATATGGCTCGTGGAAAACCAATGAGGGTTCGCCACGGAAACGGTGGCTTGAATCAGCGTTTTTTTTGAGGACTGACATCCATGGAAGACAAGACGAACAGACAAGGACGAGAGGGAAAGCTCTCCCGTCGTGATTTCATGGGCGCGGCGGCTGCCGTTGCCGCGTTCACTGTCGTGCCCCGGCACGTCCTGGGCGGCGCGGGCAACACGCCCCCGAGCGGGAAGCTGAACATCGCCGGCGTCGGCGTCGGCGGCATGGGACAGAGCAACGTCGGCAAGTGCGCCGAAGCGGGCGAGAACATCGTCGCGCTGTGCGACGTGGACGCCAAGTACGCGGCTGCGGTGTTCAAGAAGTACCCGAACGCCCGCATGTGGACGGACTTCCGCAAGATGCTCGACGAGCAGAAGGATATCGACGCGGTGGTCGTCGCCACGCCGGACCATCTGCACGCCGTGGTCGCGATGGCCGCCATGCAGAGGGGCAAGCACGTCTACGTCCAGAAGCCGCTCACACGGACCGTGTGGGAGGCCCGCATGCTGACCGAGGCGGCGCGAAAGTACAAGGTGCAGACCCAGATGGGCAACCAGGGCCACTCCAGCGAGGAGGTCCGTCTGGTCGCCGAATGGATCCAGGACGGCGCGATCGGCGACGTTCGCGAGGTGCACTGCTGGACGAACCGTCCGGTGTGGCCGCAGGGGATCGGCCGACCCACCGATACTCCCCCGGTGCCCGAAGGCCTGGATTGGGATCTCTGGATCGGTCCGTCGCCGATGCGGCCGTATAATCCGGCGTACCTGCCGTTCAACTGGCGCGCCTGGATCGACTTCGGCGCAGGCGCCCTGGGCGACATGGGATGCCACGTGATGGACGCGGCGTTCTTCGCTCTGAAGCTGAAGTACCCGGTGAGTGTTCAGGCCAGCCACTCCTGGGAGGTCAAAGAGATGTGGAAGCGGTGGGAGAACAAGGAGACGTACCCCGACGCCGAGGTGGTGCACTACCAGTTCCCCGCTCGCGGGAAGATGCCGCCGGTGAAGCTGCACTGGTATGATGGGGGTCTCCTGCCGGAGCGGCCCGACGATCTCGAAAAGGGTCGGAGCGTCCCGGAAAGCGGCACGATCTTCATTGGGGACAAGGGCAAGCTCATCTGCGACACCTACAGCGAGAATCCCCGGATCTTCCCGGAGGTCAAGATGAAGGAATTCACCAAGAAGAGGCCTCCGAAAACTCTGCGCCGGGTCGCGGGCGGCGTGGGCGGTCACGAGCAGGACTGGATCAACGCGTGCAAGGGCGGGCCGGCCGCCAGCTCCAATTTCGACTACTCCGGCCCGTTCACCGAGACGGTGGTCATGGGCAACCTGGCCGTTCTGAATCCGGACAAGGTCCTGGAGTGGGACGGCGAGAACATGCGGATGACCAACGACGACGCGGCCAACGCCTTCGTCAAACCAGACTACCGTGCAGGGTGGTCTCTATAGGAACGAAACGTTTTTATCACTCATTGGAAGTAAAGGAGCCAAGCTCATGGCAAACATCACACGTCGTCAGTTCATCGGAGGCGCTGCTGCCGTCGGGGCGGTCAGCACCATCGGATTCCCGAATCTCGTCCGGGGCCAGGGACTCAACGAGAAGCTCCAGGTGGGATTCGTCGCTGTAGGGGGCCGCGCCGGCGCCCACACGGAAGCCTCCCACAAGGCGGGTCTCCAGTGCATCGCTTTTGCAGAAGTGGACAAGACTCGCTGGAACGGCGTCACAGGCCGGCAGGGCTGGGAACAGGCGAAAGGGTACACGGATTGGCGGAAGGTGTTCCAGAACCACGGCAAGGAACTGGATGTGGTCTTCGTGGCGACTCCGGATCATACCCATTTTGCCCCGACGATGACCGCGATCTCGATGGGCATCCACTGCTACACGGAGAAGCCGCTGACCTGGTCGGTCCGCGAGGCGCAACTGCTGGCGGCCGCCTACGCCAAGAATCCGAAGGTTGTCACGCAGCAGGGCAACCAGGGCCATGCCGGCGACGGCTGGCGGAAGGCATACGAGCTGGTCAAGGCCGGCGCGGTCGGCGATATCAAGGAGTTCCACACCTGGACAAATCGTCCGATCTGGCCGCAGGGCGGCGACCGTCCGGAAGGGTCCGATCCGGTGCCCGACACCCTGGACTGGGAAGCCTGGATTGGCCCGGCTCCGATGCGTCCCTACAAGGGCAACAGGACGTATCACGATTTCGCCTGGCGCGGCTTCGTGGATTTCGGTTCCGGCGCCCTGGGCGACATGGCCTGCCACACGACCGACGGGATCTACTCGATCATGAATCCGGGCTACGCCGCGACGGCCGAGCCGTACATCATGACCGGACCCGTCAAGGATCAATGGCCGGCCGGTATGATCGTCAAGAGCACCTACCGCGCCAAAGACGGCCGCCCGGGGTTCAAGACCTTCTGGTATGAGGGCAACGACGGCAACGGCAAGCCGCTCATGCCGGATACGCCGGAGGAGCTGGAGATCGATAACCGCAAGCTGCCCAGAACCGGGAACCTGATCATCGGCACCAAGGGCAAGATGCTCGTCATCGGTGACTACTGGGAAACCCCGATGATCATCCCCGAGGCCAGACGCAAGGAGTTCGGCCAGGCGCCGCAACTGCTCGAGCGCTCGCCGGGCCATCATGAGGAGTTCTTCATGGCCTGTCGGGGCGAGAAGCCGCGTGAGTTCAGCCAGTCCAACTTCAGCTATTCGGGCCCGATGGCCGCCAACATCCAGCTTGGCAATCTGTGCGCCCGCGCCGGAAAGAAGCTCGAACTGGACGAATCCGGGAAGATCACCAACGATTCGAAGATCAATGATCTGGCCTGGCGCGAGCCTCGCACCGGTTGGGGTCCGCTGGAGATGAAGGTCTAGGCCAACCTCGCAACGAGGTGGTTCAGAAGGTTTCCAAGCCGGGGCGCCATGCCCGCGCATGGCGCCCGGCTTCGTTCTCGATGACCAACCACAAGAGAAGAGGCAGGGGGATCATGACGAATTCGCAGACGCAGAAATCGGATGATTTGGGCCTGTCACGCCGGAAGTTCGTTGGCGCCGCGGCGGCTGTGGTGGCATTCACCGTGGTCCCTCGCCACGTCCTGGGCGGGGCGCGACATGTGGCGCCGAGCGAGAAGCTCAACATCGCAGGCATCGGGATCGGCGGGCGGGGCGAAGGGGACCTCGACGAGTGCCGGACCGAGAACATCGTCGCGTTGTGCGACGTGGACGAGCGTTATGCGGGCCGGGTGTTCCAGAAGTACCCGGATGCGAGGAAGTGGACGGACTTCCGCAAGATGCTCGACGAGCAGAAGGACATCGACGCAGTGGTGATCGCGACGCCGGACCATCTGCACGCTGTGGTTGCGATGGCTGCGATCAAACGCGGAAAGCACGTCTATTGCGAGAAGCCCCTGACGCACTGCATCTGGGAGGCCCGACAACTGACGCTGGCGGCCCGCGAGGCGAAGGTCGCGACCCAGTTGGGCAATCAGGGGCAGGCGACCGAGGGCAACCGCCTGGTCTCGGAGTTCATCTGGGACGGCGCGATCGGGCCGGTCCGCGAGGTTCACGCATGGTGCAATCGGCCCATTTCCCAGCGAGGGATCGGCCGGCCGACGGAGACGCCGGACGTGCCGGCGACGCTGAACTGGGATCTCTGGCTCGGACCCGCGAAGTACCGGCCCTATCATCCTGTCTATCTGCCCTTCAGTTGGCGAAGCTGGTGGGACTTCGGCACGGGCGTCCTCGGCGACATCGGCTGCCACCAGCTCGACCCCGTCTTCCGGGCGCTCAAGCTGGGCTATCCCCTCTCGGTCGAAGCCAGCTCGAGCAGCATGGACGAGCCGGCCGCCGTGAAGGAGGAGACGGCTCCGAAGTCGTCCATCGTCCGTTTCGAATTCCCCGCCCGCGAGGGGTTCCCGCCCTTGCTGCTGACCTGGTACGACGGCGGCCTGATGCCCCAGCGCCCGGCGGAGTTGGCGGAAGGCCTGAGGTTCGGCGAGGCCGACGACAACCTGTTCATCGGCGACAAGGGCAAGATGCTGGGCTACCGCCTGATCCCGGAGGCCCGGATGAAGGAATACGTCAAGCCGCCGCAGAGGATCGAGCGTTCGCCGGGCCACCATAAGGAGTGGCTCGACGCCTGCAAAGGCGGCAAGCCCGCGCGGGCCAACTTCGACTGGGCGGGACCGCTGACCGAGGTCGTCCTGCTCGGCAACGTCGCCCTGAAGATGGAAAGACAGCTCTACGAGAAGGGCCTCAAGCTCCGCTACGATGGGCCGAAGATGGAAGTGACGAATCTGCCCGAGGCCAACAAGCACATTCGCGACGAGTACCGCGAAGGGTGGAGCCTCTAGTAGCACGGGCATCTTGCCCGTGAGTATCATGGGCGTCTCGCCCATGCTACGACATGCGTTGTATGTAACAAAAGGGTCCGTGGCGCAATGACTGATATGAGGAGTAGTATCGTGGAACAGAAGAAGAACATGACACGACGTGACTTCATGGGCGCCGCCGCGGGCGTGGCGGCCTTTGCCGTGGTTCCTCGCCATGTGGTTGCCGGCTCAGGCGGCGCGGCCCCCAGTGAGAAGATCAACATCGCCGGCGTGGGCGTCGGCGGGCAGGGCGGACATGACATCGACCAGCTCAACAGCCAAAACATCGTCGCCTTGTGCGACGTGGACTGGCGTCACGCGGCCGGGTGCTTCAAGCGGTACCCGAACGCCAAGCAGTACAAGGATTTCCGCGAGATGCTCGACAAGGAGGACAAGAACATCGACGGGGTGGTCGTCGGGACGCCGGACCACATGCACGCGATCGTCTCCATGGCCGCCATCAAACGCGGCAAGCACGTCTATTGCGAGAAGCCTCTGACGCACACCGTCCGCGAAGCCAGGCTCCTGGCCGAGGCCGCCCGCGAAGCCAAGGTCGCCACGCAGATGGGCAACCAGGGCCAGGCCAGCGAAGAGGTCCGCCTGTTGTGCGAGACCATCTGGGACGGGGCCATCGGTCAGGTTCGCGAGGTACACGTCTGGACGGACCGCCCGCTCAACGGGACGAACAACTGGTACTGGCCGCAGGGGGTGGGCCGGCCGGGCGGACAAGATCCGGTTCCCGAGGCTCTCGACTGGGACCTCTGGATCGGCCCGGCGCCGATGCGTCCGTACGTGGGCAACAGGGTCTATCATCCGTTTGTCTGGCGTGGCTGGTGGGATTTTGGCACCGGCGCGTTGGGGGACATCGGCTGCCACAGCCTTTCGTCCATATTCCGGGCGCTGAAGCTCGGCCACCCCACGAGTGTGGAAGCCTGCTGCACGCTGGTCAACAATGAGACGTACCCGGTGGCGTCGCGCGTGACATACGAGTTTCCCGCCCGGGGGGATCTGGCGCCGGTGACGCTGCACTGGTATGACGGCGGGATGAAGCCGCCCCGGCCGGCGGAACTGGGAGAGGGGCGCCGATGGGATACGAACGGCGCACTCTTCATCGGCGACAAGGGCAAGATGTACGGCGGCCGCCTGCTGCCGGAGTCGCGACAGAGAGACTATGGCAAGCCGCCGCAGAAGCTGGACCGTTCGCCCGGCCACTACATCGAATGGGTCATTGCCTGCAAGGGGGGCAAGCCCGCCGGGTCGAACTTCCCCGACCATGCCGGCCTGCTGGCTCAGGTGGTTCTGCTGGGCAACGTCGCCCTGCGTCCGGCGCTGAAGGCGGACAAGTACCTGGGGACGAAGCTCCTCTGGGACGGCGACAAGTTCGAATTCACGAATGTGCCCGAGGCGAATCAGTACCTGACCAAGGAATACCGGGCAGGCTGGGCCATCTGATTGACGAGGACTGACGGATGATTGATTCCATCGACAGACGCAGATTCCTGAGCGGAGCGGCGGGGGCGGTCGCGGCCTTCTCCGTGGTGCCCAGGCACGTGCTGGGCGGGGCGGGCAACCAACCCCCGAGCGAGAAGCTCAACCTGGCGGCCGTCGGCATCGGCGGCATGGGGTCGTCCAACATCAGCCAGTGCCGCAGCGAGAACTTCGTTGCTCTGTGCGACGTGGACGACGGACACGCCGGGAAGGTGTTCGACAAGTTCCCGGCTGCGAAGAAGTACAAAGATTTCCGCGTCATGCTGGACAAGGAAGACAAGAACATCGACGGCGTGATCATCGCGACGCCCGATCATACGCACGGTGTGGTCGCGATGGCCTGCATCCGGCGCGGCAAGCACGTCTACCTGCAGAAGCCGTTGGCGCATTCCATCTACGAGGTGCGCAAGCTCACCGAGGCCGCCCGCGAGGCCAAGGTGCAGACGCAGATGGGCAACCAGGGGCACTCTTCCGACGAGATCCGGATGCTCTATGAGTGGATTCAGGATGGAGCGATTGGTCCGGTCCACGAGGTTCACGCGTGGACCGATCGACCGGTCGGCGGCGATCCGTGGTCGGACTTCCCGATTATGGCCCGGCCGAAAGAGACGCCGGAAGTGCCCAAGACGCTCGACTGGGACTTGTGGCTCGGTCCCGCCCAGTATCGTCCGTATCATCCGATTTACCACCCCATGTCCTGGCGGGGATTCTGGGATTTCGGCACTGGCCCTCTGGGCGACATGGGCTGCCACATCGTCGATCCGGCGTTCTGGGTGCTCAATCTCGGCCAGCCCACGCGGGTGGAAGCGACCACGACGCACTATCAGCCGGAGGTGGCGTCCGAGACCTATCCGAGAGCCGCGATCATTCGATACGAATTCCCCGCGCGCGGCGACATGCCGCCTGTGAAACTCACATGGACCGACGGCCGGCTGATGCCGCCGCGGCCCAGAGAGCTGGAGCCGGGCCGGAAGCTTGATGGCAGCGGCGCGCTGTTCATCGGGGAGAAGGGCACCATCATGCACGGCTCGCACGGCGCCGGCGGCGTGCGGATCATCCCCGAGACGAAAATGAAGGCCTACAAGCGGCCCGAGAGGACTCTCCCGCGAGTCCGAGGCGGCCAGAGCGGCCACGAGCAGGATTGGATTCGCGCCTGCAAAGACAGCAAACCCGCCAGTTCCAGCTTCGAGTACGGCGGCCCGCTCACGGAGATGGTCCTGCTGGGCGTGCTCGCGATGCGGTTCAAGGACACGCCGCTCGAGTGGGACCCGGTGAATCTGAAAGTGACGAATCTGCCCGAGGCAGAGAAGTATATCCACCCGCCGTTCCGCGACGGATGGAGCCTGTAGGGATTTGCTGTTTACGATCTACAATTGACCATTTGTGGGTGCTGTGTGCACGCTCGCGAGGACAGGCTCGACCGAGTGGGCAAGACATGCTTCTGATTGAGAGGGCTGTACAGTGAAAGAAACGCGAATGAATCGAAGACAGTTCCTGGGTAGTGCGGCTGCCGCGGCGGCGTTCACGATCGTGCCGCGACATGTGCTGGCCGGGTCCGGGCAGACCCCGCCCAGCGAGAAACTCAACATTGCCTGCATCGGCATCGGCGGCCAGGGCGCCAGCGACATCAACGACGTCAGCAGCGAGAACATCGTCGCTCTGTGCGATGTCGACTGGAGCAATCACACCGCGGGGACCTTCAACAGATTTCCTAATGCCAGGAAGTACAAGGACTTCCGCAAAATGCTCGATGCGGAGGACAAGAACATCGACGCGGTGACGGTTGCGACGCCGGACAACATCCACGCCGTAGCAGCCATGGCCGCGATGAAGCATGGCAAGCACGTGTATTGCGAGAAACCTCTGTGCCACGACGTGTATGAAGTCCGCCAGCTCACGGAAGCCGCCCGCAAGTACAAAGTCGTCACGCAGATGGGCACGCAGATCCACGGCACCGCGGAGATGAAGCTGTTCGTGGAGATCGTGCGTTCCGGCGTGATCGGCAAGGTTCACAGGGTGGATCTATGGAGCGGCAAGAACTGGGGTGGCGGTGAGCGCCCGACGGATACGCCGCCAGTGCCCGAGACGCTCGACTGGGATCTGTGGCTCGGACCCGCGCCGTACCGTCCCTATCATCCGTGCTATCTGCCGGGCCAGTGGCGACGATGGCTCGACTTCGGGACGGGCACGCTGGGCGACATGGGCTGCCACATCATCGACCCCGCCTGGTGGGCGCTGGACCTGGGGCACCCGACGAGCATCTCCGCCACGCCGGGACCGTTCAGCAAGGAGACATATCCCCAGAAAACGATCATTACCTGGGAGTTCAAGGCCAGCGGCGACAGGCCGGCGCTGACGGTGAGCTGGTATGACGGCGAGAATGCTCCGCCGCGACCGCCGCAACTGGAGTCGAATCGGAAGCTCCCCGATCAGGGCGGCGTCTACTACGGCGACAAGGGCACCATCCTGTATCCACACTGCGGCAGCCCGCGTCTGATCCCGGAGACGGCGATGAAGGGATTCAAGGGGCCCGAGCCGACCTTCGACCGCACCGCGAACCACTACCAGGACTGGATTCGCGGCTGCAAGGGCGGGCCCAAGCCACTGTCGAACTTCGACTACGCAGGTCCTCTGACTGAGGCGATTCTGCTCGGCAACGTCGCGGCCTTCGCGGGCCAGAAGCTCGAATGGGACGGCCCGAACATGAAGGTGACGAACCTGCCCGAGGCGAACAAGCTCCTCCGCCGGACCTACCGCGAAGGGTGGAGCCTGTAGCCATTGATGAAGGATGATTGTTGATTGATGATTGTCGCGATCCTGCGATGGGTCGGTGTATCGAGGCAGATGTGAGGTGCGTATTACGCACCGCTTGATCTTGAGGAGAAGGACATATGGATAGAAGGATGAAGTCGAGAATGGTGCTGCTGCTTGCGGCGGCTTGTGTTTGCGTCGGTGGCGCGGGTGTCGCCCAAGCCAAGGACAAGTGGCGGCTGGGACCCCAGGCGTACAGCTTCAACCGGTTCACTTTTGCCGAGGCGGTGGCCAAGGCGAAGCTGCTGAACCTCAAGTACATGGAGATCTATCCGGGACAGCGGATCGGCGGCGGCATTGACGGCCAGGTCAGCCACAACATGACTGCCGAGCAGAAGCAGGCGGTCAAGAAGATCCTCGCCGATGCGGGCGTCACACTGACCAACTACGGCGTCGTGGGTCTTCCGAATGACGAAGCGGAATGCCGCAAGGTGTTCGATTTCGCGAAGGAGATGGGCCTCGAGAACATCACGTCCGAGCCGCCGGAAGACGCGTTCGATCTGATCGACAAGCTCTGCCAGGAGTACAAGATCGGCGTCGCGATCCACAACCATCCGCAGCCGTCGCACTACTGGAACTACGAGACGGTGCTGAAAGTCTGCGAAGGGCGCAGCAACTGGATCGGCGCCTGCGCCGACACCGGGCACTGGACGCGTTCGAACGTCGATCCGGTCGTGGCAGTCAAGGAACTCGGCAAGAGAGGGCGGATTCGCAGCTTCCACTTCAAGGATCTGAACAAGTTCGGTCGAGATGCCTATGACGTCCCCTGGGGCACCGGCGTGAGCAAGGTCGGCGAGGTGCTGGCGGAAGTGTCGCGCCAGGGATTCGAGGGGAGCTTCTCCATCGAGTACGAGCACAACTGGGACAACAGTGTGCCGGAGATCAAGCTGTGCGTCGAGTGGTTCAAGAAGACCGCCGCGCAACTGGACAATACGCCCTACAAGGACGTGTTCAAGAGAGATCTGTCCAACGGGATCATGGAGCCGAAGGGCTGGTCGTATGACGCCGACGGCGTCCTGGCTCCGGTCACCGGCGGCCACGGCGACATCTGGACCAAGGAGCGCTACGGCAACTTCATCCTTGAGCTGGATTTCAAGGTCCCCGAGAAAGGCAACAGCGGCGTCTTCATCCGCACGGGCAATCTCCAGAACTGGATCAACACCGCCATCGAGGTGCAGATCCACGCCACCGATGACGGCACCAAGCACGGCCAGTGCGGTGCGATCTACGACTGCCTGTCGCCCTCGAAGGCCGCCCAGAAGGCCCCCGGCGAGTGGAACCACTATGTCATCACGTGCCTGGACAACAAGATCTACGTGAACCTCAACGGCGAGGACATCATCGACATGGACCTCGACCTCTGGACGGAGGCCGGCAAGAACCCGAACCCGCCGGGCACGAAGAACAAGTTCTCGACGGCGTACAAGGACATGCCGCGCGAAGGGCACCTCGGGTTCCAGTATCACGGCAACCCCGTGTGGTTCAAGAACCTCATGATCAAACCGCTTGACTAATGCAGACTGTATCGAGGTGTCTATGATGAGCAACAGATTTCTTGCAGGCTACGGGCTGTTCTGGGTCACGGCGGTGCTGGCCTTCGGCTTCGTGACGGGAACCGCTTTCGCGGGCAACGCGTCGTCCGACGGCTGGACCGTCCTGTTCAACGGCAAGGACCTCACCGGCTGGGACGGCGACCCGCGGCTCTGGTCCGTCAAAGACGGCGTCATCCGCGGCGAGACGACCGCGGAGAATCCAACGCAGGGCAACACGTTCCTCGTCTATCGCGGCGGGCAGTTCGACGACTTGGAACTGACTCTCAAGGCTCGCCTCCTGAGCGGCAACTCCGGCGTTCAGTATCGCAGCAAGGAGTTCGACAAGTGGCGAATCGCCGGCTATCAGGCGGATATCCTCGATGACCTGAATCTGATCGGCTTCCTGTATCATGAGGGCGGCCGAGGCTTCCTGGCCACTCTCGGCGATTTCACGGTCGTCGACGGCAAGGGCGAGAAGCAGGTTATCGGCAACGTCAGCGACAAGAAGGCCCTGGCCGAGGCCGGTTTTTACAAAGCGAAGGACTGGAACGAGTTCGTGATCGTCTGCCGGGGCAACCACATCGCCCACTACCTGAACGGCTACCAGACCATCGAGCTGATCGACAACGACCGAGCCGTGAACCCGGACGATCCGAAGGATCAGAAGGGGTCTTCTCGCACCGGCTTGCTGGCCCTGCAGCTCCATGCGGGCCCGCCGATGGCGGTCGAGTTCAAGGACATCCGGATTCGACCGATTCCGCCTGTCTACGGCGACGCAGTGCCGATCTTCAACGGTCGGGACCTCAGCGAGTGGCAGGCCAAGGGCGACTCGGGCAAGGCCAACCAATGGACTGTCGGCAAGGCGAAGGTCTCCGCGAGCAATCCCAAGCTGCTGGAGAAGATTGAGGGCACAGGCGAGTTGATCAACCTGACGCCCGCGCATGGCGAGAGCCAGGACTTCTACTCGAAGGCCAAGTTCGGCGATTGTCGGATCGAGGTCGAGGTCATGGTGCCTCAAGGCTCGAACTCCGGCGTCTACGTGATGGGCGAGTACGAGGTTCAGGTTCTGGACAGTTATGGCAAGGCCCAGATGGGCAGCGGCGACATGGGCGCGATCTACGGCGGGTTCTCTCCGCCGGTCAATGCGTCGAAGAAGCCGGGCGAGTGGCAGCAGTACGTGATCGAGTGGCGTGCCCCCCGGTTCGACGCCAACGGCAGCAAGACGAAGAACGCCATGTTCGTGAAGGTCGAGCTCAATGGGCAGGTCCTGCACAAGGACCTGGAGATGCCCGGCCCGACCCCCGGCGGCGTGACGGGCAAAGAAGCCCCCACGGGACCCTTGATGTTCCAGGGCAACCACGGCCCGGTCGCGTACCGCAATATCGTCGTGGCGCCTCTGGTGAAATGACGCCCCTGCGCCGGGCGTGTGACTGTATGGACGTGCCTGTTGTTATCGGACGGTTTGAAAAATGCGGCCAACTTCCCTTGACAGCGGTTTCTGACGCCTCCATAATGACCGGCTAACTCGAAGATTGGAGTTCTGAACTGCACAGTTCAATTTTTGGAGCAAGTAGAGGTACAATGAGCGAGTCGAAAGCACAATCGGGCATCGATAGACGCAGCTTCCTGCGTTCCACCGCAGCGGTCGGCGCCGGTCTGGCCTTTGCCCCGCGGATGTTCGCGGCGGCCAGCGGCGGCGAAAAGGACATCAACGTGGCCCTGCTTGGCGCCGGCGCCGAGGGGCAGATCCTCATGGAAGCCTGCCTCAAGATTCCGAACCTCAAGTTCAAGGCCGTGTGCGACATCTGGGAAGGCTACAACCAGAAGCGCGTGGCCAACCTGCTGCGTCGGTATCAGCATGAGTGCAACACCTACGTCGATTACAAGGACATGCTCGACAAGGAGAAGGGCAAGATCGACGCGGTCATCATTGCGACCCCGGATTTCTGGCACGCCGAGCAGGCGATCACTTGCATGGAAGCCGGGCTCGACGTGTATTGCGAGAAGGAGATGTCCAACGATCTGGGCAAGGCCAGGCAAATGGTCGAAGCCCAGAAAAAGACGGGCAAGCTCCTGCAGATTGGCCACCAGCGGCGCAGCAACCCGCGGTACCTGCACTGCTACAACAAGGTCCTGAAGGAGGCCAAAATGCTCGGCCGGATCACCACGGTCAATGGGCAGTGGAACCGCGGAGTCCAGGAGCCTTTGTCCTCCCCTCCGAAGTACGCGATCGACGACGCGACCCTTGCCAAGTACGGCTTCAGCTCGATGGAGCAGTTCCGGAACTGGCGGTGGTACAAGAAGCTGGGCGGCGGTCCCATCGTGGACCTCGGTTCGCACCAGATCGACATTTACGCCTGGTTCCTCGATGCGATGCCGAAGGGCGTCATTGCCAGCGGGGGCACGGACTACTACGACAAGAACACCCACGAGTGGTACGACACGGTCATGTCCATCTTTGATTTCGAGACGAAGGAGGGCGTGGTCCGGGCATACTACCAGGTGCTGACGACCAACAGCAACCAGGGGTACTTTGAGACGTTCATGGGCGACCAGGGTTCGCTGGTGATCTCGGAATCCGCGTCGCGTGGCTCCGTCTACCGCGAGCAGAGCGCCCAGGTCGAATGGGACAAGTGGGTCAAGCTCGGTTTCGTGAACGAGCCCAAGAAGGAAGAGAAGAAGGCGGATGCGACGACCGCGGCTCTGGATGTCCGCGAGACGCTCGCGCCTCCGGCCTACGAGATCCCGGTGAAGATGGAAGGCACGCCGTACCATCAGCCGCACCTGGCCAACTTCTTCAATGCCATGAGAGGCAAAGAGAAGCTCAACTGCCCGGCCGAGGTCGGATACGAAACTGCCGTCATGGTTCTCAAGGTCAACGAGGCCGTCGAGGCGCAACGCAGACTCGAGTTCAAGCCGGAAGAGTTCAAGGTCTAAGACCGGTCTCGTCGGTCGCCTGTTTGCATCGGAAGTCAGTTCCCGGCCCAACGCCGGGAGAGTAGAAAGGAACTGATACAGCCTTGAAACGAAGACTGATTGCAGCGCTTGTCGTGTCGTTGGTGCTGTCGGCGAGTCTCCTTGCCGCCGAGAAAGCTGCGAAGCTCCTCGGGGATGAGAGCGACGGGAGCCGGGCGCATCCGATTCACCGGATTCCGCTGTTCTCCGAGAGCGAGAAGGGCGAGAAAGGCCCGCAGATCGATCCGGACGATCCGCTGGCGATGCCGTTCTCGACTCGATTCACCTGCGGGGAATGTCACACCTATGGGGCGATCAGCAAAGGCTGGCATTTCAACTCGCTGGACGGCAACGTCCCCGCCGGCCGTCCGGGCGAGCCGTGGTTGTACTTCAATTCGAAGCTGGGCATTCAACTGCCGTTGTCCTATCGGGCCTGGCCGGGCGTACACCGTCCGGAGCAGTTCGGACTGTCCCTTGCGGAGTTCACGAAGATCTTCGCCCGGCACATGCCGGGCGGCGGTCCCGGTGAAGCCACTCCGTCGGATGCCCGGGCGCGTGCCGAGCAATACGTCTCGGGAAAACTGGAGGCCAACTGCCTGGCGTGCCACAATGCGCATCCCGGCCAGGACCAGGGCGGCGCCGACGGGTACGCGATCCAGGTGAGCAAAACGAACTTCCGCTGGGCGGCGGCTGCTTCCTGCGAGTTTGCGGATGTCAGCGGTTCGGTGACGGACGCGGGTCCGACGTACGATCCCTTCATGCCCGATGAGACCGAGGAGAAGGCGCCTCGCGTGTCGTATGACAAGAAGGCGTTCGACGCCAAGGGCAACGTCTTCATGGAGATCGTGCGAGAGTCGCCGAAGCAGCGGTGCTATTTCTGCCACAGCGATCTGTTCTGCGGGGAGAACGACGAGAAGACCGAGAAGTGGTGTGCCGACGAGGACATCCACATGACCGCCGGGCTCACCTGCGTGGACTGCCATCGCAACGGCTTGGATCACAACATCGTCCGAGGCTACGAGGGCGAGACGGCCGATTCCGCCAATCCGATGGCTGCGACAACCTCCTGTCGCGGCTGCCATCTGGGCGACGAGAACGGCAATCGGGAAACCGGAGGTCGGCTGGGAGCGCCGGTGCCTTTGCACAAGGGCATCCCGACCGTTCACTTCGAGCGGCTGACCTGTACCGCGTGTCATTCCGGCCCCTGGCCGACCGACAAGCCTGTGCTGGCCAAAACGTCGCGGGCGCACCGCCTGGGAACGATCAACGTGCCCAAGGAGCCACGTGTCCTGCCGCACGTCTGGGCGCCGGTGTTCGTCAAGGAAGCCGTGGCCGACCCGAACGGCACCGCCAAGATCGGTCCCCACAAGCTCGTCTGGCCGGCCTTCTGGGGCACGGTGGACGCGAACGACTGTGTCGCGCCTGTCGACTTGGCTACGGTCACGAAGGTTGTCGGCACCGTGCTGAAGGATGTTCCGGTTGTTGCGACAGGCGACTGGAGCGAGCTGAAAGAAGAGCAGATCGGCCAGGTGCTGAAGGCCCTGGGCGAGTCGGGCCAGCAGAAGCCCGTCTACATCACCGGCGGCATGTTGTTCGAACTGAACGCCGCGGGTGCCGTGACGAGCCGGGCGGATCATCCCGCTGCGGCGCCCTATGCCTGGGCGCTGGCGCACAACGTCCGGCCTGCGGCGCAGTCGCTGGGCGTCGGCAAGTGTACGGTCTGCCACTCGACGAACTCCGCGTTCTTCTTCGGCCAGGTGGCGGTCGATTCGCCCGTCGCGTCGGTGAGCAGTCTGACGAAGACACAGTACGAATTCCAGAAGGCGTCGCACGCCCGCACCTGGTTTTTCGCCTTCTCTTTCCTGTTCCGCCCGTGGTTCAAGGTCGTGGCGATTGGCGCGACCGCCGTGATCGGCATCGTCCTGCTGCTGTACGGGCTCAAGGCGTTGGGCGCGGTTGCCAGGGTGTTGTCCGAGCAAGAATGAGTTGATGATTGATAAGAACGGGTAATCGGAATGTTTCAAACGGTTGCGATCCTAGCTCTCCTGGTGACATTCATCGGCATCGCTCTGCACTGGGTCCTGACCCCGACGGGGGGGCCGCGATGCCCGCTCAGCGGCGCGGTCCACGTCTTCAGTCTGCTGCTCATCGAGCAGAAGTCGAGCCTGCTGGGCGCGCTCAAGAAGCTCTGCTATCTCGTCGCGATGGTCTGCTTTCTGGTCCTGGCCTTCACCGGGTTCTGGCCGACGCTGGTCCATGGGGAGCATATCTCCGGGTTTCTCATGTACATCCACGCGACGTTCGCCCCGGTCTTCGCGTTGTGTCTGGCGATTCTGGCGATCACCTGGGCGGGCAGCAACCGGTTCAGCTTTGCGGATGCCCCCTGGCTGACGCGGCTGCTTCGACGCGTGACGCGCCTCCGCGTTCCGGTCGATGACCGCCCCTGGCGCTGCTCGCTGGCGGTGTACAAGCTGGCCTTCTGGGCGATCCTGTTCCTGGCGCTGCCCCTGGTCCTGTCCATCGTGGTCAGCATGTTCCACCTGCTGGGCACCGATTGGCAATACTTCACGCTGGCGGTGCATCGGTGGATCAGCCTGGTCTTTGCGATTGCGGTGATTGTCCATACTTACCTGGCGGTACGACTGCGGATGGCGTGCCAGGAATAGGCGCGTCGCCGGATCGTGCGAGTGTGCGGTTGAGAAGCCGGGCCTTGAACGCTTGCGGGCCCGGCATCAGTACATCAGGGCGCAGGGACGGGCCTTGGGGGGGGCGCTCAGCGACCTGTTGGCGTGATGGGGAGAATGTGTGAGTCGGGGAATTTGATTAAGGAGAGCCGATCATGAGTAATGGAACGTTGCCAAGTTACCTGAGTATGGCCAAGGCCAATCCGCCCACGAACCGGGCGCCGTGGTACAAGAACACTGCCCCCACCTACGCGGGCATTTTCCTGTGGTTCGTGTTCTGGAGCCAGGCGCCGAGCGGCGGGTCCGGCATTGTCGGCGGCGTGCTCTCGCAGGGTGTCGGCGTCGCCCTCCTGGGCTTGGTTGTCGCGGCGTTGCTGTGCCACTTCCTGTTCTACTACGTCCCTGGTATGCTCGGGCTCAAGACGGGTCTGCCCCTGTACGTGGTCGGCAGCGCCCAGTACGGCACGCAAGGCGGGTTCCTCATGCCCGGCTTTCTCATGGGCGCCCTTCAGTTCGGCTGGCTCGGCGTCAATGCCTATTTCTCCTCGCAGGCCCTGGGGCCGCTCGTCGGCAACAGTGTGGTAGGCGTCAAGATTCTCGCGGTCTTGTGGGCGGCCGTCGCAGCATTCGTGGGTCTCAAAGGCATCCAATACGTTGCGAAAGTGGCGACATACCTTCCCCTGATTCCGTTGCTTATCCTCGTAATCCTCCTGGTCAAGACCCTCGGAGGCGTTGGCAGCTTCGACCCGCAAAAACTCATCGCGGCCCAGACTCCCGCCGGAACCGTGCCCGCAGGACTGGGTTTCATGGGTGTGATGGCGCTCTCGATCTCATTCGTCGTCGGGTTCTTCGCCACGGCGGGGGCCGCAGGCGTTGACTTCGGGACCGGCAGCCGGGATGCCAAGGACGTTCAGATGGGCGGTCTGGTCGGAATCGCGGTAGCCGGGATCGTGTCGGCCGGAGCCGCCATCCTGATTGCAGCCGGCGCGTTCGGACAGAGCGGACAAGCGGATCTGAATCCCGCGTCGCCCGCGTTCATGGGGCGCGTTGTGGGGTCCGACAGTGCAGGCATCGTGATGGGCGTGCTGCTGGCTGTCGCCGCTTTCCCCTCCGCCTGCTTCTCGTCGTTCATCGCGGCCAATAGCTTCAAGACTGTGCTGCCGAAAGTGAATCCTTTCATCTCGGTGGGCGTCGGCGCCGCCGTCAGTATCCTGCTGGCCGTGACCGGCTGGGCGGGCAAGGCGGGCAGCGTCTTCACAGTCATCGGCGCCTCGTTCGGACCCATCTGCGGCGCTATGCTGGTGGATTACTACCTGTCGGGCCAGAAATGGGTGGGTCCGCGTCAGGGCTGGAACCTGGCGGGCTGGATTTCCTGGGCTATCGGCTTTGTCGTCGGCATCGCGCCCCTCGTGGGAATCGGCAATGTCCCCGCTGCGCCTCTGATGGCCTTCATTGTGGGTGCGGTGGTGTACTTTGTCCTGGCCAAGGCCGGCTTGCAGCCGCCGGCAGTGCCCATGCCAACCGCTGGGTCCAAATAGGATCACTCGGTCCGAGATCGATGCCGGATCGGGAATTGTGAGCAAATGGGCAGGGATTCGGGGTCTCCCGGATCCCTGCTTTTTTTCATGGATCGTGGAGAGCATGTAACAAAATGCCTTGGGGCGCAACTTGACAAGGGATACTCAGGGGGCTACTATACCCCTTTTGGCCGGTCGGGACGCGATCCGAATCGGCTCTGCACTCTGGGACGTCGAGGTTAGAGTGTCGTATACTGGGTTTCATGTGATTGAGGTTAGTGAGATGAGAAAGAAGTCCGATTCCATGATGAAAGCAGTCTTTGTAGTGGCTTTGACGGCCCTGCTGTGTCTGGGCATGTCGTGCAAGAAACAGCCCGACCCGGCGCCGACTCAGCCTCCGGCCCAGGACACGCAGGCGAAGCCGGCCGAGGTAAAACCGGCGGAAGTGAAACCGGCGGAGACCCCTGCCCAGCCGACGGTGACGGAAGCTCCGAAACCTGCGGAAACGGCTCCGGCTCCTGCTCCCGCTCCCGCCCAGGCGGCGGCTCCTGCAGGTTACGCGCCCCTCGCGCTCGAGCTGCCCAAGCCGATGTTCGTCGGCACGCCGCAGGACATGAAGGTGGACAACCTGGAGAAGCCGCTGGGAAGGGCACGCCCGCCGTTCCTGGCCCCCGCGGGCGCCGTTCTGCTGTCCAGGGGCAAGCCCGTCTCCGCCAGCGATGAAGAGCCGATCATTGGTGAGATCGAGATGATCACCGATGGCGACAAGGAAGCCGCCGACGGCAGCTACGTCGAGCTCGGACCCCTGATGCAGTACGTGACCATCGATCTCGAGAAGCAGTGCGAGCTGTACGCCATCGTGGTGTGGCACTATCACAAGCAGCCCCGTGTGTACCACGATGTGGTCGTCCAACTGTCGAACGACAAGGACTTCATCACAGATGTCAAGACGGTCTTCAACAACGACACCGACAACTCCTCGGGTCAGGGCATCGGCAAAGACATGCACTACGTCGAGACAAACGAGGGCAAGCTGATTGACCTGGTTTCGCAGGGCAGCCCGAAGGCACGTTACATCCGTCTGTACAGCAATACGAACACGAGCAACGACCTGAACCACTACATTGAGGTCGAGGCTTTCGGCAAGCCGGTGGAATGACAACGGTACGGTTGGGGAATAGCCCTTGGGCCGCGCGGCTTTGTCATCCCTTCGCTGACGCTTCGTTCGGGACGACAGCCGGCGTGGGCGGGGCGACCCGGACCCCCATGACGTGCCTGGATGGAGCCTCGCACGGTCAGAGGCTCAGGCTATTCTGGTTCTGGATCTTCATTGCGGCGCTCGGAGCGTTGGCGTTCCGAGCGCCGCGTCTTTCCATGCGGCCGATGCACACCGACGAGGCCGTCCACGCCGACAAATTCGGCGCCCTCCTCGAACGTGGAGCGTATGAGTACGACCCCCACGAGTACCACGGTCCCACGCTCAATTACTTCACGCTGATCCCCGCCTGGCTGGGTCGCGAACGCACGTACACGGAAGTCACCGAGTTCACGCTGCGCATCGTGCCTGTGGTCTGGGGCACGGTCCTCGTTGTGCTGATCGCGGGCCTGTCGCGAGGTCTCGGATGGGCGGCGCTCGCAGCGGCGGTCCTGGCGGCCTTCTCGCCGGCGATGGTCTTCTACAGCCGGTACTACATCCAGGAGATGCTGCTGGCCAGTTTCACGCTGGGCGTCATCGTCTGTGGATATCGCTATGTGCGGACGAGATCGCTCGTCTGGGTTCTGGCGACAGGCGTATTTGCGGGACTGATGCACGCCACGAAAGAAACCGCGGTTATCGCATTCGGCTCGATGGTGCTGGCGCTGGCTCTCGTGGTGCTGGCACAGTCCGGCGCGGACCGACGGCGCGTCCTCGCCGGCATCAACTGGCTCCACGTCCTGTTGGGTGTTGCGGTCGCGGCGGTCGTTTCGGCCCTGCTGTTCTCCGTGTTCCTCCGTCGTCCCGCAGGCATTCTCGATTCCTATCGCACGTACGCGACGTATTTCGGTCGGGCAGGGGGCCAGGACACCACGCACGTGCACCCGTGGTACTACTACCTGCAGATGCTCCTCTATGCCCGATATGCCCACGGCCCGATCTGGACCGAAGCCTGGATCATCCTGCTGGCGGTCGTGGGTCTGTCGCCTGCGGTGAGAGGGGCACAGGTCGGACGGATCGATCCCAAGCTCGTGCGATTCGTCGCGATCTACACCCTCGCGATGACCGTCCTCTACTCGGCGATTCCCTACAAGACGCCGTGGTGCCTGTTGAGCTTCCTGACCGGCCTGATCCTGCTGGCGGGCGTCGGGATGGTGACGCTCTGGACCTGGGCGAGAACACCCGTCCATCGCGGTTTCGTGGCGATGCTGGCGGTGGCCGCGGTAGGGCATCTGGCGTTTCTGTCGTACCGCGCGAACTTCATGTTCTCTTCCGACTGCCGCAATCCCTATGTCTATGCCCACCCCACTGAGGAGATTTTCACCGCGGTGAAGATCGTCAAGGAGTACGCCGCGACGACGGGTGTAGGCCGATCCGAGGACCGGCCGATTCAAGTGGCGGTCCCGGGCAAGGACTACTGGCCGCTTCCCTGGTACTTTCGAGATCTCTATGTCGGATATACGTCCGAGATCCCGAGCGAAGTGGGGCCGCTGATTCTGCTCTCGGACCAGCTCGAGGGCGCCCTCCAGCGCCGGATCTACGAGGAGACGCCCCGCGAGCAGCAGTGGCTGCCGATGTACCTGTTTGACAAGCCGTACTACATCTGGTTCAGGCCGGGAGTGAAGCTGACGGGATTCGTTCGCAAAGAACTCTGGGACGAGAACGCGGCCCGCCAGTCGGACGCCACGGCATTGATCGAGGCAAGCCATGACAGACAAGACCCGCCCAGCGGAGATGCAGTTCGTCCATAGCGACTGGGCGGCCGTGTCCGGCGTGCACCGCTTCTCGCACCAGGCGATGGCGACCACATTCGAGGTGAGAGTCCAGCACGAGGACCGTGCCTACGCCCAGCAGGCCGCGGCGGCCGCGTTCGACGAGATCGATCGCATTGAAGGCGTCCTGAGCCGGTACGTGGAGTCCAGCGATGTGACGCAGATCAACCACCTGCCCGCGGGCACGCCCGTACACATTGCGCTGGACACCTTCGAGTGCCTCCGAATCAGCGCCGAGATGCACTCGCAGACGGGCGGTGCATTCGATGTCACCGTGGGGCTCCTCATCGATTGCTGGCGGGACGAGGAGAAAAGGCCGCGAACGCCGTCGGCCGAGGAATTGCAATTCGCCCTCGACCACACCGGCATGGATCTGATCCTGCTCGACGAACCGACATGTGCCGTGGCTCTGCTGGCCAGTCCCATGCGAATCGATCTGGGCGGCGTGGGCAAGGGCTACGCGGTGGATCGGATGGCGGAGATGCTGAAGGAGTGGGATATCGAGCGTGTGCTGATTCACGGCGGGTTCAGCTCGGTCCTGGCCATGGAGCCTCCCGTCGGCATGGAGGGTTGGCCCGTGACACTCAGTCACCCGAAGGACCGCAGGCGAACGCTCGCCCGGCTTTCTCTCTCGCACGTCTCCGTGAGCGGCTCCGGCGTCGAGAAGGGCCAGCACATCATCGACCCGCGCACCGGCCGGCCCGTCGAGGGCAAGCTGGCGACGTGGTCCGTGGCGCCCGACGCCGCCCGGGCGGACGCCCTGTCCACCGCTTTCATGGTGATGACGCCAGAGGAAGCGACAGACTACTGTCGCGACCGTTCCGACGTCCGCGGATTGCTCATTCTGCCGGAGGATGCCGGGACGGGTCGAGCCGAGCAAATCATGCCTGTCGGGACGTGGGGGGCGGGGGATCTCGTCTTCTGAGGAAGCACGGAACTCGAAATTCGAAACAGGCACGAATACCAAAACCAAAATGACCGAAACGCCACCGCCTATCGGATGGTCCGTTTTGAATTTTCTTCCGTTTGGGTCATTCGAACTTGTTTCGAGTTTCGGATTTCGGGTTTCCCGCTTTGCGGATGTCCCTGGCCATCGCCCGTTTGATCTTGTGCAGTTCGACGAGGACGGGCCAGGGGGTTCGCGTGACGGAGAGCCGGCTGTCCGGATCGCAGACCCACTCGACGGGGAACTCGCCGATGCGGTAGCCCTTGTGGATGGCCCGCAGGATGACCTCGACGTCGAACATGAAGCCGTCGGAGGTGCACTCCGCGTATAGTTCCCTGGCGATGTCCCCTTTGTACATCTTGAATCCGCACTGGGTGTCCGTCAGTTCGCGAGGCACGCCCAGCATGGAGCGGACCATGAACTTGAAGGTGCGGGACAGAACCCGGCGGTGCAAAGGCTGATCCCGCAGGATGTCGCTCTGGATGTGCCGGCGAGAGCCGTGGGCGATGTCGCACTGGTCGTTCTTGAGCATTTCCAGGCCCAGGAGTGCGTTGCCGTAGGGGATGCACAGCCCGCAGTCGGCGAACATGGCAAACCGGCCGGTCGAGGCAATCATTCCCGTGCGGACGCCGTGGCCTTTGCCGCGATGCTGCTCGTAGCGGATCACGTTCAGCTTCACTGCCGATGGGACTGCGACTGCTCGGGCCGCCTGTGTCGTGTCGTCCTCGCTGCCGTCATCGACGACGAGGATTTCGCCCGCCAGGCCGTTGGCCACGAGGAACTCCGAGGCGGCCTTCACATCTCGCGCGATCTTCCTGCTTTCCTCGAAGGCCGGTATGATGATCGACAAATCCATGTCGCATTCCTGACAAAGAAACAGAACGCACTGCTTTCACGAGTCCGGATTATAAGGCCCGTGACGCGACTGGCAAAGGCGGAAACAGCAAAGCAGCCCCGCTCCTTGTGCGAAACAGGATTGCTGGACCGAGAGACTGGACCTGGAGTCTGTTGTATTGTAACATGGTTCAATGCCTGCAGGCGTTGCCATCGAGAACCGCGAACTGATTCTGAGGGGCAAGGAATGCTGCTGTTCGAATGGGATCCCAGCAAGGCAAAAGAGAATCTTCAAACGCACGGCATCTCGTTTGATGAAGCCAGCACGGTGTTCCGCGACCCCCAGAATCTCGCGGAACCCATCGGTCCCGATCCCCACCGCCACCAGCACCGAGACGTTGCGAACCTCGCCCGCCCAGCTCCGTTTCAGACAGATCCCATCGAGATACAGGTAG